>Ga0209611_10000287_pt1 | contig 68731 bp, 66 predicted proteins | sample S1TSphgellanicum_3_FD_187693 | JGI IMG/M metagenome (GOLD analysis project Ga0209611, IMG submission 187693) | Host-associated microbial communities from peat moss isolated from Minnesota, USA - S1T2_Fc - Sphagnum magellanicum MG (SPAdes) (version 2) | ecosystem: Host-associated > Plants > Peat...
GGGGGGGGGTGCACTAAGGTCCCTTGTAGCCTACTAGGAGCAAACCATGTTTAAATTAAAATAAAATAAAATAAAATAAAAATTGGGCAGAAATAAAATTGACAGGCACGAAGGTCCCGCCAAAGTACGTACGTGTACGATACGCTAGCCAAGGAAGGCGCGCGGAAGAACCCGAGTTGTTGCTTTTTGCGAAGAAGCCTGGCAACTTCTTTTTTGTTGGCGCTGGTTTGGTTGTTCGCACGGGTTCTCCGCAAATTCGCGCTGGCTCGCGCGCGGGACTTTCTCTGCGATTGTCGTTCTTGTTGTTGTTGCCGACGATCTTGTTGTTGTTGTTGTTGTTGTTGGTGTTGTTGTGGACGAGAATAGCATCATCATCGTGCATTGAGTGCTGGCTTTTTGGTTTCATCTTTGGTTTTTGTAAAGTACGTATTTTTTGTATGTCGGTTCTGCTGTTGAGTTTCAACGGCCTAATTCGTATTCTCTTCACGGATTCGTCTTTAGGTAGTTTCTGCTTTGCTATGGCACCGTCTAGGTGATTGCAATTGCAAATACAACGCTTTCTCTGGCAGTTTCTGAAGAAGAATATTGAGCTCGACTGGAGGTGCTTGCTTGCTTGTGTGTGTGTGTGTGTGTGTGTGAGAGAGAGAGCGAGAGAGAGAGAGAGAGAGAGAGAGAGAGAGAGTCGCTATTCGTGAAGAAGTCTTGAGGTTTTGATCCAGCTCTGGATTTCGAAAGCGCTCTTGAAAATCACAAGGCGACAAGGCAAGCAAGCAAGCAAGATGAAGGTGCCATCTTTTCTGAGGATCAGGAGGACGCGGTCGCTGCAGTCGCCGTCTGTATCCTCTTCGTCCTCGGACTCTTCGCCGTCGTCATCATCGGAGCTTTCGTCGTCTCCGGGAAGAAGGCTGAAAGAGCTGTCGCCGTCGTCGTTGGAGCGTCAGGCCTTGTCGCTACCCAAGACTTCCTCCTCCTTTACGTCTTGGATGTGGAGGCAGTCCAAGAGGTGGAGCATGAGTGGAGAACTCTTGGGAAAACCAACCCCGAGAAACAGGAGCAGAAGATCCGAGCTTTGTGTGACGTCATGCTCCAGCAGCAGCGAGCTAGCAGAAGTCTTCAGATACTTCGACAAGAACGGAGTGGGCAAAATCTCGGCAGTGGAGCTGGGGCTGGTGCTCTCTTCTCTGGGGATAGAGTACACGGACAAGGAGCTGGAGCTCATGGTGAGAGACGTGGATGTCGACGGCGACGGCTTCATCGACTTGGAGGAGTTTATCAACCTCAACAAGTTGGCGTCCCAGGCGATTATGGCGGGGGAGGACGACAACAATATGGAACATCAAGAGAACTCGACGGCGGCAGAGCTGGATGTTCTCAGAGACGCTTTCCATGTGTTCGACGTGGAGAAGCAGGGTTACATCTCCGCGGATTCGCTTCACCGGATCTTGTCCGGCTTGGGAGACCAGTGTATTACGCTAGAAGATTGTCGCCGCATGATCCATTCTGTCGACCAAGACGGCGATGGCCGAGTCGACTTCCATGATTTCCAACTCATGATGATGCACGGCAGCAGCAGCAGCAGCAACCAGCTTGTATGCTGAAGAAGACGCAGCGCCGTCTTCTTCTTCTTCTTCTTCTTCGGATTGGCTAGCACAGATTTCTGCGGATTGGTACCAAGCCTGCACTGCAGATCTTTGTTGCAGTGACAGATGATCTCGAAGATGATCTTCTGCGGCTTCCTTTTTGTACTATACTAGGGTTTGGGTTTCTACGGTGCTTTGTGAGTCACTTGTGAAAATTGTGAAGAAAATCTCCCTCCCCAAGGACGGAGACTTGATGGGAGATTCTTTTTTGGCAATGTACATAACTTGGGGATCCATTGATTGCCAATGAGAAAAGCTGGGCTGATAACAAGAAGAAGAAGAAGGATCAATCTCATGGGACATGTGTACTCTGTCTCTCTGTGCCTCTCCAACTTGATCTCTGACTCTGTGTCTTGCACTATTGTTCAAACCATTGAATCTTTTTGACTGTGTGCACAACAACTTTGTTCTAGTTTTGTGTTATCAAACTTGGCTTTTCTTCTGGTTTTTTGAGTCCATCCATCCCTCCTCTGTGTTTTTGCTGCTGCTTCTTGAATGTGTGGTGTTCAACCTTTTAAAAAAAAATTAAATGTCAAGTCTGGTTTTTCTTTTGCACTCTGTATAAACCTTCTTCCTGAGTTGTGAGTGAGCAGTGAAAGGATTCAGACACGAGTAAAGATTTGAACTCACAACTCTGGTCATATCTGCCCACATTCAACTATACTCCTGCAGGAGGAGACTTAGCCAAATGGGTCACACAGACTGTCATCAGATCAGATTGAATCCCTGTTGATGCTTCTTAACAAGAAATGACACATCCTGTTAGTCAGTTAGGCTACGAAGGTTTTTTTTATGATGGTGAAGCTTACAACACTCTGTTCTTCTCTGCTTTTCTTCTCTTCTGCAATTGTCGTCCATGGTTGTTCTGTTCGTCGCAGAACCTTCTTCATCTATGTAGTACAGTCAGCTGTTATTACTGCCAAAGGGTTCTTAATGGTTAGGTAGACCCAGTGCCTATCTCCCAATCTGATTTAAGAATGTGAAACTCACTACATGACCTGCATATGAAGACACAAAACATACGGAGTCTACTACCTTTCCTCCTGGTTCCATATTATTTGAAGCAGTAAAACCTCCATTTTGTTGTGCAATGTCATATGATGATGTGATGATGGAAGGTCAATAACTTCATTGTGACATCTTGGAGGTGAAGAAGCAACATGATTTCCCATTAGACTGCTTTACTCATCACATTACTCTCAAGCCCTGTTTCTTTTGAGTGCCAGTAGACCTAATATCAAGTCTTCCTGTTGCTCCTGAAAATGCAAAAAAAGCTAATGAAGAAATATAATTGTTGACTAAACTTTTGAGCAGATTATGCTATATAAATGTATGTCCACATTGGGTTGTTGATTGATTGATGCAGTCAGTTGGGGGGGCAATAATGGCAACTCAAGATCCCCTTGCATCTAAAACTGCAACAAAAACTCAGGATGAAATATTGTATTATTGTTTGACCAAAATTTTGAGTAGATTATGATCTACAGATCTATGACCACGATGGGTTGTTGATTAAGACAGTACGGGAAGCAAGCAAGAAATGTAGTATAATTGTTTGGCCAAAATTTTGAGCAGATAATTTTAATCTACAAAGCTAAGCTCACATTGAGTTGTTGATGAAGACGGTGGGGGGAAGTAATGGCAACTCAGAATCTTTCCATTGCTTTTGAAGTTGAAACAAAATGCAACAGAAACCACAGGATGCACATATTGTATAATTGTTTGACTAAAATTTTGAGCAGGTTCCAATCTACAAATTTATGCCCACATTGGGTTGTTGAAGAAGACAGTTTGGGAGTGGGAGGGGGAAGGGGAGAGTAATGGCAACTAGTCAGTGACTATCCCATGATTGAAGGTGATGGTACCATAGTTTGCAATAGACTCACAAAGCTTAAGTTATGACCCCCAATCATTTTTGTCACTTTCTTTGTGGTTTTACTGGAACTGAAATAATGCTTCAGCATTCAAAGGATTATTGTGAAGTTCTTCTCTCTGCAATCTCATATATGATCATCTATCATCTCACACATAGCAGTTATATTTACCCTTAATGCTGTTGAATATAATAGTCATGGTAATGCTGGATTGCACTTATACCATTGTCGGTTATTGAATTCAAGGACATTATAGTGGTTCTCTGTAAAGTACCCCCCAAATTGGGTGTGCTGGGCCCCAGCTTAGGCAAAACTGGGAACCATATCAAAAGTCAGGATGAAAACAACAGTACTTAAAGGGAGAAAAAAACAGAGGACCAAACTAGTTTGCTCACCAAAATTGGTCTTTAACAGGAGTCTCACTTCACCCAGTTTTTGGATTTTACCTCCACCCAAGCGTTCACTTGCAGCTCAAGTGCCTTTGTCAGAATAAGGTCCTGCAAATCTTCTCAACTGATACCCAATTGTACCCAACAACACCAAAAATGCTCAAGTCATGTCATGTAATTTGCTCCTTTAAAGTACTAAAATGCACAAGGGATTCTTTACTTTGTGGCAGGCTTTGTTTTGGCATTTTGATTGTCAATCCTCAGCATTCCAAATGTAGACTGCAAGTCTTCAACTTTTTTCACAATTTTCTAACAATTTTGTAATTTTGGGCAATTCCTTTTGTTGCCGAGGGTACTGATCTTTTTCATTTTTGGCACTTTGTTTTTTTGGCCTTTTGGTTTTTTACATGCGCATCAGGGTATGTTATGTTCCAGGTCCTGGGCAGGTAGTAGATTTTTGCACCAAACCCTAACTGGATATCAGATCTGTTCTATGTAAAAATGGCAATTTGAGGTCAAAATTTTCAAAGACCTGCCCTTGCCTCGTACCTGCCCAGAGCCGATTTTCAAAATCCTGGAACTGGGTAGTTCTTTTAGCTCTTTGAGTATACTAGAGGCCACATTTTGGCTACACTAGATATTTTGAGTATGCTAGATGCCACATTTTGGCTACACTAGATTTTTGAGTATATTGGATGCCACATTTTGGCTACATTAGATATTTGAGTATACTAGATGCCACATTTTGGCTATACTAGATATTTCGTCCATCTACTATTCTATGCATTTTGGTCCCATTTTGGACCACATTGATGTGCTTTGGTCTTGCCCATGAATTTTGATTTTCAACCTTTAAAGGAAAGTCTTTTTTGAACTTGTCACATATAAGTTACAATTTTCACATGGCATTCATCAATTTTCAAAGTTGATTTCAAACCTTTCAAATTGGTCATGGAGAAAACAAACAACACAAGTAATGTGCTATAATTTTATATATGTTAATATAAGGAGCACCCTAAGTAAAATCTTTGAGTAAATTAAGAAAATGATGTGTAAAAATACCAAATTCTTGTTTAAAAGTTCTTTGCAATTTGCATGTTTGGCATGCATTGTTGATTTATTAAGGCAACCTTACAATTCAAAACTTCATTTCTAATTGGTCGTATAGGCATTTTTCATCCCTAAGGTGCAATCCTATTTTGTAAACCCCCAAAATTGTGTATATTTTTTACACTAATCTTATAACCCTTGTTTGTATATAGCCACAGTTAAAAATTTATGCTCCTTGATTGACACACAAAAATCATGGAAAACATGAAAGGGGGAGGAGCTCATTGACCCTATTGGATTTAAGGCCCATATGAAAACTACCGAATGTCATTTCGAGATGTCAAATACATCGCCTAGTTCCAAACTTAGAAAAATAAAATGTTGTATATTACTTCATAAGAATTTTCAGTGTTGAATTTAAAGTTTCATTTAATATGTATTTCTTAAACTTGTGCTTCCTAATTACATTTGGGCCTTGGTTTTTACTCTAGTGTCCACACTACTAAGGATGATCAACTTTCAAAAGGCGAAAGATGAATTTAGCGGTTCATTTACAAAAGCATCAATGTAAGTATCATGCAAGAACATGAATTGATGATGTTCAAGCTAATGTTGGTCATGTTAAAATGGGGATCATTTGATGTTACTTTACAAAAGCATTGAAACAAGTTTCTTGTAAGAACATGAGTTGATGGCATTTGAGAGAAATTGAAGCAAGAAGGAATGAGATGATGGATAGATAACATAAGATGTAAACTTGGGTTATGAATAGTTGGTTTGGAATGCATTTGGAATGCAATGTTTCTACGGAAAACATAGTAGAATTTGGAGTTAGAAACCTTTCCAAATCAATACATCATCCTTGCTATCTTGCATAGCCCAATATACATGTTTGACATAAAAATAATTATGATAATTATTTATACAATAAACACATCAAAGTTATTACTTGTACTAAAGATATATGTGTTCAAAATGTATTTGAAAACTTGTTAACATCTATTGTGGGAGAGATTGGACTTGTTGCAAGGGCATTGTGGTATTAGTTGTACCATGCAACAAAGGCCAATTTTCAAAAGACATAAATTAAACCACAATTATCTTAATTGCAAAAGGATTGCATAGATATTGTCTAAAGTTAATTACTATCCATAATAACCTACAAAATTCAAAGTGACATTATGAAGTCATATCAACATGTATCACCTCCTTCAAAATTGAATACTTGCTTCCTTTAGAAAAATAATCCTATGTGAGAAACATGGCCCAAAAGAAATCTACTTACAAACTCTAGGAATCAAAATCCTATTACACCACCCTAGAGACTTCTTCCAATCATGTTTGATTATAAAACATCCTAACTTCAAATTGGTTCCACTTGTTGTCAACATTCTTGTTATGATTAACACCTATTAAATTGTTTAATATTAGAAAATGAATTTGAAAACAACTATGAAAAAACTAACTTATAGTGACAAGATGATTAATTAATAATGTTCAACCTCATTTGTTACAAATTTGACCTTATGCTTGTTTTGGTAAAACATCACTATAACAACCTAGTAAAAGATATATAGTTGTGACTGAAGAACTTGCACACACAATGGAAAGATCCAACACTCAATTGTCAGTCCCATGCATTAACACATTATCCAATAGCCCATACTAATAGTTGAATTTGAACAATTTGTTTCATAAAAAACTTGAAACTATAATTGTCAAGATGAAAAAATTATAGTGATTAACTTTAAAAATTGGTATTTCTTGTTGAGTTGTTTTTCATGTAGTTGTTTTTCTTTTTTAAAGGCACAACAATTAACACAAGTCAAATGAATTCAAACAATAGAAAAGTTAGATTCACACAATAGAAAATCATTAATTTTTTAAGGATGGATTAGAAATTCAAGATTTTTATAATGGCAAAAAATACTTGTTTTTTGTTCCTAACATATTATATTGTTATATAAAGGCATGAAGAATCATTATGCATTATTACATGTCATATAGAATGGATTTCAAGTCCTTGAAACATTTGGGGAAAAATATAAAAAATGTTGATTATAATGTTTTATGAATGAACTTTTGAATACTTTATAGTTGTTAGATTCATTTCAAATTATTTCACATGTTTCCATAATGTATTAGCTATTGTCATGTAAACACATTAAAAATTTGGAATGCTAATATAAATTTTGACACTAAACATGAAAAACCAAACATTGATTAAACTTGTTATGGTTGTTATTATTTTGATGCATTTCTTTAGCTTGTAACACCATGTCCAAAAAGCTAATGCATCAATGACTTTGAAACATTGAACCAAGGTGCTTGTTATGAATATTTAATATTTGAGTTATTTGTTAAGTCCTTGTCCTTGTCCCCATCCCCCACAAGGTATATGGACTCCTTCAAATTCTTCATTCAAAAAATCCATAAACATGGACATACATGTAAGAAGTGTAACACACTAATTTATGTACCAAGATCTCATAAATGATTCCTTATCAATTATAGTAGGAGCAACATCATCTAAGCCTACAACCTCCAAATCTAATAGAGGATATATATATATATCGTTTTGAATGCATTTGTTTAGATTTTCAAAATTCCAAAAGTTAATCCTACAAAACAAATATGGAATTTTTTTCCCCTTTAGAAAATGGATATACAATTTTGAATGCATTTCAAATCTTCAAAGGTTCATCTTGCAAACCAAAAATGAATTCATCTTAGTCTCTAAAGCAAGGCCTCTAACCATATTCACAACAATTAGGCTTGACTAAATCTATGGTTTTAGTCCTTATTGTTGTTCATTTTGGTGTAGGTTAGTTCCATTTCTCAAGGTGTACAAATTTATCGTTAAAATCTTGACCAATATGAAATATAATAATCATCGTCTCAATAGATGTCATGTTCACCTAGTCTTATACAAAACTATAGTTTTCATTATGGAATTTGTAACTTTCATCAAAAATAGTATCATCAACACTTTGAATCAAATGTTATTACGTATTGTTGTAACTTTGGACCTTGTCAAATCCATAGATGATAACACCAAGTTGCACTTGGAGTCAAAGTCCATCTACAAATTACAACTTTTTCCCATTGAAATCACGACTTCTTAAGCTGTTCAACTTGACTAACTTGTTTGTTTTGACTATAAATTTGATATTTTTTGTTAAAGTTAAAGGTTTTGAAATTACATAATGTTTTTTGACTTGTTCGTTTGACTAAAGGGGTTTTTTTACTACTTGGTCAAATGTGTTTATTAGAAAGAAAAATGTTTTTTGAAAATTTGAAAATTTGAAAATTTAAACTTTCACTAGTGATTAGACTATCAAAATAACAAGTTTTGGATTTTTTTAAGTCGATAAATAGTAGATTATAGGATGGTGACACCTTGAAAGGTCATTGAAGGGTTATTCAAACAAAGTACATTGGTTTTCACTGTCTTTATTGAAATACTTTTCGATAGTCATTCAAGTTGGATGACACCTTTTTTGATAAGAACATTTGAACCTTGAATTTGGAGATGAAGGGAACTTTTTTCATGATTTTCTAGACACTTTTAGAAAATAAAAGGTTAGGAATAGAAATAAATATTCTTTGTAACTTTCATGTTTGAATTTTTTTTGAATTGGTAGAAATATTTTCTTTGGTAGTTTAATATTTTGTTCTTAATGTTTCTTTCACTACTTTGAAGTTTCTTGATCAAAGTGTGTTTTGATATTTTTGATAGGCATATTCTATAGTAAGAAATTGGGAATAGGAATGGGATCATATTTGCAAATATGTTAAATATGTGAATGTTTTTCATAGGCTATCAAATCATTATTCATAAAATGTAGAAGTATCCATGGGTGGTACCACTAGGAACCATTTCAAAGAATGGTGAAGGAACCAAAAGTGACCAAATAATATTCTTGGGCCCTTTTAAATATATATTTTCACAATTATAGATTTTTTCCCTCATGTTTATCCATTTCATGCACAAGTATATGAACCTAAGTTTTTATTAGAATCAAAAAAATGAAAATTGTTATAAATTTGTATTCGTAATTGTCATGGCACTTTCGAGAATCACACTCTTGAACTTTGAAAATTCATAACTAAATTATACTTAGTCAATCAATTATATATATCAATAATCAAATGGAATAACATCAAAGGTATTTTTAAAAATTATTTTCCAAAAAAAACCTAAACATGTTCCAAATGAATGTTCATAACCAAAGAGTTTAAGGATAGGAAACATTGTTACATCTTTTAGATTTATTTTAGATACAATGATTAGGAGCATCAAAATAGAAAATATTTTTTATATCATTGATGTTTCAAATTCTATATAAACTAGTAATGGTTTCAGCAACAAAATCTAATGAAAATATATAAGGTAGGGTTGATTCCCCAACCACCTCCCTTTGACCTAAGAGGGATTGTCAAGAATAATAATAAAAAAAGTGGAATTAAGGTAATGTAAGAACATAAATAGAATTTAACATAAAGTGATTAACACTTTATCTTGGTAATGTTAATTACCTAAAGAAGGTTGTATATCAATTTTGATAAAAAGGGAAGGTTTTGTGTGAGTGGGTGGCATTAAAATGTGTGTAGTTAAGATTGAACATGAGGGACTATTGGATCAATAATAGAGTGTGAATGTGTGAAGATTTTGGTTTTAATAGGTAATAAAGACCATTGTGTACTTTGGTAGGAAGAAATTTAAGTTATTGGATGTGTGACAATTATGTGTACCCACTACTATAACTTTTTTTTTTTCCTCCTTTTGGGTTTTCTTCTTTATTATTATAGTAGTATAATTTACCATGGATGACACTAGTAAAAAAAAGTAAAAAATATGTGAGTAAAAATATAGGGTGCGATATATTGGTTGTTGGTAAAAATTATAAGTTAATTAGTTAAAAATTAGGGTATATTTTATTCAAATAATCAATTTAATTATAATATAACGTATGTAATAATCTGAAATATTGGATTATAATAAATATAGGGTGGCTTTAATATGTATATATTAGAAAATTAGATAATAATAGGGTGATAAAAAATAGGTTGGACAATTATCTAATTACCCCCCCTAAAAATGGTTGTTTGACGCATGTAAATCCCAAACTTTACATTAAGTGTCCCCCCCAGGGCAAGATAGGTTTGTGTTTTTGACTAATTAATTTGTCACATTATCAACTTGAATACTAATCAAATTGTCAATGTTTGGGTTCATGTTTATTTGCCACTTATCATCATTTGATTGTGATTTGATTAGTCAATTCATCAAATTGCCAATTTGCCAATTTGATTATTAGTCGAAATGATAGTTGAAATGTGCTTCAATTTTATGCCATGTGACATCATCTTGGCTTGATACTTAATTCCATGTGTCACCATTTGGTTTCATCATCACTCACCATGTGTCATCATTTGATTGAATTTTGGTTGGTCAATTCGTTAGTTGATTGATTTGAGTTTTAGTCAATTTGACAATTAGAATGTAAGCCAATTACATTCCACATGGCATCATTTGGGTGACTTCTTAATTACACGTCATGACTTGAACCCATCATCATTCACCACCCGTCATAAATGGTTTAGATGCCATTTACCATCACTTTTGTCTTTGTCCATTTGTACAAAGAATTGTTGATTGCACACTACTTTATAACAAAGGAGTGGCTTTTTTGACCAAGTAGGGTCACGATGAACTATGTCCCAACTGACTAACATTGGACATTTATTATCATGCGTTAACTTTACCTTTTGTCTCTTTTTAGTATGAAGACGTTTTTCTTAACTAATTCTAAAGTGAAATACTTACATATGAGCTAGACATCTTTACCAACTTTATCTAAAGAACCAAATTGGTTTGTTGGTTTTGTTGACTAACAATGATTCTAGTCATCTCTTCCAAACCTCCTCTAAAGAATCAAATTAGTTTGTTAATTTGGGTGATGGACAATGGTTCTTATGATAATGCTAAAAGTAAACATACTTTTTTTAAACAAGTATTTGACTACAATTGATAGTCAATGCCTCCACAAGTACATGTAGGGATGAAATCAGCATTTTTCTATGATTAGATGGAAATGACGTGAAATGCCACCGCAAAAGGCATTTAAACAAAGTTTCTGAAGTTCTGCCATGTTTCCATCTCTTGCTAGGTTTGCTATAGAAAAATGACCTATGTATTATGAATGAATGCCGCACACTACTTAGATAGAACTACACTACTTCTGTATAACTATGTCTTTGTCATGTCACAAGACAATGCAATTTTCCACGCCTTTCATATTTGAGGCAGTTGGGCTTGAAAATGGTAGTCTAGTCAACCCCTTTTTTTATACTTGTAATAGATATTGTACATGTCTCAGGTGCTATTGGGTTGCTATGGAATGTAATGCCCACCACACCACATACCTCACCCAATGCACATGGGATTCAACTTGCTGGGTCAAGAAGCTCAACCTTGATCCTTTGTTTCAAGATTGACTGCAAGCATGTCACATGTACTTGTCAAAATTTTGTGGGTGTTCACCATGGTATACAAAGCAAATTCAATGAACATTTGATCTATCTATTTCAAAATGAAGCATAGAATTCAAATTACCTGTCCCTCTGAAGATCTCAATTTGTGTGTGGGGGATACATGGAAAACATCCTCAGAGCGGCTCATAACCTGTACTAGTCCCAATTACAGCCCATTGTATGATTTAAAAGACCACACGGAAAGAACTGAAAATTAAAAGAAAACAGAATTCTGAAATCAATTTGCAAGCAACTTATTCTAGCACATCACCATGTTGATGCCATGTACAAAATTGTCATTTGAACTATGTGGCTTGGAGGATAGAATGCAAAATACATGTGACTCTGAAGACCTCAATTTGTGGGTGGGGGATACAATCAATCCAGCCCTGGAGATTTTGCTACCCTATTCTGATTTGTTTCACAAGTTGTAGTCACTAGAAGATTATGGAAGCAACAGAGAACTTGGAAGATGTGAAGTAAACACTACAAGACCATCCAGAAGCAACACAAAACAATTCCAAATCAACCATGTTGGTGTAACAAAAAGAGCTACCAATGCCCCATAAAAACTAATTGTACCTCTGTAGCGGTCTTCTTGCTCAAAGACTTGCGCTTCCGTTGTTGCTTCATGCTGTCTGCAACTTCCTGGTTATTTAGGTTAGACTTCTCCAAGCCAACGACTAATTTGGTGCTCTCCTCTTGTGTGCCCACCATAGTACTCTGAACTTTGGCACAACATTGCAATTGGCATGTGGAGTCACATGGAGCATACACATATGAACATCATGGCAAGCCAGGTCTCAAATATACATTCATGGGATCATTCTTGAGGTTATCAGAGTTCTGCAACATTGAAAAGGATAGGGTTGGGTGAATTGCTGCCTCTAAGATTGAAGTTCTACTATGTCTACTTTCTTTCCAACACTTCTTGCTCAAAAAAAAATTCAGGGCAACAAATGACTTGCCTGCTTATGGCTGCCATCAACCAATGGCTCCTGCTGGGCATTTCCAACTTCAGAAATTGTATTAGAAAGGCCTGTTGCATTTCCTTCATCCTATACAGTACAGCAACCATGTTAGTTCACAGTCACAACAAATGCCAACTTAGTATAATTATGAACAATCACTTGAGTATTAGACCTCAGCTGGCAAATGGGAAGGGAAGGTAGTGTGTAGGTTGATCTCAGAGGTCAAAATGACTTCATAAGGTTTATTGAGCTCTGCATTATTGAAACAGCTCCAGTGAGAAGATCTGAAACATACCAACATTCAAATAATGCCAATGCAGAGTTTGAAGGTCATGAAACCCCCCAGAACACCATGAGAGGTCACTGGTTGCACATGAAATTTTTGATGGAAGCACATTACACTCAATAGGTCTCAAGAAGGTTTTGGTCAAGAAACCCACCGGATATCTGTGGGAGATCATAGACTCATGTCTGTTTACTGTTGGGAGTGCACTACCCTCAAAGGTCTTGTCGAGATCATAAGATTTCATCATCCTTGGTGCATGTGGCACATTAGCAACTTCCTCTTGATTTTTGGTACCTTCCACAGATGCTGTAGGGGCCTTATTTTTCATCATGGCTGCAACAACTTGAGCCATCAAGCCCTCTAATGTACTAAGCCTATGATGCCAATTGGTGGCATCACTCCCACTTGGCACATTAACAACTTCTTCTTGGTTTACGGTACCTTCCATAGTTGCTGTAGAGGCATTATTTTTCATCACAGCAGCAACAACCTGAGCCATCAAACCCTCTAATGTACTAAGCCTATGATGCCAATTGGTGGCATCACTCCCACTTGGTGTGCATGTGGTTACTCCTTGAGGTTTACTGATTGAGCCTGCCTGTAATCAAGTCCACAAATGTCAACATTCAAACAAAAAACATGAAATTACAATTATGGTTGGTTCCCACAGCCATGCCTTCCATCATTCACAAGAATCATGGAGTGTAGTACCTACTGCCAGGTGCTTACAGATTGACCTTATCTTACATGTAATGCCCCACCTTTCAAGTTTGAAATGTTGCTTGCTGCCCAAAGGAGATGAATTACTAACATCAAGAACATATGAAGCTCTAATATTTTCTTACCATCTTCATAGAGGGAGAAGCAACATATTTTGAATGTGTTGAAGCACTAGGTTTTGCAGCCCCTTTTTCTTTCGAGAGATTTGCATTTAACTCAGCTGCAGTTGGTGGCTGTCCTAATTCATTCTCCTGCACCATGGGATATTCTTAGAACCTGTATCAGCACAAATATGAAAGAGGGTGCTTACAACCCTCTGACACAACAGTAACAAAGGCTGTAAACCTATTAAGTTAAATAACGGAAAACAACAAATGAAAAGGTCCAGAAACAGAACAATATCCAAAATCTGATGAAGCATATATTGGAAACGTAATGGGAATAATGTAGCTATGAACTCTCCAATCTTCCTGCTGCACCCACCTCTCCACCATGGCCAGAGTGACTTGGAGTGTTGACCCGTGTCTTCATGGCATGATTGCTACCCACCTCTCCACAACGGCCAGAGCGACGTAGAGTGTTGACACGTGCCCTCATGGCACGATTCCTGGCTGCCTCACCTTGTTTTGCCTCTGAGGCAATAAGGCGTTTCATGTTTTCCCAATGCTCCTCTGCACAATCATTAGGCCTTGCTGCACCTGCCTCAATAAGAAGCTTTAGACCATGCCTTCTATTTTTCAAAAACACATTCACTTGTGCTTTGAATTCCCGATATGACAAATCATTCCCAACATACTCCCAGTTTTCCTCTAATCTATTTCTCACCTGATTCATCAATGTACGGGGCTGGGCATTGATGTTGTCTATGCTAGGATCTAAACAGCTACAATAGCCACGTAACATGTTAACCCATATATTCCGATGTGGGGGTTTGGGCTTTCCAGATGAGTCACATGTCACAAAAAAAGGCTTCTGTCCGTTAGCCTTTCTGGTGATGGCTAGCTTGCGTGCATTGTTGACTATTGTCCTTCGTGCCTTCCGCTGTGCAGAAGCATGTTCTTTCTTTGACAACCTGAGAGTAATTACCTCCTCTCCCCCCATTGCAGCATCAGACCTGTGCATTTGCTGTGTCACTTGTGGTTGGACAGAAGCTTGAGTTCCCCTCATTGGAAGTGCCTTGGGCATTGAACCCATTGCCCCTTGTCCATGTTGCTCCAGCTGCTGACCATTTAGCATCTGCAACCCTCCTTGCTGTCCCACTTGGCATACCCCTAGAGAGGCCAATGTTTGCAATGCTTGCATAGATTGTTGTAGTTGCAACAGATTCCTCTGCCCCAATGTGTTGATGCCTGGTTTAACATCTGCTGACAATTGCTTCTGTGCCGTGGCACCATGATCTTCAGGGTCTGACTCATCACCAATTGAAGACTCTTGCCCATCATGTTGCTCCGTCTCAAACTCATTGAGGGCCGTGTTCCAAAGAGCATCAACATCATCCAGCTCTGATTTGATGGCAGCTGCCTTTGACATGGTCTTCTTCAAGGATGGTGCTTTCAACTTCCACAGCTTTAGAAGTTCACCTTTCTGCAAATATACATGCACAAATTATAAGCCTAAGTGCACATACATATCTGAAATAAATGCTGGGGCTGCAATAGTCTGAAGGACTTCCAGCATAAGATGAGCTTGGTATGCTAGCACTATTGCCCTCAGAAATAAATCAGACTTGTTGCAGCAGGGGGTGTTGAAAGGCAGAAGTGAGAGTGAGAGAGAGGGAGAGAATTACATAAAGAGGGACCTATCAGTGGCTGCAATACCAACAATACCAGAGCCAACAAATCCAACATTTTATGCCTGAAGCCTCCACAAACATCTACTCTGATTCCCATCTCCACAGCCAACAGAACCAGATTGGAAAGATGAGAGAGAGAGAAGAAGAAATGAAGGTGGACCTATCAGATGCTGCATAACAGTTTGCACAAAGGTCAAGGATATGAGTGAACAGTTTATTCTCAGACCCTGCACAAGTGTGTACTCTGATCCCCATGGCCAACATAACCAACATCTTATGCCCAAGCCTTGCACCATTGTGCACTCTGGTCCCCATGGCCAGAGCCAACAAAACCAATGTCTTACATGCCTAAACCCTGCATCATTGTGTACTCTGATCCCCATGGCCAGAGCAAACAAACCCAGATTGGACACATGAGTGAGAGATTACATCAAGAGTGACCCATCACATGCCACATAACACTTTGCACAGAAATCAAAGGATATGAGAAATCATTTTATACCCAAATGTTGCACCAATGTGTACTTTCTTCCCCATGAACAAAGCCAACAAGTCCAGATTGGAAACAAGAAAGAGAGAGAAGAATTACATCAAGAGGGACCTATCAGCTGCTGCAATAGACTTTGCACAAAAATCAATCTACAGAGATAAAATCTTTTTACGCCCAAACCTGCACCAATGCAATGTCCATCACTACATAACATTGATCACTTGGAAAACAACATATGCAAGCCATGTTTAATGTCCCCTCACCACCCACACAACCAATAAAAAACCAGAGAGTCAATAGGCCAAATAGCCCCTTAGCCTCAGAATCCTGCATACCCAGAAACATCAGTCAACTGCCACATTACTGCCAGAAAGAGATTGTAAAATCATTGCCGCACAAGTGGGCATCAGAATAAATAAAATCTCAAGAAAGAAAAAACCAACCCACACACAAACCCCATGAAAACCCCAATCTCCCAAGAAATTGAAGAAACCATTGAAAGACAGTTTTTGAACTTCCTGAAACAGACACACACACACACACACACACACACACAGAGTCCTTGCTGCAAAAGATTGCCAAGAGACATACAAGGAAAGAAAAAGTGGATATTAGGTCTACACAGCAAGCAATCTGGTAGAAAAAAATGCAGTGCTTGGACAGTGAGATTCAGACAGTTCTCTATGTCTTATGACTTGGGCTTATGAAGACTCCATCAAATATGTGCACTACCCTCAACCATGAATCTCACTGACAGCTGCAACAATTGGTTCAAAAAGGTGACAGTGCTCTGTCAGCAAAAGCTCGGGAATCATGCTACTTTTGAGCATTTTTTGAAAGGGAGTTATGGCTTCTGATAAGCAAGAGAGAAACCCCAAATGCACAATGTAGATAAGCAATTTAATGCACTATCTGCATTTGGAAAACAACCAGCCTTCAAGCATATGTGGGGAAGCTTACGTTTTGCTGCTCTTGTGTGCAGAGTTAGTCAAAGGCTTCCATTGCCTCTACAACACAAATGTCAGGGTACCTGGCACTTGGATGGGATTTTGTAAAGAGTAGCAGCAACTGAAAACCCACACATAATCATCAAACCTAAGCTATATGTGGACAACCTGCAGGTTCGAATCAACATAGTCTGTTCAAAAAGCTTACCTTTTCTCTTTATGTGCAGACTGACTTGGTTGACCATGCCCCTTTCTATACTCCAAACCAGGAGGCCCTTTTTCTGATGAGCTAGAATCAGGCTCCTCACCTGCTAAGAACTCTGATTGACACAATCCCAAGCCTGACTGTTGGTCACTACTTGAAGATGAAGCCTTGCGTATGATTTCATTTCTTTCCATATGCTGGATTCAGTCTGGGTTAGAGAATGTCATTAATGCCCACAAGGTTCTTCTGCAGGATGATTGATCATCAGGTTCATCATCTGCAAGAACTTTTATGGATTCAAACTGTTCATTGAAAAATTTGCACTTGTTCAGAAATTGGCTGTGGTACTTCAGCATTTGTATCAGAATGTTTTGTAGCCATCAATTGACTTCATACCATCTGAGAAGATGTTTTGTTGTATGAATCAGGTGGTGCTCAATCAAGATTCTTATACTCAAGCACAAGATCTGGTTTGATGCAACAGCATGCTATGTAGAATCTCTTTGTGTCAGAATCGAATTGATGGCTATGAAACATGCATTTCCATGTTTTGGAGCCATCAGCTTGAATCCAACACAAGGAGTTTGTTGTATGAGAAGCTGGAGCTCCATCTTCTTTGTCCTAAGCAATGGAATTGCGTTGAATTGCTCCACAAAAATCATCTCTCTTGAAATCAAACCATGCAGCAGTTGATGTATTTACCAGGATCTAGAAAGTGGTGATGCTCAGCAGCAGCAGCTGCTTCATTGAAGAGACAGTTGAAGCTTCTTCCTCACAAAGCGCCTTGCCATGGTAAACCAGAAATATTCGCTGTCATGCTCCGTGCACAGCAATTCTTGAAAGCTCTTGAAACGCCTGGAAACAAACAAGAGAGAATCACTACTACACTTCGGAGCAAAAGCTTTTTGCAGCAGATGTGGGCTGCTGTGCCATAGCATCTTTTGCAATCAACAAGACCTGGATTCAAACCTTCGTGGATTCTCAGCAGCAGATCTGGATTGGATTCAGCAATTCTGCCACACCACACATACATACAGGCTTCAAATCTAAGATTCGGAAATAGAATGGAGATAGAAGAAGTCCTACAGGTAGAGAAGAATCTGGCTACAGACCAACGCACAAGAAGAAGAAGAAGCAGGTTTGTTGTCCAAGGAGGACTCGGAAGATGCATCAAGAGCTTGTCCTTTACGCTTTGGATTTATGAGAAACAAAAAAACAAAGTTCTTTACCGCAATCAGATTGCCTCCAGTCCGAGACTTGGAAATGCTCTTGGATCATGATGCACTACTGTGCAGCATCATGCAGTGGACACCACCGTCGACGCTTGTTTGCAATGAATCCCCATTCTGCGTGACAAAACCTATTTGCCTCTTTTGTTGCTTCTCTTCCAGGTGAAAGGAGGCGGCACTGTTGGGAATGCACTTACCGCTGCTTCAGGACTGGGGCTCAACGCCAGGATCTTCACCAAGGTAATCTCTCTCAGTAGCTATTTCATTACACCGCAGCAAAGGAGAGTATGGCGGCGAGGAGTGAAAGAAAGAATCCAGAGGTTTTGAAAGTAATTTGCAGGAGTGAAGTAGGTCTCTCCTCCAACAAGGTCCCAGATGAAGAACAGTAGGAGCAATCTGAGAGTGATGATTCCTAGCAGTCTAGAAAGGTTACTGGTTGGTGCACAAGCAGAAATTGTTTCTCTCTCGACTGCCTCATGATTTCTTCAAGCAATTCTTTCTGTCTGTCGGTCTTTCTTTCCTTTGCAGATTCTCGATGAGTTGCAAGGTGATGGCTTTGATACCCATGGAAGCAAGTTTAGGGTTTAGGGTTGAAAATTGAAACCTTCATAGCTAACATATATAGTAGCTAAGTTGCAATTGTGTCAACTGAATTCTATCTGGCTGCACAGTTCTATCCTAATCAAATCTACAAGATGCTGCACCCATAAACTTGCTAAGACTGTTGGAATCAAATGCTTAATTGAATCACAAATCAGTTGTAGAAGAAGCACATCTGATGCAAATGTCATCTGTCTCATTATTGTGGCTTGAATATATGATTTTTGGTCTCAGAAGTTGTATGTTTCTTCACTAATTTTTCCATGGTTCATGCAGGCCAGAAAGAGAAACTGCGGTGGAAATTCTTTTCAGATCCTTCACAGTGGTGGGATTGTAGGCCAGAAAAAGGTGAACAAATATAATAATTATTGTCACCCATTCTCTTGCTGATGGAGGAGGGCAGTATGGCTTTTATCAGTTGTAATGATACCCATCTATGATTGAACTGTGAAGAATGCATCATGATCAGCTAAATTTTGATCTGGGTTGTAGGTCAATGCAAGGTACCTGGATTTCAAGAATAAGAGGACACAGGAGCCTTTATGGCTCAAGGATTGATGGAAACCCCCCTGGGTGTCAGCAGAGTTGGCTGCAATGGCACCAGGGACAATACAATTGGACAGCTTTTCATGGAACAGAAGGCTTGCAAGATATGTTAATGCTGGGCAATGTAAGAAGACACTGGAGCTTTTCCATTAGATGCAACTAGAAGGCACAAGTCCTGCCAAGTTCACTTTTGCTCAGGTGCTGAATGCATGTGCTGGGTCACAAGCGGTTGACGATGGCAAGACTGCTCAGGCACGGATCATTCAAAGTGGTTGTCAGTCCGATGTTTTTGTGGGGAGTAGCCTTGTTGACATGTATGCCAAATGAGGGCACATGGAGGGCGCTTTGAGAGTGTTCGACAAGATGCCCTCTCACATGATGTAGTTTCTTGGAATGTTATAACATCAGGTCATGTGAAATGTGGGCAAGGGCAACAGGAAGGTGTGGAGCCAAGCCCTGTGACTTTTGTGGGTGCCCTGAATGCCTATGCCAGTATATTTGCAATTGAAGAGGGCAGGCATGATCATGAGCGGATCATTCAGAGGGGTTGGGAGTCAAATTCCATTGTGGGTAGTAGTCTTATGGCTTGTATGCAAAATGTGGGAGCATGGAGGAGGCTTGGAGAGTCTTCAACAGGATGCCCTCTCATGATGTATTCTGGTGGGCAGCCCTGATATTTGGATGTTTGAAACATGGGCAAGAGTGGAAGGCACTGGAAATATTTTGAGAAACGCAGCAGGAAGGTGTGCAGCTGAATGCTGTCACATTTGTTGGTGTGCTGAATGCATGTGCTGGTATAATGACACTTGATCAGGGCAGCCAGGCTCATAATCAGATCCTTGAAAGTGGCTGTGAGTCAGATTTGTTTGTGGGCAGTAGCCTCATTGACATGTATGCGAAATGTGGGGGTATGGAGGAAGCTTTGAGAGTGTTCAACAATATGCAATCACAAAATGTGGTCTCTTTGAAAAGTGTGGGTAAGTGTCAGGAATATCTACACTTTCTATTGGGACATGTAAAGTGTGGGCAAGGGTAGGAAGCATTAGAACTATTTCGACAAATGCAACATGAAGGTGTGGAGCCAGACCCTGTGACTTTTGTGGGGTCTTGAATGTATGTGTGAGTGTAGTCGCACTTGATGAGGGCTGGTGTGCTCATGACCAGATCATTCAAGGTGGTTGGGAGTCAGATGTGTTTGTGGGGAGTGCCATGTTGATATGTATGCAAAATGTGGGAGCATGGAGGAGACTTGGAGGGTGTTCAACAAGATGCCTGCACAAAATGTGGTCTCCTGGGATGCCATGATATTTGGAAATGGGAAATGTGGGCAAGCTCAGAAGGAATTACAAATATTTCACCGAGTGCAAGATGAAGGTGTGCAGCCAGACTCTATGAATATGGGGTTCCTGAATGCATATGCCAGTCTAGTGGCACTTGAAGGTGGCAGGCATGTTCATGAGCAGATCAATCAAAGTGGTTATGAGTCTGATGTCTCTGTGGTGAGTAGCCTCATTGACATGTATGCCAAATGTGGGAGCATGGAAGAGGCTTTGAGAGTGTTCAATAAGATCCCCTCACATGATGCAGTGTCTTGCAATGTTATAATATTGGGACATGTAAAATGTGAACAAGGGCAGAAGGCATTAAACCTATTTCAACAAATGCAATGGGAAAGTGTGGAGCCAGAGCCTATGACTTTTGTGGGGGTTTTGAACAGCTGTACCAGTGTGGCTGCACTTGAAGAGGGCAGGCGTGCTCAGGAGCAGATCATTCAAAGGGGTTGTGAGTCAGATGTGTTCATGGGGAGTAGCCTTGTTGACATGTATGCAAAATGTGCCAGTATGGAGGATGCTTTGAGTGTGTTCAACAAGATGCCATCATGAAATGTGGTCTCTTGGAATGCCATGCTCATTGAACACTATGCCTGCATGGTTGACCTTGGAGAGGAGGAATGTGTTGCAAAACAATATCTTGGAGCAGACCCTGAAAATGCTGCAGGCTATGTGTGGCTATCCAACATCTATGCAGCTTCTGGCAACTGGGTTCTCAGTGAGAATGTTCAGCAGCAGAGAAAGGCAACAGGTGTGAAGAAGCCAAACTGAATAATGAGGTGCGTACATTTATAAGGATGGTCAAGTTCATCATCAGATGACTGAAATCCATGCAGAACTGAGGTGATTCTCAGGGCAGATGCATGATGCACAGTATGTGCCAGACATGAAATATAATGCTAGTTGTGTCATCATAGCAAGAAATTTACTATTACATTTAGGCTCATCAGCACACCTCTTGGTACTCCACTCCACATTACCAAGAATCTGCAGGTATGTGCCAACTGTCACTCTTCAACAAAGTTCATTGTAAAGTTAGTTGGCAGAGCTATCATAGTCAAGGATGCCAATCATGCTCATCACTTTGAGGATGGTGTTGTTCTTGCGAGGACTATTGGTGATGCCAGCAGCATGTTTTCTCTCTATCATAATAGCAGGTTTCTTCATTTCCTCCTGCTTGTAGGTTTTGTCCTTATACTATGACACTGGCATTTCAGGAAAACCCTGGGTAAGTATGATAGGAAAAAGGCCATAGTACAGCTAAAGTATATAGTTTTGATCTTTGTTGTGCTTGTTTGACCTGTCCTGTTGTGCTTCATAGATTGTCCCTTGTTCATAGATTTCTGGATGATCTTTTTTGTTCCAGACTTTCCAGACTTTCAGAGTTTTATCTACCTAGACAAAGACTCTTTTGGTGGTGGCATATACCCAGAAACATCTTGGAACTTAAATTGTACTTCTAAAGGCTTCTCTTGTAACTTCTTGGATCTAGCTGTGAATCAAGTCCTCAAAGTATATCCTGTGATATCTTTGATAAATGTTCTCAACCAGAGTATGCAGGTATTGACATGATTCGTATGGGGCTATGCCTCATGTTCATTCCAATATCTCTATTACTGCTAAGTTGGGCATTATCAATAGACAATTTTACAGGGGTTTGAGGCTTTGTAGTTCTAATTATTTCTTTGTTTCTCAGATGGGTTATTGTGGTCTTGAATGCTATTAGGAATATCTCCAAGTTCCTGTGAATTTTGTCATGCTATGTGAAGAGCATTGTCCTGTACACAAGAAAACTGCAAATGCATGGTGGATAAATTCTCTCAGATTCCCTTCTGCTGCAAGGTGCATATTAAGTCATAGCAAACATGCTTTGATAATTTTGTTTTTAGATCAGGTCATTTGTGTGAAGGAATTTGTCATCCTCTAGTAAGAGTAACACTGCTGAATCTTGTATTGTATTGGCATCATTGCTGTTGTCAATGTCCTTTGTAGAGACCATACAGTGTTGAAGCAATGCCCATTGTAATTCATGCAAATTTTGTGATCAAAGTGTGGAGACTTGACATGTGACTATCTTGAGTCCTACAGAGTTTACTGGTTGAATCCTAATGACTTTGCTCAAGAGTATTGAACTGGAAGAGCAACAATAGCATTTTTTAGGGTGGAAAGGAAAATGGAATTTTCTCAACAATTGCAAGAAGCATGTTAGGGATATCCTTTATGAGGAATGAGTTCACATCTAATCTGTCCAAATGCTTGCTCTGATTTTAGCTGCGATTGTGCTTTCCTGATGATTGTGTAAACTTCTAATTCTTCCAATGCTTTTGCTAAGGACAGCTGCAGGACAGTTTCCATTTCCTGGAGTGTCCTACACAAGTAAGTATTTTATGCCAATGATATGCCACAATAGGTGTAGCTTGAATTGGCTCACTAAATCAACAACGTACTGTGAGTCAAACAGGGGCCTGAACAAGCTTGAATAGTTGTATTCTGTGAATTCAGTGCAAGAATTTACTTGCAAATCATATGACTTGATGCTGCACAGCAGTATCCTTGCTAACAATAATCAATCTGCCAGCAAGATCATTATCAAGCTTTGTATCTATCAGGCAGTGTGTGAGAACTTCAGTTACTCAGTCAGTCAGAGTTTTGAGTTATTAGCACTTCTTGTGGGTTGCCATGAACCCAGCTTGAGGTTCTCTGGTGGCATCAAAATCTTCTGGATGCTACTGTGTGCATGCAGACTTGATGAGATTTTGGATCAATGAATAATCTTTGATCATTTGCTAATGACTTGCATGTCCACCAAACTGCCATCTTACCAAATGCTCATGACACAAAAGAGAATCTGTTGCCTGCAATTCGCTGATGCAGCTGCAGTTAGCCACACATTTGATGACCCACAAAAGTTCACATTATAGTTGCGCAATACATTATTATAGTATTTGAGGTTCTTGACCATATCACAAAATTGCAGGGCAAAATTCAAAAAAAGAGTTTCGTGTTTTAGCTGGATGGGAATTCCCACATGAAAGTATTATCTTGAAAAGATTAGTGAAACTCCAGAATAGATTTAAGGAGAGCAAAAGATTTAACAAATTGGGGATGTGGAACATGTTTCAAGATTCATACAAACATACACACAATACAAACATTCCTATCTCTCGGAATTGGGAAATGGAATGGCAGTTGCCAGTGTATATATGTGTGAGAGACCAAGCATTCGCTGAACATCATCTTCGATAGAGAGAAAAAGAAGTGAGAGTAGCAAAAAGAAGAAAAAACCCTGTATATAAAAGAAAAGGCAAGGATAGGAATCCATACACAAGAAGTAGAAGGCAAATAAAATGAAATGAAAAAACACATGTCACAAAACAATCAGGACACTACTAATACATTCAGAGAATAGAAGATCGTAAACTAGAAAAGCATAGTCTGTCACAAATTGGCCAGTGACAGGATGCATTGGCTGCAATGTGTGGAAAAGATGGGGAATGCCTCCCAAGAGTGACAACATGTTGAAAAATCACAATGACCTGCGCACCTTGGAGCGCTACGGACACATGCTATCAATAGCTTGCTATCTAAAGCCGTGCACTTATGTATTTGATCATTGTGCCCTGTTGATGCAAGGTTAAGATTGCAATAGCAACATGAATAGCAATAGAATGAAGTTATGTTAAACATAACATGAGGTTTTCATGCAATAGCAATACATGAGGTTATGAGGTTAAGATTGCCCTCAATCTGTAACCATAACCTCATGACCTCAAGTAGGATATAGGACTGAGTTGTGCATTGATTGTAGTGGGAATATATAAGACTTCAGATTCTCCAAAGTCCTCAAGTTGTCAAATTTGTTTGCCAACTTGATTGTATCTCCTCACATGTATATGCAGTTTCCTTCACCTGCAGCAATCCATCTCTTCATTTCTGCATAGATTTTTGCCAGTTTGAGAATCTGGTCATGGATTTTGTCTACTTTGAAATATGTTTTCTCAAAATGTGGCCGAAAGTTGGTGACTCTCAGAGGCAGCCCAGGGTTCATCCACTATGGATGAAAGGACTGCAAATAGGTTTGGATGAATCTCCAAATGAGACTTAATCTGGTGAATAGATGGATGAGAAGCTGTTCAGTATTTTTTAAGAGGTGCCTAGCACAGGGGTCCATAGCCCATCTTAAGGTTTGGAGGAAATGTGGCTGAATTTTGGTGAATAAATTGGATGAGAAGTGGTGCAGTTCTTTGAGTGGGCGCAGGGTTAATACTGTATTGGATGAAATTCTTCCAACCAGTTTGGATGAATCTCCAAAATGTGGCTGGATGTGGTGACTAAATAGATGCGGTGTGTTCGGTATGCAGAGGGAGCGCCCCGGTTACGGTGTGGATGAAATGCTTCCAGACAAATTTGGATAGAATCTTAAAATGTTGCTGTATGTGGTGCGGTGACTGGATGGATGAGAAGCATGTGAGGTAGCACAGGGTCGCTATTTGGATGATGATTCCATGAAATTTATGGGTGAATATGGTGCCTAGATGGATGAGAAGCGGTTCAGTATCTGTGACGGCATACAGGGTTACTGCCTATTTGGATGAAACTATTCCGAAAACTCTGGATGGATCTGAAAATGTTGCTGAATATGGTACGTGCCTAAATGGATGAGAAACTGTCCAGTACTGTGACAGAAGGCAGGGTTACTATTTGGACGAAACGCTTCCAATTTTAGGAAGTTCAGATGAAAAATATTTGGATGAATCTGAATATGGTTGGGTAGATGGATGAAAAAGGGTTCATTACTGTGACGGAAGGCAGGTTTACTACTTATTTAGACGAAATGCTTCCGATTACGTTTGGATGAAATTATTCCGAAAAACTGTGGGTGAATCTGAAAATGTAGCTGAATATGGTGCCTACATGGATGGATGAGAAGCTGTCCAGTACTGTGACGGGAAGGCAGGTTTACTACGTCTTTGGACGAAATGCTTCCCATTAGGTTTGGATGAAATTATTCCGAAAAACTGTGGATGAATCTGGAAATGTTGCTGAATATGGTGCCTACGTGGATGAACGAGAAACGGTTCAGTACTATTACTGTGAGAGAGGGAGGCCGGCGCATGCGCTTCTCCCGTGCGCGCGCGCGTGTTTCTGGGGAAGGAAAAAAAGACACCGCAGTTCCGCTTTGCTTGTTTTTCAGGTCGGTAGGGAAACAGAAGAAGGAGGAGGAGTCGAAGAAGTTTTGTTGCTGTTTTGGAATTGTTTTGGAGGCGGCGGTTGTGTGGGAAGGGGGGGAAGGGAGGGATGGGGAGAGATCATAGCAGTAAGCATAAGGACAAGGAAAAAGATAAGGAGGTGAAGGAAAGCAAGAAGCACCGGGATAGGGGTAGTAGAGACAAGGAGAAGGAGAAAGATCATGAGCGCAAGAAGAGTAGGCGACTTGTTGAAGATGGTGTGGTAGTGGAGGTTAAGGAACGGGATAAGGATCAGGAGAAAGATAGGGCGCGCGAAAGAGATAGTAAGAAAGATCGGGATCGGGATCGGGAGAGAGAGAGAGATGGAGGAGGTGAGGAGCGGGAACGGAAACGGCGGAAGAAGGATGAGGATGCGGTGAAGGAAAAGGAGGAGAACAACGAGAGAGAGCGGGAGAGGGAAGAACGCGAGAAGGAGCGGGAAGAGTGGGAGGAGCGGGAACGGGAGAAAGTTAGAGAGAAGGAGAAGGAACGGGAGAGAGAGAAGGAGAAAGAGCGAGAAAGGGAGAGGGACAGAGAGCGTGAAAGAGAGAAGGATAGGGAGAGAGAACGTGTCCGGGATCGTGAGAAGGAGAAAGAGAGGGAGAAGCAGAGGGAAAGGGGGAGGGATAAAGACAGGGAGAAGGATAGTAGGGATGGCGATAGACTTGGCGCCGACGGCGACACGGATCGTGATCGTAAAAGGCGGAGGAAAGATGAAAGTGACGGAGGAGGAGCGCGGGATGATGGGAAGGGGAAGAAGGATTTCGACAACGAAGAAGATGGCGACGAAGAGCAGAAAAAGCTGGACGAGGAGATGGAGAAGCGGAGGCGTAGGGTTCAGGAATGGCAAGAGCTTCGACGTCGGAAAGAAGAGGAGGAGAGGAAGAAGAGGGGCGTCGTCGAGGCTGAGGTTGACTCCGTCGCCTCCCCTTCCAATTTGAAGAAGACTTGGACACTTGAAGGCGAGGATTCTGATGATGACGAAGATGAGACTGACCAGGCAGCAGCTAAGTCTGAGGGCGGCGATGTTGCCACTAGGGTTTCGGCCTTTGAGAACGGGGGGGATGTCGTTATGGCTGATGCAGAAGCAGACGGGCAGCAGCAGGGGGTTACCTCCTTTGCCAAGAAGCCAAAGGAGCATGAGCGACAGCAGCTTCAACCGCCTCATCATCAGAAGAACAGGAACGGTAGTGTTGAGAAAACTCCACCTCCTCTTGTGGCCACGGATGTGCCGTCTCCTAAAAAGGAAGAGGAGGTGGAGCTTGATCCTCTTGATGCTTTCATGAACTCAATTGCTATCCCTGAGGTCTGTAAAGATGTCCCTTGTACTCACACTATCCTTTTCTGTCTTTCCGTTTCCATTCACCATTTGCAGAAAGGATCTTTTGTAAACCCATGTATTGTTTCTGGTGCTTCTACTACTACACAGATAGGTACCGAAGTCTTGCCCTGAAAAGCAGCACCTCATGATGACCTTGCAACTAAAAATTTATTATCGGTGATGTTGCAGTTGAGCACTGTAGAAGCTCCAATGGTGGAGGTTGCAGAAAAGAAAGGGGGTCCAGCATTGAAGGAGTCAGTAAAAGGGGAGAATGGGAAAGTTGTAAGGCGGAAAAACAGGAATGGGATGGGGCGAATCATGCCTGGGGATGATTCAGCATCAGAGGATGAGAGGGAGGAGGGACAAGGTATCCTGATTTCAATTTTTTTGTGAAACAGAGGTCTTAGTTTTAGCTCAGATTCCCATGTAGTGGGTCTCTTACCTGATTTCTTCACCATGGATATGTATGTGCTTTGTCTACAATTTTCATTCTTCTATTTACCCCAAGTTGATACGTGTTTTTCAGGGGAAGAGGGGGATGAGGATGATGAAGATTTTTTGAAGAGGGTTAAGAAGACAAAGGCAGAGAAGCTTGCCATTGTAGACCATTCTAAGATTCAGTATCCACCCTTCCGGAAGAATTTTTACATTGAGGTGAAGGAGATTTCCCGAATGACTGCAGAGGAAGCAACTGCATACAGGAAGGAGTTAGAGCTGAAGATTCGTGGCAAGGATGTTCCCCGGCCACTGAAGACATGGAATCAAACTGGCCTCAATAACAAAGTGCTGGAGGTTATTAAGAAGGCAGGCTTTGAAAAGCCAATGCCAATTCAGTCCCAAGCCCTCCCCATTATAATGAGTGGAAGGGATTGCATTGGAATTGCAAAGACAGGGTCTGGAAAGACACTAGCTTTTGTTCTGCCAATGTTGCGGCACATTATGGACCAACCTCCACTTGTCCAAGGGGATGGCCCAATTGGGTTGATTATGGCCCCAACCAGGGAGCTTGTTCAACAGATCTACAATGACATAAAGAAGTTCTCAAAGGTCCTTGGTTTGACTTGTGTGCCAGTATATGGTGGTTCTGGTGTAGCACAGCAAATCAGTGATTTAAAGAGAGGGGCAGAGATGGTGGTTTGTACACCAGGGCGGATGATTGATATTCTCTGTACCAGTGCTGGCAAGATCACCAATTTGCGCAGGGTCACATATTTAGTCATGGATGAAGCTGATCGCATGTTTGACATGGGGTTTGAGCCGCAAATTACACGGATAGTGCAGAACACTAGGCCAGACAGGCAGACTGTGCTTTTCTCTGCAACCTTTCCAAGGTAGGCAAATCTTTTGGGTCTTGCCTTTCAGTTTCACATATCATGGTTGTCAAACAAGATGTAAACAAAGAGGAAGTCATTTACATATGTGCAATTAACTGGCTTGCCCAGACAGAGTGCACATAAGCTTATCTAAAATTGTCTTGTTTTGCTATCATTCTAGTGATGTTGTTTCTCAGGTCATTTAGAGTAGTGTTGGGCTTGGTGTGATGGCATATTGTTTAAAGAACTGGCAATTCCACATGCTTTCAATTGTGTCTTCTTTGTGATTTTCAGGCAGGTGGAGGTCCTGGCCCGCAAAGTTTTGACCAAGCCGCTGGAAATTCAAATTGGAGGCCGTAGTGTTGTAAACAGCGACATTACTCAAACAGTGGAAGTCCGCCCTGATAGTGAGCGGTTCTTGAGGTTGCTTGAGCTTCTTGGGGAATGGTATGAGAAAGGAAAAATTCTGGTGTTTGTCCATTCTCAGGAAAAATGTGACAGTCTGTTCAAGGATCTTCTCAAAGCCGGTTATCCATGTTTATCATTGCATGGTGCCAAGGATCAAACAGATCGGGAATCAACTATCATGGACTTTAAAAGCAATGTATGCAATCTCATGATTGCAACGAGTGTGGCTGCAAGGGGTCTGGATGTGAAGGAGCTGGAGCTAGTAGTGAATTACGATGTGCCTAACCACTATGAGGATTATGTCCATCGTGTTGGCCGCACAGGCCGTGCAGGTAGGAAAGGTTGTGCTGTCACATTTATCTCTGTAGAGGAAGAGCGGTATGCTCCTGATCTAGTCAAGGCATTGGAGCTCTCGTCCCAGCCAGTGCCAGATGACTTGAAGAAGCTTGCCGACGATTTTTTGACCAAAGTAAAACAGGGTAGTGAGCAAGCTCATGGCAGTGGATATGGTGGGAGTGGATTCAAGTTTAATGAAGAGGAAGATGAGGCTCGAAAGGCAGTTAAGAAAGCCCAGGCTAGGGAATATGGATTTGAAGAAGAGGAAGACAAATCAGACTCTGATTCTGAGGATGATGGCATTCGCAAAGCTGGGGGTGAAATGTCACAAGCAGCTGCCATACAAGCTGCAGCCCTTGCTGCTGCAGCTAAGGCCGGGCTGGCTTCTGGTCCAGCAATCAATCCTGCAGCTGCTTTTGCTGGTGCAAATCCACAGCTCCAAGCTGCACTTGCCAGTATGGCACAAGTTGCCACTGCTAACCAGGTCCTACCAGGAGGTGCAGGGTTGCCTGGCATAGGATTTCCTGGAATTGGTATGCCTGGTTTCCCTGGCATTGGAATGGGAATGGTGCCAAATATGGCTCAGATGATGGCAACCATGGGTATGACTGGCTTGCCCAACATGGGGGGAATGCCAAACATAAACATGCAGCAGTTTGCCAACCACATGGCACTAGCTAATATGGCTGGTGCAATGGGCCATTTGGGGTCACCGGTTTTAAACTTAGGAGGTGTGCCAGCCACAGCAGCAATCAGTGATGGTAATGCAGCTGCAGCAAGAGCAACAGCCATGGCAGCAGCCATGAATCTTCAACACAGCCTGGCAAAGATCCAGGGTGATGCTGCTCCTGAGAGCTATGAGGCAGAGCTTGAAATCAATGACTTCCCACAACATGCACGCTGGAAGGTGACTCACAAAGATGCATTAGGGCAGATCAGTGAGTGGACAGGGGCTGCTATTACCACTCGTGGCCAATACTTTCCAGCTGGGAAGGTACCCTCACCTGGGGAACGTAAATTGTTTTTGTTTATTGAAGGTCCAACTGAGGCCTCAGTCAAAAAAGCTAAGGCAGAAATTAAGCGCATTCTTGAGGAGTCCACTTCTTCTGCTATTTCACTGCCAGGGCCAACTCAACCTGGGAAGTACTCAGTGCTCTAGAATGTTGGAGACTGAGCAGTAGCTTGGGGCAAGGAGTTGGACGGACAAGTCTACAAGTGCAGCGGCAACAGGTTATCTGGACTCGAGACTAGATATTGAAGTTCTGCTCCGCACAACTTACAGTAGTAACTGGGTGTTCATACGGTTTCCTGCTTCTATCTTAGAGGAGGTCTTGGTAGTTACGTTGTTGTTTAAAGTATCCAGTCGAACTAAATGTTTTCAAAGTAGTGTTTTGGCTGCAGTCCTGAACTTGACACCAACTATTATTGTGGGTTTGCAGCTTATTTGTCGGGGCGATCTACTTGGATCTTTGTCAGTCTGGAACTCCTTCAACCTTCACACCATCATTTTCAGCAATCTTCAGCTTCTTGTGTGTAGAAGGTTCATGCAGTGCAACTTTTGCAACAGCCTTTCAAAGTATAATGCAGGATCTTAGCAGAACTGAAACAGCTGGAAAATCTGTAATGCAGAAGACACAGATGCTAGTTGTTCTTGGTTTCCTAATCTCTTGTTTGTTGTGGTACAATTTCTTCTATTGGCAATAAACATGTCTTATTTCTGTCATTGTCCTCAGCATTGCTGATGTGTTGATTCTGGCATGTCCCATGTGAATGGTCAGATATGATTAAGCAAAGCTACTGGGGAAGATCAATGGAGCAACTTTCTCTCTCCTGGTTTGACTAGGGTAGAGCACTAGATTTGTGTTGGTGAAGTATACTATGCCCCTCTACCATCTGTGTGGAAAAGGGTCTACAGTGGTCACTGGATTTGCCTAACCTTTTCTTATGTGGCTTAACAACAAGGACTTGGTATAAGGGCTTGTATGGTGGATTTGCAGATGAATGTTCTCTGACTTTGAATCTCTCTAGTGGTTAATGTGCTTGTCAGTGTGTCCACAGGTTATGGGAGCCAAACTGGCAGGAAAACCTGAAATCAACTGATTAGATCTGGCTTGTAGAATAACTCTTTCCTTGGTTTTTTTAATAGTCAAAATAATGAGGCCTGGCTTCAAATAGAAAGAAATTTGCATGGTGTATTTACAGACTTTCAATTGCTGCACAACATTTGTGCACAAAACTGTATGCCCTGGAGCAATGAGTCAATTTATGGATGTTTGAGAATGTGGTTGTGAACTTCCATTCTGACGTTTTTTTATACTGATACTGGGTTATTTGAATATCTGAGAATAGAGAGTGTTTATGCCTCGCTTTTACTCAGAATATGTCAATGTTCTGCTTCCACTGCTAGCTAAATATTCAGCCTCTGGACAAACTGGGAAGGCTACTCTTGCAGACTTTCTACTCTTATCAGATGCTTATGCCAGTGGAGGAAAGACTGATGAATGGAAGTCTCTGTCCTTTTGGAAGTTGATACCTAATCTCAGTTTATGGGTGCAGTTGTGCTGGGCTTTTATGTCACAGAATAAAGTTCTTTCACCTTATTCATGAACCTTTCAAACTCTTTGTCTTTCTAAAACTGACCATACATTTACCTGAGTGTGCAGAAGAACAGCTCACCAGAAACTGCTTCCAAGGGTGTTCAGGCTCCTGCACAAGCTTCAGGTGTCCTGCTTGTTCTCCACAAGGTTCAAGGAAATGTTGCAATGAAGGTCCCACAAGGCTTGAGGAAGGGCCTTCATCCTGTGTGAGGAGATTATGCAACTGCAACGTACAATCTGCTTTGCAGTAATCTGTTCTGTCATTGACCATTATATAATGCTTCACACCAAAATTAAGTTACAGGTATCATGAAATGGTTGTGCATCATGCCCAGTGGTCATGTAATTGGAGTGCTGATGTGGGGAATAGTGCACTAAGTAGGACCATTATATCTGATTACCATCTTGTTTTCCCAATAAATAACTTGACACGAGAATGATCAAGCTCCTTGAAACTACCCAACAAGTTCATTTTGTACGTGTACACTCAAATGGAGCAGGGTGGGGAATATTTGGTGGACATGGTGTGACCGAACAATAGGTCACCATACTAGTGTGAACATAGCCTGTTGTTTGAGTTAATTTTGTAGCCGTCAGTGGTTCTGGCTGCGGGGAGCTCTCCATTACTGCTGCAAAGAATGCATGGCGGCTGCTTCTGGATGTACTGTGGAATCTGATCACGCGTAAGTGAGACGGCGCAGATTATGGCAGAGTGGAGCTGCATTGATGAGCGAGAGTGGATGGAACGACGGTGGATGGGGAGGAGGTAAGGTTTAAGGCCAAGGAGGAACGGCGGATTAAAAAAAAAAAGGATTAGAGAGAGTTTTTGGGGATTTAGTAGGCTGTGGGCGAGAGAGTGGTACAGATCATGGTAGATGAGTATAGAGATGCATAGATAGATAGGGGAGAAGTTCTGCTCTGGCTGGTTGTTGAAATTCTCCGCTGCGCCAACAACTTAGCTGGACAATTATGAATGACTTGCAAGAATAGCTGTGAAGGGTCGGTGCCGAGGTGTTTTGTCTTTGATGAATGTACTGCAGCAAGGATGCTTGTACTCTCTGGACTTTTTGTGAATGGAGGTATAAGCTCCAGATTCGACGATCAAAATCTGCCGATTTTGTATAAGTGTAAGCGGTGTTTGTGTGAAGATCAGCGGGTGTAGTCAGGAGAGTTTTAGATGAATTAGAGAGAAAAGATCAGAAGGTGTTGGTTGGTGATAGAATCGCAGAGAATTCAATTCTGTGTAGGTACATCAGATCGTCAGGTTGGTTGTTTGGTCACACACACTCTCTTTTTGGTTACAATGGGACCAAAGGACAAACGGGCCACTGTGGGTGGCCAACTTGGATGGAAGTGAAGATTCTTGGAGGGTTGTTGAGATTCAATCGATATCAAGTTCAAGTGTGAAGCGAGAAAATGAGGCTCCACAGAGGTACCAACAAGGTAAATGTACAAAACAGATTAGTAGTAGATTGTATCTCTTCCTAATTAAATCAGCTTGAATGATGATGCAAACCTGCCAAACTCTATTACAACATAATACTACAGCAAGGAAGAAAATGAAGATTGAAAAAAAAGAAAAAGACATGAGTACTACATTTACTTGTTATGATGCCTAAAATTAGAACATATGGTAGGCTTTCTACCAGGTTGGTATGAAACAATTCATCATTAATCACTTTTGTAGCAATATTGGTTTTATTTTTTGAAATTCAGGCCTTGATCTCATGAATATTGGTAGCAAAATAGTTCATAAGAAAATATGTTTTGCATGTGGGCATCATTGTTGGTTACACAATTTGTACAATAACACTAATCAAAATGCTCTAGTCGAATTAATCACACATTAATAATTAATTGTGGCATTATTTTCCATTATGCACAAGTAGTTGCAATGACGTTTTCTCCGACACATAGTTAGAGACATCCTTCCATGCTATAACTCAATTATTGATGAGAGGGCTCGCCTTGAAAATCAAGACTAGTGAAGCTTGATATTGATTTGTGTGTGTGTGTGTGTGTGTGTTTATTTTTTCATATCTAGAAAACCTTTGGATCGACATTTTTTTGTGGGGGGCCAGTTGGTAATTTTTCAGGAATTTTCTTTTCAAATGTAATTTTGACTAAATTTTGTTTTCACACATTTAAATGCACACAACTCTTGGTGTAATCATAATCAAATGAGTTAAGAATAATGTCTAGTACATGAAACCAAGAATAGCCTTAGTGTGATGTACATGTTTCTTTATATTCATGCATATTTTTCCTATGTATCTTGTGCTTTTAAGATAATGTATTGCAAAATGACAAACAACATTCCTACCCCCATAAATATGAGAAGTTGTTCAACAGTGTTTGATTATATTATAAAATTCAAAATGTGTAAGAGAACATGCTTTTTGGACATGGCCTTAAGTAACATGGACAACATTCAAGTACAAAAAACTTTGATTCAACATCTCATATGTACATTACAACCTATGCATGTTCAAACTTATACCAAAGTTTAAAATCATGAAGAAGGGTGGAAGGGAGAAAAATGTCAATGTAATGGTCATGAACCCAAAATCATTACTCATATCACAATGGATATACTTAAATATCATCATTTCCTACAACATCATAAGAGCCATAGCAATTCAAAATGCAACTTTAAAATTAATGAGGCACCTAATATCTTTTGTTGCATGTTAGTAATGGAAACAATGTTTGAAATCGATGCCCTCTTCTTACTAGGGTTGGCAACTATAAGCTTATTTGGGCTTGGAACCAAAGTCATTTGTACATCCAACTACATAACAAACTTACTGCAAACAATACCACAATGTACACACTATAAAACAAAGAATTGGTAGAATGTTATATCAAACATTAAGAAAAATCTACACAAGAACCTTACTCCGCATAACACTAAAGCAACATAATTGGGTTGGTTGCAAAACAAAGCATATCATGTACAAACTTGTTGGGAAGTAATTGAAAGATAGAATCCTACCTATAGAACAAAGGTTTGTACAAACAACCAAAAAAAAAACTAAATCTACAGAGACACCTTTTAATTTAGTCCAAAAATCAAAACAAACCTACATAGACCCATAGGAAAAGCCAACAATTGTTGTTATCAAGTTGTTTCAAAGCCATGAAGACAACAACCAAAAAAAAGAACCACCACCACCACCAAAAATTAACACACTATGTCCCCAAATCGAACCTAGCCACTAGTCCAGGCCAAAAATGGTAACCAATAGTTTTGGAAATAGAAATTTCATGCAATCAATGGGAAGGCTTAACATGCACTCATGATGGGCCCTGGTTTTTTCTTTCTAGTGGGGGGGGGCTGGGGGGAGTTGTTTTTTATTTTTGTTCCTTGTTTAATCTCTGCCCCCACCATTAGCCTAGGCCAAAAATGGTGACCACTAGTTTTGGAAACCAAAAATACATGCAGCCAATGGGTAGTTTTTCCTTTGTTCCCACCACGTTCCTTCTATGTTCCCAATGGGTTCCCAACATGTTCCTTAGGTTTTCAATGTGTTTTCCAAGGGTGTTCCCAATAGCACCTAGCTTTAATCCCATATGTTGTTCCCAAAGTGGGGACCTTGTATATATATAAACAAGGATGGAAACAAAAAAACTAATGTGAAAGCAATCAAAGCCCAACATCTTAAGAAGGCGGGGCCAACAAGTTAGACCATTGAGGGAAGGTCCAACCCCTTGGAAAAGTAGGAAAAATGACATGACAACAAGAAGGCAAATTATGGTGCTAAAGGATCTTGAACCTAATAGGTTCTCCAACATAGTTATGGTATGAACATCAAACTCAATGTCATGCTACAAGATACCTAGTGATGGAAATATAGTACACTGTAGGTAGCTTGGCTACTAGGCATAACAAAACGATAGCATCGCAAAAGTTGCCTAAGGATTTGTAAACATAGGAAGGTTAATTATCGTGCTAAGGTCTTTCTAGAGTGCCTTTGATACAAAGGATTCCACAAATGGAAAAAAACTCACTAGAGCACCTAGAATACAAAGAAAAAACTCAGGTGTAAAAAAACCTAGAGGAAATGATATAGATTCATTTAACCCTTATGGAAACCAGGCTACACATTTTTGTTGGCTACACTGAAAGTCTTAATACAAAAAACTTACTTTATAATTACAAAAAAATAGGTACCACATATAATGCAAGACCAACTATGTGCATAACATTTGCCAATGATGGAAAAACAAAAGTAAGGTGGGCTGGTACAATAGGATGGAGAGCATGAAAATGAACTAATGCAAACAACACTCCTCCCAAAGGATCCCAATATCATGTACAAGACTTAGACAAAATGAATGTGAAGTCCCCATGTTTAAAAGCCTCCAAGAAATATAGTGGAAATGGGTGTGCATAAAACTAACGAAGAAATGGGAAAAATTGATCCTAGGTGCTGATACAAGATTACAACTCTTGAAAAATGGTTGTTCAAGATATTCAATTAAATGTGTTTCGAACATCCACATGTAATAGCACCCACTCCAAATGTAAAACTAACATAACTTTAACCCCATGAACCATTATCTCACACTTGCTGGCATTGCCACCTCAAATTAATGTGGACTAAAATGCTTTGCAAATGTATCCTTGAACTAAATAGCTATTGTGCGAATGATCATTTGATAAATCACTTCTTTAATCACAATGGGTTGAACATTTCTAGTTTGTTTATCCAAAGTCAATAGTCATGGAAGAAAATGACCATGAACAATGTGCCCACATATTTCAAAAAAGAGATCAAAACCACTACCAAAGTCATTAGGGACAAAACAATCTCACAAAAACTCATACACCATACCCAAAGGATTGTTAGATAAAAGACATGGTGAACGTGCCAAAGTTTTAAAAATGCATTTTTATCAAAAATAAAATTAGTTTTCAAATGAAAATCATTAACAAAAGGGGGGGGAGGTCAACCTCAACTAATGGATAAAGATGATGAAGGGTTGCAATGGTCTTAACTAATGGGGCCATAAAAGTGCTAAGGGCCAATGCACACACTCTTCGAGCATATTCCCCTGCATGTGTAAGTGCTTGTGTGCAATGCAATCGTGCTAATGGAAGTGGAATAGGATTCAGTGCCATCTTTAAAGATCTTTGGAAAGCCAACACCTATGTTTTAATCGTATGTTTCTTGTAATGTTTCTTAGTCCCTTGCCATGTACTAACACAAATGGGCATGAATTTCTTGGTGGCTTTTCTCACCACCCTATAGCAAAAAAGACAAACACCAATAATGAAAGTGCAAAAATGCATGCCAAGTTGTTATGTCAAATGGATCGGCGGCCAACCAAGCTAAAGGGATGCACAAAACATGTTAAACCTCGACAAAAAAGAAGAAGGAATATGATGGTATGAGCGGGGGGCATGGTAAACCAAGATGGAAAACATTGATGATATCTAATGATGCAATTTGTGTCCAAGCTAAAGGAGGAGAAGACAGTAATATTGAAGGCATTAACATTTCGGAAGTTGATGATTATTTGTATGGGGTGCATCATGTTTGATGATGTGTTAATCCTGCTTTTGCTACGTATAAATGACCACAACTAGGAGAAGGAACAATAGATGTTGTTTATGGGATGGATAGGCCCTTGGTGTAAGTATAAATGATTAAGGAATAGCATGTGGTTGATGGGTAGACAAGGTGTGAAATGTGAGAATAAACTAGGTGCAATTGAAAAGACTGGATGAGACAAAGTAAATGCAATGAGAATCATCAGGTGAAAAGGCAAAGATGTTTCATAACGGTCCATACAAGTGATCATGATATTAAAATCTTGCTCTGATACCTATTGACGCTTTGACGTCAATGAAACTATAGGGTCTACCATGCCTATACACACTAACTAATGAAACCCTAAACCTTAAACCCTAAACTATAAGGATTTTTAACCTACCTACTTACTTACCTAGTTTGAATGAGGTTGATAAGGGCCCCCATGCTACATACATGCAAAGGGGGAGGCACTCCATCTTTCAATAAAATCTTCTATTTTGGGGGAGCCTCCATAGTTTCAAGTTTTTTTTGCAATCGGCCAATTAAAATAACTCATTGCAAAAAAAAAAAGTTAGACTTGTGAGGCACCCCCAACTAATTAATATCAATCACACTCCTTGCACAATTGTTACAACCCAATGAAAACACCAAAAACGTTTCCCCCAAACCCATTGGAAAAGAACACATTTGTTGTAGGCTTAATACAAAAGTATTCTTGTAAATAAGAAGACTTCAAACCACACTGCAAACAAGTTAAGAAAGACTAGTTATATAATCCCAAAACTTATCTCAAGAATTGTAGCTAGGCCACATAATAAACCTACGTTAAGGTTTACAGTAGCTTAGGGTACAAACCAAATTTACTTTTTATTAGTACGTTTAATTAGGAACACAATACAATAAATAAACATAAAAACCTGCATGAGAATTTCATTGCAAAATTTGCAACAACACAAATCTATAATTTTCACACCAAAGAATTCCAAAGTTTTCCAAAAACCTACAACCGCCCTGAGGGGCCTTGTTATTCAAAGAGGGGTTCTAGTATCGTAACCTAGGGTCAGTTTCCAAATTGCCAAAAGTGAATAATAATATTTTTTTCAAAAAATTAATTCACTTTTAAAATTTGAAATTATTATTATTTTCCATTTTCTTCTATGAATATTATTGTCATACGAGTAGTGAAATTATTCAGAGTGTAGCATATCATGAATTTCAACATGTCAACTTCATATTTTCACAAAAAAAATGTTCACTATTTTGAGGATTATTTGATGACAAATTTTTTAAACTGATCTTAAGGTAAGGTATATAACTAGCGGCCGGCTAGATAGTATGGATGTACTGGATGGGGGCTGTCCAGATTACAAACCCTAAACCTGAAAAAAAATCATCCATCCATCCATTAGCACATATCAAGAGCACAGTGAATGTGGTAGTATGGCATTACATTGCATAAAAAATGAATTAAAAATGAAGTAGGCCTGTAAGGTGGGCTTGCTTGGCACCAAATTTATTCTTATTACATGGTATTAGCACCAATGCCGAGAGTTTAGAAGACTAGGAGCTTTGTCCCTAGATATGTCTAAACAATGAACAATTTGTCTAGTAGTTTTGAAGGAAGGATTGTTTTGGATAATGAGGAGAGAAGCTTCTTCCTTAACAATGACCCTTAACCCTAAACCCTATTGTTTTGACTTACATGAGCAAAATAGCACATAATAGCACATCATATGAATGAAAATGGCATGTAATGTGTCTCATTTAGTGTTTATCACTTTTGCGATGACATTTTGCATTTTGGTTTTACTAGCATCAAGCAAATAGTAGTCGGGAGTGATAGCTTACCTTACAAGTGATTGAGGTTGAATTTGCCACTAGCCAATATTAAATGACTATGCGGCCCTCTTGTTGTATGGGTAATTGAGTAAGCTAGTCATTAACAAAGCCCTTAGGAGGTAGAATTTTAGGAAGGATGGTATCCCTGGTCTTTAGTCTTGCCTTTAATTCATTAGTTAGAGAGCGACCATTTCCAAAACAATTATAGCCTTATGACGCTAGGGTGAAAATGCATTAAATAAATCATATTCTTAATTGGGAAAAGGAAGAAGAAGAGAAGAAGAAGTTTAAGGAAGCTTGAACAATGAAAATTAAGTGACTAAAATTATATAAATAAACACTCAAAATCCAATTAAAACTTCAAGCTAACATGAGATTTTGGAGTACATAGAAACTTAAGGTATAATCCCTGTAGAAGGGAAAAATGAAAAAAATTGGACATAATTTGTCTATTTTGGTTAAGATCTTGAAACATTGGATCAATAAAAATTGAAAATGAAAATTAGGACGGATCATATGGATAGATTTTGGATTTCAAATTTATCATACACTATGAGAATATAATTTTTCAGTTATAAAAAAAATGTGTAATTAGACTACACTCAAATCAAATTGGGGATGGAACAAGGATTTAGAGGTTCAAACTAGGGACCAAAGACAGGGTGACTTTACATACCACAACTATCCAATAACCAAAGACTTCAGAGGATGGTGTCAAGTAAGAACTTATAAGAACCAAATCTTACTCGGAAATTTCGTCCTTGAAAATTCAATAAAATCAAAACTAAAATTTTTAAATGGAATTCTATTTCGCTCTTCTGGCTTGGGTTCAGGTTCTTTGTTCTTTCTTTCACCCTTTGCTGGGTGCTTTGTTTAATGGAGCTTTGCTAGGGTTTCATCATCTATAATACGTTTTAGACAACCATCACTAGAATCAAATCAAATAATGGGACTGATTTTCTTTTTCTTTTTCTTTTTTCCAAATTTGTGATGTAGCCAAGGTGGCAAAAACTCCATAAGCCAACTTCACCAAATTTTTGCTATAAAAAAATATGAAGGGAGAAATTTTAGGCATACTTATATACATTTTGCCACCTAGTTGAAATATGTATAAAAATTTGGCAATTTTACAACCTTTTTTGAATTTTTTTGAACTTTTCGTATTCTTATTTTATTTCAAAAAATCATTGGATTTGCAACATTTTTTCCCCACAATTTCACAACAGTGTGAAATTTCGCACCCAAAAAAAAAGGCTGCATGCATGCAGTCAGCCTCTGGTTGAACCATGAAACTTGAGACCTAAAGCTTTGTTGCATTCCTGACTTGCATAATCTTTACAGGCAAATGTTTATTGTAGGTTCAACCTAGTTTTGAGTTCTATTGAAAAATTGAGCCAAAATTGGAACCAAACATTTGGGAATTTGAATAATTGAGCTTTAAACCTCACCATAGATTCCACCAGATTATCAACTTCAATGAAAACCAGAATCAGAGGTTCTCCTCAAAACCTAGAGTAAAAAACAACACTAGTAAGAATCAAGTTTGTTACACATTTCTCATATCATTACCTCATCTAATAACGGAAGAAAAGGAGCCACGAACATTGAAAATCCAATAAGGAAATCACAGTAGCAACTATGCGGAAAAGAAACACGAGAATCTAAAATGATTAGAAACACAGATCAAAATTACTACAACACATTGTCCAAACAGAAATTGCATATTCAGCTATATATGCACGGATGTTTTTGGTACAAGCTTTGTAGGCACATTATGTACGTTCTGAAAAAAACATACTATACATGACAAAAAAAATTGCAGTTGAAAAAATAATTCAAGCATTGTCTGAGTTTTAGTATTTACCCATGTGGAAAACAACTTATGGTTGAGACTACTCAAGTAAACATCATGCAACTTGAAGATGGTACTCAATTCTACAAACACTCACAATTGGTTATATCTTTTAAGCATCACATACCCACTAAATCTCCATTTTCAACTTTTTGATAGACCTGCATAGTTTTGTTGAGACCTAGAAAAATCTACATTTTCAACCTTTGGATTCACCTTAATAGTTTTGTTTTGTAGCAAAAGAATAAAGATGTTCTATATAAATAATCAAACATGAGAATTTTGATGCCATTTTCTTGCCTCAAGTTTTAACAAACCATAATTGCAAGGCTTATTTTACTATCAATAGAAAGACCTTTTCCAACTTCTAGGGGGTTTCTAATTAAAGGGTTCACTATTGCACCATGAAAGGGCGCATTACAAAAGTTTGGTCACATTTAAGTCAAACTTCCTCATTTGTATGTGTCATCTACACACAAGTGTAGATGACAGCAAAAATTCATTTACACCAACAAAATCTTAAGACATTTACAGCCTATTAGACACTGTTATGAATTCTAGTTGACTGGTTATAAAAAGTCATAAGTTGTAACCCATGTTGAGTCTCAAGCAAAAATATATCTACATGGTATAAATAAAGCAAGTGCAGTATAACATAATGATGCACAGATCTGGAGCAGCTTTCAACAGTCCTGGGTTGATGCATAGACCATGACCTACAAACTTCAATAACAGGCCAGACAAGGTTGGCCATCACTTGCTGGTGTTAGTCATCATACACACATGGGAGATAAACTGAGGTTCAAGCATCACCTGAAAAAATCTGATGGGAAAGCTTGGATCAGCTGTAGTACCCTATCATCCACTCCTGCTTCACAGGTGGCTCAATTTGATGATGGGTTTAGGGTTTAGCGTTTAAACCCTGAACATATGAGTCAGTATGAGCGGATGACAAGCCACTTTGTGGGCAGTACTTTAGAATTTTGAAACTATGCAGTTGGAGATACACATTCAGTTAGAACCAAGATGACTAAGTCACTGCCACTATCATGACAGTGAACCAGCACCAGCTCCACCCTAGACTCAATTCAATTTACATGAAGTGTCCCGCAGCACATTTACATTGAACATTTGGAAAATGGTGAAACTATGGCTCTGTTTTCTACATCTGACAGAACATTTTTCCACTTATTTGATATCCTTCAAAAGAATTTTGATTCAAAAAAGTTGAGAGGTGAACCTAACAGGAGCGCATGAGCAGCAGGTAAAAGCCACTGTCGCGACCCGCGGTTCGTCTGCAGGGTCGCCCACTTGAGTCTGTCTCAGCCTCATGGCTTTCACTACTGCTGCCCTTCAGCACATGGCTGTACTGCCACTTATGCTGTGACATTGCCTTCATCTTGGCCCTACTACTTCTCTTCCCTCTTGAGCCTGCTCGTGGAACCTCCAACACTTTGGGTGTCTTTGCTATCTCCACTTTACAAGAGCTCTCCCTGTTTGACATTCCCACCAGGTTTTTTTTTTCAAAGGTCTTGCAAGCAAGCTGCTCCTCCATTAACTCTGGATCCAAACTCTAATAGCAAATTCTAAAGTTTCCATTTCCACAAGAAACAAGGGGCACTAGGAGGTTTTGGCTTACTCAAAGTAATGTCTGTACAAAAGGGGATCAACCTCCTCACAATGCAGGTGCGTTTGCACATGCCTGGGTTCATCTTGACAACCAGGACAAATGAAGTCTTCACTCTTGTGTTGTTGATGTGGCAAATCACTATCACCACTTTCTTCCTCAGGCTCAGGCAGCTGGAGACAGCTGTAGTGATACCACTCACCACAGTGATCACAAGCAATCATGGCAAGTTGTTCATCATATGGCTTTTGGCAGACACAATAGCTTCCTATTTGTGTTCTCAAAACCTGCCAAGTACACAAAAGACAATGGGACACGACTCAACTGCTGGACAAAATCTACACATGTATAGAAAATCATTTTGAAATGGGTTGTCTGAATTTTCATTGTTGAACCACAAACAAGCACATCGCATGATGGCCCAAATACACACACAATGTCAACCCCCTCCTAAAATAGTGCAAAACAAGAATTAGCACCAACTTACACTCAGCTCCTTGCCGACCAAAACTGGTAGCTTCTTGCCCTCCACAATCAACGAGCGCAGCTTCTCAACAGATTGTCCTCCCTGATCTCCAATCACCTGCTAATAATGAAAACTACTCAGTCCACTTGCATCAATAATGAAGTTTGAACCCCTGTACAATGCACATCTAGCTATAGATTCCATTCTTGACTACACTCAATACTAGTATGGGCACTGTAGAAAACCATATGCCTATTCTGAGTTTCTGTTGAAGAAAGGATTTTATTGACCTGTTTTGCATGAGTTATCCAGTTGGAGCCACATGACTCCAAGTATTTAAGATGTTGTAAAACATAGTCATCCTCATGCACAGATATTGCTAGTCCCTGCTCAAATGCCAGCCACCATCAGGATAAGTTTAGAAACAAATTTTGAACCGATCCATAAGTGAAGCATCCTCCTGAGAAACTTCAGATAAGAATTTTTTAATCAAAGAACTAGTTTGTCAAAGGGCTAGAGAGCTGAATGAGCTATAGTTAATATTTGCTGGCCATTTGGGAAACTAAAGGGTTTAGGGGTTTAGGGGTTTAGGGGTTTAGGGTTTGTGGCCAGATCAGGACAACCCTGCTTGCAATTACATGCCATCAAATCCACCTACCATACCTCTCTAATAAGCTTGGTTGTACAGCGTAGTGACAGCTTGCCAGGCCTCTCCAGCAAGTTTATTGCATGAGTACGCCATGCATTTGTTGCTACAGCAGCTTTGACCCTATCAATTACTTCAGGCTGCACCTTCAGGGTTCCAATGGCCTGCACATGAGCCCCATTCCACCATATGGATGGTCAGTCAGACAACATCAAAGTCGCTGCTTGCAGCTAGTCTATCAAAAACATCTTTTTAAGTCATGAGCAAGTTACTGATAGAAATTGTGAAGGGGTTGGGTTTAGGGCTTAGACTGTAAGATCCTTCACCACTTACAACACACTTGAAGCACTACAGTTGGAATGTGCCATGAAATGACATGCAAAGAAGATCATCTGATAAAACACAAAGCAGTTCAGTATAAGTTTGTCTTTACCTTAAGGACACGCCGGAGTGAGCAGACATCAACTGGTGTACTGTTGTCACGAAGAACAATAGCAGGCTCTATAATGCCACTCACATGCACCTCCCAGGCATGAACAGCAGTGATTAACTCTTGCAACATCTCCTGTTCCTCCAGCCTGTCAAGATAAAACACCAAGGTTTAAGGGTTTAGGGTTTAGCATCAAAAGAGAATAATTGCAATGAATGACCAGTCATAGCAAATTTGGATCGGAGATCAATCTGAACGAACCTGCAATGAATAGAATTGGCAGACTCGAACAGCTCCATGATCACCAACAGGGATGGTCTGTGTGTGACATGCATCTGCAAACACTGGAAACCAGCTCAAAACATCTCCTTTGACTAAAGTTTTCATCATTTAAACAAAATCGATGGATTGTGCTTCTGTGACTACAGCTTAGAATTTGAAAACAACTAATGCTAACTCGAAACCTATGGGAGAAGGTGCCATACAAATGCAAACCCAAATTCAACATGCAATCTGGGAATTGTACAACACAAGATCTGGCCACAACAAGAATAGAGGTGCCTAGAGGAATCATACCTTGAGAGGATTATCATCAACAAAGGCCAAGATTCCAGTAGACAATGCAGTGCAAAATGGGCATATGTCCTGCTTATGGCCTCTAGTTTGCAACTGTGACAGACCAAAACACTTTGGATGGTACCTGCCACAACAAAAAAACAAAAGAGAAATGTCAAGGGTTTAGGGTTTAGGGTTTTAGGATCCACCATTCAAACAGAAGCCTTAAGAGGAGAATCCAAACTGGTACATAGATTTAGAGAATGTTGGTGAAAGTGCAACAACAGCATACCATTCCTCACAGGAACCACAATGCAACATGCTTGAATCTGCTTGGGGAAAAGTTCCCCTGCAGATACATCCCACCTCCTCCCCTTCCACTCTCTGATGAGCTCTTTCCACAGACTGGACCATCTGCCAGTCACCCCCATTGGGTAAAGTTCTGACATCAGCCTATGTAGCTACACAGTTGTACAGCAGGATAATGCAGATAGTGGTATGATGAAGAAATGGCCAAACTTTATTGCACGAGAAGATTCATTAGAGTTATTATTCATGTAAACTCCTTGCCTGTCTGCAACTATTGGTATGATGGGCTTACATGAAAAAGAAGCTCCTTGAGAGTCATAGAGGATTGGTTTGATTGTGAAGAAATGGCCTTGTGGCAAGTTGATAACCATGCATCTGCAGAAGCCAAGACTACAGAAAGATGCTGTTGCAAGTCACTTTTGATCTGACTGGCCCTTCCCTCCTCCTACACATTGCACAGAGAGCAAGCAGTTCAGTCCCCTGTGAGATCTGGTCTCAAATAGTAAACATGAGAAAGTAACAGAGAGGAGATACACTTTTACCTGTTTTATGCTCTTGATTTGCAACAAGTTGTACTACTGTACTTGTTCAACACTCCTTAGACCCACAAAGCCAGTATGTGGAAAATGCAATGACAGTAACAAATCCACATGACTGTAATGTGCATCTCAGCAAACACTTGGACTGCATGTCAGCACTAACAGTATTGGCAAATGGATTCCAAGTCATACCTGAAGATGAAGGAGTTCTGCTTTTGTCAAGTAGTTTTCATTACAAGAAAGTGCCTGGCACACCTGCTTTTTCCAAGTTCTGCAGCATGAAATATTGCAGCACTGACAATGAGCATGTGATGCGGTGCAGTATTTAAGCTCTCAGGTGCAATTGTCTCTCACAAGGCACTTCAGAGTGCTTCAAACCAGATTGAAATCAATTCCTTCATTTCAGAGACAACTTCCAGATTTCAGATATGTAAACTGATTTGCAGATATCAACATGAAAAAAGGTATCTATAAGATTGCAGAGGCAACTGCAAAATAAGACTTTGAAGGCAAAACCCCATATGTCAGTTCTGGCACTCAAAAAAAATAGAAAAAAAGGAAAGGATTGAGTGTGGCAAAATTACCTGTGCACAGCAAGTAGTTGGTTAATTTGGCTCACATCATTATCCAGGAAGACTGGTAAGTTCTGCAGCATGCATTTGACGACTATTGTAAGCACACCTTCACCAGTGATTACTTCTTCAGTTCTCTGATACACTTTTTCTTGTTCACAGGAACAAATTAAATCAGGGCTATGGCATGTCGTAGTTTGTATCATTACCTGTGCTTCATCCAGAAGTTGCTCAAGTTGGCCCTCACTGCAAGTGGAAGAATACCCATAAGAAGGTACAATGGCAGCAACCTTCTGTAGCCAGGATCGTGCTCTCAGTACTGTTCTTTGCAAAAGAGCACCTTGTCTTGTTTCTGATAAAGAACTCCTCTCGTTCAAGAGTGATTCCATTTCCTGCCCAAATAGAAAACACCCACAACAGTAACTCTTAGCTATGACCAAGCCTGCAACAAACCAGCGACAGAATCACCTCTAGGCATTTGCTGATGCTACTCCTCATAAGACACTAATGGGAACTTCTCTTCCATACACAGCAGGCTTAAGATTGAAAAAACCACCTCCAATGGGGATTGAGTATGGAGTGAGTGTGAGGCCCGGATGCTCCACGTGAAGTCATCACAAAGGGTAACAAGCTCTTCAATGACAGGCAAGTCAAGCCCTAGTGTCAGTCCGTCCTTTACAGCCTCCTGTAAATTCCACAACAGTTTCTCCAACACTATTGTGGACTTGGAGAAGTCATAGCCAGAAGGCTCATCTCCCTCTTCAACCATGAACAAAGCTTTCACAGCAGATGCTTTCAATGTGGAGGCATTCCTGGCCCAGGCCTCTGCATGTGAACTGTATGTATGCAGCAGGCTAACCTCTTCCAGCCTTACTTTCAGCTCCTTTGACTCATCAACCAAAGCCTACAAAAAAAAGAGTATGTAGATATCTAAGAGTTAGCAAGCTATAGCAGATAATGACTGACTTTTTGCCCCTTTCTGAACTGGATGCAGTTGACTTCAGACAAAAGACAGACTGTGGTAGTCAACTGGAGAGTTCAACAAGCTATGCCTTCATGGGTTTCCTTGTACAGAAACAAGGATGCCAACCAGAAGACATGGAGGGTTGTTCAACAAGACTATCTAAGTAGAGCTGAATGACACACCTGAAGAGTGGATAGTTGCAAATGGCTGTCAGCATCCACCCCGGGAGCATTCAATCTCTTACGTACAAAAGGGAAGGCTCGTTCTCGAAAGGAGTTTGCTTGTGCAACCATGGATTCGAGAGCACTCAAACCCTCCAACCTTGCATTTATGTTGCTTGCAACACTGCCAACCCACATGTAAGACTCCCCTGGGAAAGTTCTGAAGACCACAGGTTGTTGGTCATCATAATTGAGTCAACAAGCATGGGAAAATCTAGGATGCACTTCCTGGTCTTGTACCCATGACCACTAGCCAGGCTACTAGAAATGGCTTGATGCTAAACCCTAAACCCTAAACCTGGGCTTAACAATACTTCATATCATTAACAATGGACTGACAGAGTGTCTTGACAACCTGATTAGCTTGACACAGTTGTCAAAGGATTCCCCATGCTTGAGAGCCTGCTCTGCCTTTGATTCCCAGCAAAGGGCAGCCTCTGCCAATTCGCGTATATGGAGGACAAGTTTTTCTTCTCCAATCTGTAGTCTGAAAAAACAGACAAGTGACATCAATTTATTCATAAGCTTGCCTTTGAACCATTTGGAAGAAACATACCTGGACATGGAAGGACCTGATCTTTCTGGGACAAAGATGGGAAAGCAAGAACTCATTGGAGCTAATGTGCATTCCATCTGCGCACTAAATTACAAAGTTGCACTATAAAAATGAAACTTTTTTTTTTATCCTCATCCATTGATCAACTGGCAGAGAATCACAAGCCACAAACCTTGTTGCTTCATTCAAAAGGTACTGAATTACTTTTGTTGATGGACGTGCTGCAATAGTCTGCATTCCATAAGAACAAAATGTATCATGCAGGGGACCAAAACATTTCAAGAAACCAAAACAGAATGATTTTAATAATCCTTGCTGTTTCACCAAAGGAGCAATATAGCTCAGACAGTCGGGAACTAGTTAGTACCTTGGATGCTAAATCCATCCACTGGATATTCCTCAGCATGACCTGGGTGGTATTCACTTCGTCCACTGAAAACACACAATTGATGCAAATATCCATTGAGTAAATGACTTGTACAAACAAGAGAGTGTCAAGAAATGGCAGTTGAGTAGTGCACATCATCATACTGATAGCATGATAAAGACAAATACTTTGAGATCATCGAGACAATGCAAGTCAGTAAACCCTAAACCCTAAACCCTTAGACACAACATGTAAATCAATCATGCTAGACTGTCTAGGGTGTGCCAATTTATACTTTGAACATGTATGGTTGATGTGGCTGAAAGCAAATCAGTCAAGAGAGTAATGGAGGCTCCAAAGTCACTGGAACTTCTTATATTTGCTAATGTTGTCCGTGCTCGCACAAGCCAGGCATGTGCATGTGCCAAACGCTGCTCCAAGTCATGTAGTCCAGGCACCTGAACTGGCAACCCATGGACCTCCTCAACAACTGCCTCCAGCTCCTGCTGCCATTGAAACAACAGCTCAGAACTGCCTAGAGAGACAGCTGCTAAATTCTTCACTATCTCTAATTAGTCCAACCCTAAACCCTAAACCCTGAACTGAAATTCATGTTTCAAGAGAGGAATCTTGCTAGTCTACCATAGTATTTTATGACTACAATATTTCTGAAACCCTGCACATCCACAGCCCATATGAACTGGAAAAGTATATATTTGACTTAGAACCCTAACCTTGCCCTAAACCCTAGAAAAGACCATTTTGGGCATTCCACCTACTGTAAATTTGTTACACATGTTAAAACATGAAGAAGACCCAAGTAGACAAATAAAAACCAAAGAGTACCTGGAGGGGTGCCACTGAACCAAGCATCACAGCAACACGACCTTTCAAGGTTAGCGTTTTCTTGATCACAAGATCCAGCATTTGTTTATCCTCCATCTTCAATGGCAAAGACAACCCCTGCATTCCAATCAACATTTCCTGTTGAACTTCTTCGCATATCCTAGGTTAGGAAGCTCTGTGGCAGGCTAGCAAACACAACAGCACTTCAAGGACCCTGCAAGTATCCTTCATGAGCTCTGCCCTGACAGGGCAGTCAATCTAACTTCAGATGTCTCCACATAACAATCTTAGCCAGTTTGGCTTCCAGATTAGGTGTCCAAAGCTTGGGCTTGGCATTTCCTGGAACATGGACAGTCCTTGCAACTAAGCTGTTGAATGCATATACACTCTCTCTCATTGCCTGGATTCCCCTAGGGTAAATGTGAGGGACTTAGAAGGTTTGTTTGTAGCTCCTGTAAAAGTGTCAATACATTTGGATGGTGATTCTCTCAAGAGAACATAACCTAGCACAAAGAAGAAAAAATTTCTTCATAATTACTGAGGATTTCTCAATACTTATGATTTAAGTCAACCTGCACAAAATTGAGAGATGAAACCCAAAATAGGGTTATGCATCTTTGTGATCTGACAACAAACTAGCAACAAATCAGCAAGTACCAAAAGAGGAAACACCACCCTAAAGAAAGAGAAAACAAAACCATCTGACCCAAACCTTAAGTATGGTTCTGACTGCACAAGTATTAGGGGAGCACAAATCCAATAACAAACCTCTGCCTGAAGGGCCAACAACTGGTCAAGTTTTACAAGGCTGTGACTCCGCAGTGCCTTGATTGGTGGTAAAAGTTTCCTCACACGCTCTGACCAGGTCTGCACCAAAAGCAAAAAGGGCATCTTGAATCAGGTCCAAGGTTACTCTTTCCTCAACATGACCATGGCAACAACCTTACTGTGTACGACTAGGACATATGATCCTGTTGAGTTCATGCATTCTGAGAAGAACAGCTCTATCAAAGTACCACTAAAGAATGAAGAAAACTGTGAAAAAATCTGCAAAAACAAGAATACAAAAGGCACAGTGAAGTCACCTTTGCAAGAGACACTAGCCGCTGTAGACTTGGCAGCTCTGCAAACTCCACAGGAAAGTGATTTGCCTCCTTTAACAGTGCCTCTAGATTCTCCCTCTGAAAGAACCACAACCCATGTCTTGGCATCAGTGTTTTGCAATGTCACATAGACAGTGATCTGAACTGACAAGATACTGCAGGATGACATCCAAAGCATGGTAACAGAACTCCAACCTATGGCCTCATCAGCTTTTCTTCTTCATTCCTTAATCCTTCTGCACTGGCAACAGATTTTTTACTTTCACTTTGGACATAAAGAAAACCATATGCAATAATAAGATCCTGAAGAACCTGGGGAAGGGGCTGAGTTGATATGAATTTGGCAATTTGCTGTTGCATGCACTGTGCAGTTCCAAAAAAAGCCTGTTCCAGACAACCCATTCTCTGAAAAACAGGATCCACTTCACTAACCAATTCATCAGATGCAACATGAATCTTTGAAGGGTTGCTGGCCTCTGGAACTAAAAACATGAGCTCACAACATATTTCAGAAAATGGGCCACTGACCTTCAAGAAAGCTAGATGTGGCTCTGCTGCACATGGCACAGGATCAATGGTTATCAGCTGTTGAACCCTGAGGAATGAGACTTTAATGGGTCTACTACTTTCCTTAGCTTGCAGCCAGCTGCTGACAGTGGCCCAACATTGCACCACTTCTTCACCCCAGTTATGAGCAGCAATCAAAGTTCTCTCCACCACCCGCACCTGCATAGACTGCTATCTTAGGTCTCTATTCTTAGTAATCAATGCCATCATTGTAATGGTGAACTAAACTGACAGCAGCTGAGGAGAAGGAGCATACCGGGTCCATCTCATGACCTGCCCACAAAAACTGCTCAACTTCTGTGAGCAGCTCCTTGACTGCTGCCAATGTTGGAGTTTGCTTCAACTCAATCTGTGCCTTTGTAAGCCACTCTTTGGCCAATTCAGACAGGCCTACCTTTCTTCCATTCATCTGCAACAAGGATAACAGGAAAATCAGTGGAAAGCAACACACCACATCTTGCCAGTAAAACCCCTTCCCAAAGGCAGCAGCACTCCAAGATGCTAAAGACAGCACATAAGAGCTCACTGACTGTAAAGATAATGGATCACAACTATCAGAAAGGCAAAACTCTTTTATCAGAAGTCCCTGGTCATATAGTCCCAAGGGAAAAAAACTGACCAAACCTTTTACACACAGACTGGTTTAGGGAGTGGGTGCCACAGTGCAGTGTGCATTCAGTAGGCCTATATTCTGCAATAAGAACTCCAACCTTGATATCTCCTTCTGGATTCGTTTTTCTGTTGGAAAGCAAGTCGTTGAGCTCAGCCAGTGAATACCGATACAATAGGCGCTGCTGATCTGTTGGGCACTCACACAGTTGTTTCGCATGCTGCAGTGAAGATTTTCCTTAGTAATTCACTGATTCTTCTGACAGGTCTCCCATACTTTACCAAATAATATGTTACTGAACCATTTCAAAAGCTGGTGAAAACCCAAAAGTTAATATGAGGTGGCCACCCATGTCTACCATCACACCTCTATGATTTGAAACCTAAAAAAAACCACGTTAGCTTTTTGCTTGTGGTCTAGTAAGCTACCATGGCAGTTGTACAGCTATATACCTGTAGGCACACAGCCCTAGCAGGACAACATCCACACACAACTGCAGACAGATGCAGGTAATACTGACATATGATGCACTCTGGGTCCTGCCACACAAGAAAGGGACCATTTAGTCAGCTCAATACACAACAATGTACATGACTACTGGTGAACAAGCCAATTAGCACTTTCTATGAGCATAAAGAGCCAGCAAGATATTCACTGCGTTAGTTTAGGTCAATTTGGAGACATAACCAATCACAGGATCTTATGACCTGCAGAGGATCCTGGTCAACGGTCAACAAGACCTTATCAATTTCATAAGCATACTGTTTAGATAAATTTCTCAAACATCTCATTGGTTTCTTTATGCAGGTGAAGGGTCTGCTTCCAGGAATTTTGGCCCCTCCACTTGGCCTACCGGCATTGTGACAGGAGCCTCAACTACCAGAAGTGTCTAAAAGCAGACCATTCTCCTGTACTTGCAGCCCCTTTCGAAGGTGGTTGAGGATAGGGGAAGTGGTGTATATACATATGACAGCCATGTGATCTAAACCAGCTAGAAAGATGTGAAAACCCATTTGCCTTTGGAGTTTACCTCTTCCATGCTGATACAATCTTGGCAGGCACGAGGGGCCATGCGTGTGCTCTTCACAACCCCACTGCTCCAAAGTTGCTCACGCTGGGCATGCTCTTTCATTACAATGCCCCTCAATTCTTGCTGAATAAATGATTCTGCTCCTGGAGTGACCTCATTCTGGAAAATGCCACAGCAGATTACAAAGATGCAACTCATCAAAACAGAAGTATACCTTCAACTCTGCTACCAAATTAAGATATGATTATAACAAAATCCTGGGCCCTATCCTTACATGTCATATGTTAGCTCTGGTCAGGTTTAGGGTTTAGGGTGCAATAGGGGTGGGTGCAACATTTGCATGAGTGGTTGAGAACACAGGCAGGTCATGTGCAGAAAAGTTATTACAACCCAGGCTCAGGAGTGAAAAAGTGCCATTTCAACAGAGCAAGGTGGTTGACTTGCAAACCTTGGCTACAATGCACAGCAACTCATCATGTGAAAGCACAGCTGCCTTATGGTAAAAACGGTAACGCTCCACTGCCCAGCCACCCATGGGCAGCCAGTCTGCTGGGGCAAAGTTGACAGCTTCTGCACAGTTGAACCCTGCAAGCAAATCCCACCCAACTCTGTGAACAATCTACCCCATCCAGTTAAAATGTCAGCACACTCATCAACAGAGAGTGCCTAGGTATCAAGCAGTAGCTCCTGCAATGACAATAAGGTCTGCACCTTCCTTCCAAGAGTCACAGCCAACCTGACGTGAAAACTAAGTCCATTCAGCTGCCCATACTAAGAATGCATGGGCATTCTCCTGATAGACAACTTTCTCAAAGTGATAAGCTTCCACAGATCCACACACACATCCTGTACTTACCATGATTGAAGCCCCCATGGTATGACCTTGGGAAGGTGATCACAAAATGGCCAGGCTCCTGAATGAAACAAGGCCCAGACAATCATCAACCAATCATCAACTTCATGGCTCAAAGCAAATTGTACAGCGTTAGTTATGGTCAAACCAAAACAAACAAAATGACCATGGTCTATACCTTGTGAGTGTTTTTCACTAAGTATCAGACCATCACCTTCATCATGCGTGAAGAATGGCAGTGACTAGCTGCCATGACTCCCCACTGAGCTCCCAAAGATAAGTGTTTTGGTAATCATCTGTTCAAAACTTAGGCAAACCGATTACACAAAAACCAGCATCCTTAGTTTCTCTTGCATTTCCAGAAGCAAGGTAACAACAACCCAAGAGCAGCAGAGCATGAAAATGTGTAGTTTCCAAAAAAACCAGAAGCACAAAGACCTTGTGCAATCCAAAACGCTGCAGGCAAATATACTCAAGTCCATGTGATTTGGAAGGGGGGGGAGTCCAAATGATTCTGATCTGGCAGAAAAAACAACACACCTCCAGGTGTCATCCACACCACAACAAGAGGTGATCACTGACAAAGAAAGAGGGGAATGAAGTATACACGCACCTGAACTGTGGTGCAAACAGGCACACCACTGTCTCGTACTACTTCAGGGTTGAGCATTGTCACCAATTGAAATAGCAAGTCTGGCTGTGCCTCAAATAGGTCTGGAAAAGCCTTCTGCATGACCTGGTGAACACATACCACCACCAACATTAGGTGTTTCAGATAAACCTGAAAGCACCCAGCTTTGATGACAACAGTGAACTTTCCAAACACCAATGTCTTCAGTTGACTCGTGTTAGTATGATGAGTCAACTGCATTGACCCAGGGAATGGCCAAATTGATCAAAAGTGACTGTGATACAACAAGCAGGTGTCAAAACAACACTCTGGCAAGAAATTGTACTAGCAAGAAATTCAAGAGTGTTTTTTCTAACATAGTAACATCCCTTTTTCAAAACCCACTAACAGATGCTTACTTTCTCAAAATCACTAGCTGCACTGCCAGGAACACTGTACCATGTCTTTGCTGCTCCACTGTACCCCACATCATGCACGCCACACACAAAATAACAATATCACCTGTTTGCAATAACAGAAATAACCATAGTTTTTGCTCCCAAAGACCATCTTCATGCAATTTGTTAACTTGTTAGAGAGCTATGAAATAGCTCCTCCAATCTCAGCATGTGTAGGATGTTTAGGGGTTCCCTCATTTCTCTTATGGTCAGTCTCATTGCCATGAGCTTTCAATGGGCTTTGATGACATTCCTTTGTTAATTAATTTGTTTACTATTTTGACAAGGTCGACAAGAGGTGGTGTTACAACATCATGTGTATATATATGTGTGTGTGATGGGTGGCAAGATACAGTATCAGAAAACAATGTCTCAGATAAGAGTATGTGTGATAATACAAAGGTGGTTGACAGATTGAGAATGGAGCAAAGTTGGATTAGGAGAAAGGATGACTTTCCATACTGGTGCAAATAGTTGACAGAGTAGAAGCAATGATCCTCATAGTGCCAGCAGAAAGAGGAGAAAAGCATGCCGACATACAGCCATGGAACTATCACCCCAGGGATATTGTCTTGCACCATGCGTAACATGGAACCCCTGAGCTTTGGGAAGTTGTTGAGATTCCATGGGTTGTTAGTGTAAGCTGCCCACTCGTCCACATCACAGCCATTGCGCACAGCATCAGACTCCCGAGGGAAGCCACTGCCATAAACTCCTGTATCTATGTCACTTCCATACAGCACTTCCACAGGAGCTGTAGCTCGTTCCACAATCTGCCACAACTCTTTCTCCACATCTGCAAACTCTGCACAACGAGATCCAAACCACTTATGCTTGAACCGCTCTGCCATCTTTTCAAAGGCAAGGTATGAATACTCCTCCCCTGGGACAAACCCGAAGCAGTCATCTGAAGATGCCACACAGTCCAAGCAGTACCAGTTCCCATGGGGTGCTGTTGATAGGGGAGGGGATAGACAATAGAGATGCCATCCACGGTTACATCGGGCACACAAAAGCATCAATTTCTCATGCACTCCACTATGGCATTGCTTACAAATCTGATCCACCGCTCTATTATGCTCCTCTGATCCAATGACAGGCTTGATATGTAGATCTGATGAATCCTTGCCGCCACTGCCAACATGCTTGAGATCTGAAGAATTATCCTCACCACTGCCACCAACATGCTTCTTACTATCTGCAGCATCCTCAGAAGAAGAAGACCTCCCCAAATTGCTCCTTCTCCTCTGCCTCTTCCGGCTGACACCCAATTCTACCTGTGTGTGTCTCTTCCTATCTGCTTGCTCCCCTTTGCAATTGACCTCACGGATTTCCTTCTGCTGCTGCCTTCTTGTTTTAGGGTTCCGCAACGACACAAGCTTACCAGATCTCACATTGGCTTGATATACTTCATAGCTGTAGAGATGAGACTTGTAAAGCTCACAGAGATGTGCAAGCACAGCAGAGCTGGAAGGGACAGCAGGAGGAGAATCTTCTTCGGATTTCAACATGCGAAAAACCTCCCCCCATCTGTTCTCATCCCTAACCTTGAGGTATCCACCATGCCGTTTCACAGCATTGAAAAGCTTACACAGATCCAGATCCTCACCTTCAAACTGAGGCCAATTGTGGTCTTCTTCTTCCTCCTCCTCCTCGACTGTTGTTCTGCCTCCTCTTTTTTGTCCCTTCAGATATCTGCGGTACTCGAGCCTGAAAGTGTCTGCGTCGCAAGCTGCAGGGCGTTCCTGGAGTTGGTGAATGGCTTGTATTTTGGTGGGGAAGGTGAAGGAAGATGAATCTAGAGCAAACGGAGGACGCCATGACTGTGGAGGGACGATGCGACAGATGCCGTAAAGCTCTTCTACTTGCTGTCGAATCTTCGCTATAAAGCGCAAGGGATCAAGGAATTCCTCTTCTGTGGGATAGAAGATCGGAGCTTCTGGTAAACCAAAGCAGTTGCCTCGAGTAGTCCTCCCTTCTTCTTCTTCTTCTTCTTCTTCTTCTTCCTCCTCTTCAACCTCCTCTTCGCTACTATTGTTGCAGTTCTCTACTACTACGACATTCTTAGAAGAGCTTTGCCTTCTCTGCCTTGTTCCTCTTCCTCTTCTTCTTCTTCCCATTACTGAGGAGTTGATAAGCTCCTGTTGTTATGCATCTTTCGCAGAGAATTTCTTCTTTGTTGCTCTTCTCACTTCCTCTCCTTTGTCGGAAAACCGTTCTCCTTTCTACAGTTCTCCAGATGCGATACCCGCTCTCTCGCGCACTCCTCTTCCTCCTCGACTATTGTGCATTCTCTGCTACTAAGTAAATACTATCGGCGAGCTAATGGATAGAAGAATCTTGCGATGATGATGCAGCAAAGCAGCAGCAGCGGCAGCAACGGGGAGATCGAGACTTTCTGAGTCAACAAAGCGAGCGAGGATCATCCGCGGGAGAATTGTTTTCTACCGTCCAACGGTCGTTGATCGTCGAAAATGCTTGAGAAGCGGACGCGTCCAACAGACATGCATCAACGTCCAACGGATTTTTGTTTCCGTCCATCGGTCGGCACCCCCTCCCTCCCTCATCTCCCTGTCGTGACGCCGTGCACGCTTTTTCCTTTTCCGCCTTTGTTCGAGGATGAATGCATGCATTGCCGCCAGCGAGCGTTTGCTTTGGGATTTTCGCAGCTCAATCTACGCCTCGGAATTTGGGTCTGTGAAGCTTGCGACCCAAAAAAATTCAAACCTTGAAGGATTTGAGCTTCACAGCAGCGAGGTTTTCAGTTGAGGAAGTGCGAACGGCGTTGAGGAAGCAGGCAGGTAGGCAGGCTGTGAGAAGAAGAAGAAGAAGAAGAAGAAACACAAGAGGAGCGAGCAACAACATGCTGAGGATTCTGGGAAAGAAAGCGAGAAGAGTGTTTCGTGAGGAGTTCATCACAGGCACACGGGAGCACTGGAAGGCATGGTCACTACCAGGAGGAGGAAGAGAAGACGCGAGAAGCTTCTCGTGGTCGTCGACAAGACATGCGCATTCCAGTGGCTTGTATGTGCATCATACCATCGGTGGAGTAGGGCGAGATTCAGCTGCAGTGACGATCGGCTTGTTGCACGCCTTGGAGAGGTTTCAACCTGGAGTTGGCTACTTCAGACCCATCGATCAAACCACCATCGGTGGACACAGGTCCAAGCTGATGAAGCAAGTGTTCAAGCTGAGAGATGATTTGCAGAACATGCAAGCTATGACTCAGGAACATGCTTATGAGCTTGTCACTCATGACAGAATCGATGATCTGCTGGAAGAAATTCTCAAAGGTGAGACAGACAGACAGACCGATATCCATCTTCTCTCTCTCTCTCTCTCTCTCTCTCTCTCTCTCTACTCACTCTTCTTTTGTTGGAGATGAATGTTGTACTACTCTATGGTAAATTGCAGCAATAACCCAATTGGGGTTTCTTTTTTGCGAAGAACTGACACCAACCCAATTGGGTTTCATTGAGTTTCTTTGCAAACAACTGACACCAACCCAATTTGGTTTCTTTCTTTGCAAACAAATTGACACCAACTCAATTGGGTTTCATTGAGTTTCTTTGTGAACAACTGACACCAACCCAATTGGGTTTCATTGTGTTTCTTTGTGAACGACTGACACCAACCCAATTGGGTTTTTCCTTTGCAAAGAACTGACACCAACCCAATTGGGTTTCTATTTTGCAAAGAACTGAGATTAACCCAATTGGGTTTCTTTTTTGCAGAGAACTGAGATTAACCCAATTGGGTTTCTTTTTTGCAGAGAACTGATACTAACCCAATTGAGTTTCTTTGCAAAGAACTCTTCTTTGAGAGTTGAGGTTTGAAGGTTCAGAGGGTTCACTGGAGTAATAACTTGGTTGCACTGGTGGTGCTGGTGCTCTTGCAACAAACAAACATGGTGGTGGTGGTGGTGGTGTTGCTACAAACGAACAAACAAACAAACCAACACAGCATACGAAACTTGCAAGGCAAACCACGACTTTGTGGTGATAGAAGGAACAAGCTTGAAGGGAGTGGGTGATGACACTGTCCTGCTCAATGCCAAGATTGCACAAACACTGGGTGCATCCGCTTTACTTGTCACAGATGCAGGTACCCTAACATAGTTTTTTTTTTTAATGCCAATTTTTGACCCCAATTTCACATACCTGAAATAATCTACAGCTGCTTTCTTCATTTTTGCACAGAACTTATTTTTATACAACCTGAGTGATGATCAATTGATTCATTCATTGAGGTGGTGGTGATTGATTCATCATTGCAGGCATTGCGTCAGTCAAGTCAGACAAGATGAAAAATTGGGATGATTGGGAGTGGGAGAAAGAAGTGGTGAACAATGTGAGGCTCAGCGATCTTGTCTTCAAGCGAGAGAATGTTGATGTGGTTGGGGTCATCGTCCATCGTATACCGAGTTGTACTCGCAAAGATGAGATGGTTCGCAAGCTTTTCTCTGAATTGAATATACCATATGTAGGTGCAATGCCTGAGGATTCAGTCTTGCAATCTGTTCAGGTGGGTTGTTTTTAACTCTACTCTCTTTTTTTTTCCTCCAAAGATTTGTGTTTTTTGGCAATTTTGTTTCTGCAAGCTTTTATGGTGGTGCTTTCTAAACAGAATTGGACATGAAGTGTATGCAACAGGTGGTGAGCATGATGACCACTCAGAAGCCAGCTGATCATGCATTTGTGTTTGCCAGGTTCAAGATGTCTTGAAGGCACTAAAAGCAACAATGTTGTATGAAGTGGAGGATGAAGGGATTGCTCTTTCGACAGAGGTTGCCCAGTATGTTGTGGGTACATTGCAGTTGTCTGAGTTGCTAAACTTCCTGCCTCTGCACACTGACCCAACCAAGGGCTCTGTAGTTATTACGTCTGCATCTCGAGTCGACATTTTGTTGGGTCTAATTCAGCTACACGAATCCAAGTCTCCTTCAAGTTTAGCAGCTGTGGTGTTAACCGGAGGGCGGCCTCCACCCAAGGAGGTCGATGCACTTGTGAAGGTTCTAAGAAACCTCATCTCCACCACATTCAATAAAACTACACTGATTTTGTTCCAGAGTAATATATTGGACATACATGTGTCATCATCCAATTAGACTGTGGGTGGTAGTGGAGCTTTTGATGTTAGAAGAAACAGACAGATGATGTCTAGAACATTGTCTGATGAATGAAGGTGATAGGAGACACAAACATGACAGGTTCACAAAGCATGTGCATAGGTATGCATGGGGTGCCCCATGTGTGAGCAAAACTGTTGAGATCATTGACCACAAACGAGTACTGATATTCCTAAGATTGTCAACCACAGGGTGGAGCTTCAAAGGGAACATTGCCTATCCTGTCAAGTCCTCTTCCAACATTTGAAACTGCTGCAGCATTGGCGAATGTCGAGGGCTATATCACTGCAAAAGCCCCACGCAAAATTGAGAGGGCACAAGTACAGTCCTGTTCCTTCATATTCCTGGAGGGGTAAATTATGTAAATCTGTTTAGTTATATTCAGGAGTTGTCTATGAGTTGATACAAAGGACCTTGCTTCTATTTGGTTTTGGGTGTGGCTGCAGATGTTGTTTGATGACCACATTGACATAAACATGATCAAGCGTGCCATTCTCCAGGTAAATAGAAATTTCAAGCTTAGTAGGTGTAGAAATCCTGTAGGTGAAAGTCACGTACAGCAGGCAGGCACACACCTCACCTACCTGTTCATCGTCATCTCTTCCAAAATTTCATGACTGTATAGATCATATGGATTGCCAAGAAGATGACTAGAAGCTACTATTGTATCTATCTACAGGAGCGGCCAGTGCGGATGAACTCCAAGTTGTTTCAGTATAACCTATTTTCAAGGGCCAAGCAGCAACCTCAAACAATTGTGCTTCCTGAGGTTTGTTCTGGACTCATCTCAAAGACGCCAATTTTGCACGAGAATCTCAATCCTTTGTTACACAGGCAAACTAAAATAAATGAAACTTACTCCCCACAAGCTTGTTTGCAGCTAAATGAGGATAGATAGGTTAGGGACTAGGGACTCAGTTATTCTGGTTGTTTCATTTTCAGGGAGATGAACCAAGGACTCTACAGGCCGCAGGTGCAATCATACGTCGGGGTCTCTGCAACCTCATTCTGCTGGGTAACAAGCAAAAGATAGAGACAATGGCTAAGCAGTTTCATGTGGACATTAGTGCTGCACGCATAGTCAATCCTGAACAGTCACCAGATCTGGAAAAATATGCCCACAGTTTCTATGAAGCACGTAAGCACAAGGTAAGCTGCTGCTGCTTCATGGGTTTATACAATAAGGATGCCGCCCAACTTACTGAAATGCTAAACAGACAAATGCTGCACATGACCTAGAATGTGGATCACGCACTGTGTCTACAGGGAATGACACTAGAGAAAGCACGTGAAATACTGTTGGAAGATGTGAACTACTTTGGGACAGTCATGGTTGCTGCTGGTGATGCTGATGGCATGGTTTCTGGTGCTATTCATACAACATCCAATACTGTTCGTCCTGCTCTGCAGATTATCAAGGTAAGCAATCAAAACTGTTCTGGGTTTACAGTTTAGTCTTTTGTCTGTTATCTCACTTGATTGCTAGCCAACATCATGATTGTGTCTTCCTGTTTGCTTCCAGAAAATCCTACTGAATCTCAGGATGCAGATTCTGTACAATGGATTGCCTGAGATTTTGGGCAGATTATGATATACTTATCTACACCCACTGTCAGGAGCTGATGAAGTCACTGGGTAGTCATGGCAGCTTGTCAGCAAGTCACTGCTACTCATGATGAAGATGATGTAGAAAAAGCCATTTGAGGATCCACTTTGTGGGGGATTACATGGCCTGCATTATTGACCTAAACCCTAAACCCTGTGGAATGACAGAGAGCTGGGCTGTAAACTGATTCTGATAAGATTCTGATATTGTGAAGAACCTGATTGTGTGGTGAAACAGACACAGCCTGGTCTACCAGTGGTATCAAGTGTTTTCTTCATGTGCTTGCCTGGCAAGGTGCTTGTTTATGGAGACTGTGCCATTAATTCCAACCCCTCAAGTGAAGAATTAGCAGCAATTGCCGTGGCTTCTGCAGACACTGCTGCAGCCTTTGGCATAACTCCACGCGTTGCAATGCTCTCCTATGCGACTGGCGACTCCAATACTGGTGGGTGGAGCCACCTGTCTGAACCCGTGCTGACTCTTCCCATTACTACTCAGCAGCCTTGTGACAGAAACTCAGTCTGTCGGTTACTGTTGGACATTGACCTCCAAACCACTGCAGGGTGCTGGGGAGCTGATGAAACAAGCGGGGATGTTTTGTTTCATTTCAGGTCCACTAATCCAGAAGGTGATAGATGCAACAGCAATTGCCAAGAAAAAGCGTCCCGACCTGCAAATTGAGGGTCCTCTTCAGGTATTCCTTGAACTGGTTCATACCTTCAAAATTCCTAAAAAAAACTAGGTATCCAAGAGAATCTTAGATGTGATGGGACAAAGTCAAATTTGATATCAACCACTATCTGCTCCATGCAAGATGTCATGGTAAAAGAATGAACTGTTGTTTCTTCCTGCAGCTAGCTATACTCAATTTGCTGTTGTTTATTGTGGGACTAATTCAATGGGGTGGGGGGGGCAGTATGATGCAGCTGTAGATCCTGCCATTGCCAAGACAAAGATGAAAGGAGCAGACAATCCAGTGGCTGGAAAGGTAGTGCTTTTCTTCTTCATGGAATTCTTCATGTGGGCCAAAGTGCACTAAATGAAAAACTGAGCTGAGTTTCAAGCAGGAATCCTTGTCTTAGACTCTTTTGCACCATCTCTCTTTTTCGGTTAGATTGGTTTTTGACCCAGTGAGTGATTTGAGTAATAACTATACTTAATTGTTGATGCAGGCGACTGTCCTGATTTTCCCAGACCTCAACACTGGCAACAATACCTACAAGGCAGTCCAGCAGGTAACCCTACACCCTATACCCACAATACACTTACTTCAATGAGTTGCTCTGATTTTGGCACAAAGCTTCAGTTTGTCTTTATTGCTTCACCTTGAAGAAAGTGGCAACTCAGTGTTCTTCAGGGTTTAGGGTAAACCCTAAAACCCTCAACCCTAGACTTTTCTGAACACTATATGCTTTGGCCAACATGGACCTGACATAATTAGCAACATCAGTCTCCTTCCTCACTGGCCATCAAGCTGTTGAACAAGTTCACATATAATTTCCTATTCACAAGCATCTTCAAAGGTGGATTGATAGGTGTGCATGTACATATGTATGTATGTATGTTGGCGGGGTGCCACAGTCCACAGGTGCAGTGGCCATGGGGCCGTTACTCCAAGGTTTGCGAAAGCCAGTAAATGATTTGAGCCGAGGTTGCACAGTGGCGGATATTGTTACCACCATAGCTCTAACAGCTGTGCAAGCTGCTGCCATGAAAGAGAAGCAACAACAACAACAGCAGCAGCAGAAACCCAACAACAATCTTGCAGCTTCAGCTGCCTAGGGCTTTTTTTTTCTGAAACACTCTTGTACAAAAGTATTTCATACTTAGAATAGCATCCCCTATGGAAAGAGTCTCTCCATTTCTACATTGTGATCTTAGATGTAGACCAACAACAGAGATATAGAAGAGATCAAAAGGCGAATTCTACGTACAATTTAGTGTGCCTTACTCTTTGGAAAGAATTTGTCTATACTCCAACATTTTAACAGAGAGTAAAAAAATTGCCTGCACAAGAATTTTCTGTGAGGATGTCACAATTCAATCGATGATGGTGTGAATTTGTGTTTTATAAAATGCGTCTGAATTGATGAAAAGATTGGGATTTTTTTTGTTTGCATTATGTGATTTGTTAAGTCAGGTATAAGTAATGTTTTTTTCTGCTATGAATCTTCTTGTCATGCAGCCCTTGTGTGGGAGCTTATTAGGTGAGCCAGACTCCATGCTGAATGGCTGAGTGTTGGTTGGCAAATGTGTCATGGGGAGGGGGTGGGGGAGGAAGAAAGTGAGTCTTTTGTTTCCAATACACCTGTCCTGACTCTATACCTAATAGAGTTATCCATGAAGTGCCCCAAACTGGGCCCTAGTTTTCGCCAAAACTGGGGATGAAATGAAAAGTGAGGATGAAAATAGTACACAGGCCCAAAAGGAGGAAAAAAAAAAAAAAAAAAAAAAAAAACAGGAGACCAAACTAATTTTCTCAACTAAATTGGTCTTCTGCACAGGAGTTTCATACCCAGTTCTGGGATTTGCCTTACCTGGTGCTCTTTCACTGCTGGCTCTCATATACTTCATTAAATCAAAAAAGCCTTGTCAGAATAAGATCCTGCAAACTTATGAATTGATACCCAGTTTCATGAAACGGTACCCAATTTTGCTCACTTTATAATAACTACCCTCAAATTTGGGTATAAAACAGGGATTAGATGGGTGTAATAAAATAACTAGGGCTCAAAGACAGGGTCAGTTTTAGGATAACAAGAACTATGAAGTTCAGCTTTTTTGCTGCCTTTTTTTTTCTTCCTCTTCCATCCTGACTTTGCAGTAGAAAAAAGCTTCCTCTTCTTAGAACATTAGCCTCTCTATCTACTAATGATTGAACTGACATGAAGAAGGTCAGAGGCCCAAATCTAAAACCCAGAATTCTCATACCCAGTTCTGGATTCTAAAAAGACTGTAGTGATTTTGTGACCCATCCATCATCTTCTTCTGGTCTACAAAGTGCTCAAAGTCCCAGAAGGTGGTACCACCCTCTTTTTTGACCCAAGTCAAGCTTTTTGCCATACATGCCATTGGCCATAATAAACCAGCACTCACCAACACACCATGATGGATGGATGGATGGATGGATGGATAGATAGATGGATGGATAGATCGATGGATGGATAGATGGATGGATGGATGGATAGATAGATGGATGGATAGATCGATGGATGGATAGATCGATGGATGGATGGATGGATAGATGGATGGATGGAAAAATGGATGAATGTATGGTGTGTGGACATGATATACTATGTACGAACTACTAACCATCCACATATACCTACTTACCTACCTACCTACCTACCATTTAGTCACCACCAAATGCCTTACCTACTTACCTACCTATTTAGGAAGGGCCCATCTCCTGTTGTGCATATAACCCTAGTGTCCATTACAAGCCAAATTTTATTATAAAGTTTTTTTATGTATTATAGTCAATTTTTTAAATTCTTCATCTGGAATGTAAAAACTCTTGTAGAAAAGGAAAACTGAGTCAAATTTTTATTTTTTAAAATTTGGAAAAGACAAATTCAAAAGCAAAACCTATATAGAAGCCAAAAAAATTTTAAATTAAAAAATGTGTAGCTTAAAAAAAGAAAGATCCAAAAAGACAAAGACAAAGACAAAGACACAATAGAAAGGATGGAATCTCCTGGAATGGAAAAAAAAAGAAAAAGAGGGGGGATTTTGTTGGCTAAATTGTTTTTCAAAATGGCAAAAAGTATGTGGTAATAAATACCATGCCAGAATTGGATTACTGCCAGGAATGAAAATTACAAGGCTATTAAAAAGAAGAGATTTGGCAATGAACCTCCCTCCTCTCAAGTGGAGTTTGGGACTCATTGAAGAAGACTCATGGTCAAGCATGTGTGTTGGGACTGAGAAAAAATGGTTTAGGGTTTATGGTTTAGGGTTTAATGTCTAACCATGAGGTTGAACTGGCCTTTTCAAACATGCCTTTTTTAGGCATGGAATATGTTAAAATTTTGAAATTTCAATATAGTGGAGTTGTAGAGAACTTCAAGCTGAATGTTTTGATAATTATTATTTTGAAAAATAAATTGGATGAGAAATGAAAAATTGTCACCATTGAAAGTTTAGATTATTTATTTATTTATTTATTTTGTTTTTGTTTCGGGCAATCCTCAAATTTGCAAGTTTTTGGAGATGAATATGAATTATGTTGGGGAAAAAAAATAAATTAAGAGTTAAAATGAATGAATAATGGATGATCAAAGTTGGTCATTCAAGAAAAGTTTTCTTGAAAACTCAAATATTTCACCATGAAAAAATATAATCTTCAAAAAATCCTCCCAAAAAAAAAATCAAAATCCTTCAAGATATTATTATAACTCTATTATAACTAATAATCTCAAGTTTCAACACAAGCCCAAAATATCATCTTTCAAAAATGCTCATATAAAAATTAACCATATTACATGGGGGCCAAAAATCCATTAAGCTACTATATACTCTATAATGAGTATCTAAACACGATATCCTTGCCTTGGTAGGCAAGGCCAACAAAACTTCTCATCCGACTTTCATATCAATAATGATCATCAATTTGGAAGGTTAAGAAAGAATTTTTCATTACTTTTTTTGGTGATACTTCATCCAAAATACATTATTGTACAAATAGCCTTTTAAAAAAATTCATTATTTTAAATATGATACTTTATCCAAAATATATTTTACGACACACTCAGAAAAATTAAAATTAAAAAATTAAAAAAATCATTACTTTATTGAAATAGTTCATCCAAAATGTAATGTAATAATGTAGAAGGCATTTGAAAAATAATTTGGGTTGGGTATCACTTGGGTATTTTTAACTGAACCTTTTAGGGTATCACTTTTTATTGATACCCTGATTGAAACCCTGATCACTGGTTCTCACACAAGTGAAGACCAGATGGTGAGAACTTGCGCAAGGGAAAAATAAATAAATAAATAATAATAATTCAAATTTGGGTGAGATAAAACCCTTGTATTTAGGTACTATGTATCTTGGGTTACTGGTCAAAATTAGGGTTAGGGTTAGATTTGGAAGGGACGTCAATTTTCGATGCTTGTTTTCTCTTCCCTAAACTTTAAGTGTTGTGAATAAAAAGGACATGGAGCCCTTTTCTTCTTTTTTTCTTTTGTGTTCTTTTGTTCTTTGTGTTGCAAGGTTGTAATGTTTTGTGTTTATTTTTGTTTTGTTCTTATTGTCTTCTCTCCTTCCTTTAATTTTTTCTAATTTTTTTTTCCTCCTCTCTTTCCCCCTCTCTTTTTTCCTTTTCTTTTCCCCTTCCTTGACTTCTCTCTTTTGTTCCCCTTGTTGCTTTTTGCTTTCCTTTGTCATCACTCTTTTGTGCTTTGCCCTACACTCCTTTGCTCTTATTTCCTCATGTTTCACTTCGTTCCTTCGCATTTTGCCTTATTACTTTGCACATGTTTCGTGGCATTTCACCTTTTGGCTTCACGACTCATTATTCGTGTTTCATGTTGCTATTTCATGTCTCACCAGCGCATATTGAATGTTAAAGACATTAAATCTTCTCTTTAATGGTGGAAGAAACAAAAAACAGTGTTTCTTAATATTGGGTTTTTTATCTTGCTAAATTTTGAGCAATTTTGAATCATAAATTGAAATTAAAAAATGATTTTTTTGTGATTGGAATTCTTACTAACCTTCAGAGATATCATTTACAAATTAAATTTTTTTAAAAAGTAATATTTGTCAATAAAAATTAGCCTAATGATTTTAGGATCTTAGAATAGGATGTAAATTTCCATTTAACTTAATAGAATCCCTTCGAAGGAATATAGACTTAAAAAAGAAATTTGAAAATGATTGTGAAAAGGATGAAATTGTTGAAATATGAAAATAGAATAAATATATTATTGGTTAGTTGAATTGTATGTGGTGTAAACTGCCAACTAGTGTTTTGGTGGATACTTTTTTTAAAAAGATTAGTTCAGGTCCATTAAATTTATTAAAAAGAAAGTTTATAATCAAAGGGCCTTCTAGGTTTCTTAAAATCTTAGATTTATTCCCCCCACTGAATATTGTCAAATGGTTTCTCTCTAATATCATATTAGAATTCAATATGCTAAACCAGCTCTTTGATTTTTAGAAAAATGAAAACTTATGTAAAACTAGTTATTAATCAATTATAACTACAAACCTTAACCTTACCTTTAAAATATATCCCTAACCTAAACCCTAACCCCAAATTGTGACTTCTCATGTAGGAGTCAAATACTTGAGGTTGTCGATTTTTTGTAAATATGTATCTACCATGGTCACCTTAGGTGGATACCAATATTGTGAGGATATCTAGTTTGCAATGTCAAAATCCATGAGTTTAGGATTAGGTTCTTGTTACCTGGCATCAAGGTAGCACCCTTTTTGTTGAAAGGGATACAAGAATTAAACCATGGAACTAGCCTTTTGCTAGATCTAAAACCAAAACTTGAACCATATGAAAACATATTCTCAAACAAAGAGTCGAGTTTTTAATTAGGCAAGTTTAATTTTTTGTTTTTTAAAAAGTTGACAAGTGGGCTGACCTTTACATTTAAATATTAATTTTTAATTAATTGTTGAAATTCATACTCATATAATTCTTGGGTTTTAATTTGTTATTAAAAATGCCTTTGCAAATTTCGAGTGGGGCTTAATCTCATGAACATGCTTGGGCAAATGGGTTGACACAATGTAAACCCAAATCTCCAAGTCGGTAGAGTGGGTAAACATTTCTTTCCTTTCAAAATGCTTTATGCAGGCTAGAGTATCCGTTTAACTCCATCCATCCATCCATCCATCCATCACACGGTGCAATAACTTAGTCAAGATCTTATTAATTTTTTGTCATGGAAGCAATTTTATATTTCTTCAGCTCTTTTTGGAGTTAAGTTTTTTGGTTGCTTGAGCAATTATCAAAGTGGCACATGATTATTCACCTCATTATTTATCACTTTGCTTTTATAAGGATTGTGTGTGTGTGTGTGTGTGTGTGTGTTTTTGTTTGTTTGTTTGTTTGTGGCAACCAAAACCCCATTAGTTTCCATTTTGTCACTTGGAGACAGATTTTTTCCCTAGTGAAACAAGTTGTTCTACACTCTAGACCACCACCACCACTTCTCTTATGATGCGGGGCCAATGCCACATAATGTCCACATCCCTTAAAGAGCCATGTCAAATCCATAAATGCATACCCTAGTACCATGGCCACTTTGACACATGTTTTGTTGAATAATTAATTAATTTTGAGAATTTCATTTTGACAAATGATATATATTCCCCAATATTTCACCAGATTCTTTATTTTCCTTCAAAAAAAATATTTCATATATTTATTCATTTATTTATTTAATACATGAAATTTTCAACATTTCTGAAAATAATATAATTATTGTCAAACTAGTCCAGGTACTATGATATTCAGGTTTTCTAAATACCACGCAATTGTTTTCCTTTTTGTGATACCCACTGGGTATCACAAGAAAAAAAATTCCATGCAGGTCTTTACACTCAATAAAGCCCATGGCCTTTGGGCTTTACCCCACATGAAATTTTGTCACAGTAGTGAGT
>Ga0209611_10000288_pt1 | contig 68661 bp, 49 predicted proteins | sample S1TSphgellanicum_3_FD_187693 | JGI IMG/M metagenome (GOLD analysis project Ga0209611, IMG submission 187693) | Host-associated microbial communities from peat moss isolated from Minnesota, USA - S1T2_Fc - Sphagnum magellanicum MG (SPAdes) (version 2) | ecosystem: Host-associated > Plants > Peat...
CTTGTAGGTTCCTAGTAGGTAGTAAAAGTGACCAACTTGACTTTTATTACCTACCTACTACCAATAGCAACCCTCTTTTTGCACCACTACCACTTGTGAGTTGGTCATAGGTAGGTAGTAAAAATGGGTTGTTAGCGGGTAAGTAATAAAAAACAACCTTTACGTATCTGTAAACCATCTACTTCTTTTAGTACTCACCTATTTTCCTACCTTTCTACCCATATATAAGACTTACTTCTCATAGAATGGGTTACCAAGGTGAAACCAGACATTAACTAAGTTGAGGTTCTTTTAGTACTTCTTTTAGTTCAGGACATTTAGACTACCTATGTGATGTTGCAGGTAACTAAAAAGTAGCAGGATTCAAAAAAAACTTTTTAGCTTTCTATGTGGCCTGTCGTCAAACCTGGCTAAACTCTCCTATGGATGGTTGCCAAAGTGATTACATCAAAAAATTGGAAAAAACTTTTGCCAAAAAAGTAAGGGGAAAAAAAAAGAAAAAAAAAGCTGAGTTTGCAACATTCAGACTCTTTGATCCTACAGGTAACTAAAAGGTAGTAGGATTAAAAAAAAACTATTTGGCCTGTAGTCAAACCTGGCTAAACTCTTCTGTGGATGGTTGTCAATGTGATTACATCGAAAAATTTGAAGAAAGATTTGCCAAAAAAGTAAGAAAAAAAACTGAGTTTGCAACATTTAAACTCTACGATTGTACAAGTAGCTCAAAAGTAGCAGGATTTTTAAGAAAAATTATTTTCCTATCTATCCTATCGCCAAACCTGATTAAACAAATAGACAAACAAATAAATAAAAAACACTCAACAAGGGAACAAGAAAAGAAAAAAAAGAGGAAGGATTGAAGTCCAAACAAAAGACCACACCCCAAAGCGAAGCAGAACAGACAATGATTAAATCCTCTTACGGATGGTTACCAGTGTGACTACATCACAAAATTGAAAAGAAAAACACTGAACCTGAACCAGCTGGTCACCACATTCCAACTACTTGCTGGTTTTTTCACATATCTCTAGAAAGTAAGTTGTTACCATCAATGTGCAACAGCCAAAATCTGGGGGAAAAAATTAGTAATTTAGTGAAGTATTGCATTGGCATATGTTCAATTTGGTTTCCTGTGTTTGGGGGGCAGTGTTGGCCAGTTACTTATTGAATTTTGATTGGGTTATCAACCTGGTTATCATCCGGGTAAGTTATCAATCTTTAAAACACTAATCAATTTTATGATTAAAAAATTATATATATATATATATATATATATATATCGAACTTTGTACAAAGCCCTATAACCAGCTAATAATTGGTATGATAGCTGATGCCAGTTTATCAATTGATTATTTGATAACCTACCCTTATGCATAGTTGATGATTATTACCCAAGAATCTTGATAACCTGATCAACATTGAATTTTTTAAAAAATAACCTACCCCAGTGGTTATGAAAAAAATCAATAACCAACCAACACTGGTTTGGGGATGGACTGGTAAATGTTCTCATATAAGTCCATTGATGTTAGGTAACAAATGATGTCCAGGGCTTTCTTTTTCACTTGTGTGGTGCAGTAATATTGGCAACCATCCACAGACGGATCTAGCCAGATCTGGTTACATCTGTGCTATGGTGACAACCTTCACAAAACCAAAACAAATGTTTGTCTCTAGTGTTCTCTCCATGTAGAAAAGAAAAGACTCGCAACCTTCCCAATACCCAAAATAGGAAGAAAAAATTGAAATCCAGCTGATGCAGGAGCAGGCATTCTAAAATCTGGCAAATCCAATCCAAAAAAACTTGTCCATGTGTATAGAGTCATGGCAATTCTGTAAGATGCCATTGACAATCTAAAAGTTTCAACTTCTAGTTTCAAAACAAAAGTAGCTAAAAGGTAATTTATTTAGTTACATGTTTGTCAACTTTGCAGTGGAATGAGCATTAGGACATACAAGCCTTCAACTTTCAACTCAAGGGGTACAATTTTTAAAAACCATCTTGGGTATGATGATATAGATTTATCTAATTCACATCATCCATTGTTGAGATTTGTAGCTCCAAATTGGGTTTAATTGTAGAAGACCAAATCAATGTTAATCCCTTAAGAATTCCAAATTTCTCAACCACAGTTGGAACCAGTTCAAGGGAAAACATGAATGAAGGCTTGGGTTCTAGCAATCAATTGAGATCAATTGATGTTTATAACACAACCAACACCAGCCTGTTGAAGGCCAAAACAATATATAATCACCCACTCACAAAAACCTACAAAGTCCACTCTCCCTTCTCCACTTGCTTGACAAATTTTAAAGAAAACATTCCCCACAATTTGGAAAATAACCATACAGTGAAATGTTGCCATAGAGTGTACTGCCAGCATAATCCTCAGGCCCCATACCACTTCCAAATGCTGTCCATGGAAGAGATATCTAAATCTATGGGATCACAATTGCAACAATGGTTATCTCAAACTCAAATGAATGATCCCTTCTGCGTGTTCTATACTGCAATTCAACAATAACATGGTGTCCTATATTTTGGAAGAGATCTGGGAAAAGTGTGTGCCCTTTCTGACAACAACTGGAATTTGGTTCTGAGACTAGATTTAGGAAAGAAGCCAGTCAAATTTGTGAGCTCTTGGATTGCATTAAAGATACTTTCTTGCGAGAGTCCTAACCCTTGTGTCAAAAAATGGAGATGTGATGCGCGATCCAGGCACATACAGGGGGTTCAACAACATCTGCAACAATCCCAAGTCCAGTTCCAATGTCAACATCAATACAAGCTTCTTGCCATGTGCCCAAAAACTATAGCCTAGAGAAGAAGATTGAAAGACTGCATTTGCTCTAGAATTGAAGAAGAATACATGTGAGATAATCTGTTCAACATAAAGCAGCTCAAAGCAAGTTTCTTGTGATAAACATGCATTCGCAGGTACTCTGTCACCTTGATGTATAACTCATGAACTTCCTGAAAGAAGTTTTTGATACCGTCCTCATTCCGAGAGTCATGCAGCAGCATCAACCGAGTATGTGTATCTGGCTTGTCAAAGCTCAACATTTTCACTCTCCTATCCTCCCTCTATGTTTGGACACTGTCCTGTAACCATCACTCTCCCCCTCTCATGGTGATCTCTGCCTCTTCAATAAACATGAAACATGTGGATACATAAACATTAAGCTGCCACAGGATACTCATTCTCTGTACATGCGATACCCCACTCTCTTATCCAAGCACAATCTAGTTATCACACAGCAGCACAAATAATATGGCTGTTGCCACCATAGCCTCTATCCAACACAATCAAACACAGCGGGTGATCCAGAGAAAGGAAGAAAGAGGTGAAGAGGATATGGCCTGCAGTTACATAGACAGATACCAGCAGATCATTGAACTTATCCACAAGTTTCAGATACCTGCAACCAAACCCACAAGGCTTAACTCTTCCATATGGAGAATAGATCTATCATAATGCCATCACAAAACCGATATACTAAATAAAGGATAATTCCTGATGCAAGCATGAACAAATGTAGAATAACAAATTGAGCTGTTTGCCTCCCTGGCAGCAGCACAAGCAAAGGAACTCCTGAGCAGCAATCAGCTGCACTTACATAGCATTGGTAGTCCAAACAACATCCTGAACAATGTCAAGAGATGCGTGCAAGATGAACTGGTGCAAATGTGCTGCCTCATCTTTCTGTCCCATCATGGCATCCCCAAACCCTAATTGAATCCACAACCCAACATACAGATTGTTCAAAGAAACTAAGTCTCCTCCATCTCCTCAGATAGTTTGCAAGGCAATAGGATCCATAAGGGTGTTTCAGAAGAGCAATAACGTGTGGTTGCACGTCATAATTCTTCGGCCCCTATGACAAGCGATGAGCTCCAAACTCTAACCCTAACCCTAACAATCCTAACAAATAGCTCAGGAAATTTCAAAGAATCAGTCTTCAGTCTTCACCGATGGTTGCGAGGTCACAGAACCAGCAAAGGGAGTTTTGAGAAGGCGTAATTTTGCACGTAACATCTCATCACTACAAATATGAGCAGGATTGAAACCCTAACAAGAACTATTCGCAACCTGGACGGCCATCCATTCTGTAATGCGCTGGAGTAGAAGCAGCAGGAGCAGTAGCAGGAGAAGTTAGGTTTCAGAGTCAAGCGAGTTTACTGACCCACCTTCGGTGCAGTGCCGACCTCGCTCTCGTAGATCGGGCAGTCGTTGCGCGAGACTATGACAAAACACGCCGTGCTGGCCATCTCCAAACCCCAACTCAGGGATCGCCAAAACACACGCCTTCTTCTGCACTTCCCTCCTCTAGATATCAACCACTACATCCGATGTCTTACCTCTGCACCTTCGTATCTTTTCTCTCTCTCTCTCTCTCTCTCCCTCTAGCGCTCCGTCGACAGCTCTCTCTCGCAATTCTTTTCTGCCTCCTCTCGAACGCTATTCACCAACCAGCAGGGGTGGAACGGGTATAAATCCGGGTATGTGAGGTTATCGATATATGGAGTACTGCTCCGTTCGTGACATACCCTTTAGATAAATTTTTTTTCCAATCCCGAATCGTAAACTCAAGATTGGTTACTAAGCTGATGAAGACTTTGGGATTTTTCAAGGATAAAAAACCCTCTTAGAAATTTCATAGTGTGTGTGAAGGGCATGTTATTACACATAATATTTCCTCTGCCTCACAAGTGTGTGTTCTAATTTCATGACACACTTTACAGTAAAACATAAAACGTCTGTTTGATTTTTGCATCCATTTTCACACTCCATAAAGCCCAAGGATGAGGGCATTACCAAAATCAGGCTTGCTTCAACTCTTGCATTGCAGGCCCTTATTTTAATGATGTCCTCACCCTCAGGCTTTCCACTACACATAAAATAAATAAAAAGTTGAATTTTGGTGTGTATTTGTTTGAAGTTATGAGACAATACAGCCTAAGAGCATCTCCTGTGGTTCACTGGAGAATGGCCTGCACACCATGTTTTCACATCCAAATGTTGTATTAAAAGTGTTTGCCTCCCCCAACCACGAACTCCACATACCAAACTTTAAATACTGAGGAATCACGTAAAGCTCACATCTGGGCCAATTAGTGCGACCAGCCAATCAGTAGCAGGGAATGTATGGGCAGTAAATGCAATCACCCGACTGGCAGCAGTCTTCTTTTTTGGAAATTTTTGTTTCCAGTGTCTCTTGAAACCCCAGTATCCTCCCACAAATTGGTGTACCCACACCCACTTTTGTGTCTTGCTTCATCCAAAACTGGCGTGCAGGCCACTTTCCAGTGAACCACTGGAGATGCTCTAATGCTGACCATGTATCAAGACCTCCACAAACTAGTGAAATTTTTCCATAATTTCAGTGGATTCCTTTACAATGGTCATGGTATAAATGGAACGACTTAGTTTTGTGAAAGGGTATTTGCATATATTTTGATTGACCACAAAATACATTAGGATTCACCCAACATTGTGAATATATGTGAAGCCTAGTGTATTTCAAGGGCATCTTATATCCAGGAAGATCCCTCCTAAAAAAAAGAGGAATAAAAACCCTAAACTCTTAAGAGTGGTAGGGATCTTACACCTACTTGGGAGGAAGACATGTTGTCCACTCTTCACTCGTAGCTGTCCCCTCAAAGATACTTATGTGAAAAAGTGTCCCCAGATCCTGTGGGTGCTCTCCACTCCACCCTTGCATGAGCAGGGCAAGTTAACATCTCTGCATGAGAATTGGGTGATGCACCTTGCTCAAGACCTTGGTCCCCTTTGTCAGCTCTTGTCTCCCACCTTTGTTCAAGACATGTTGCCCCTCCTTACTCCAGACCTATCTCTCCTACCTTACTGCATTGCTCAAGATATCTACGTCCTCTCCCAGCTCAAGGCATGGATCCCCCTTCTCACTCAGTATCCAACTCTCCTTCAAGTCAAAACCTGTCCTCCCTAGTCTTGGACCCAAGATCCATCTCCTGATCTTGGCCAAGACCTACCAGCAGTGGAGCACAATTTCCACTTCAAAGGAAAGTATATGAATCAAGCTATGCCAGCAACAAAGGGCAGCATACAATGCCCACAATGTAGAAGACAACCACCACATTTGGTCATCAATGGCTCTACCACAGAATTGCCAGTGGGACATGCAAAGCACAGATACCCAGACCCTGATGCAAATCAGAGACATGAAAAGATGACATTGACAATAAAAACAGAGACTACATAACACTCAATAATGGAATCTGCATCTCTCTGCAACAGCATTCAGTACCTGCTTCAAAGCTGTTAAAAGGAGTTCAAAGGTACCTCCCATTTGTCAACTCACAATATCCACAAACTCTCAGGAAATATAGAACAATTCCTTATAGAACATTTCCTCACCTAGATTTAACCTATCAACCTGATTCTGTACAACCTTTACCAGAAATGTGTCTAGAAGACTAAAATAAAAATACAACAAGACAGCACTGTGATTAGCAGGAGCCATACTGGAGAGGCTATTGAGCAGACCACACTGCAAAAAGTGCAGTTATTCTCTTGCTCTTGATCTAAAAACGGTAGAAAATATGGGTTGACATCTCATATATGCTGCCAACATCCAACACTTCAGCTTGCAGGTCTGCTGTCATAGTCCAAGACCTCTTCATCTGTGATGGACTTTGAATGCCGCACAATTGAACGCCCAACAGAGTTGATCCAGTCCTCCTTTTCCTGAATTTGATGAATAGTTGAGCATATAAATTGAAGCTCTTGGCACATTGTTAAGACTGAACACAGTATCTAAACTCAGCTCAAAAGGATAGTTTACCCAGTAACCCGCTAGAAATGCAGACCAAGGCCATACTTCAGGAAGCTGTTGATTTCTTCCAAACCATGTTGATTTACACATGACCTAATCACCTTGTTGACAGTGACCACACACACTGCAACTTTCCAGACATGGAAAGGCAGCGGAAAGAATATGACCATATTGTCCTAATTCAGAGCTTAGAAAATGAAAACCCAAAGAGAAACAGCAAGCCAACAAGGATAGAAAGACAGTGAAAGCAGGAAGTAATTGATACAAGGCTAGCCAACCTTGTCTGTATCAGCAATGAAATACATCGTTTCCTTGCTTGTAGAAAGCTCAAATGCATATTGCTTGTTTAACACATCTTCAGCACCCTTGACAGTTAAACAGTTGCCGACCAGAATCACCCCTCGTGGCTTCGAGCTCTGCATGACCTCAAAATGACTGAGGGTCAAGATTCTTGCCACATAACCAAAAAAATAAATCAACAGCCTCTTCCAGTAAAATATGATGTTATTATCCAGAGCTCAACACAAACAGTCTCGTGTCTCTAACAAACCCCTTGCATGGACCATTGATATGACTACAGCCATTGCTACAGTGTGAACAAGATCTTCTGAAGCAATTCTGTTCAAAAATGATACAAGGGCAATGTGAAAATGCTGTCAGAAGCTGAAGGTGTCATTGGATAGGAAGTGACAGATTGTTTACAGGAGACAGATAGTTATCTTTGAACCAGAAAATTCGGCCTTGCTTCAGCACAAACCATCTTCTACGCCATGTCTTGAAATATTCCCCTGCAACTTGGAAAACAAGCCTACTCAGCAAATTACCTCAAAAAATTCAAAAATACAAACAAAAACACTGCTCAATGGAAAAAACAGAGAAGCTGGCATTCATTTATTCCTCCTCGTCTATCAAGGAAAGTGGCAGATGTGAAAAGTGAATCTAACCCTGTTTCATAAGCCAGCCTGATCTCTCTGGGTTGTTCCAAAATTGCACCTGCCAAGAGAGAGTCCATTCTTATGTGTCAGATTCCTCCCTCCATTCATTACCTTCTTTGTTTTCTTGGGGTTATATCCTCTTTGAAACCCTGCCCCTCTCTCAAACACCCAAGGTTCCTTACAAAGGAATAAACACTTTACACAGTCCTCATCTTCTGCTGCTAGTTTTGTTCTGGATCTGAGCCAGGGGGGCAGTGGGTGAAAGAAAAAGCTTCAAAAACTTTGTCCATGGCATTATTTCCTGCTTCAGACGGATGGTGATAGGGAGAGTTATCTGCCCTATACCCATTCTCCAAACTGTAACCACATACAAGCTACCAGGATTAATGTTCCTGTTTTCATTTGATCCAATGGAGGAACAAATAACACAATTGAAAGATTGTGAAACCTAGTACAGATATTGCCAGACGATTTGGACAAAAAACCAAATATTTCTAGATTCTTCTTCTTCCTCTTCTTCTTCTTCTTCTTTGCTAAAAACAAAGCGCTCTCATCTAACCCTAATTACACAATCAGTTTAATTAACTTGGCCAAGATTTATAACCACTCTCTAATTTCAACGTCACACAAAAACCCACTCCCAAAAAAAAGAGGCGTCTACTGGTTTTCCTGACCTTCTGTGACATAGCATAGAAGAAACCAGACCGTTCAAAGAGAGATGTGCTTTTGAAAAAAGAAGGATTGATGTTCTAAACTGGGGTGAAAAAAAAACACAGCAACAAACCCGTCCATAAACCAACAGTTTGGAATTACCTGAACCTCATCCTCCTTCTTCTTGTCGGTGAAATAACTCGTCAGAGCATCCATTGCCCAACTTCAAACACGATCATGCACAAAAACACACACACACTGCAGAGGCAATGACTTCTCTCTTGTTCTGTCCCCCACCAGCTTCTCAGGAAACGGGTACGTCGGAAAGCGCTCAAAGGTCCCTTCCCAGACTCTCTTTTGCACTCTCTCTTTGCAGATTCAGAAGGGGACAGTGCACGCTTGCAACAGAAAGTTAGGAGAAAAGAGGGAAATAGAGAAAAAAGTGGTTAGAAACTTCAGATTCTTTACTTGTGTGCTGCCCACAAAGTCGCAGACCGATCCATTGATCTTCCCTTGCCTCTACCCCCCGCCCCCATTTCCTTGCAAATCCTCCTCATCATCGTCACCATTGTCGTCATCATCAAATGGTCCTCCACAAAACCAGGAGAGTCTAGGGCTGGAGCCAAACCCTAATGTCCAAAACCCTAATCAATTAGGGTTTTGCGATCAGTAAGGCCCTTACCTCCAGATGAGGGCATTGCCGAATTAAGGTGCCTGCCTGAGGTGGCAGCTGAGGGCAGACACCGAATTCTGGTAATGCCCTCGTCCAACAGCGTTATGGTGAAAAATTACACCTTGGAATTTCTTGGCGAGAAGGCCAGGCGTACAAGCCCACCCTGGGCTTGAAAGCAGGACATTTATGCCCTACATTTTGAGCATTTGTAGGGTATAAATGCGTTGCTTTTAGGGCTTTTATACCCTACACAAAATGCCCTTACCTTTGAGTCCTAATTTCATCCCAGTCTTGCTTTGAGTCTCAAACCCTCACATCCACAAAAGGAACAAATTTATTGCACATGATTAGTCAAAATTTTGCTTATAGTTATAGCAACATTGTAAGCAATAGTGAAATCATAGGTAAATTCAAGTTAAACTTAGTTTCACCACCAATATTAAGAATAAAAGCAATTTGACACCTTGTTGTATGTCAATGTATTTTTTTGGTGAATATTTTTTAATCTTATTTTGTTTTATGATCTAGTTGAAAACGTTGATATTGAATTTCCTTCTTTTTTTAAACAAATAATTTCATTAACATAATAGGATTTAATGTAATTATACATATGGGGTTTTTTTAATAAACATCCATTGAACCAACAACGAGGTTGGAGCAAAATACTTCAAGCCCTTCAAGCGTGCTCCTTCTTGGCTGCAACTATTAGCAATCCTCTTGGTCATGATTTTGGTTGTTCTCGTTTTGCATCTTTTATGCTTGCAATTGTTCGCAATCCTCCTAGTTGCAGTCCTCATGTTGATCATTGTCTTCCTTTTCCTTTCTCTTCATTACAATTGCTAGCGACCTTCCTTGTCATTGTGATATTGATCTTGGTGGTCCTTGTCTTGCATCTCTTGTGTTTATAGTTGCTTGTGATCCTCCTGGTCACAATCCTCATGTTAATTGTTGTCTTCCTTCTCTTCTCTTTTCGATGTAGTTACTAACAACCTTCCTAGTTGTCGTGATTTTGATCTCGGTGGTCCTCGTGTTGCATTTCTTATGCTTGCAGCTACGTATGATCCTTTTGATTACGGTCCTCATGTTGATCATCATTTTCTTTCTCCTTTCTCTTCAATGTAACTATTAACAACCCTCCTGGTCATTGTGTTCTTGATTTTGGTGGTCATTGTTTTACATCTCTCATGCTTGCAACTATTAGCAATCCTTTTGGTCACAGTCTTCATGTTGATTGTTGTCTTCCTTCTCCTCTCTTTTCATTGTAGTTGCTAGTGACCTTTTTGGTCATCATGATCTTGATCTTGTTTGTCTTGCATCTCTTGTGCTTGCAACTGCTAACAATTTTCCTAGTTGTGGTCCTCATGTTGATCATCATCTTGTCTATCCTCTCTCTTTGTTGCAATTGTTAGTGACCTTTTTGGTCGTCGTGATCTTGATCTTGGTGGTGCTTGTCCTTTCTTTTTTGTGATTGTAGTTGCTAGTGATCCTCCCGGTTGTGATTTTGATATTCATGGTCCTTGTCCTTTCTCTTTTGGTTGTAACTGCTAGTGATCCTCTTGGTTGTGATCTTGGTTGCACTTGCAATGTGATTATGAACAAGTTGTTTAACCTTTATTTATAACCTTACCTCCCATTGTGTTGGAATAAACCTTAAAAATCTTGTAACTGAAATGATTTATGGCCCTTATGTAACTTAAGAAGTTTGTAGATGTTCATGTAGATGTTGCCTTGTTTCCTTGACAACTATTGCAGACCACTTATATTCAAAGTTTGCTCTTCCACTTCTGGTAATTGCATGTTGAGATGCTCGTTCATCTGCAATGAGATAAGTTGTAGATTTTCTAACCTATTTTCCTCCCTTTCCTTGTGACATGTTTCCCTAATTAACTTTGCAGCTACCTTTTCCATAACCTTCTTATGCATAATTGTTAGGTATTCAACATTGGTCACAACATGAGATTATAAGTAGTCCACTAATGGCTCCTTTCCTCTAGTTTGTTTTGTAGGTAGATGAGGGAGTGATAAAAGCTAGTGCATTCCCACGGTATTATAAGTTAGGTTCAAAGAAATTTGTTCTCTTGCATTTATTATTGATTAAGGTTGTTTATATTTATTACCAAGTTATCTTCTACCTTATTTTCTATCATGGGAGGGCTATGAGGCATATCTACATAATGTTGTGGTGTAGTATTTAAGTTTAGGTTAAAACAACCGAGAATGATTAGTGAACTGATGTGTGTATATTGAAGAGATTTGTGGCAGTAACTTCCTCTCCATATTGTTGTTCATGTTCACCTTGATCACCCTAGCCCTAATCATTTTGTGCATGTTCTCCTTCATCTTGTTCACCATGGCCTTAATCATCTTGTTCATTTGATGTGTTATTTGCTTCATTTCCTTCATCATTTGGCCATTTTGTGTAGAGGCTTGAAGGTTGAAATTTGTAGTTCATTGCATTTGGATCCAAAGGCCATATACATGTTGCCATAAAACCAAACTTGACATATTTTTTTGTCAATGCCTGCTTTAAAACATGGTCCACCCATCTAGCTAAAATAATCTTGTTTGGTTCCATGTAATTTCTATTGGCCATTATTGCATCCCTAACCCTTCAAAATGCAATTTTAAATGGTTTAAAGCAGCAGACATCTAATGGCTAAAGGGCATGAGAGGTATGTGCAAGTAAAATTATCATGTCCAATCCAAACTCATGGGTTTGTTCTATTGTTTTCAAGGTTACGTGGTTACCATGGTCGTCTAGAATTAGTAAATGTCAGTTGGTTGTAAACATTCCACCTAAAATAGACCATTTGAAAACATATATATATTCCTTAAACAAACAAAAAAAATCATCCATGCTTTCTTTTGCATAGCCATGCATGTACTTGGTTTACATAGTTTAATGTAATTGTATTTTAATCATTCCATTTTGAAGATGTAAAAGCCAAGTAAACTCCCACATGCTATGTTGATAACACAATTTATAGTCAACCATTCTTGAGATTTTGAAATGGTACTATAAACTACATTAAACCTTTTCCTAGCCAACACCCGTGCCTTTGCTTGTTTGTTTACCTATACACCTATTTTGTCATTGTTCCACATGTGATAAAAAAGGTATTGATGTAAATTATAAATGACACCAAGTTTGTATAGAATTTGTTGCAAAAAACAGTTGTCAAACCTTGTGTTATGCATGTCTCAAGTCCTTTAACTTGCCCTATGACCACATTTGGATGTTGGTTTTTGAACCATTGCCACCAAGTTTTTTTAGGTATGTCATCTCGGAACAATGTCACTTTTGTTTGAGTCATTTCTTCAACCTTTTAACTTAAGTTGGTTTAATGATATTGACAAGCCACGTTCCCCCATTGCGTCAATTGATAGACTGCTACATCTTCTTTTTTTGTTAACACTCTTGGTGGCCCCATTTTCCTACTTCAAGTGTGTCCATTCAAATGGTCAAAAGAAAGTTTAAAGCAATGTGAAATATTCAACTAGCCCCCTATAAAAAACAAATACCTTGTTCAACTACTTCCATGGTTTCCTCCAAAGTTTCACGTTCATTTGCCCTTTGTTGATGTTGTAGGAGACTGACTAACTTGGGTTGCTTTTTGTATTAGAGCTTCCTAAGGTCCAGAGGGCATGATTCTAAGTTCTAGGGGCATGTTTTCCTTGTTGGCTACCCTCATGGTGCCACTCTTCCATCTATGGGCCATGATTTCTATCATTTTTCCTTCTTGGCTTAAGCCTCCAAGGAATTTGAGGTTCAAAGTTAGGCCCTAGTATAAGTACAATTTTTGACTTCCTAAATTCAACCCAAGAAGATAGGAAATGAGTTAGGGTTGGAAAATTTGCAAATGCATGTTCCCAACGGAACCTTGTAAATGCAATGAGTTTGTAGAATTCTTCAAATTTTTTCCACATCAACATGACATTTAATCTTTTTATGTAGGCCATGGGGTTCAACATCTTGTTATGTTGTGTTTGAACTTGTGGGAATTTGGTATGTCATGACTATGCTTTGACTCTAAAATTTCCTTTTGTATAATGTTCAAACCAACAAAAACACAAACATTTCTTATAACTATTTACATAGATTTGGTCTATGATTTCTATCTTCACATTTGGTCTAAAAGCTAGTATTGCTACTACTTGTTTTATCAACTCTTTATTTCTAAAAAGATCATCCCATTCTTCATTTAACCTTAATCCTAGCCCTAATCCTAAACCTTGACCTTGTTCTATCTTTATTTTGACATGTATTAAAGGTGGGGCTTCTACATTCAAATATGAATTCTTTTAATTTTTCAACTCATTGTTTCTAATCAAATCTTCCCTCTTTGCACCTAATCCTAACCTTGATCTTGAACCTTGACCCTGTTATATTTTACTTTGACATGTGCTAAAGGTGTTACTTCTGCATTCAAATTTGAATTCCTTTTATTTTTTAGCTTTTTGTTTTTTATCAAATCCTTTCTATGTGCATTTAACTTTAATCCCAACCTTGATCTTAAACCTTGACCTTGCTCTATTTTTACTTTGACATGTATAAAAGGTGTTATTTCTACATTCAAATATGAATTCCCTTTAAGATGTTGGTCCTCTCCATGTTCTACATGTAGATATCTTAACAAGATTACATTAGGAACTATAAGCTTTTAAAAATATTGTAGTTCATCCTCTATGTGCTTTGGTAGGGAAGACATACTTGTTAGAGATTCTATTAAAATTATAGCCAACTTGTTGCCTCACCCAAATTTTAGGGGCAAAACCAAAATGCTGAACTTGGGGGGAAGCTCCTCCTTTGGCATGTCAATAAATGTTATCATTTCTCAGTGTGTGCTCTATGTGCTTTTTAGGTTTAAGGTTGTGTTATTTAATCATGAATTGCAACTCTTTTAATGTGCAACCCCCCACACCTAAACCAAACCCTTAAACCCTTTAAATGTTCCATACAACACCCATCACTGTTCCCAGACATATTTGTAAAGCGAAAAAATGTGCTCAAAGTTGACAAATTGCAATTTAAAAAAAAAAAAAATCCATTCACAAAAACACCCATCTTTGAACAACCAAATGAGCACCACACACATGGGTATCTTTTGTGGATCAAGTAAGCATGCACAACTATTCATCTTGATACCTTCTAGCACACACCATAATCCCTAAATGCATTCAACTAAGGACTCCCTAAAAGCATTTTGAAACTACCCCCTAAGAAAAAAGCCTCCTAAACAACAAAAGCCAAAAATCCAAATTCCTAAAAGCATTTTGGAACTACCCCCTATATTGATCAGAAAAGAGCCCCCCTAAATAATAAAGGCCAAAAATTCGAAGAGTAGAAAATTTTGCTGAACGTTCAATAATAAGTACATTAGTGAATGACAAAAATATATTGATTGTCCATTCTTTGGGTGTTTGCCCACTGGCCCCTAAATGGCAAAGGGCTACTCTACCCTAATAATATTAAGTATATCTAAACATAATAAAGTAAGGGAATTCTACAAATGGGTTTTGTTAATCAAACATTGACAAAACAAATAAAGTTCACGGCTGGAACAAAACCTTAGTGACTAAAACCTAGTGTTGAATAAGGCTTTGCATTTTAAACATGTTTTAAGTTATTAATATTGTTGTTGGGTGGATATTGACATTGTAAAATAAGGTCGTTTTAAAGATTTTTTTGTTAATCAAACATGTTTTTGGGTTATTGCCCCAATAGTGAGCAATATTTAAATATTGAAGATGAAGTGGAATTTTGGTTGAAAACAATTTGAAAACATTCATCATGTGACTAGTTCCTATAGATGGGTTGTTGTTCATTAAGCATGCTTTAGGTTATTGCCCCAACATTAATGTAGAATCTTTGAATATGAAAAGATGAAATGGGGTTTTGATCAAAAGCAATTTTGAGAAACAATCATTTGATTAGTTCCAAAGATTTGTTTTTACTAACTAAACATGTTTGATGTTTTCACCCTAGCATTGGGAAATCTTTGAAGATGGAAATATGAGCAGGGCAAACATTTGGCAACATTTTATTATCAAAAGATGATCAAAACCAATATGAAACATTCATGTGAGTAGTTCCAAATTTGTTTGCTTATTACCTCTAAATCTTAGAGAATTAAAAAATAAATTAAAAAGTGAACCAAATTGATTTGCCTTGATATATAAGGATTAACACTTCCTCAAGGAAGTCACTATTTGTATATTTTATGAAACATGTCAAATTTTTTTTTTTGTGGGATTAAGCTATGAAGTAATAAAACATTTAAAAATATTTTTATTAAAATTGAGAATATATTAGGTATATATTAGACATATTTTCATAATAATTTTAAGCACCTTATTTGCATTTTAATAAATAATAAATTTTACTATTTTTCAATTAGTTGCACCTTCTATTCTTTTGCATGCAATTTGAAAAATGAAAATGATTTCCCCTAAAACATTAAGCAACTTTTTTGAAATCAAAAGATGAAGTGCAAGTAATTAGGTCCATAGATGGGTTTCCTCTCATGAAACATGTTTTAGGTTATTTCCCCAATATTGCACATGTTTGAATATTAAAAGATGAACATTTTTTTTTTCAAAATCAATATAAAACATTCATATTAAGAGCTTTAAAGATGGATTTGTTCTTCAAACATTCTTGAGGTTATTTTAGATCTTTGATAACACATCTTTGAGGATCAAAAGATGAAATGGGGTTGTAAAATCAATCAATCCCAACTTTCTTTTGTAATGTCTTGGAGTTTGGAAAGGTTGGAGGTAGCAATTTGCCCCCATTATTTTATTAGCAACTTAAAGAACTAAAAACAGATGATTGGTCTAAATTTAAAATTTTGAAATTTTAGAATCACTCCATCTTTCATATGCAAATAATCAAAGCACCTAATGTGATTGTCATGGAAAATTTAAAGAATTACACAACACTAATCAATGGCCTATCTAGTCTTTTTCAAAAGAAGAGAACCATGGTCAGGGGTCACACAACACTTTACTCCACTTTGCATACAAATTTATAGACCATGTGCCAAAGAAAAAACAAAAACATTAAAAAAAACTTCTCTCTTCAAATTGTTTTCATTAGTCCAATTGAATGCTCGCAAACTTATGAAAGCATATTACAACATTCATTCAAAGAAATTCATTCAAGACAACAACCTGTTCCATTTTGCTTTCACAAAATTTCCACAACCAATTTCAAATTAAGTTAAAGCTTCATTGTCTTCTACATTATGCCATTTTCAATATGCTTGCTTATATGCAATCTGTTGTAGAAATGTATATTCACCTTTTGAAATGTGCCTATAACAATGAGCAAATTCAAATCCATAATGTTGTGTGACATGCCTTTGTATTTAAAGCTTCAAAAGTTGATTTCCATGTGGTACATGAACAATTGCACATGTTGCCCTCATCCACCTATAAATCATTGTGTCCTTTTTTGTTACCATCATTATCACTAAAGTCAAGGTTTGCACCCTTGTAAGGGTTATCATTGTCATTGAAAACAAGCTTTGCATACTTGCACATGTTATCATTACTAACCAATGTGAGTAAATCTCCTTTCTTTCCTAATTTCTTCATTAGGCACATTAGTAAGTTCCCCTTTAATAATAAAACTCTTTAGTTCATTTCACACATACATTGAAGATTTGTTGCACACTTCTTCAAATGAGCTACAATTGTGCTTCAAAGGATATAAGGATTATCCTTTTAAAATAGTAGTAGTAGCAAGTTGGCCACTTATTGAGATTACAATCCCAAGTCAAATTTCACTTCTAATTTATTAGTCATTGTTCATAGTTGAACTATGAACTTTATTATTAACATACAATAACTAGGTTCATGGGTCTCCAATGCCATAGGAAGAATTCACACCTTCAATCTCCACTTTTTCCTTGTATTGGTCTGTGGTTGCAAGTTAGGTTTATAGGTTGCATCAACAATCTCTATTTTTTCCTTGTGATAATCTTTTGTTACAATTTAATTTGGTAGGTGTGCATCAATTTCACTTGCACATTGATTTGTGGGACCAAACTGATTCATATAAATTTAGGCATTATCATCACAACAAGGGTCCTAAAAACACCTCAAATGTCAAATTTGCTTCACATGTGGGAGAAGAGATTAGGCTAAGAATGAATAAGGAATTTGAAGTGAAATGAAATCTAGTGATGCAAGAAAAATTCAAGCAACACAATTGAGGTCAGTGGAACCCAACACGTATGAATGCACCACTGCAGTTTTCCTCTTTTGAGTCCATTCAGTTGGCCAATTTTGGAACCCTTGGCACACATTTAGAAACCTCAGCTATGGGCAGGTTTCCTGGGAAACCAAGAAGCCAATGAAAAAAAGTGTCCATTTCACATGCCATCCATCCACAGCAGTGCATTCATGTGTGCTCTTCATTCTAGTCTTAATCTTAGCTTGATCATGAATTGTTTGGTGAGTACAAGGTGGCCATAACGCACAAACCAAATTCTGCCAGAAACAGCATTATGAACACAAGGAAAATATGGAAATCACCTAAAAATTCATCTACTTTCCATAATTTTCCAAGGGTAGGAGTGTGTGCTGCAAGCAATTGCTGTAGTAAAACAACAAACTTGCTTACACCAGTACCTGCAAGAACAATGACTCCAGACGTCTTCCTTGGTAGCTGTACCGAAAGCTCCTGTTCTCCTTTCTTGCATCTATTCTGAGCTGAGTCTGCAAAAAGCTCCAACCAAGGGCTTGTAATATTCTAACAAGTTCCAGCAGGTGATAGGATGTACTGACATTTGCTGTTATACTTGAAGATGATGTGCATAATTCAACAAAATGGAAAAAGGACCATTATTGAAGTACAGAAATGACAATTCAGGGAACAGAACTTTTACTTCCAACACACCCAAAAATCTGAGTTACTACCAGATTTTTGGACAACAAAACTTGGAGTCCACCTTGGCCTTTCACAACAACAAAAAATTACCTCAGATCTCAATAATCAACTGGAAGAAATGTGCCTAACAAACAAAAAAGAATCAATCCAGAAGGGGACTAATTCCACTTACAACACTTTGCCCAGAGCAGCTTAGTCACATGATACCTGCAGTAAACTCCTTCCCTTTCAAGGTTCCCTACATGGAAGTATGAGAGCAAATAGCACACCAACCTAAACATATATTGGCATTGTATACTAATGCACCCAGCATGACTAATTGGAAGAATCTATGAGTCAATGCCATCATGTTGTGGTCCATGACAGCCATGTGACAAAAGAAGATATTGCTGGTCCAGCAAACACTACAATCAAGGCCTAAAGAAAAAACTACAGTCTCTTTTGAGGGTGACTGCGTATGGCTTACCAAGGACCTGTCTAATGAACCTATGATAGAGTAAAAATTTCAGACTTGCTGCCAACCTTCAAGAGAGATGAAAGTCTCTAAAATCTACCATGGCTATGAATGGGTGACTTGGGATTCACAAAAGACATGTTCTAAGAGACTCTGAACAGGTTAAAAGCTTTCAAAGCTCTGTGCCATTACCCCTCTCAGAGAGTGAACGAGATCGATTGCTAAACAACACATCGAAGATATTCCTGGTATTTGCAAGAGCATGTTTTACCCGTATTAGATGTTTCACATGCAAATTATATTGCCAAAGAATCAAAATGTTCCTGCATCCAAACCACTTTGTTCTACGCAGAACAGCATGTGCCTTTCTTCTTCAAGTCAGCTGAATCTGTGTCCTGTCCCACAACAATCGTAGTCCCCTCTCCCGGGCCTGCAGTTGTTGATTCTTCCGAGGCAAGAGCTTTCTTGCTCACAATCCGGTAGATCTCTGTCAAAATCCTCTGGAAAGCTTTCTCGACATTTGTTGACTCCAAAGCTGATGTCTCTATGAAAGAAAGACCCTCTTTCTCTGAGAAGGATTGTGCGTCTTCTGTCGAAACACCTCGCAAGTGCTTGAGATCAGATTTGTTGCCCACCAACATGATAACAATATTAGAATCTGCATGATCTCGCAGTTCCTTCAGCCATCTTTCCACATTCTCATAAGTCACATGCTTTGTGATGTCATAAACCAACAGAGCACCGACAGCTCCTCGATAGTAGGCACTGGTGATGGCCCTATACCGCTCTTGTCCTGCTGTGTCCCAAATTTGGGCCTTGATAGTCTTGCCATCAACCTAAAAAGAAAGCAAAGGTGACAAGTGAGGACAAGACTCTGATGTCTGACACAATTCCTTAAAATTTGTTACATAGAAACCCTAAACTCAGAAATTGCAGTGGGCGCCAAGGGAGCACTAGAAAGCATAAATATGCTATTCTCAGAGCAGCTCCACCCATGCTCAGTATGTGACCCTGCAAATTAAAGTTAGATGGAAGAAAAGTCAAAACATGCTGGTTTGGCTCAGCAAAGTGGTTGTGGCCCAGTATTTTTGCACAGTTTGCTGAGGCTGGTAAACGGTATAGCCATGCCTGCCAGAGAAGAGTGTAATAAATGTGATCTGACTGCAGCTTCCTGTTCCTGATTGGCCAATCATAATGATTAGTCCAGGTGGTTTGCTATTAGTAGTCTCCCACCAATTTGCAGTCCCAGTTTTAGTTTTATGGGATGGGTTGGAAAAAAGTACATAATTAAACTTGAATGTGAGGAATATTTTTGCATGTGCACTGCTGGAGATGCTCTAAGTATGATAAGAGGAAATGAAACTGTAGAAATGTGCAGGTACTGCGGATCCTATTTCAGGAGAAGAAGAGGGGAAAACGATGTCCAAAATGTAACAGGGAAGGAGATACATACAGACCTGGATAGATCGCGTGGCGAATTCAACACCGATGGTAGATTTGGATTCCAAGCAGAACTCATTCCTTGTAAATCTGGAAAGCAGATTGGACTTCCCGACTCCCGAATCTCCGATCAAGACTACCTTGAAAAGATAATCATACTCATCATCCGCTTTGTGAGCCATTTTTCCGTTGCCTGCTCCTTTCTTTGTTTACCTATCCGGCGATCCACAGGAGGCCGATCTAACATAGCAGCCATTCACAGAAAATCAAGAGATGCACTTCATGACCATCCATCACGCACATGAAATCCAGCAGACAAAATATTGAGCTGGAAAAAAGTATCCACGAAAACAGATCAAATGACAAAAGGATATGACAAATTCAAGAAGAGAAAAAAAACAAACAACGGAAGCCTTAGCCTCACACTGGACAAACAAACAAACAAAAAAACGCAACAACAACAACGAGAGGTCAGCACCTGATTACGCAGATCTGAAAACCCCCAACAACATCAACAACGGTAGGGCGGCGGAGCGAAAAATCAAACAGAAGAAGAAGAAGGAAGAGCGCTGTCTCCTCCCCCACGTGTAGCGCCGGATCGCATTCAATGCCGAAACCCTGGCGAGGTAGATCCTTTCACTTTTCAAGCGTAACAATGTACGAGACGAGAGTCTCAGCAAAGCAATTTTCACTGAAAACTACCGCCAAAAAAGAAAAAAGAAAAAAAAGAGAGATCTACAAAGATGGAAGCATTCCGCAGAGAATCAATTAGAGTCCTGAAATAATAGTGGGATCCCAGCGAAGAAAAGCGCAGCAAAAGCTCCGATTCTTTTGTACGAGAGGCAGGGAAGAAGAAGAAGATGAACGTAGCAGAAGACGAAAGCGGCAGCGAGCGATGGCAGCGAAGCGCAGCGCAAATCACGCGGGCATCAGCAATATTTCCATGTACCCGACAAGACCCGGCCCGCGGCCGGCTGCTGAGCTGGGTGAATCTTCCCCGTCCATCTTGCAACTACCAAACCGTATAAACCCAATCGCGCTCGTCAACTCACATAGCACGTACATACGCAAAGTACAAAAACAGGATACTACGGATATTACGTATAATACTGACATTGAGCTCCACTACGGTCCAGTGAATTTTGTTGCGGGGAATTTTCGCCATTTTGTGAAAAATATTTTAAAAAAGAATATTCTGTCACAAATTCTCTGTTAAAAAAAAATTCACCATAAAAGAAAACAAGAAAAAATCATCACAATTGCCTACAATAAATATGAAAGGGTGCTTAATATTTTCTACTTTCATATTTGAATATCGCCAAATTTGGCTAAATATACTTATTTATGGGCGATTGTCACTCTAGCAATATCACCCTTTTTTGGATTGTCCTGCCCAACACAGTACTGTGTCCCATTGGGTCGAGGTTTGCTCATTGTTGATAATGCACTCTGTACAAGACTATTGCTGCAACTTATTTTCCTTGGTCTGCCCTCTGCCCAGTTTTCTTGCACCAAGTTGTCATGTTTTGCACCCATAAGCTCTCCATGTTAGAGGGCACCCCAAGGGGCACGTAACATGCCAGGTAGCATGTGCAAAGGGTCTTTAAAGCATGTTACATACCCCTTAGCACCCCCTAAGATGCCCGAAGCATGTATGATATGGACCCAAAACATGACTAGAAATGCCGAGGCGAAACAAAATGGGGCAAAGGGCAGACAGGAAAAAAAATTGCAGCAATTCTCTTGTATTGACTGACTGCATTAACAACTATGGGCAGATGTAATGTTCGGGCTGTAAGTACCATATTTTGACATGGGAGCTTACTACCTACTATCACATTAATTTGCACACAAAATGTCGAAACATGTGCACATATGGGTTTTTGAAAATCTTTACAGACACCGTACATACATACGACGGTTTAGTAGTTGAAGGCATTTTTTTCCCCCACAATATTCCAAGAAAAATGTGAAGTGTATTGAAGGTAAGATTAATAATAACTTGTGGAGGAATTTGGACTTCTATAATGGAAATTTAATGTAGCTCTAAAGGCTATAGAATAATTTTTTATTTTCCTGTAAAATTGTAAAGATAAGTATTAAAATGTTGGTTAGTTAGAAATATACCTAGCCTATCACAAAATATATTCATTGAATGTTAATGTCCTTAGTAAGGATTGTATTATTCAACAAAGCCATTTGGGAGAAACAGATTAGGGGGAACTTGGAAGGGTGGGAAATTCACTGACATCTTTATTGGCCAAGCAATTGTGTCAATTGTAATCCAACAATTGTGTCATGAATATATTTTTTACACAAAAGAGTTTTCCAAGTAAAGTCAGGAAAACACAGCACCAGAACCTTGAGTTTGGTCCAAAATCGGGTGAGATCAAAAACAAACCTGTCAAAAAGTACATTAGCATTCAGGTTGTGAAATGGAGGTGAGGCCAGGGTGAATTTCAGAATACCACCATTTTTTGTGGTAAACTGAGTTTCATCGTGTTTTGACCCCCTCTTTCCTTTTTCCTGAGCGCCTCCACTGCTGCTACATATATTTTCACTGCTCCTAGCTGTACAACTATTATAATTACTCTGGAACCTTGTGCATTAAATGCTGAGTTTCAACAATTCATACCCAGATTTAATGAAATTTCATTAGTTTGCAGTCATCACTCAAAGAGGGGGATAGGGATGAAAGGAGGCCCAAAGACAGGGTGACTTTACAGAAAACTCTGTCGTGTGGGTTGTAAGGTTGTGTATCATGAAATGGGCTTGATATCACCTAGGAACTTGGCAAGCTGTCGATCTACATGGTGATGGGTTTTTCCACGGCTTGTTTCAAAGCATCACTAGCTTTTTCACAACTAAGTGTGATTTACATTTCAAGCACCTTTCTCAATTGTCAATTCACATTAAAACCGACACTAACAACACCAAAAGTGAACCCAACAACAACAAATGGCTGCATATCCCACCTAGGAAAATGCTTATAAAAAAGTGCTTGAATAGGCTACATGAAGTGAAAGAGAGGTGTTACTAATGTTATATCTTGGATCACCCCCATCATAAATGTAATACATGTTCGAAATTTTCAAAGCTTTTTGTATGTTGTCAAACACCAATTGGGTTTAAAACATTAAAATAGTCCTTACACCTTCCAAGTCCCAACCTCAAACAATTAGAGGAGTGTGTGTGACTGCATGCAGTTTGGTGGTATTGTTTGTTCAATCTGTTCAACATGCTCCTTCCTTCCATTGCAACATGCATGTTGGGTTTGCAATTGGAATTTTAAGGTCTGAGGAGACTTGAAGCACACTTATTTATTGTCTATGTTGTATAATTTATCAATGAAGAATCTCATGTTTCAATGAAAAGCAGTACTTACAGGCTTGTTGGTGGGAATCTCTGCTTGGAACAAACCTGGATCATGTATACAGGAAGGCACTCTGCATAACAACCAAGGATCTGGCCAATCTTAACAGTCCATTTTACCTTATGATGCCCCTGCTCCAGGGAGCTTGTGTGAAATTCCAGCTCCAGCCTTCTGGCTCCAGGTTGCAACAAGAAGTTGCACCTGGGAAGATACATCCTGAATTTACACTGCACTCCTCTCCCAAGGTTGTTATGGACTAGGTAATGGAAGGGTGCTGGTTACCACAAATAGTCAAGGTGGGTTTGTCACTACACATCCAATACAGCAATTGCTTTGACAAATTCTTCACATCTGAGTGATCTCATGCATCTTGCTCCACAATCTTTTTTCAACTGCTCAACCTGCTGGTGACCCTGATCATTTGACCCAGTTTTAGGCTTTATCAGATGCAAATCCACTGATTCGAGAGGATTCTAGATAAGTTTTTAAAAGTTCAGATAAGATTCACAAGGAATAATCTGTGCTGCTGCAGACATTCCCAAACCCAGTTGAAGCCAATCAAGCTTCATGGAGGAAACAAGCACCAACCAACCACACAAACATCATAAAACAAGGTGCTGTACACATCCAGTGGTAGGTCACACAGGTGATAGGTACCTTGTGTATTTCATGTGTGAAACAACTCTCCTCTTTCAATGGTGGGACTAACAGCATCTTGAACCTAAACCCTACCACCTAGTTCTCACAGTATTTGGTTATGTGATGAAGTTTTGGTCTAAATGGCGATGACAACCAGAAAACTTTTGGAAGTCCTTCACTTCATGTCTGATTTCCGTGACACTTAATCACACACCATGAGTAGTTGTGAGACTAGCTCCACCCATGCTCAGCATGCAGCCCTCCAACAGTAAATCTCACATCCAAGATGCCTAGCTTACTGTTTCCTATGCCCACCAATAAACATGAAACTGGCACTGTAAAAGGTGGGATACAACTAATAGCATACCACCTTGACCAATCAAATCAGTCTCACCAATCAATAGCACGTTTGTACTGTGCAGTGCCTTTTGCCAATCTCTGCATTCTGTGCAAAAATGCCAGCCCAAAGCTGATTTCCTGGTCCAAACTGGCATCACATTTAATCTTCTTCATCCAAAACCTGATGTACAGTGTGCTGCTGGAGTTGCTCTGAGTTGTTAAGAACCTTATAAGAGCCACCATTGCTCTCATCAAATGACTTCAATGCATTTCCCACAGATTTCCCGACAGGCTCTGAACAATCCTTTTGTTTACCCTTTCCTCCATAGAGAGGGAAAGAGAGATTAATTGAGTAACTGGCATCTATCCAACCAACAATTCTACTCTGAGACCAACAGAAACAACTCAAGTTCAAATTCGTGATTGAATTATGATGTGAGAAGGGTTGTGTACTCTGTGTTCTTGAATTGCACCAAGGTGAGAGGTATGAAGCATAAAACCTACCTTCATGCAAACCTTGATTATCCACTTTGGCACAAGCTACCCAACAGGGTAATATACAGTAGAACACCAGGCATCAATGGTGATGCCATTGGTTCATAGATGACTAAATTACTGATGTAGGGGAGCTGAGGATTGAGGCATTGGCCTTGGCAAAATTCTATCAGCCAGCTCTGAGTTCAGGTTCACTGGCAAGGGGGGCATTTGGCTCATGATGCCTGGCATGATTGTCATCCTACACCAACCGGATAAAGAACTTTCATGTTAACAAATGGACACACCAGGAGCATTATCAGAGCAAAATGACTACCCATCATATCCAATCACTGATCCTTCATAATGTGAAAGAAAAGAGTGAAAGGGTAGGATAGTGACCTACCCATTCAAGATTGCAAAAATGTTGTCCCTGAACTGCACCAGCAATTCCGTATTCTCCTGGAGCTGTAACCTCACAAGAGCCCAAAAGCATGCTAAGTCAGACTTACTCCTATTTATATATATTCCCTCATTCACCATACACAACAATGAGTGTTACAGCTAATTTGTTTGTTTACATAACTGTGATACCAGGCAATGTTGAAGTTGCTTAGGCACAGATTTACCTTGCAGGCAGCAAGGTTGGCTCGAATTTGTGCAATTACTTGTGTATTATGCTCAAGCAAATGACCTGTTGGTCCTCCAATAGCTGCACCAATCCCAGCTGGCTCACAGTTGGTTGCAATTATTGCAATCCAGAGAAATGGCCTCAAAGATTTCCCAATGCAGGTGAGTAAACATGCAACGATGACACCTGAAAACGTGTTTTCCAGCAAAAAGACCCTCTCCTTGCCTTCCAGACATGGATTCTTACAAGGACAAAAACATTGCTACTCCAGCATTCAGACCCACCATCATTTGAGATTCCATCATCGTTGTCTACAGGGGGTGGAGGTGGAGTGTACATAGGCATTGGCACCCTTGCTGCTACTGCTGCCACTGGTCTCGTGGGTGCTTCTAATTTTTCCTGCTACAGAAACACAGATGCAAAGCTCATATCGTTTAGAGAAAAATGAGACTGCAGTGCAGTGGCACAAGCCTAAGAACTCCTCTTCTTTCCACATCAACTTCAGATGCTTAAGGGTTTTGTCTACAATCACAACCTTCCACATATCAAACATGTGTTTACTGATATGAAAACCAATCAACTACTAAATTAAGAGGAAGAACAGGAGACCTTCTTGTCCTTGCTTTTCTTCGATGCATTCTGCTCTTCAACTTTTCGCCTTTTCCCATTCTCCTTCTTCTGTGCATGTAACATACCCCACTGATGGTTTACAAAGCTCGCCCATGAAAAAATTACTTACAAAGCAGACTATGGTAAAATTAGAACATATAACCCCATGGAGAGAGCACTCACTGTTATCCAAACGCAGCGTAGGGCAACATCCCGCACAGTCTTCTCTGGAAGAAGTGCAGCAAGCTTGATGTATTTGGCAAGATTGTTTGTCAGGCCTGCATATCTGCCAAGGAAAAGCCCAGATCAATCTCAGAAACCTCCTAACTACACCAGAAATCAATTATGAATTCCAATTCTCAGCTGTACTGCAAACCCACAACTGCACTTCACAAACAGAAACCTTCAAAATAGCTAAAGAGCCCCTGCATCCCAATTAGAGATATTTCTCTCTCTGATATTTGAGGGAATAGGCGATGACTGTTTACTTCACTAGTCCTTCTTCGAGACTTGATTGCTCCGCAGAGCTCCAAACAAGAGACAAGCCAACATCATGAAGAAGATGGTGATTGCCATTGTCAGTTCCATTTGTTGTTGTTCCATTCTTCACTCCTGATGATGCCACATCAACAGGGGCACTAGGTGTGCCATTTTCAGCCACACTCGCTGTTCCTTGTGGATTGCCAGTATGATGGGGTCTCGGTGTAGAATTGCTTGGTTTTGCTTGTGAATTCTGAATTGATCCAGCCATAGCTCACTGAACCGTTTACAACCCACTAAGCAATTACAAGCCAAATAAATGATTAAATAAATACAAAGCTGTCCATCCACCATGAAGATAAGAGCTTCTGAAACCTAACAAAGTGAGCAACATGACTCCAGAGAAGTAATCTTGTTTTACTAAGTTTTCTTAACAAGAAGAACAAGAACAAGGCACCAGAGCTCCTACCTACCTTATATACTCCTCGACGGGAAGTCTGTCTTCTCCAACTCTTCAATTTCTGTTCACCGGTATTCTTCTTCTTCCCAGACTTCTACAGCCAACATCTCTCAGCCCATTCTTGGATCTTTCGCTTCTTTAGAAAAATACGCACATCAACCAAAAAACACGCTCCTTTCTCCACACCTCTGGATTTGTGCCACCAACACAACAACAAAATCACCTTGGTGGCACAAATCCAGAAAGCAAAACAAAAGGGAAAAACCCCCACCCCAAACCCTAAAAAGCAAGTCAGCTACAAAAATCCCCCCTCTCTACCGAGAAAACCCATTTGTGCCATGGAACAATTCGCGAACTTCCTCCTCCTCCTCCTTGTCCCCTTTCTTCAATGCATTCTTGTGATCGACTTCTGCGAACAACCACAACAACCCATCACCACCATCATCCGCCAACGATTTCTTTTTCCCTCAAAGAAAAACCCTAAAAACACAAACAAATTCCTCAACCGCTGTTGAAAATCTTCGGCATTTCACAGCCATCTTCTGGATCCCACTCTCGCTACTCTTTTGCTACAAAATAATTCCCACCCACCACCGAGACCCACGGCAAGTTGCAACACCAGAAACGCTATCTTTCTCTTTCTCTCTCTCTCTCTTCTTCACAAACAGTTGTGTGTTGTGCTGCACGGTGGGACCCCCGAGGGAAGAAAAGATGCTCTGCCCTACGTAAAAGACAATGTGGGAATTTCGTTACACAAAATGGAATTTCTTTACAGGTTTCAGTTTAGGAGGGAGGGAGGGAGGGAGGGAGGGAGGGGGGAAAACAAGTGAGCTCGAACATTGGAGGTGGCAAAAGAGGAGTTAAACAAGATGACAAAGGCCAAGGAAGAGGGGATGGGCGAAAGGGCAGAGATGGTCAGAAACGTAGGGCGTATGAAGGCAATGGAGGGCCAGATGAGGGGTTCATCAACTTTTTTCATCTTCCAAATAGTAATGGAAGTGTCAAGTGTGTGTTTCTTGATGTTTCAATTTGGCAAAAACAGTTAGCAAACTTGATAGAGTTGAAGAAGTTTGAATCTCAAAGAATTCAAAGTAGAATGAGTTCTTTTTAGACTTTGGTTTGTGGGATTTTGGATGTCTTGCCACTCACAAGTGATGCATTTTCATGTGGTTCGTGAGCTTGAAAAGAAGTTGTAGCAAATCTGCAAAAAAATGGAAGATAAAAGGTAGTAAAAAATGAATAATGTTTGATAAAATATGGTTGTTAAACCTTCAACAACGAGTACTGATGCATTAACTAGGATGCTGACTCATGAGTTGGTATTTGACATCATATTAATAGAAGAATTGGATATAACCATTCTTGTTTTTGGAAATTTGAATACAAGATGGGGGTTTGCACTCTTCACTCATTTGAGCATACTTGTTTAAAACCATCGAAGGGTTTCTTGCCTTATAGGGACGTCTTCAGTGACATTTTGGTGATATTTTGGTTTTAACTTAAGTTCATTTGACGAGCAAGTATGTTTTATTGCTAATGCATAAAAATTGTTGTGATTAAAGGCAAGTTGGTTTGGGAAATGCAAGGAGCAAGTGAAAGGGCCCAGGCCTAAATTCTAATCTAAAGTTAGAAATGGAAGCCAATACTATGAACTTAACATTGGAAAAGCAGCAATTGCAAAATGTTCAAGAATGCATAATGTTATGGTATGTGCATTGAAGCACAACCTTAACTCCTTTTGCTCATCAAGAATGGCTCCACATTATTATTGAATTAGGGCTTGGTTCATTTGAAAAAATCTTTGTTGTCTCCAAATGGGGACATTATGAAAGTGTTGGTTGAAATTCTTGAATGTTGCAATGTACCTTTTCATTGTTATGTTACCTTCTCATGGAGATTTTTTTATAATCTCATAAATATGTATTTGCTTGTTAATATCTTAGTCTAGGGAAAAACCTTTCACAATTTTCCTTTTTTGATGGAATTTTCCTTATTGAATGTAGAAACTGATTTTGATGGAAGGAAAAAACAACACCTTGATTCAGAAGTAGTATAGTTAGTTGAATTCTTTCAATGATGTGTCTTTACTTGTTGTTTTGGATGGTGCCCACAGTGAGTACACATGTTAATCAAATGTTTCTCTATGTGGCAAAGAAAGTGAATTGCGTGCATTCCATGCCAATACTGTTGAAATTGTGGCATTGCAAAAGAGGCAACAAAGCCAACTAGCAATGTTGTTGTGGAATCTTGATGAAGGCAATAGTGATAGGACTAAATTTCAAGAAAATATGCTAGGTACAAGCATTTGTCCAATATTTTAGCAAGGTGCATCTAATCTTGCTGGGATGTAAAACATTGAGGCAAGCAGGGATGAACAAAGGGCAGTTTCTCAAAGTAGGTCTATAAGTCAACCTATGTAGGTTGATACAAATGTCTGATCTCGTCATAAAATGGTGCCAAACAAGTGTAAAAACAATGATAGCCAACCTCATGAGGACGAACAAGCAAAAGAGACTGTCATTGGGGATTGTATAGTTGCACATACACAATATGATGATAGTGTAGTGGCTCCTACTTTGTTAAGGTCTTTGGGCAATTCTACACTTTCTAAAAAATCCATAGATCCAAGTGACCTTGGGGATACTATTAGCAGCAAGCAAGGTGCACACTTATCCACCACAAATGTAAAATTTGGATACACTCAACTTGTGGACATTGAAGGTCTACACTCTCTACCAAGTACTGATGGACAAGAGAACGTGCTTGATGCTTGGCTAGTTTAGGATAGATGGAATTGTTCAGATTATGTGTTCACTCTTAAATTTCAGTGCCTTTTTGCTGTTATTATACTTAGTGGTTAAAAAGCTGGTTGTCAAAACTGAAGATGCTTAGTTTGTGCTTTTATCTTCAGCTTGTTCTAGAATCAAGGAATAGTTGGAACTACTACCTTTGAATCATGCATATGTGGGGCTTTGCAAAATGAGGATTTCGAAATCAAGATGGGAATGATAGGTGTGACCATGATTAACAAAAAGGAGGGTGCAGATGCACTACATGATGGAGGAACGTAAAGTTGGAAAAAGAGAGGAAAATCAAGTAAGTCCTATGAACATGGATGAAGGCCACATAGATGAACAACAGTAGCCTAAGATGTCAGCAAGAGAAACCCAACATAGTAGCAATAAATGTAATGCAACCTTAAAAATAGTCCTAGGGATCAGGTGCATGCAAAACACAAATCACACATGGCATGCCCTTCATCTCCGATGTCATCAGCTTTTATCATGGCCCTTCATTTTTCTTTGGAGAAGCAATGGGTATCTTTTTATTTTGCCAGTAGCTTTTTATTTTCGAGAAAAGTTCTTTCATTTGAAAACTTTGGGGATTTTGAAAATACGATTAGCTTGTTCATCTAAAGAGTTTGACTAAGACCTTGACATTTATGGGGAGGAAGTTCATAGTTAGTGAATTTCCTAGGTGTTTCTGGTTGACAGGCCTAAGTAAGCAAATGTAAGCATGGCACATTGGTGTAGGCAAGCAAAACATGTAATTTGGTTTGCAATTGTGGTGGATATGGCAATGGGGGCAGTTGCAGTTTTTAGTTTTCAATATTTAGACATTTCAATTTTCAAACATTTTAGTTTTCAGTAGTCAGACTTTTCAATATTTAAACATTTTAGTTTTCAATATTTAGACATTTCAGTTTTTTGTTTTTATTACTCAGACATTTTAGTTTTCAGTTTTCAATATTCAAATATTTTAGTTTTCAATTTTTAACTTTCAATGTTCATACATTTCAATTTTCAATTTTCAACTTCCAATATTCACACATCCAAATTCAGACATTTCAATTTTCAAATTCCAAACGCTTCACATAGAGATTTCAAATTTCAGTTTTTAACTTTAAGTATTCACACATCCCAATTTAGACATTTCAGTTCTCATAATTTCAGTTTTCAGCTTTTAGTTTTCAAAAGTTTAAATTCGAAACATTCCATATATTGTAGTACCTTGGCAAGTTCAGCATATGCCTCCCAAAAAATTAATTAATTAAAAAAAATACTCCTAAAAATTCTTGACTTTCATTCTTAAGGAGTTGATTTTTGGAATAAAATATTGACCATGGTCATATAACATTGGGCAGAGCCATTACGCAATGAGCTGCTTGTTACATGCTTCTTTAGCAGGTGTTAAGCCTTTGCTGTAACATTCACCAGCCTTACCAAATTATGCAAAAATGTTGAGCCAAAACCATTTTGCTGAGTCGAACTGGCATGTTCTGACTTTGCTTCATTGAGTTTTAATTTGTTGAGTCACGTCCTGAGCACAGGTGAAGTTGATCTTACCATTTCATGTGATAGGCTCTCCCCCTTATGATAATGGTTCTTTCCTTTATGGTAAAAATTCAAGTCCGACCAAATGACCTGGGGACTGAATGGACTCTGCATCATTCCACAGGCTTTCCCTGAAGGCCAGAGGCTGGAGCCAATAAAAGAATAAAGGATAATTTACTATGAGGAAAAAGAGAAAGAAACGGTATTGAAAGAGTATGAGGGAAAAAAAAGAGCTAATAAGATTTGGAAAGAAAAATTAGAAAGAGAGGAAAAAAGAAATATTTTTAAAGATAGGCTAAGAAGAAAAAAGAGAAGAATGATGATAAAAAGAAGTTTATGTCCAAGAGGATAACAAAGAAAGAAATTGTGGTAAAAGATGCATTGGGTGAACCAGCACTTACAATTACTGTACTACCATGGTGAAAGGAAGTGTTGGTATCAACTTTTGAATATATCATGTGGTCATGGTATCAGGGATTCTTTCTTAAAACCAGTCTGTATGCAGACAGGGTTATAATATCATCCTCGTACCTTCTTTTCACGTTCAGCAAGAAGTAAATTATTTTTTGAAAATGTCAAATTTTTGAAGAATTGTCTATCAATGCTGAAATTTAAGGAAATTGCAAAGGAAGAACAAATATAAAAATTGGTCTCATTAGAGTCATCCATAAAGTAACCCTGTCTTTGGGCCTCCTTTCACCCCTTATCCCCTCTTTCAGGGGTAACTGCAAAGTAAAGACATTTTATTAAATCTCAGTATAAAATGCTGCAACGGAGTATGAAATGCTCAAACACAGCATTTAACGCTCGAGGTTCGAGACTAATTATAGTCTCGTACAGTTACGAGCAGTAAAAATATATGTAGCAGCAGTGGAGGCGCTCAGGCAAAAGGAAAGACAGGATGAAACTCAATTTATGCACCAAAATTGATGGTTTTCTGAGTTTCATCCCCCTTTGAATGCTAATGTAAGTTTTTTTTTAATCTCACCTTGTGTATGACCAAACAGAGTTGTTCTGGTGCTGTGTTTTTCTTACTTTAGGGATAACTCTATTAGGTAGAGGTTTTAAGTTCAGGAACCTACCAACAAAGTTGCCTATATATATTGTCGTAGGTGAGTTTGAAAAATAAAATAATTATTTGACACGCAATTACTGAACCCAAAAATGTACTAAGATATTAGTGGACTAATAGAGAGAGAGAGAGAGTATTGAATAGGCTTGTTGTAGGTGAGAAGGAAAAATGTTATCACTAATGAAATTGCTGGATTTGAAGGTCTGATTTTTTTTCCCTTTGTTATCTTGAGTGAACTAACAATTCAATGGTTCAATTTGTAATAGCTATTTAGAGACAGGGTTCTCGCAAATTACTCATGCACTTTGTTTCATAGCATGTTGATATTGGTATTGGGCATTTAAAAATACTAGTTTGGTCCTAATCTGGTGTCCAAGGCTGTTTTTTGGCTGGTATAAAGCCAGTATATAACTGGTATTGAGACTACCTTACCCTAAGGTCAGTTTCGTTGTTATATAATTCTCAAAATAGTGAAATGAAATTTTGTGAAAATATGAAGTTGATATGTGAAAATCATCATAATATAAACTGATGCAAAACTAATATCACCTTGAGTACCTACTACCTACCTAGATTGGTACTAATATATAAGCTCCATATTGCCTCAGCTCATAGAATGGTAGAGTCCTTGCTGCCAGTCTTGATACTAGTGTTGATACCAGGGATAGGCCTATATACCAAACCAACACTAGGGAGAAGTGAAAACTCAAATTTCATTTAAATTGCTTTTAAATGTTATAAATATTCCATGACTAGATTAAATTTAAATCTGTAAATCCAAATCTAACATTTTGGTTTTTGGGTTATTGGTTTGTAGAATAAAACTTGAAGCTATAGGCTTTACCAAATTTAGGGTTGTACTCAGTTTTGCCCTCCACATGACATTATTCTAATAAATGCCTCGGTCTTGAGCTTTACTTAACAACAAAACCTAGTTCGAAGGGCATTTTGATTTTTGAAATGCCCACTTTGAAAGCTGATCCATTTTTTCCAAACAATGGAAGGAATATACCTAGGGTAACATGTCATTGACATACATTAAAAAATTCAAACCACTTTTTAATGGCTGCTAACAAGCTTCATTTGGAAAGATGAAGGTCCTATTGTAGGTGCTAGTTCAACATAGACATAACAAATATGAGAAAAGAATGTTGCACCAAATCTTCTTGTAACAATAGTGTTTTCTTTGAAATTTTTTGCCACTTTTCAACAAAAAATGGGGAATTTCTTTTTATTACAAATTGTACTAATTTTTCTATTTTTGGATTTTAAGAAATTCTTAGTATCACAAATTTGAAGAAAATAAAAAACTTGACGGGTGAAGGTTACATGTAATTGTTTTAATTTTAAAATTGTATCTTTTACATGATAGGGAAAGGGGAAATTGTTTACAACTAAAATAGGTTTAGGTCAAGGGGATATATATACACACATGCACAAATGATGGATTTCAATACCAAGGGTTAGGAGGAATATTTTTATTCCATTTAATCCACTCTTGATTTGGGGTTTCAAATGATTAAAATATATGGCATTGATATAACCATATATTGAGCTCTTTAGACCCATGGTGAAAAATTTGGTCCATGTAAATGCATTCTAAAAATTGATGACCTTCATGAACTTCCATCCTTTCAATGACCATCCTTGTGCTTGAGGTCTCTCTAGTAGGTGGAGGCAACCACAAGGCACAACACAATTGCCTTTTTAAATATTGAACTTTTCACAATTTTTCTATTACAAACAATAATGAAAAATTCAAAATAAATTGAACCTTATCTACATTTCTTTTGCAAGTGCAATATGCCAAAAACTAGGACAATCTTTTTTGAAAGACCTTGGATACAATCAATAATATATGAACCAAATTGTTTTTAAAAATGTTCATTTACAATGCATTTATAGTAAAATTGATATCTAATTGATTTACATGGTTCTCAAGGATCACATCTCCTGTGATAAAAAACCATTTTAATATTGATGTTCAACAATGATATTTACATGATTTTAAAACCTTTTATTTAATCACATGTTGTAGTTATTTTATTTATCATAACATCTTTATGCTAATTAACCTTGTGATTTATTAATCCATTTTTTTAAAAAATCATTTATATACTTTGGAAGAAATATTTCTTTGTTTTGTTTGTAAAACATGCCCAACAACTAAGTTGCAAAACTATAGGTAACATTTTTGGAAGAAATTTTTTGCCCTATCTATTTAATCATTTGAACATGAATATAATAATAACATATTTTATTTTTTCATATAATCAAATTATATGTATATAACTTTGAATATTTCATGATCATTTAAAAAGAATAATGAACCTCGTTTAGAAAATATTCTAAACATGGAACATTTCCATTAGCAAATTGTGTCTTTTGAAATCAAAGCACAAGGATGGATGTTGAGCACCTCGACATACACATATTAATATATTAATACGTAAATGTTCATATGCATGACATGAAAATAAAATGATTGCATATATTATGTGTTCAAATATAACATTTCCTAGTAAGTTTACCAAGGACGTTCTACATTGAAGGTAAAGATATAAGGATTATAGATGAAATGGGTAAGATTCATTTTCATAAGCTGAATGTTAAATGTCACAACCCCACTTTGAGGGAAGTGTGAGGTCGCCACTCACACTCTCGAAAATGGGACTGGGGAGTCCTTCGGGACTCCCGAAAATTCAGAGCGTGATTACAGGGGTCAAAACACTTCACATTGAGGCGTTCTTTATACCATTGAAAAGGTCTTAAAGTGTAAATGTCCAAAATGGCCTCGCATGAGCCATTTGGACATATGCAACACAAGCTATGATCAAAAAAAGGGCTAGGAGTCAAATTGGTAGTTTGACTCTCGACCATTAAAAGTCAGGAGTCGACCTGATTCCGGTGCGTGCAGGTGAAGTGCGACACACCGTTGAGAAGCTCTCAAGGAAACCTACAACTTTGGTTTAGACCTCGTCCCGATCTGAGTTCGGGGCGAGAAATTATGAACGTCCAAAGTCCCGAGAGTCCAAACCAGGACAGTTTCGGGACTCCACTTTGGGAGTCCCAAGAAAAAAAGCCATTTGGATGCAAGTGTGGTGGAGAGCTGTAGAGAATATTATATGGGGGAAGGTGGTGGCTTCCCCCGAGTCCGGGCCGTGGTGAGTCAAGTGAGTCCAAGGTAGCCCGTGGCTTGTCCCAACACCAAAAGGGTGTAGAATGAGTTCTAACCAACTTGTTGGTTACATTTGGATGCAGGACCGTGTAATTGGGTAAGCTTGTCCCTCTTCCTAGTCTATCCTGGAGCTTTCAGCACGTCCCTCTCACCCCCCTTTAGTGCTGGAAGCTGGGAGCGTGCCCCGAATCCTAGAAATTTCGCAATTTGAATGACTTAGCCCCACTTGGGGCTAACTTGGGACTTGGAAGTGCGTCATGTGGTATCAGAGCTCCGGTTGAGCTTGGTGCACTTCTTGGGAGTTCCAGATAGCGCCCAACAAAAATTGGAAACAAGCCCAAGACACCATATTGGAAAAACCCAACGAAGACTGTGTAGTCCCGTCAGAATCAATTGGGGAGGAGGAACCAATAATCGGGAAGACCAAGATGAGCCCGAAAGTGAGGAGGAACAACGGAGCTCGATCCTATTCACCCAAGATTAATTGGAAGTCCTCCTCAAGATGAATAGGCCTGACTGTAGTGAGCTGGTTGCGACCCTCAAAGGAGGAGCATCCAAGGATGTGAGGTTCCAACCAGCCAAACCCGGGAATTTCGATGGTGCCTGTGACCAAAAGGTTGTGGACGCTTAGCTTGCGAAAATGGAGGATTATTTGCATGCCACCAAGGTTGAACGACACTTGGCCATGGAGCTTGCTCAGTCCTACTTGAAAGGCTATGCCGCCACCTGGTGAAGGACAATGAGACAAGAGGAAGGGAAGAACGATGGCTACATTTGGGAGTTCTTTAAGGAACGCATCGAGACCGAATTTGTTCCAAGGAAAGGAACTCCGACTATATCTCGAAGTGCAAACTTCGTGACCTTATGAATGCCACAAATGAAAATTTGAGGCAATATGTGAAGGCTTACTTCGAACTCATGCTCAAAATCCGACACATGCATGAGTTGGACTGTGTGTGCCAATTCGTGATGGGGTTTCCAACTTTGGCTAAGCAAAAGCTTCAGGAAAATTGGCCCTCCTCACTATCTGAAACCATCATGAAAGTGGAAGGCTTTTCGGATGTGGGGCGGAATGAAAAATACGGGTTCAAGAAAGACAACAAGTTTCTTCACAAGAAACCAAGGCATGATGGTGAATGGAACCATGGGCAAGGAAGCCCAACAAAGGATAAGCCCAAACAATTCCAAGGCGCGAGGTTTAAACCCAAGGGGAGCTTTGTGAAGAAGGGGGCTCCTTTCAAAGGGAGCCAACCCAAGGGAGATGTTGGGGTGAAACCCAAAGGAGCATGTTTCAACTGCAACGAAATGGGGCATTACTCCAAGGTTTGCCCCAAGTCCAAAGCAGGGAATGGGGGCTCTAAGGTAATTGCCCTCAATGTTAACCTAGCCTAAGCTGAATGCAATCAACTTATTTTCTTGAAGGGGAAGATTATTAAGCGAGATTTGTTATGTCTTTTGGACACAGGGGCTTCTCACAACTTCATAACACGAGAAAGCGCTGAAAGGATGGAGCTCCACTTGGAGGAGCTCAAGGCACCCATCAAAGTGCATTTCGCGGATGGGGTTCCCCATCCCACTATGTCGCAAGCAAAGGAGGTGCCTCTCCAACTAGGAAATTAGAGAGGAAAGGTGGACTTGTTGGTGTCCTCCTTGGGTGGAATGGAGTGCGTTTTGGGAATGGAGTTCATCACCCAAAACAATGTGTTCATAGAAGGGCACAATAGGTTAGTTAGGATTCTTTCCAAAAGTGGGATCATGAAAGTGAAGGCGCATGAAATGCCTTGTGTGGGTGGGCCAACCATCCACTTTATGTTAGGAAAAACCTAGGAAAGAGAATGCGTGGGAGGTTACGGCATGTTGTGTGTCATGCGAGTGTTAGATGAGTATGAGCCCAAGGAAGCCACCAAGTTGGTGACTTCCGCTAAATGCATAAAGCAAGAGTTCCCAGGTGTGATGCTCGAAGAGTTGCTCGAAGACCTACCCCCGAGAAGACGAGTTGATCATGCAATTGAGGTAGTACTGGGAGTGGCACCTCCCGCCAAGGCCCCATATAGAATGAGTCATGAGGAGTTGAAAGAGCTTAAGGTTCAACTTGAAAAACTTCTAGCGAAAGGTTACATCAAACCAAACAAATCACCGTATGGGGCACCCGTCCTTTTTGTTCACAAGAAGGATGGGACGTTAAAAATGTGTGTGGATTATAGAGCACTCAACAAGGCAACGGTGAAAAACCGATATCCTTTGCCTTGAATCAATGATTTATTTGATCGTCTTTCGGGAGCCAAGGTTTTTAGTAGGATTTATCTACGTTCAAGATATTACCAAATTCAGATCGCGGAAGGGGATGAAGAAAAGACTGCTTGCCGCACAAGGTATGGCTCATACGAGTTTTTGGTGATGCCTTTTGGGCTCACCAATGCACCTGTCACATTTTGCACTCTCATGAATGACATTTTTCGAGAATGGCTTGATGACGTTGTGGTCGTTTACATAAATGACATTTTGATCTATAGTGGCTCCTTGGAGGTGCACGCGGAGCACCTTTGCAAGGTGTTCCAAAGACTAAAGGAAAACAAGTTGTATGCTAAGCTCGAGAAGTGCGAATTTGGGGTGACGGAAGTGGACTTCCTTGGGCATAGGATAACTCAAGAAGGTTTGAAAATGGATGATCACAAGGTCAAGGCAATTGTGGATTGGGAACCACCCAAGTCGGTGCTAGCCTTAAGATCCTTTTTGGGATTGGCCTCCTACTATCGCAAGTTCATTAAGAACTTTGCGAAGATAGCCGCGCCTTTGACAAACCTCTTGAAGAAGTCCACCGTTACTTACGAATGGAAGGGAGCATGCGACGAAACCTTTGAGACCTTAAAAGGCATTTTGGTGAAGGCACTAGTGTTGAAGTTGCTCGACTTTGACAAGGACTTTGAAATCCATTCCGATGCTTTCAACTTTGCAATTGGAGGAATCTTAGTGCAAGAAGGAAGACCGGTGGCATTTGAGAGCAAGAAGTTGAGTGAGACAGAGTGAAGGTGGCTAACACATGAGAAGGAAATGTGGGCGGTCATACATTGCCTCAAAACTTGGGGCCATTACATAGGCTCCAAAGATGTGGTAGTGTGGACCGACAATGTGACCTTGAAGTACTTTGCCACTCAACCCAAGTTGTCCTCAAAGCAAGTGAGATGGCGAGACACATTGGCTTTGTTCAATGTGGATATTCGACACAAGACCGGGAAGGATAATGTAGTGCTCCATGTGTTAAGTCAAAAACACCAACTTAAAGTGGTGTATGTGGGAGAGACGAAATTTCAAAAGGAAATTCGATTAGCAAGCCGCCAAGATGCATTTGCCATGGAGGCAAGGCAAAACATTCAAAATGGAGCCAAGTCCCACTTCCATTTGCAAAATGGATTATTGTGGTACAAACAAAAGCGACTCTATGTACCGGAAGGGAAGATGAGGGACACCATTTTGAAGGAGTGTCATGATGGACCGCTTGTGGGCCATGGTGGTGCAAAGCGCACCACAACACTCCTAAAGAAGTCCTACTATTGGCTCAACTTGAAGGATAGTGCGGAAGAGTATGTGAAGACTTGTTTAACTTGTCAACAAAACCAAACCCTCAACAAGAAGCAAGCGGGTTTGTTACAACCTTTGCCAATTCCAGAAGGGCCGTGGGAAAGTGTGTCCATGGATTTCATGGTAAGCTTGCCCCCATCAAGGGGGTTCGATGCCATCATGGTGATGATGGATCGATTTAGCAAGATGGCACATTTCATTCCCACAAAGGATGAGGCCACGACCCAAGAAACTGGTAGGTTGTTCTTCACACATGTTTTCAAGCATCATGGGCTTCTAAAGGACATAGTTTCGGATCGAGACCCGAAATTCACAAGTAAGTTTTGGCGAGCCTTGTGGAAGAGAATGGGGTCGAAGCTCAAGATGAACATTTCCTTCCACCCCCAAACAGATGGGCAAACCGAGAGGGTGAACTTAGTGATCTAACAATTCCTAAAGAATTATGTGGCGGCGGATCAACAAGATTGGGTGGACCACTTGGAGTTAGCCGAATTTTGTTACAACAACTCGGAACATTCCATGACAGGGTCCACCCCTTTTCAAATGGTGATGGGCAAATCACCAATTGTGCCCATGACTTGGGCAGCACATGGACAAACCCCGAATGATGCAAGTGAGGAAGTGCTAATGGTCACACAACTTGATGAAGAAAGGCAGCACCTTTGGGAGTTGGCGAAGGCCAACTTAGGAAAGGCGCACAAAAGGTACAAGGATTTTGCGGACAAGTCCTGGCGAGAGGTGAAATTTCAAGAGGGGGACGAGGTGTGGTTGAACATCAAGAACTTCTGATTACTCGAAGGTTTAAGTCATAAGTTATTGGGCCCATATGCGAGTCCATTCAAAGTGTTTGGAAAAAAAACTTTCCGACACTTATAAGTTAGAACTATTGGAAAATCTTAGAGTTCATCCCACATTTCATGTTTCCCTTTTGAAGCCGATCTCCCGTGATGCCTCAAGGCCTAATCGAAAGCACAACTCAAGGCCCCCACCAGACTTGGTTCATAATGAACCAGAGTTTAAAGTGGAAGCCGTGCTCAAGTCAAAGCAACTAAGAGGATGAGAGCGGGAGTACCTAGTTAACCGGAAAGGATACCATCCAATAGAAGCATCTTGGGTGAATGAATCCGACATGGAACATGCCCAAGAAGCCATAGAAGAATTCCACATTAGACCGGCAAAGAAGAAAAGATGTAAAGTGTGATGAGGACATCACTTTTCTTTTAATGGGGCAGGGTGTCACATAAAATGTACAACATCAAATTGCAAGTGAAATAAAGGCTTAAGGACTTCCAAAAGATTGTATCACAAGAATTATGTATAAGTGCAAATAGGGTTGTCAAGTTTGGCATGGGACAAATGCAACTTCTTACGTAAGCCCGAATCAAAATCGGACTCCTACTTTGGGGTGAAGAAAAATCTTGACCCCAAAAAAGGAGGCAAGCAAGGTGAGCTTGCAGGGACATGCACAAGCCTTAAGTGCATCCCAAAGGGTTGGTTGGTAGTGGCAGCCAACGCGGGAAGTCATGACCCCGTTCGCGTATTTTATCGTGTAGTTTAGGACTTGGGTTTTGGCAAAACCTAAATGTCACTTCTCGTACCTTGATAAGCAAACCTTTTAATCAAGGCTTAATTTTTGTGATCAAGGCGCAAGGTTGAGAAAGGAGTCATGTCAATAGCTTAGGTCAAGAGTAGACTTGACTTAAATTTTCATGAAGGGAAGGTTGGAAGAATGGCCTTCCAAATGGGGGCTCCGTCAATTAGGCTAATTTAGTCTTTTGACGAAGCAAAGGTTAAGGGTTTTCTATGAAATGCCCTTGGACTTGCCAAGAAAGTGTTGGAAACTTGGGGACGCCTAAGTTAGCTCGAGGCAAGGTCCAGTCGTAAAAGTCGGCATTTGATGGCCAAGGATCCAAAAAAATAATTACAATTATGGAAGGAAAATTCTAAGTGTCAATGAGGACATTGACCTTTTCTTCTAGTGGGGGAGAGTGTCATAACCCCATTTTGAGGGAAGTGTGAAATCGCCATTCACACTCTCGAAAATGGGACTTGGGAGTCCTCCGGGACTCCTGAAAATTCAGAGCGTGATTGCAGGGATCAAAAAACCTCACATTGAGGCGTTCTTTATACCGTTGAAAAGGTCTTGAAGTGTAAATGTCCAAAATGGCCTCGCATGAGCCATTTGGACATTTGTAGCACAAGTTATGGTAGAAAGAAGGGTTGGGAGTCAAATTGGCAGTTTGACTCCCGACCACTAAAAGTCAAGAATCGACCCAATTTTGATGCGTGCAGGTGAAGTGCGACACACTGTTGAAAAGCTCTCAAAGAGACCTACAACTTTGGTTTAGACCTCGTCCCAATCCGAATTCGGGGCGAGGAGTTATGAGCGTCCAAAGTCCCAAGAGTCCAAACCGAGACAATTTCGGGACTCCACTTTAGGAGTCTTGGGAAAAAAAGCCATTTGGATGCAAGTGTGGTGGAGAGCTGCAAAGAATATTATATAGGGGAAGGTGGTGGCTTCCCCCGAGTTTGGGCCGTGGTGAGTCAAGTGAGTCCAAGGTAGCTCGTGGCTTGTCCCAACACCAAAAGGGTGTAGAATGAGTTCTAATCAACTTGTTGGTTGGACTTAGATGCAGGACTGTGTAATTGGGTAAGCTTGTCCCTCTTCCTAGTCTATCTTGAAGCTTTCAACACGCCCCTTTCACCCCCCTTTAGTGCTGGAAGCTGCGAACATGCCCTGAGTCCTAGAAATTTTGCAATTTGAGTGACTTAGCCCCACTTGGGGCTAACTTGGGACTTGGGAGCGCGTCACTAAACATGTTTTGCAAATGAACACAAATATGTTTGGAAGGAAATAATAATATGTGTTGTTCAAATGCGGATTGTATTTTAAGTGATGTTATTGAACATATTATGTAAATGAATGTGGATGCTTTTATATCATATGACAATTTTTTCATTGAAAATGTATTTAATCATTTTTGTGATTTGTTTTAACATATATAGTTCATAATGTTGTGGATAAATTTTAGTTTTGGTTATGAAATGTCATTTAATGTATAATGAAACAAACAATAACTTAGTATTTTATGTTTGACCTTTGAACCATAAATAAACTTCATAGATATAATATGTATGCCCTAATGATGTGATGATGTATTGAATCATTGCAACTTATTATTGCATGAAAAGTTTATAAGCTATATATGACTATTAATGTCATGGTCAATGTTTAAGGTGGAATAGCCAAAAATAACCTAAGGTGGATTGGTTGAACATAATTAATGTGAAATAGTCTAAAATAGCCTAAGGTACAATAGTTTAATATAGCCAAATTAGGTGCATAGCTCAAGAATATCTTAAGGTAAAATAACCTATAATAGCATATGTGGATAGTTTGGAATAGTCAATAATAGCTTAGAATAGCTTTGGACTAGTTTAAAATCTTAGCTTACCATAATTTAAGATTACCATAAGAATCTAACATATAGTAGTTCACACATAGGTTAAGAAAATAATGTGGATAATAATGTGTGATAATAAATCATTTCATTTTTAAAAATAGTGGTCCAATGGTTAAGAATTTGTTCCTTAAACATGGAGTGAATGAAGGTGAAGGGTTCAAGCCTTCACATTTGTGCCCTAAATTGGCGGGTTAGGTTTTTAAGTGCCTAAATTAAGTTAGGTTAGGTGCCTAACCTAACTATGAACTAGGAGGTTAGTCTAATAAATTAATTATTACTGAATTTGACTTGTTATTAATGAATTCACATATTTGTAATAATTAATTGCAATTCACTAGGGGCTAAACCACTTTTAGCATGGCAAATTTGTTCAAATTCATTCAAAATCTAGTGAAATAAAATGAACTAAAACACATTGTTACTATAATGTCATACTGCAATAATTCATTCATGATTTATTATTATCGTAAAAGGTATTTAAAATATGTATACCTTAAGAAAGTGGTTAGAAATATGAGAGACATTAATCAATAATTTTATGTTTATAATCAAAATATAAACTTAATGCATTATTTTTGTAAGAAACTAAGTGTTTCATTTAAAGTGGTAGTCAAGAATCAAAATCAAAATTTTTACCAACTTTTCATTTATATTCCTCAAGTGTGGAAAGGGCAAAAAGCTCAACATTACAATATGTAATCTATTAATAAAAATATGATCATTCTGAATAATATTTTAAAAATACACAATAATGTGATCATGATAACACCTTTGTGTCAGATAACAATAAGCATATAAACACATTGCATGTTAATAATATTAACATCAATTCTTTGCAAACATTAATTTTGCTTTTTAAAAAACCAAAATATAGGTTTTAAGTGAAAGCATAGTAAAGTGTACAACTAAAAGTACTTGCTAGTCTACTTGTCAAATGAACAAAAAATAGGGCCAAAACCCATCACAAAATTGTTATACATTCAATTTTTTTAATTAAATGATAAATAACAAGATATTTCTTCATCATTATGCATTAATTTGTTAATTTTGCATTGTAAAAATAGGTTTCAAGTAGACTTTTATAAATGCAAAGTAGCTTTTTAAACCTGCTTTCTGTAGTGTAACATTCGATTCAAGTATGTGTCAAGTATATTTTACCAAAGAAAAAGTAGATTTGTTTTTTGGTGAGGCCCTTGAATATACAATGATCTTTATGTTACAACTTCATACATGTATATTTCATTAAATTTTCTAATGAAAAAGTAGGTTTGAACACCATATTGATTAGTCAATTTCAAACCTACTTATTCCCTACTTTTATTATTCCAAAGTTTTTGAAATCTTGTAATTGATTTACAATAAACCCAATTGAAGGCTCATGAGTTTCAAAATGAAAATAAAATAAAATTTGAATCTACTTTCTTGTATTTTCATGAATTTTTTTTTTTAAACTTAATATTTTTTCAGCAACTTTTTGTATACTTTACCATTAATTACCTAAAAGTTTTAATTTCACCTTATGCTTTTAATTAGTTCTTAAAATTTCAGTTTGGTTCTTGAAAGATGTATTAAGTTCAATTCTTTGTGGGAAGGTTAGGGTGCAACTTTTGAAAAAATGATCCATTCATTTGTAATTAAAATAAACAAAAAAAATTAAACTAATTGTTATATATATATATAGTGTTTGGAATTCTAGTTTTACAAAGTATAATAATAATAGTTTAATTTTTGTTTGTATTGACATTTTGTATTACATACATTTATGATGTTTGACCATTAGGGATTTGCATAGAATGAAGGTGCAAATTAATGGGCATGGCATATGTTTATATCAAGCAACAATATGGCACTCTACAAGGTCTATTATGTTTAGTAACAATGTTTTATTAATGTCCTTTAATTTTATAAAGTTTTGTTGATGTGGTTGTTTAGATAATTATTCATTGTTTAAAACATTACTTTAACTATTACTATTTTTTTATTAAGTTAAGTGCTAACAAATTGGGAATATAATATGTGTATGTGAAGGTCTAGTAGCATCCTTATATTGATGTTGATTTAGTTTCATAAGGTTTTGGTGTTAGGGTTTTTTAAGTAATTTATAATCACAATTTAGTACAATATGCCCTAATTAATATTGTAATTACCTAGGACAACAAATTTTAAGTCTGTTATGTATATTAAAAGGTCTAGTAGTAGCCTTTTATTCATTTTCATTTAATTTCATAGGGTTTTGGCATTAAATTCTTTAAAAAATTTAATCATAATTTAATATAAAATGCCCTATCTCATATTGTTTAGCTAACACTATCCTAGCTAATTTATTGTTAACCTATTTTGAGCTTAAATATGCCTTAGTATGTCAATACATGAATTCCTCATTTGTGTATATATAAACTAATCTTCTACTTTGATTGTCATCTTTTTTTGTTTATTTCTTATTATATTGTTCTAATATTTCGTAACTATTTTGTTTTCACTTTTTGTAGTTTTAATTTCTAGTTAGGTTTTTTTTGCAATATAAGTTGAACTTTTGTTAATGTTCTTAATTTTGGGGATTTCATGTTATTTCATTTTAATCTTGATTTCAATTTTTGTACATGTTATTTTAATTTTTGGTTTTTGAGTTTCTAGGTCTTTCATTGTGTTGTTGCTATAATTTTAGTTGTTTGAGATTGTTGAAATGTCTTTGTTTTAAGATGCAAGAAAGTGACAAAAGTTAGATGAAAATTCTTTTTTAAAATTTAGTAACAAGAAATAAACACCAATAAATGTTGTTGAGATTATATATGTGAATCAAAGGATGTTAGGAGTTTGTTTTGAGGGACTTGTCCTCAACAAATATAGCCCATATGAAGTGGTTGGTAGTGGATATAAATATATTCATTATGACTTGATAGATAAATAGGTTTTTTATGACAATCGTTTTTACAACACAAGCTCCAACTTTGTCACCACCTTTTTTCGATTAAACATTGGGTCATATGTGACAATCATAATTTGGTGTGATATTTTGAAACAAGTATGTGAAAGAAGACTAGTCATTTTTCTTGAACATGGAAGCAACAACTTTCATTAAAGACATTGATTCCTTTCTAATTTCTTGGAGATTTTTTTCTAGTCATATAATTAGAGATTTCATTTAGAGAGAATTTGGATGACTTAGAAATAATAAAAATGGTAGTCATTGGGATATATGAGAGGTCCACAAAAATATTCATCTTAATTATTGTCAATGAATATGAAAGTGAAAACAACTAGGCTCTTGTTATGTGCAACTTGTTTAAATTTACAATATTGGCAAAGTTGCAACTTTGTTGATCAAGAATGTTGGCAATGTTGTGTATGGTGAACAATAATTCATGACAGATTACTCTTCTATTTTTGTGATTCCAACTCCCAACATAAAGGTTTAACAAAAACATTATGAGATGCACAAAAAGAGGATCGAACTTGGGTTAAATTTTGAAACAAAGATTGAGAAAATTATTTGATCAATAATGTTTTTTGGGTTGTTTCAATATGTAATACATTTATGGACATACATTGTTTTGTTTGATTACATGTCATTAGGAAACTAACAATCTCAATTGAAGTAGATCATGTTTTGAGAATGTTTTTTTGAGGTGACATTTGCCATCTCTAACAAGGAAAAACTATAGGGTTCTTATTGTTATATGTGTGCATCCATGGTATCCACGAATACACAACCACACATTTAAATCACAAAATCAAACAAGAAAGAACAAAAAGTTTGAGTGTATGTTGTGTGAGTTGTGGATAAGATCAAATTACTTGTACATTGGGCAAACTTGAAAATCTCAAGGCAAATCAAGGCCTACACATGAAAATTATAAAGATATCATATATACCTGTCAAATATAAAGTATAGCATGCAACTAAAAATTGAGTGTAACTTGTTTGAGGCAATTCAAGTAATTTTGGTTGCATTTAGGGTTGTCATGATGTGATGTGCCCAATTTGTGTCTTCTGTCACATCAACATCCATCCAAACATGTCAGTTTCATCATTAGGACAAACATCAACCATTTTTTTTTATGACCAATTTCTTTGGTAGGATTGGTTCTAACAACCAAAATCTTTTGGTTGTCAACTTTTGGTCGCCATGCCACCCAAATTTTCGATCACCACTCGAAATTTTTGTCAATCCTTACACGAATTTTTTCAGCGCTGCTTAAAAAATTTGGTTGTTCGATTGAAAATGGCCAAGTTTGCACCACTGATCTCGCAACTGAAATTTTTTTATCAATGCATGGTGGCTCATCAATGTCTCCCTCCCATGTTGCGCTAAAGAGAGGAGCAAAACATGAGAGAGAGAGAGAGAGAGAGATCCACGTGATCTCAACGATCTCAACTTTTTCTTCCTGTCTTCTTTTCTTGATTGGTGTTGATGACGTAGATGAGAAAACCATAAGAGACAGATGCACTCGATCTCAACGATCCCAACCTTTTTTTTTTTTTCCCTGTCTTCTTAAATTCTTGATTATTGATATGACGTAGATGAGCAAAACATAAGAGAAAGATCCACTCGATCTCAACGATCTCAACTTTTTTTTCCCTCTTGTTTTTCCCTGTCTTCTTTTCTTGATTATTGATGACGTAGATGAGGATCTTCCTATATGCAGCTGATCAATGTCCTCTTCTCAAATCTGGCTCGGATTCCGTTTTGCAAGTGCTTATAAAGAGGTGGCAGAGGAAACAAAGGACTTGAGTCTTTCCGAAAGAGTCGAGACAGACAAGAGAGCTCGGAGATTTTTCTTCTTATGATCATGACATTCACGGGAGCTGAATTCTACAGTGTGATGGTGGGAGTCGTGCTCTGTATGTGGCCCTGTTGCTGGGTTACGGATCGTTGCGATGGTGGAAGCTGGTACAGGTGCCAGAACAGTGCGTAGGCATTGCGCAAGTCAACACCTACTTCCTCCTTCTTGCTTACGTCTGCCATTTCCCGGCTTTCAACAACCCCTACACCCTGAGCCTTCGCATCCTTGCTGCGGATTTCCTCTCCAAAGCCGTTCTTCTCTGTTACATCCAGGATCGTAAGAGCATCTCCAGCTGTGCTCAGTCTGTGACCCTACTAAAATACTTCTCACATCCAAGTTTTAGTTATTTACTTTTTTCCAACCTCGCCCATAAAACTAAAACTAGGGAGGGAGACTACTAAAAGCAACCCACCTAGACCAACCAAACTATCTAACTAATCAGAAACACGCAGCAATCAATAAATACGATTTGACTGTGTTTATTAGACTCTTTAAGGCTCCTTCATGGTCCTCTAAATTGATAGTGCAATTTTCCAGGGTCAGAGTACTCTTCCAGTGGATACGACTGCTGCACCTCCTCCAAGATTTCCGATGAAGTTGCGCTCTGATCTCTCATGCTGACACTTTTGCCACAATGTGAACCCTTGTTGTACAGGTGTGTTATGTGCGTGGGCGTTGGCGTCGTCGTCGTTGTACAGCACAAAAGCTGCAGTAGCGAGGACTAGTTTCGACTGGGTGATTTCGATCGTCATGCTTGCGACGTTGCTAAATACTGTGATCGTGGGCATCCCGCTTCTGCAGCCGATGTATGGAGAGATTGCGCTTCAAAGTAGCATATACATCATCAGTGCACAGTTTCTGTTTTGGTACAACGTGTGCATTGTTCTGTTCGAGGTACGTGCAGCAGCCCTGTATCTTCAGATCAGTACTGCGGAAGACATGCAGATATTCAATGTCTCGTGTTGTTCCATCAGAATCGTGTCAAGAGACAACAGTTGCGCTACTTCAGATGCAACTGAAAGCTATTCTCCTCCAAGTTCAGAGATTGCAAGCGCAGCTGGACCTGCAGCTGCTACTGCTGCATTTGCAACTAAGCCGGAGTTGGACCTTTCTCAGGGGTTGTTGACTACCAAGAAAGAGATAGTAGTTCACGATCATGTGTCCAAGCAGACTTTCATCAGTATAACTACGATGCAGCAGGCGCAGAAGGAAGCAGAAGCAACTGCGGTACCTCATCATGTAGGCCGGGATTCCACGGAGAGCAGCAGCACATCTACTACCGTGAGACACCATCATGAGCAATTTGAGAGCACCACCACCTGCAAGCTGCAAGAAGAGATTCAGCAGGTGAAGAGAGCTGGGACTAGCCCAGATCAGGCGCAGCTGGTGGGAAGATTCAGCATGCTCCACCATGTGTTGAAGAGAGTGCTGTTGAGACTGTTGAGACTGTTGAGACAACCCATCTTATATGGCAGCGTGCTTGGGTTCACCTACTCGCTTCTTGCCAGCAGTTAGGTGCAAGTACTGATCATGAGCTTGAATTATCTCCAAGAGACTTTGGATCTTCCAAAGCACACTTAGAGCAACGCCACAGGTGCTCAGTGTTTGAACCTGCAAATTAAAATTGGATGAAGAGAAGTCAATATATGCCCGTTTGGCTCAGCAAAATGGTTTTGGCCCAGCATTTTTGTACAATTTGCTGAGGCTGGTAAAATGCACAGCAAAGCATAAAACTTGCCGAAGAAGAGCATAATAAATACGATCTGACTGCTGCTCTTTGTTTCTGATTGGCCAATCATAATGATTGGACTAGGTGGTTTGCTATTATTTGCGGTCCTAGTTTTAGTTTTATGGGCGGGGTTGGAAAAAAGTAAACTTAGATATGAGACAGAACTTGCTCTTTTCATTCCTGCTGAAGCATTGCATGCAGGGAGGTTGAGGAAAACATTAGAAACGTAGATCTGGATTTGGAAATTTCTGGAAGCAGAACCAGGTTCAAAACTGGACCTGAACCAAACCTGACCTAGTTCTGGAACTGAAATCAGACATTTTGGAAATAATTTTTTTTGGGAAAAAGAAGTTTTGAACCAGGGATCAACTGGCTGTTAACCGCTGGTTTCAGGCTTGAGTTACAAGGGAAACCAGAACCAAATTGAAAACATTCCGGTTGTGGAAAACAATAGGAGGTATGGTACTTCTCTTTGGATTCGCACCTGCACTCATGGCCATAGCTTCTGTTGCAGTGGGCATCCGGGGGAACAGTCTGCGATTTGCTATCACTAAAGTACAGGGAATTATTACAGTCTGCCAATTTTTTTTGCTTATAGACGTCTTGAGCCCGAGTCCCCAGTACCACGCCTCTAACGTCCCTTGAAGATTTGCAGCTCAGCCTCGGGTCCTTTCTGCATTACATGTGTCTTAGTAACAAACAACCTGAAGCAAATGAAGCCACAAACCTTAATAATTTACAACTTCTTTATTTCAGATCTTCATCAAGTGCCAGGTATCCTGAATCCATGGTTAGTGATTATTATGACAGAACTCAATTCTAGTGGCCTCAGGTGTTACCCTACACATAACTCCATCATCAAGCAATTTTCCAGATCAGATGCTCATCTTATGTGGGAGGTCGAATGTGGTGTCATCTTGGTTCATTTTTTGCATAACCCTAAACTATGCAGGTATCATCATATAAGATAATTCATTTCATGTTGTATGTGGTTCAGACAAATGCAGTTACCATGCATTCTTCCACAATTTACTGAATTATCATGAAGTTTGAACTTTCTGCTGTAATAACAGGCTGCATTTCCACAAGGCATAATGACTTTTGTGCTTGCCAAGGAGTACAACATGCATGCTGATATCTTTACCACTGCGTAAGCTTTTACATCTAAGCTGAATCACCAATTTCCAGTACATCATCTCTATGTTAAAACTTGAAGCTTGTTGCTTGTGCTCATGATTTTGAACTTTGCATAGCTATGACTATTGGGTTGCTACACAAACATTAGACATTCTTTCGCTTGTACAATTCAAAGAACTAATGGAAATTTTTTTGTGTGACAATTCTTATTGTAGGGTATCATTGCAAACGTTGATTTTCCTACCATTTCTTCTCCTCTATTACGTCCTTCTTGGCATGTTGTAATACAACAAAGAGCGCTACCTTACTTTGAGTTTAGTGAGGAGGTGGACTTCCAAAATGGATTAAGCAAAGTTGCATGGGCTTTTCAAGAGTGAAAGGAAGAAAGAAAAAATGCAATTTATCAATATGTTTTCCATTAATGAAGGAGTTCACAAATGGCCTACAACATCATTAACTTTTATGATTCATGAGTACAACAAAGAGAGCAAGTTTGGAAAGCTTGGACAATGTTATTATAATGTTTTTTTTTCTCTGAAGGAAACTTCCATTATGAATTCACTAACATTAACATTTGAATAAAACACATATGAAGTTGTGGCTTATATGGACATCAATATCAAAACATACACTTCATTTGTAAGTGATTTTGTAGTTGATTACTTATGATAGTAAGCTTAATATTTGTGCTTCTAGTAACAAGAGTAGCTAAAATTACTGGTTTGGACCAATGTTGGTAGGTTTAAAAAATTTAGGAGGTTCAAGTCTAGGTTATAGGTAAGGTTTTAGATTTTCAAACCAAAGGTTCCAGATTCAACATGAATTTTTTTGACATCTTAACTAGATTTCGAAGAACATCACAAACATTTGATGACATAAATTTCCTTAATAAAATATATGTGAAAATATCACCAAAAGATAACATCTATTTTACATTAATGTTAAAACTATTGCACTTGATAAAAATGTTTTTGAATATACACCTAGCAATACACTTAGATTTTTATCACAAAACATGCATTCTAATCCATGTCCTTTACATTTCAATTTTTTTTGAAATTTATGTTTCTTCTTCTAAAATGTATCACATATTAAGTTTTTATAAGATATGTTGAGATGAAATGATATTGAAAAGTGCATTTGAAAGCACAATCCATGATTTCACAAATCAAAAGTTCATTGGTGTAGATTTATTGGATTTCATGATTATGTAATTTATTTTATTCAAGTTAACAATCTTAATTCATAAAATAATTGCCACATTGATGGCTTTATCATATATTTGTGGCATTTGAATAAAATACACTTGACAAAAAATCTAATGTGATGCAAGAAATGAACCACCCTAACTTGCAAAGCGTAACCTACAACATTATCATGTAGAATTCAATGAAAGAAACATTTTTATTTGCTTTTTCCATTGTCTAACAATTTTTTAAAAAGAAACCCTATCGTTGAAAAAGAAATTACTTTGATTTTGATTAAAGGCACACTACAAACTAACAATCATCCTTTTAAGAAAATATCGCACAAGATTTGTAATTTTTCAATCATTAAACGCTCATTTTTTAAATGTACATTTTAAAGATGCTTTAGCATATACAAACTTATCAACATTTCATATTTTATGTCCAAATAAAACAAAAATAACAAGCATTCATCTAAACCAATAATTTAACAATGTTTTATATCAAGCAAATTTCATAGTTTATCTTGTTATGATGATCATGGAATTCATTATTACAATGTTTAACAAGGATAAACATGAAGCACTTTCATAAATGCAATCTATAAACTTCCCAAAATGCAATCATCGTGTTTTCTTTCTATATTAAATTTACAAAAAATATGCTTTCAAATTGATCAACTATAATAATTGGTGATTTCAAGATAGATATGTTAATTGAAACAACTCAATCCAAAATGTTGAATTTTGCTATGAATTTTAATCTTACATTTTCATAAATCACAACTATTTATGACACACAAATTAATCATGTCTAGATCAATGCATTAACACAACAATGTATGTCTAGGTCAACTCAAGTTTATTAGACAAATTATAAATTTGTATACTTCACTTTTAAACTACTAAACTATGTTTTTAAATTTGTATTACTAGAATAATCAACAAACCACATTAAGAAATAACATTCAAATGTGATAAGGCCCACATGTACCCAACACTTTCAAAATAAATGTTGTTTGCTACTAACATATTGAATGTGGGGAAATTAATGTTTGAAATTAGATGGAAAATTTTGGTGCTACACCCATTTTCACACTAAAAGCTTTCAAATTGTGCTCATAAAATATTGTTAGAATCCACCAATATATGGTGGGGATAAAGGATGCAAAATCATGAAAAATGTTTATGTGAGGAAGTTGACAAAAGAAGGATTACAAGTGCTATCTAAAATGCATTCAAATCATATCAAATTGAATTTGAAAAAAAAGTAGGTGAAAAATATGGCCCACAATTATTAGAAAACATTTTGTGTATTGTATCAAAAAACCACACACAATTAACACAATTACGATTTCAGACCTAAAACCTTAACTTTTTAGTGATAATAAAATACCAAAGGACTATTAAATATTGTGCCTTATGCCTTTACCTTCATCTAGAAATCAAGGTTAAAGATATAAGAACATCTTCACCAAAGTAGGTGTTGAAAAACATATTTCAATGGGCAAACTTGTGAGATGACACATAGAATATGAAATCACCAATGAAACAAAAACAAGGTTTTGGTGATTGTAACAACTTCAACAATGATGGGGTGTCGGTGCTTAATACTACATGCATCACCCCTAATGTGAGCCCACCTTCAAAATGACCATAAGGTTGCAAGAGGGCAAAGGAAGACCTCAAGGCCACAAAGAAAGCAAAAAGTGATAACATCATTACTCAAGTTTGCATCATCACGGACATGGAGGTAGCCACTTTGGAGAGGACCACCATCATACAAGACTAAAGTATGATGACCTTATTCTCCATGCTTGGCAATTAGCCATAGTAGCATGAGGAACTATGTTACTTCAAACTTGCTTCAAACTCAAATGCAACACACAAACCAAAATAGTGACACCTCAAACAAGTAGAGCAACCAAAGGCTCCACACCTATCATAAGCAATTCGATAATTATAGAGGTCAAGCAAGAAACAAATAATCACAAAATCATAGATTTGGCAAGCTTGATCACATAGGTAGAAATCTTTAAAAAATGTCAAATATAACAATATGCAAAATTTGTGTCAAATAAAGAGATATTAAAAATGGTTAAGTCCTCTTGATGCTTAAAGGCAATCAATTAGATCATTCCTGAGATTGAATTATTGCATGTTGGTTTTCAATTCTTCTATGCCTTGAACATATTCTACAAATGTCAATCTTTGGGAAAGTCCACTCATTCAATATTGAATGCACAAAAAAGGATCATCATAGATTAAATGTTTTGCAAAGATTGAATTAATGCATGTTGGTTTTCAATTCTTCTATGCCTTGAACATATTTTGCAAATGTCAATCGATGGAAAAGTTCACTCATTCAATATTGAATGCGCAAAAGAGGATCATAGATTAAATGTTTTGCAAAATAGTCTTGCAAAATTTGACAATGCTTAACCTCACATTCTCAAGCTCCAACAGGTACTTGCAACAACAATGCATTGAACACAAGAATAACTAAAGCTTCATTTTCAAATGTCCAAGCAATCTAGAAAAATAGTTGTTATTGGCATACCTTCATCTTGTTGCAATCGAAAGAAGTTGCAAGATGAGTCAAGTAGACAAAATCAAACAAAACACATTTCAAGACAAGCAAAACAAACAAGATCAAACAAAAAAAAGTTGTGAGACAAGCTTGAAGAATGTCATGTTACTCATAAATGTGTTGGTAGATGAGAGATGGATATCCTAACCCATGGTGACCATGATGATGAGATGGGTGGGCTTCATTTTGGATCCTTCATCATTTTACAAATGATGATTGGGCCCTCTAAGAGCGCTACTAATTTTAGGGTATAGAATCATTTTCACAATTATTGGCTAGAGATGTTCTAAAAGTTCATTACCTTTAGATTGTTGCACTACAACTTTCATACCCTCACCCTTATTGGGTTTTGAAAGCCTAAAAAATATTACCATGGATGGTTGTATTCCAAATACCATTGGTGAGGAGCTTTTCAAACAAACCACATTTTCCAATTGGATGTAGTTTTTGGGTCAACCAATGAAACAGCACTATACGTCCAATAAAAAGTGACCATGTATAACAATTACATGCCCAAACCAGAATTTTCTCAAAATAGGGGACCACCTCAAAATTACTACCTAATTACACTTTTAGAAGAATTTTTTTTTAATTACAAAAATATTGTTAAAACAGATGACCCAAAGAAAACACGCTTCAGGTCCCGTACTTTTGAGGACCTGGAATGTTCGTCCTTAGTCCTTCACCTACCGAGGTCCTGAAAAGGTGTTCCAACATCTCGAACGCTCGACCGACGCCCGACGGGCTTTATTTCGCCGTGCCTTCCTCGAAGCGCGCCTGATGCAACGCATTTTCTCCACTGAAACTTGCATTCTCTGTTGTGTCTTGCTTAGCCTGTAGGGATCCGAATTGCGGGGATTCCGAAGACGGAGAAATAAGGATAGTAGAGACTTCATGAAATTGTAGACTTTTTTGTGTGGTTTTTTTTTTTTTTTTTTCGCTGGTTGTGAAGTTTTCCCATTGTGATGAAGTGAAGTTGTTGAAGTAGTGGAAGGAGGAGGAAGAGGACAACGACTACTACAAAGAGGAGAGATGACAGGAGCAGGGGGTATCGGCTATGCGCTCATAGCATTAGGTCCAGCGTTTTCACTGTTCGTGACAGTCATTGCTTCGAAACCCTTCCTCATTCTCACTGTCCTGGGCAGGTATTCTTTCATTCTGCCAAAATCAAATTAAATCAATTCACTCCTGTGTGTTTTTTCTTCGTTGGGAACTTGGTACCTACTGCAAGCAGCTGTGGCTAGGAATAATCTCGCTCACTCTCTGCAGTCTGTTTTTTCAGGAATTAGGGTTTTTCGGGAATTAGGGTTTGGGTGACCTCTACCACTTTCTCTCTTTTTTGTTAGTGAGACTCTGTAATTTTTTTGCGAACTAATTGCATCTAATCTATTGCAAATGCATCTGAAAAATGACTCTGAATTCAGTGATGATGCATCCACTGCAAAATGAACCAGTAAACAATGTCTTTTGAGCCAGAATTATGTCAATTTGATTAGGGGATTAGCATTTTGACGGAGTTTTTTTTCCAGAATTTATCTTTCTGATAGTTTTTGCCATCTTATAATTGATAACATATGGTTTGGTCACACATTCTCTACAAAGGGATTACTTCTGTACTTTCCTGAGCATTCCAACAGTTTAGAAGCACTTCATTTTCGTCATTGGGTTCTGTTCTTGCCATACTTCATCCTGTAACAGCTTCTTTGTTGGCTGCAGTGCCATGATGTGGCTTGTAAGCCTGATTGCATGTGGGTTGTTATGGAGGGCATTTCTCCCTGGAGCTGTGTGGGTGTTCTTCCCTCTGCTTATTACTGTGGTCGGGATTCAGGAAGCTGTCAGAATTTATTACTGGCACCTTTACTTGTGAGATACCTTGTTCTCTATTCTGGTTCCTTTGCCACACATGTAACTGTTTATGAATGACCATGTATAATCCAACTAATCAGCTAACGAAGAAGAATGTGCAATGATCTCTGCAGTGTCTAAGTCTCTTTTGGATGTTTATCTTATTTCCTAGCAAGCCTGTTGCTTAAGTAAAACGATTTGTGTGAAGGGATAGTTCGCAAGAGGGTGTAGGTCACTGTGTTGATGTGTGAAGATCTGTTTTAGCTATTGTTCAGTTCATGAAGCTCACAGTACTCAATTGTGTACAAGCAGGAAGATAGAGGATTTCTTGAACAAATTGGCCACAAAGGTTTCCAAACCACAACTTGTTGCTACAGACAAGATTCAAATTGCTATTGGTATCCCCCACAATGTGTCCTGAGCAGCTTGCTTCTTACTGTTCCGCTTGTCTGCATTTTGTTATCTCTTCCTCAATCTTTGATTCTCAATGATTCCTCAGTAGCTGTAGAGAGGACTGTGAATTTCTCATTGTGACTTTGGGTGGGGCAAACAGCAAGTGGACTGGGGCATGGAATTGCACATTCAGTGTTCTTTTGTCTAAGCCTTCTCACACCAGCATTTGGGCCAGCCACATATTATGTTGACAGCTGTGTGCGCATGCCACTGTTTCTTGTTGCAGGTACTTTCCTACACTTGTACATGGAGAATCTTGTGTCATTTCTCTATCCATTCTACTCTATTCGTACTGAAAGTGCTTGCAGATGGCATTGCCTCTTCTCACTTGTATCTGTGTCTGAGTACTAAAGTGACCTTAAACGTCCTGTGATTTAATGTCTGGCTTGGCAGCATTCACAGCACTGGGATTCTTGCTCCTTCACACCTTCTCAATGGTAATTGCATTTAATGCACTGGCGGGTGACAAGCGTTCTCATCAGCTCTTTGTTCCTGTCATGCATCTTTGTGCTGCACTTCTGGTACAAATTTCTAGCCCTTTCTTCTCTTTGTCACATATCAGTTCAACATATCTGTTTGGTTTTTCTGCCTACGTAGTCTTCAAGATGGTTATTGGAAGGGCATCTTGATCCTAAGTGGAGAGCTTTTCAGCTGCACTTAAATCATCAAAAGGATACTGCTCTTAAATCTTCTCCATCTCATTTCTTATAATGTTGCTAATGTGTTTTCATGCTGTTTGGCAGACTTTGGTGAATCTTCTCCCAGGGGGTTGTATTGCAGGGGTTCCGCTGACTTTGATGTGCGCTGTGGTAACCATGGCTGTGGCTGGGAAGATTGTGTGGGACAAGACAGGTTCTGGTTCTGGTGACCTCAACAGCTTACACAGAGTGCATTCTGCATCAAGGTTATGACTTTGTAGATTTGTTCTGTATATGCACCAGCATGAACTTTTAAATGATGCTGACAATTATGGCTGAATTCGTTTTTTGCATCAAAATCCATACCTAGTCAACTGTGGGCCTGATTATCAGTGGATCAACACTACTGATTTGGATTGCTCCCTGCAAATTAATCATGTAGAGCATGACTTATTAACCCACAAACTAACTATCCTTGCCACCCTTGCTGTACTCTAAATAACTTTTTGGACATGCCTTTTATGTGGATTTATAGTCAATTATCACAAAGTCCTGTATTTGGAGAGAACTGAACAATACAAATTCATGGCATCTCTGTGTGCATAAACTCAGAACGTCATCAAAATCATGATCATCAAATTGAAAGATACTCTGGACAGATGTGAAAGGCAATTCATCAATAAGACTGATAAACCAGCAACTGTGAATATGTAGAAGAAAACCAGGTGGGTCTCCAACATTGAACATAAAGGGACAGACCATCACCTCAAATAATTCTTTACCAACAAGACAGCAGCCCTGCCGATTTTCTAGCTGTGTACATGCATCTACTACCTAGTCACATATTATCCTGCCACTTACCTACTTTCAGGACAATGTGAGAGTTGAGTTTGGGATCTTCCACAACTAAGTAACAACTGGCTTCCAATGGATGGTGTGCTGGTGGCTGTTAGGTTCCCTCTGGCCCTCATTCAACAGCTATCATCACCCACAACACACTATCTTTTCCACAGACTTTGGTCTTTGTAAATTGACCATCAAAGCCCAATTCTGTTCAGCTTGATCTGGAAAATTACTTGTGGTGGTGATGCTGATTCCCTTGTTGGAGTGATATGGGCATGGACCGACAAACTATCTTGCTTTTGATTGATGACTTTCATGCTTATGATGTTGGGGGTGACATTGCCAAAGGCTAGAGCTTGCTGATACATCCGTGTCCATACCATCCCCTTTTCCAACTGCCCTCAACCCAATTTTCAGTGGCCATGAGCCATGCAAATGCAAGAGCATGAATACATTTTGTCAGCTAAGCACACTCACTGGCAGTTTGTGCCCATCCTTCAGATCAGATCTTGTCTGAGAACTCCTTAACAGTCTCAGCTTTTTGGTTGATTGAGCTTTCCATTGAGCAAGTCCAATTGTATGTAGTGACCTTAATGCAAGTTACAGATGATGGCCCACATGTCATACAAGACCATCTGTCAAGACAAAAGTTTAGATCTACATGAATCCAGTTGATAGAGGTGTGATGTGTTTTTCTGTATGTTATGATGTATGAAAGCAGAAGAATTTATGTGGAACTGGCTGGAAGCAGGTATTGGAACCATTGAAACTGAGGGACCAGAATTGTATGCGAATGCTGGCTAAGCAAAAGTCCCCTCCTATTTGGGTGGATGTTGTGCATGCAATCTCTAGTAAATAAAAAGTGCTCATACAAAACAAAAGGACAAGCCAGTGCATCTTCATCTGCCGCACAAGTGACTTAAGTCTCAACAAGAGCATTAGCTCATGGAGTAACAGGATGAAAACTTGGGTACTAAAGAGAGTCATCTCATCGAACCACCATCCACATTTGAGATCTACACAGTGATGCTGTGGTCAGTATAGGGTAAATCTCTGATGTCAGGGAATTACAGTGTGAGAACTGAGGGCGGGGCCTGAGGTCCACACCATAATTCCCTGACAACCTCCATCCTTGGTGCTCACAAGGGTTGCAGTGTTCTTCCACAAGCCATGTGGTTCTCACAACAGTCGCAGGGTTCTTCCACAAGACATGTTATGGAAAGTAATCTGCCCTAAAAATACATTAGAGTTTTCACCCAAGGTTGCTCCATCATAGTGGACCTTCTGATCTTTTGTTGTGCAGTTGTGAATGTGTATGAACCCCAAGCACATTCTGCCAACATAAAACAGCATTAGAGAGTTTTAGACTGAGATTCTGATTCTCATGTGTTGTCCAAAAACTTGTGCAAACTGCATGTCACACCCCTCCACCCACTAGGCTTTACAGAGGAACTTCTTGTCCCACATGCACAGCAAAGTGTACCAATCCTGAACTGGAATTCAATAAGGTCTAAAGATCAGGAGGGCCCATATATCCACATGCAAAGGAAAGTGTGCCAATCCTGAACCCAAATTTGATAAGGTTCGAGACCAGGAGGCAGATATCCAAACCACAAATTGGTGGCACTTTCACAATCCACATCCTTTTACAATGAAAAGGAGTTCTTGGAACCCACTTGATGAAACTGCACCCTTACTGAAACTTAATTTAAATTTCTCTTTCACCATCCACATCAGACCATCAGACCTCATTGCCACCATAATATGCATAGAGCTATATGATTCCAACAAGTGTAATACAGAAATACCAAGACTGGAATACACACATCGAGTCCAGGCTTCTCAGTCCACTTCTAATGGTGCAACATGAGTCAATACAATAAAGGTTATTAGTGACAGTGCCCTCAATACAAAATGCACAAGATCATTCAGAGAAGAGGGATGTACCCTAGTCTTGAGGGATGTAGGTGCCTTGATACAACCCAGGTGACTGTCATTCAATAAAGAAAAGGGAGATAATCACAACCCAAACTATAACACCATTTACCACTGTTGTTATGGATTTCACCAGTGACACTTAATATGATATGGCCGTGCTGACTATGAGTGCCACTATGACACAATCCACTATGGTCATAACCTTCACCAACATAACCTGAACATAAACCCAATGTGCATCACATGTTTCAAACCCTAATAGGTGTAACCTTTCACAAACATCCCCTTCTTTGCTTCCTCTGCTTCTCCCTCTGCAGAGTACTTTCCAAGCTGTGCCAAAGAATTGGCCTTTGCACGAACAAGAAGAGCCTTCTTGGCAGCTTCAATGTTCTCTGGCTGGCCCTTCCATGTCTTCAGCACTGAGTTTTGGAGGGCACGTGCATATGAGAAGGACACATGCCATGGGTTGGGGCTCTGGTTCATAGCATTCAGGTTCAGTGTGGCCTCCACCTCTGATTGGCCTCCAGACAAAAACTGTTCCAGACAAAACAAGGAATGAGGACAGCACTTTGAAGCAGAAACATTGAGGACCATCCTCCCTCAACTCAAGAAAATGGAGATGCTTCAGGATACAACTATGCCTTCAATGATATACAGGTTGGTGAGAGAGTTCACCATAATGCCAGGAACAGCTGGTGGCACACGTCTCTTCAACAATGTAAGTGTGTACTCCGCAACCTGTTCAGGTGTTGCCCTCTCAGGACACTCAGCTCCAGGAGTGACCATGCTAGGCTTCAGGAGAATTCCCTCAAACAACACATGGTTCTCAGCCAAGAAGAAGAACACTTTTGACCAGACCTTCTCAGCAACCTCCAAAGTCCTATTGATGCTGTGGCTTCCATCAAGAAGAATCTCAGGCTCAACAATTGGCACCAATCCATTATCCTGCACATGTCAAGATAAGACTCTGAGCTGCAGTCTACACCACTGGCATTATTCCTAGATCTGGTGAGAGGATCGATCTCATTCACACACATCCTTTAACAGGCAACAACTCAATCTAATCTCCACCCAATCAGTGTGGCTAACCAGAAATAAGCCAAGTGCTCAAAAAGCTTTCAACTGGAAATATCAATGTGATTGCAGAGAAAACTCCACAAAAACACTTTTGAGGTAACCAAACAAGTGACATGTCAATTCTGGCCAAACTAAAACAGAGAAAGAATGAGCACAGTCACTCACCTTTCAGAAGCAAAAAAAACAGGATCTACTCTACTAACTAGAAAAAATTACCAAATTTCATACTGCATTGAAAGCTATGTGCTGTATTCAGTAAACACAGTAACATGGCCTCATTCAGTCTCACAGACCTGAGAGATGGCAGCATAGCGAGCAAGACCCCATGCAGCTTCTGTTACAGCCAACTCAGAAGGGCCATTGGGAATACTGATAACTGTGCGCCTGCACACACCAACTTGATTCTCTCAGCAGCAACTTCATTGAGGACAGAAATCATCTCCAGAGAATAGCTCCTAGCCTAAAGTTGATATGAGGAGGTAACAAGTGAATAAAATCAGATTTGAGGTAGCAAGATTTCAACCCCACATCCTCTCATTCAAAAAAAAAAAAGGTCCAGTTAATAGCTAGCTCCAACTGGGTTAGTTTTATGAGATGGGAAACCACAAAGCCTCCAAGCAGTGGGTAAGAGGAACCATAATGCCAACAGCAGAGATAACAACCATTTCACAAGTACCAAGCAACAAAAAAGAGCAACTTAGACTATAAGGCATTCACTGACTCAATCATTCCCACATGTGCAAACAAATGTGAGAATACGTAGAGGGAAATATGAACAACTTACCACTTGTCAAACCTTGCTCCCTGCTTATAGTAGGCAGCAGTTCTGGAAGCCAAGCCATCAAGACCTTGGCACCATGACTCATTGTTAGATCCAGCCAAAGGCACAAGACCCTGGAGAAACAGATACACCAATTTTCAAGATCAGTTAGTCACCATAGATGCCAATTGGAACAAATTCATGCTGCAGAAAAGTGGTTGGCTGTTGCAGTACCTTGTCCACCTTGATGCCTGGCACAATGTTCTGTTCCTTCAAGGAGTCAACCATGAGCTTGCCTTCACTTGTTGACTGGTACAGAGTTTCCTCAAAAAGTATAGCTCCAGAAATATACTCTCCAAGTCCTGGAGTGGTGCACAGTAGTTGCCGGTATGCCTGGCGGTTGACTTCCGTATTGTCAAGGCCGATAGATGCCAATCGCAAGCCACATGTTGCATTGGATTCATCCATGGCAAGAATCCCTCGACCAGGTGTAGCAATTGTTTTCTGCAAATATCGCCATAGCAAAATTCATCAAGCAGTCAGTACTCCTTTCATTGGCTACGCTTCAGAGCAATCACAGGACCTCTGCAATCTATATGTCACCAACAACTTGGCCCCACACATTCAAGGACACATTCTTCGGCAGATCAGATCATCAAAGGGAATCACTACAGACAGACCGATAATAATTCTCCATTTGTAGAGAGCTACTCCTCCCACCTCTAGTTTCCTAAGAGATTTTGATAATCTAACGAACAAAAACCCTAGTACACGAGATCCATACATCCCGTGCATCCCAACACGGCAAAGAAGAGGTCAGGAAAACCGCAACACAATAATGTCACATCCGCCCTCCACAGCTACTCCTCACCAAACTAAAACAGGCCTTCCGATTATACATACGTCTTCACTACAGCATTAACGCCAAAGAAAAGCTATAAACCCTCCAAAACCATCCGATCACTACAAGGCACGCACGCACGCAGGCGAAAGCAACACGAAACACATACCGCAGTTTTGACGAGCTCTTCATCGTAGCCAGCAGCTCTCACTGCAAAAGAAACGCCTCCACTCTTCGTCGCCACGGGAACGACGCTCTGCTTCACCGGGGTGCCACAGATGCCAGAGCTTAGAGCCACGGCTTGTTTCCCGATCGAAATCACTCCCATTGCATCCATATTTGATGTTCTCACAACACGACCCTCTCTCTCTCTCTGTCTCTGTGTCTGTCTCTCTCGCTCTCCCTCTCTGGCGCTCTCTGTGTCTCGATTTTTAGTCTTCTTCGACACAAAACGGCACAATCGAACGGAATCGCCAGCGGAATCTGCTTCACAGCGTGAGTTACAAAGCTGTAATGCACGAACAAGAAAGAAAGCGCCTCGTTCTGCACAACGAAAGACCAAAAGAATGACAGAAAATCGCACGTAATAATGTACAATAGTGATTGCAACTGGTAATGTTTTCTACTTGTCAATCATAGGACCCTCGTCCCCCCCCCCCCAAGGGACTTGCTTTTCGTCCAAAGCAATGATTTTTCTTTTTTCTTGGCAAATCTTTTTGCATCATCCCAAGTCAATGATTTTTGGTGGCAATTTTTTTTACATCATCCTCCAAATTAGTTTTTTTTTTTGGGCTAATTTTTTGGTGGTGACAAGAAGATAAAACTGTAATATTCTGTCTTTAGGCTAGGTATATGCTTGGTTTTTAAGAAATTGGGTAGTCAAAAAGACAAGAGAATTTGTTTGGTTTTTGAAAAATTGTTGCCAACCTTAAGACAAGATGCTTGGGGTTTTAAGAAATTAGTCAAAAGACAAGAGATTTTTATTTTTTTTTGAAAAAAAATTGCCAACTTTTTTATTACCCTTAAAAGTTTGTTGTCATTGTTTTGTTTGGAGAAAAATTTGGATTTTATTTTTTAATTGTCCTTAACAAATGCTAAATCTACATTAAGATGCTCACCAGCCACCACGTACTCTTACTTCAAAATTTCAAAAAAATCCTAATAGCTATCACAAAAACTCAATTACTTTGATTTTTTTATCAAATTTTTGAGAATTTCTTTTGTTTTTAAAAACCTCCCATTTTAGCTGAGTTTTGGAACAGTTTTTTGGTCAACTATTTAAGGACAGTTTTCTAAAAAGATTTAGCCATTCGATGTTAAAAAGCTTTGTTGGGATTATTCCTAAATGATGCCATGCTACATCAAAAAAGGAACCCAAAGAAAAAAGAAAAGAAAACATTGGTCCAAAGACTCTTGAGTCTCTTCAGACCCAAATAAACCAAAAAGAGTTGGTTTGGGATATTTTAGGTGTCCTAAACTAGTGTGGGTAGCCCCCAAAAACCCACCAAAAATTGGTTTGGGATAGTTTAGGTGTCCTAAACTAGGGTCAGTGAGCTGTGGGGACGCAGTGCATGCCTCCACAAATCCTCTTTTGTTTTAAAAATTTTAATTCGATGGGTTTATTATGATACCAATTTTAGGCAAATTGACTGGTTATTCGACTGGGAATGACAAATGGGACAAAATAAGAATAAGAAACACTCTTATTTTGAATACCGTGTGGGAGGAGTGGGGAGGCATGGGGGTCCAGAAATGAAGGGCCACAAAGGAAGTGGCGACCAGGATGTTGGACTCCCAACCGCCCACTCTTTGCACACACCCAGACCGCACTGAATTATATATATTAGAGCATCTCCAGCAACTCTCAGTATGTGACCCTGCAGAAATATTTCTGGCATCCAAGTTTTTGTTAAGATAACTTTTTTGCAACCCCACCCATAAAACTGAAACGGGGACTGCAAAGTAGGTGGGAGACTACTAATAGCAACCCACTTGAACTAATCAAACTATCTAGCCAATCAGAAACAGGGAGCAGTCACAAAATACGATTTAATTGTGTTTAATAGACTGTTCCAGGGCTCTGAAAGTCGTAGACTTTTCAGCGTTCCAGCACTCTTTCAGTGAATTCACTCGATTCGAGTCCTAACCTCATCCAAGATTTCGAGTTTAGGGTCGTATACTGAGCGTTGATGGAGATGCTCTTAGAACCTATGGGCCTGAGAACTAGCGAAAAAGTAGGTTCGTTAATGTTCTCAAAGACAAATGAAACCTATAAGCACACTTGAGTCTTTGAAAACAAGCATGAAGATTCCTCCATGTGCTGCAGAATGGTGACTGCCATTCCGAAGCTTCATGGGTGCTACTCACAATTCTTGTGCTAATGTGACGGCCATTAAAGCACCATCCTCCATCAACACCCATCATGTGTAAGGTAAAGCACTGTAAAAAGTTGTCCATGTATGTCATGAGATTTCATTGAATTTTGAGAGAATTCACTAGTCGCAGTGAACAAGACTTAGTGGGAATGAAATAAATTCACTAACTTAGTAAACAAGGATTAGTGAATTGCACCCACATTTTATAATAGTGAAGCCTTCAATTGTGGGGTTTATCAAAATAAGGGCCATGAATCTAGTAATGTTTTTTTTGACAAAATTTAACCTTTTTGAATCCAATGGATGGTCTTATGACACCCTAACTGGATCCAAGTGTGAAAAAAATGCTTAAAATAGCCTAAATCTAGTTTGTTCATTGGAGTCTATCGTTGTCAACTTCATATCAATGGCCTCAGTTTGCAACATGTCACAACTTGAGATTTCACCTAGGAGCATCATGAATAGTCATCTACCATTAAAGATCATCACTACTACTGCTCTTGTGATGGAATTTTGCCATCAATTTTTCATAGTGTCATTTTTCATCATTGTTTTTGGTTGAACTATAGCAAATTTGCAAGAGGCTTTGACATTATGAGCATTGCTTGAGCTTGTAAAGGTATTGTCATTACTAGAAATTGTTCCTTTTTTCTTTTGTTTTCTTCATGTCACAAAGGTCCATTTGGTTAGAAGTACGAAGCTTGCACTTTGAACGAGGATCATAGACTCAAGTTAATGTTCAAGTTTAATGAAGGTCTAAGGAGCTTGGAGTGCTTATTGTTATGGCAACAACATGGGTGCAAGTTGTAACAAGACCTAACATTCTCAAATCTTAGGCTCCAACAATTCCCACTTTCCCAAGTAAGAAAATTATATTCATTCCTTGGTCACATCAATGTTTGCAAGTTGAAGTCTTTGAATTTTGGATTTTGTTGTGGTTTGTGGGAGTGAAAGTGAATGCATTTGAAATTTGGAATTAGGACTTGGAAGTTGGGAGTCACTAATCCTTGAGTTTTTTTTCTTGTTTTGTTGTGTACAATTTGTTTTACAACATATATATAATGTTACAATTTGAGTTTGACTATGATTCATGAGTGCGGCCTTTGGAGTTTGCAATAGACATGACACAAAAAAATTGATAAATTTTTTTTCTTAAACCTTTTTTTTGGTTTAGGGTTCTAGGATTATAGCTTGTTGTTTTATGTGTATCTTGAGTTCATTGTGCCCTAAGCACTTATGGTAAGTCATACCAACTCTAAACCTCTCTTTGAATGTTGTTGTATGCACCATGGCCCTTTCTAAACAACCTTTTAAATAATTTAGTGATTTTAGGTTTTTAACCCATTATGTTATCCCTGAAACTAATTTATGATGATTTTCAATCTGATAATCTCACTCAATTGATTTTTAAAACTCTGATTATTATTGATGATTTATTATGGGAAGCATTAACAAAATGTTTGGTGAATTTTGAGGCTCATGCATTGAGCCTTTTTCAAGGGATACAAATTGGGGTCAATGTGTAACTATAGGAAAAGCATGCCCATTTTTAGTGGGTGTTTATTGCATGGCGCACCACATTAACTTGGTGGTTCATACTTTGAGCAAGCTCCCAATGGTGTCAAGGTTGGAAGCTTTGTTGTAATCATTGTACGATTATTTCTACAAAAGTCCCAAAACACATATTAAGTTTCAAAGCTTGCATAATTGTTGCAGACCAAAAGCAACAAATTTTTGAAAAACATCGAGACCCACTCAATAAGCATGCAAAGTCTACGAAAATGGGTCATGGAGGAGTAAAAGACTTTACTTATGAAGAACGCAATTGATCCTCCAAATGAACCAAAGGTTGTTGCCAAGTTTAAGTTGTTATGGGATGTAGAGGTTCTAACTTTTAGTTGCATGGTTCCTTTGCTTGAAGTGGTGCATTCATTAATGTATGAATGCACCCCACAAACTATTTTGTGTCTTCTCAATTTTTTGGATTCAATTTTTTTGTTAGAAGCTTTGGGTTTCCTATGATGTGGATCACGGACCTTTCTACCAAAATTGACCACCTCACACTTGAGACATGAATGGCCAAGCCATTTGGGCTAAACACCATAATTGGTATGATGGGATTGCAATTTTGATAACTAGTGAGGTGTACAACAAAGTGGTGGCAAGTGTGAAGTTGCAATTGTCATAAGCTACAATCTTTTTGGTTGCTAAATTTGAGGCTCAATTTCTAGCTCAAGTGCTCATGGATGCTTTGGGAATTTTTGACCTTTAATATTGGAAGTAATCCAATGCTACATAATCTCTCAATTTGCACTTGGATCTTATCAAAGCAACTCGCTACTAGCCTAAGAATCTTGAATGCACATAATTTGGACTTGTAGGTCTCATTATTCAAAATCATTGTATCAATTTACAATTTTGAAAAGGCCATGGAAGAACTCCATGATATGAACTCTATTATTAGGTTATGGTTAAATCTCTCAAGTTCAACCTTACTTAGGTAGGAAATCCCTAAATATTTCAAGCTAGCAGGGTTAACAATACTTTAGGTGATTGATAGTGTTGAAGATGAACAATGCTTGAGTACCTTAGCCTTCATGAAGTTTAAGTTACACAATAAATTCAAAATTCATCTTGATCTCGTGGTGTGCATGTTTATGCAAAACTTCTACACCTTGGAATCATTTTTTTATTATTCAATAATTCTGCAATAAAACGACGACAAAGTGGGGTATGTTTGCAATGCAAGTTGATGTTGAAACTTGAAACTTTGGAATTGTTCAATGTTCATTTGCAAATTTTCATTTTTCAAAACACCACCCAAACATGAATTACACTGGGTAAGGTGTCAAAACACCCCCCAAGAATGGGAGGAAAAATTACACTGACTAAGGTGCCCTCCAATTACGCTTTAAAAGTTGGAGTAGGTATTTACATGTAGAGTAACACCCTCAAAAGTGGGATGTTCCTGAAATAAGCACCCCCATGTAGAGTTGAGAGCCCCCCTTTTCAAGAATGCCTATTCAAAGGGCAGTTACCCAATGGAAAATGTTGTGACCCCAAAATAAATAAATAAATTCCCATGACACAAAAAATAAAAAACTGTGCAAATCATTTTGAAAAAGGCCATGCCCACTCCTGCAAGCATTTTGAAAAATGAAATGCCTACTCCTTTGAATGTTTCACTTTTCCAAATTCCTTACAAATTTTTACACTCCATAATGTGACCTGCAAATACACTAGGATTTTCTGCCTGTTGCTTTCGAACCTTGTTGTTGTGAACAATAAGTGAGTTACCCAAGTTGAGTTACCAAGGTTCCACCTTGGTAGCTTGTCAAGCAAACCCTTCTACTACCACCATGGGACCTAACTAACCAGGTAAGAACAACCCTAACAACCTTGGAGAATATTTGTATTGTATTTGGAGGGCGAATTATTTTAAATAACTGGACTTACATGAACTGGTTCACCATCCACTGGATGCCTGTTGTCACTCAGTTGTGGATGAACCTCAACTCAGTTAATATTCGGTTTCACCTTGGTAACCAATTCTGTAAGAAGTAGGTCTCATATATAGGTGAATAGGTAGGAAAATAGGTAAGTACTAAGTAAGTAGATGGTTTATACATAGATAAGGGCTGTTTTTACTACTACCTACTGACAACCCACAATTGGGTTGTTATTAGTAAGTAGGTAGTAAAAAAAAATACTGAGCTTTTGTTGGTTGTCAGTAGGTAGGTAATGAAAAAAACACTGAGCTAACCACCATGATTAGCCAGGGAACTGAAACCCAACAGAAAACTGCTTCCTGACCACTTATCATCCATCCTTCACAGTGAACTGGAACAATCAACAAGACTGTTCTGGTGCCAACAGAAGAGTCAATCTCAAAAGATTGTAGTCAGCTGACTTGTTAATAGATACAGATTTGGCCTTTACAAAATGGATGAGATTTTAAGACATCCATG
>Ga0209611_10000289_pt1 | contig 68645 bp, 31 predicted proteins | sample S1TSphgellanicum_3_FD_187693 | JGI IMG/M metagenome (GOLD analysis project Ga0209611, IMG submission 187693) | Host-associated microbial communities from peat moss isolated from Minnesota, USA - S1T2_Fc - Sphagnum magellanicum MG (SPAdes) (version 2) | ecosystem: Host-associated > Plants > Peat...
TTTCTGTGCTTTAGGTGAAAAAAAAAAACTTGAGTCAGTTAAGTGTTGAAGGACTTTGCATGATGAAGCCTTGAACCACTTGAGAAGTCCGCATCAAACTGAATCCCTACGCTTTAAGTGAAAGGAAAAAGCTTGAGTTAGTGTGTTAGTTTGAGATTAAGATTTCAATGAAATTTGTTTTGACGTGTGATTTGGCCAATGTGCAAATGAATTAAATTTGTCTTAAGAAATTGAGGAAAAGAAAAACATGCTAAAAAACATCCAGGGGTGAAAGTAAGTGCTTCTTACTAAGGGCAAAAAAAACACAAAAACATACAATAAATTTTCACAGTTTCTCTTGGAAGGACAACCTTGATATGAGGCTATCAAGAGACTTTGGGTCTGGAAAAGCCAGCAGAAATAACGAGTTTAGAAAAAAAACAAAGGTCGGTGGGATGGGAAGGAAAGAAAATTACATATTTTGTTAGTTATGGTCAAATTTGTCATAGCTCAATCAAAGACATAACTTCTTTCCACCAGACTAAGAAAGAAATTTCAATTTGTAAAGCTCATCCAAAATACATTACATATTTTAGAAGAAGTCCTTAAGAGCAAGCTCAAGGACAAGGGCATTACCAAAATAAGAGCCCGGAAACAAGTGGTGGAATAGTAGTAGAAGACCTCTGCCTGATTTCAGTAATGCCCTTGCCCATGTGCTTTACCTATCATAAAGTATGAAAAGCATGAGGCAAATTTATCATGAACCAAACCTATGGAGATCACAAGAGGCCTATGAATGGGAAGGTTCTTATGCCTATTCATCAATAGTGAGAGGGTTCTTACACCTAGAAGTAGGCATAGTATCCCCAATTTCTAGGAAGGAAATTCATGAATATTAGGTGCCCTCCACATACACTACGAATTTTCTCCTAGTGAAATTTTCCATTTTTGAAAAGACTGACCAGAGTTTTAGCTCTGCAAGGCAGGCGCTCGCTATGTATATACGCTATAGAAATCAGAGGAAGTCTTTATGTGGCAAAATTTACCCACTTAGCCAAGAAAAAAGGGGTGCTGGCCACAACTTGTACAAAGGATTTTTTTTGGGGGAAAAAAGGGGTCAAAAAGTCACCAGGGAAAAAAAAAAGAGTTGAAATCGCCATATTTAGACCATAGGTCCTTGCATGTTACAACTTGCCAGTATATTTATTATACACGAATATATAATAGCGGGGTCGAAAAAAATTCTTCTTTTCTCTATGAACTATAGCCAAATTTGGCTAAATCCTCTACATCGAAACGGTCTGCGTGCTTTAGTCCCCCTGGCGCCAACGGCAAAAACGAATTCGTCTGGTCGCTTCCGACAGCTTTCGCAGTTTTGATGCAGCGAAATTCTGGTTCGGTTGCGCACTCTCTCGCGTCTGGACGTTTCCTATCGCAGAGTAACATTTCCCGTTTCGAGCCTGAACCATCGTATCGTATGTATGGACATCGTTCTCGGCTGCAATTAAGAGGAAGGATTGAAGAAGGTCTGTGCTTGAATTTTTCGCATTATTTTTTCTTTCTAGCCGTTCTTGGTCGCCAATCTTCCTTTGGTCGAGTTATTGACTATTGAATGGCGCAACGTTTTCTGTGACACGCTGCTGCAGTGATCGATGGATCGATGCAGCGTCGTTGGTAATGGAAATCATTTCAATGGCCGTTTTGTTGCGGTTTAGAGGATTTCGTGTCTGTTTACATCATCGCGGCTTTGTTGCATTCAAGACTTTACCGTGGAGGACGATGGAGGAAGAAAAGAGGAGAGAGAGAGTGGAAGGAATTTCAAAGCACCATCATGTGTAGCTAGCTAGCTACCTTCGTACACCTTGTTCAAGAAGTCTAGGACTTGCGGCACTGCTTCTTGCACGAAAACTATGTAGCCTCCCAAAGCTCTGCTGATACTCTCAAAGGAGCATCCCCAGAAAGTTCCGAATTGATTTCAGCCTCGAGCAGCACCGAAGCCCCTGCTGCTGTCCATCATCATTCTAACCCTGCATCCTTGTATTTCTCTCATTTTGAATACATGATGCAGGGATGCTGAAGATGGTGGATACATGGAACTCCAGGTAGACTCCACCCCCTTCTTGCCACATAGCTATCAGACATTACCAGCATCCACTTGTTTTGCCCTCTGAAATTTCGTCAAAAGATCTTGCAAGAGCATGTCTCCAGTGGATGTGACTGGAACCCTTCCTTCAGCAGTGGACTCATGCAGTGCAAGCTATCCTCAAGCAAGTGATCCATCTGCTATTCAAGCTGTTCAAAGTAGTTAGGGTGTCAATAGTTTGTTGTTGTTTCCTTGTGCAATCAGTTATCCCTCCCGTGAATGGAGATCACAACAATTGCTTCTTATTGATACGGAGTTTGTGTAGTGGCTCCAGTGATTTGGATTCAAGGGCCAAAGCTGTGTCATGGTATTGCAAATGGTAGGCTTGGTTAGAACACATTTACTGGGTATGTCACAAATGGCAGCTGTTGGTCATATTGAAAGAGATTGTAGTCCCAACATTGTTATAAAATAGTGACAAAATGACAAGATTTTCTGGGTGTGAAAATGCCAGATCAGATGATGGAGCTGGACCAGAGCTTTTCAAGGATGTCTCAATAGTGAAGTAATGGAAGTCCACCTACATTTCCATGTTGCCTAGCTGAGCACCAGCAACATCTTTTGAATCTGCAGGTTAGCACCAAAGCTTAATCGGATTGACAAAGGACTCTGGAGAAAAGATCAATAGTGTAAGTCAATTCTAAACAAGAAAACATCCACTTGATGCACTACCACTTCAGCTCTCACAAAGCGACCAACATACCATATGCTAAACAGTTGCCGGGTTCAGGAAACTCAATTCACCTGGAAATGATTTGCAGGGTCCAGTGTTGTAGAGACAGGCTTTAGGATTAGATTGCATTGTTGACTAGATCTACATCATGTATGGAGTAGACAGTCAGGAAAGAACTGAAGGAATCTAGGAGGAGGATAGAAGCAGCAATTGCAATTCCCTGGCAAAATGTGGATGGTCCTGAGATTGTGTCTCCTTTAGATGCAACTCAAAAGTTTCTTTTTTGGCTTTACCCTGATCAATTGTGACTTGCTCCTTTCCAGGGTATGGATATCTGAGCACAACTTTCCTTCAGATCTGATGTTCACCATAGTTCAAAGTACAAAAACAACCTCTCCATGGGTTTTCTAGAAAGCCATTTTGCAGGATGCTTGGTTCCAGTTTGATAACCTTGTTCGTGGTGTGTGGCAGATTCATCTTGTTCAGAGACAGCAGCTTTATGCTTTGTCAGCAACCTCTGAATGGCTGAATGTGTGACAAAGGCAAGACCACCAGAGCCACCATGACTAATGAGGATAGCTTTCAGGAGTTCTGGCATCCATGGTGCACATAACAAAACCAACCCAGGTAGGTAAATTTCCAACAACATAATATACTACTATGCAACACAAGTACCTCAATATTATACTAGCAGTTCAGTGAATGAGTCATGGAAATAGTCAGACACTGAAATATATAAATATTATTCTGTAAATAATGTACAGAGAATATTAAACAGGAGAGTTGGTGCAGCAAGAACAATCAAGTATTCGAAAAGGGACAAAGCAAGAAGAAGAAAAAGAAGAGTCTCTGTACCTGAAACAAGAGCAAGCAGTCAATTGACTTGCCTGGTCCAAATTGGAGTAACTGACTACAAAAAGAGACTGACAACCATAACAGAACAAGGGCTTGTTACGTACTTACTGCTCCTGCCCCCAACTCTCTCTCTCTCTCTCTCACCCAGTGAAGAACTTGAAGAGATGACACCCCACCAGACTTTGTTTTGAGGGAAAAGATCCAAATGGGCCAACAAAGTGAAGAAGTATCTTTGCCATCTTATAGTCTTAAGATCTTCCTATCCTTAAAAAGTTACTTCATGTGACAGGTTTATGGAGGAGGAAGCCAGGAGGGGGGTACCCTCTACCCCATCCCCCCATCCCAAACCAAAATGAATGAATTTGAAACCTGATTTCCTCATGAATTTCTTACCATTCTGTCTAATCCATGTGTACTCTTTGCTAATCCCATACATAGGAAATACGATCACTTTGTAATTTTGCAAAACAAGCATGAGATTCAAGGTGCAAAATGGGAGGGATATGGTAGATGTTATGATTACATACTAAAGAATGCACTTGAGGGGGTGCATATTGCTTCTAGTTACTGCGAACCAACAAAGAGGCAGAATTTTTCCTGCCAATCCCCTTAGGGTCCATTCCCTGTGCAGAAGTCCATGAGTTGTAACATAGCAAAGAAAGGTTGTAAACTACAATAGGTAGGTAGTAAATGGCTGGTTTTGCCTCTTGATTTTGTCACCCAAGAGGTCTTGAAAACTTGCCCAATTGGCAAGTAGGGGCCTTCACATACTAGAGAACGGGCTGTGAACAACAGATTCTGCCAGGAGGCAGGTCCCATTAGGTGAGCCCATTCTGTTGCCCTATTGTGCCCAGGCAATTGAAACCTCAATAGGATGATATTGACCAATTTAAATATTTGTGCATGTCATGAACCTTGTCTTTACCGTTATTCCCAATTGTGATATATACATGTATATATGTATAAATATATATATAAACCCACAAAACCACGTACATATATATAAGCCAAAAAACCTTAGTTTGCAAAGTTTCCACTATGCTCATACATCTATGGATATTTGTGGATTTCTACTTACAGAAACATTGTGAAACTGATTTATTATCAGGTGAATGTGTTCTCCTCATATATATATTTTTTCCAGTGAATTTCCCCTATTTTGTGATTTTTTTTTTGAAGAAAGACTTGGAAATTTGTGTTTTTGAATGCCCCAATTGTGTCAAATCATAAATTTGGTATTTAAAAAAATAAAATAAAAACCCAATTGATTCTCCTATAGCTCAAATCAAAACTATAAGCTTCAAATGCATGCCTTGGCAAGAGACGCAATAGGATTGACTCAGATTTAGAAAGGGTTACCAGGGTTCCTTGGTAGTGAGAATGGGTAATTTGGGCCAGGTTCAAACATTAGGCAAATATTGGGCAACAAGTTTCCCCTTGTAGCAATGGTTAGAAAGTGACCACATCTAAAGGAAGACTATTTAACCTTGAATGGTGCCTAGGAGAGCCTTGGGTGAACTAGCACCCACGTTGGTACCATGGCAAAAATCCCGAAATCCATTTAAATTATTTCTAAATATTAGAAATAACACATCTTAGACTAAATCAGGGGACTTGGAGTTCAAATCTAAAATTTCTGAGCTTAATATGGCCACTAAGAGGCCTCACTCAAAAAGATGAAGGTACAAATGCGGGTGCTGGTTTAGGGTTTAGGTTCCACCTTGGGACTTATCTTGTGTGACACCTACTACTTCTCCCTTCCCCTACCTAAGAAATTGCCTATGTAAGTGGGCAAGTACAGCTCAGCTCCTCACAACTAAGGAAGTATCATTAGGTAATGGGAGAAAGGAATATAAGTGATTACTATGTAGGTAGGTAGGTAGGTAGGTAGGTAAGTAGGTCAGTCACTCAACGGCTTCTAGATACATAGATGCATGTGGATGTTTAGTACACAGGAATACAATGAAAAAGTGTTTATTATTGACTCACCATCCATCCATCCAACCATCCTCCATGGTGTGTTGGTTCAATCAAATATTATTATCTTTTGGTCAGGTATTGATAACTCAGGTGGCAGAGTCAAACCCTAAAAACCTCTAGGGTAGCTTAGTGTCCTCCAAAGCATGAGGAGATGGGGTCCAGTTAGGATTTGAACTCCCAACCTTCTGGTTGTTCAAGCCTTATACCCTTGAAACACTAGAATATTTTAATCACTTTGTAGTGTGGACTTTGTAGTGTGGTTTCTCTAAGATTGTGATAATAACTGGAAGAAAAAAATTATGTATTTATTGCCCCAAGCTAATGGAAGCCCATGTGTAGATTTTGGGCGCACCCATCCAATTGATGGGTCGTTTTGAAGTCTACCCATCTACTTGTTGGGTTTTTTCTCAAAATATCATGAGGTTTCATATCACTATGAAGTATGAACAACAATTCATATGATTAATTTTTTAAAATGACATTTGTTTGATAAGCATACAAATAATTAGCTTCAATTCCTTTGAATCTTATTAAAATGATATTTTAAAAAAATTGATTTGAAAGATTATGCAAGAATTGATTAAAATAAAACACATCAATTTAAAAGTAAATTAAAAATTTAATATAAAATTCGTTTTTGAGATATAAATTTTTTTAATTAATTTGATATTATTTTTAAAAGTTCAATAAGGCTTTGATGAAAATTTAATAACAAAATCAAAATGAAATAAAAATTTTAATTGATTATTATTTTTGTATTGTTGTACCCTTTTATTTTATAAAAATTTATTATTTCCTTAAGATAGCATACATGCATGTATGATTTTAAGTTTTACCAAGCATGTATGGGGCAAACACTACTAGTTTACTTTGAACACAGGGCCTTGTAAGAAGGGATATTTATCTATTAATTTTAATTATTTATATATTCTAGTTGTCAATGGGTCTTTGAACAGCAGACAAATGGCACTTGTGAGAAGGGTGGGTGGTATTTTGTTCAGCTTTATTTAAGTCAAAAATTTCCTGGAGGTATGCACTGGGCACTTAGCCTCCTGGTATGCTTTTGGGTTGTTGTTTCTTTGTGTACAGAAAAGGAAAATCTCAGTAGGATCCTGTCCACTGCCATTTCTGAGATCATTTGTGCCATGCAAAATGTGTTCAAAATCTTCTCTCCGTGCAGATCAAACTTCATGCCATCTAAGTAGTGGTTTCCTTTGCCTTGTCAATCTAATATTTTCTTGTGTCTGGAATTTTCCTTTGGTGGGTTGCATGGTGGAGGGTGGAAGGGGGGTCAGTCAGTCAGTCAACAACAAAACCTGCCAGTTACAACTCACAAGACCATGGACTTAAAAGAAAACCACAAACCTCAGCTAAACACTAGAGTTATCCGTCGAGTAAGAAAAGTACAGTACCAGAACCCTGAGTTTCATCCTGTCTTTCCTTTTTCCTGAGCGCCCTCACTGCTGCTACATATATTTTCACTGCTCCTACCTATATAACTACTATAATTAGTCTCGAACCTTGTGCATTAAATGCTGAGTTTCAGCATTTCAGTCTGAGATTTATTAAAATGTCTTTACTTTGCGGATACCGCTGAAAGAGGGTGTAGGGGGTAAAAGGAAGCCCAAAGACAGGGTGAAGACAGGGTGCTTTATAGATAACTCTACTATATCAAACTTAACCCCCTAAACATCAGAAAAGCCATTAATTATTATATTTAAAATGCTTCTCTTGGAATTTTAAATTGGTGCACTCCATGTGCAGAAGTTTTATATGTTTTCAACAGGGGGAAGGGAAAAGAAAAACAAAGTGCACAAGTAATTTGAAGAATGCTGTCAGTTCACACAAGATAACTAGAAAACAAATTCAGACCACCAAATCCAGCAATTGCATCAGCCTTAAAAAAAAATCTTCAGGCCTACACACAACCTTATTCTGCTGAACATTGAAAACTACTGGTCTCTTTCTACCATTTTCATTGGTCCACCAGAATTCTCACAAACCTGCCAAACCCTATTACACATTTAATTGTTAGTTCGCTTGAGATAACTAAGAAAAGATTTTACATTATCAAATCCAGCAATTTCATTGGTCATAACATTTCTACTTCACACCTACACACAAGCCTATTCAAAACCCTCCATATATTGAAGTTTTTGTTAAAGTCAACTTGTCTTTGAGCATTAATCTCATTCTTTATCCCTAGCTCATCCTCAAATGAGGGTTATTCGTAAAATGGGCAAAATTTGGGAAAAAATCAATACCCAAGATGAACTACAGATGATTTGAAGGTTGGGGCCAAAACAAACCCTAACAAGGGGTGTGTTACACTGTGGCCTTGCCATTTACATTAAAAAGTATCTTAAGGCAAAAAAAGAATTATGCAAACTGAAATATTGCACCATACAAAAATATAATCTCCAAAAATCCTTTAAAAAAAACCAAAATCCTTCAAAATATTATAACTGTGTAACTAATCTCAAGTTTCAACCCAAGTCAAAATATCATCTTTCAAAAATCCTCATATAAAAATAGACCTATTTCTGGGGGCCAAAATCCTTTAAGCTACTATATTCTATAATGAAATCTAAACACAATATCCTTGTGTTGGTTGGTAGGCAAGGCTAACAAAGATGCAACATTAACCAACACTGAATGCTCAATGCAATGAAAAATTAAAAACTCAACAAGAAGTTTTTTTTTTAAACACCAAATTTTGTGCTAAAAGGAATTTTAGACTCTATTGTATGCTAGTGCACTATTTTTGTACTTTTTTGTGTGTGTCAGTTTTTGTATCTCAGCCTGTGTTTTGAGCAAACACATGCTTCTGTCCATGTGTGGTGTTTGAATGACTTTATAGATTTCTCTATTAATACATTAATAGTATTACCCTTGTCTATATGTAGGGAGAGTTAAAAGAATCATGCGAAGTGTGATCATAAGATTGCAAATGGCATGCTGACCGAGGAAGTCCCCTTCAATTTTGAGGGAAGGATTCAACAAAAGTGTGAGTCATGTAGTAACTTCTCAAAGTGTGAACGCCGATGAAACCCTAAACTACAGGCAACATGGAACCAATGAGGTGATGGAACCCTAAACCCTAAACTACAGGCAACATGGAACCAATGAGGTGATGGACAGTATTAGTAGGGTCGCACTTACACTTGGGGGTCAGCAGGTGGGCATCACTTGTTATGGACGATCCAGCTGCTATTAATTGGCTAGTTAACTATCTGATATGTCAGCGAGTGAGGTACATTTAAATTTTTTTCACAGTCTGACCAATTATTTTGCTAAAAAGCCTCCAAAAGGTGCCACTCCTAGAGAGGAAAGTCTCCCAAAAAGTTGAAGCCCCAATCCCACTAACAGCATCTCCACCAATGCTCAGTATGTGACCCTACACTGGACGTCTTGGGAGAGAGGTCAAATCCAGTGAATCCACACTGGGACACTGCTCAGTGCTGGGAGCCTGAAAAAACAATCCTTGGAACGGTCTAATAAACACAGTAAAAAAATCGTATTTATTGACTGTTGCTCCCTGTTTCTGATTGGCTAGATAGTTTGATTGGTCCAAGTGGGTTGTTATTAGTAGTCTCCCACGTACATGCAGTTTCAGTTTTATGGGCGGGGTTGGAAAGAAGTTTATTACTTTGGATGTAAGAAATATGTTTGCAGGGTCACATACTGAGCGTCGGTGCTGATGCTCTAAAGCTAATAACCAGGGTTGGTTTGGTATTACGGTCATTGACCTGTGTCAACACTGGTATCAAATGCACCAGAATAGTCTGGTTTGAGCTGAGGTGATATCAGCCTTATACCACCACTACCCAGAAAACACAGGATCCAGTCTTCGAAAGTGACTACCCTGGTCACTTTTCTAACCACACAACAGTCTACCTTTGTGGCCACAGACCACGGGCTACTATGGGGTGAAATAGGGTAGGCTTGTCTACTTAGTTATAAATGGGCTACCAACTTGCCTAGCCATGGGTTTGAGTACAAGTTACCTAGGGATTTATGAGGAGTTACCTGAGGAACTATTTAGAGGCTAATTAGGTTTTCTTTTATTTAGAAGATACCTAGGGACTATTTATAGGGGGCTACATAGGACTTATTTAGGAAACTATCCTAAGGACTTTTTAAGAGTTTAAGAATATAATTTATGGAGTTATTTTTGGGATTCTATACAGGATTATTTAGGGGATACTTAGAGATTACCTAATGGCCTACATTGGTTGAGATGCTAAGAGAATTTGTAAGTAAAAGGATACCTAGGGGGTTACTTATGGGTTTACATAAGAAGTTATTTGAAGATTACATAGGGAGTTACTCAAGCAAATTTGACTTAGTTGAAAGACTACAAGGGGTCCTACATAGGGCTTATCTAAGTGTTAATAAGAGCTATTAATATCTTAGTTTAGCATCATAATCAAAACCCTTAATCCTTATCCCCACTCATAATTAAACCCCTAAATAAAGAATGTCATCCAAAATCATAGTCTTAAACATTGTGCAAAAAACTAATCCATAACCTTTGTTTTAAACCCATAAGTTTTGTCTTATGGCTATATAATTGGGAGCGCCTCTCATTCATTTTTTTCTCTTTTATTTTTCACTCAAGTTGAAAGGTTTTCTCATTTGGAGGTGATGGCTTCATCTTCAAGCCATGGTTCTAGTTTTGTCGGACATAGTTTTAGTACTACTAGATTAGATAGTGTTAACTCTTCATTCTCAAATGATGATGGGATGATATAGAAGATGTTTGCAAACATGGATATACATAAACAATGTGCTTTTGTAACTATAGTTGTTGATGTTCAATGTTAATGAGTTAGAAGAAGGCGTGGGTCAATAAGTGGATTCATGTGTGGCAATTTGGGATGTGCTTGCTACTATGCGAACAACAAGGTTGTTCAAAACTTTGACCAACTTCACTTTGGTCGAGTTTGATGAATTGGCATTATCAATGGCACCCACCATTATGAGCCATGCATAATCTGCACGTGAGCATCACATTCAAGTTTTGGATTTAAGGTTTGCATTAAAGTTTTAATTTTAACACTTTGCATTTAGGGATTGGATTAGGGTTTTAATTTTAATGTTTTAATATTAAGGGTTTTAATTTAGGGTTTGGATTTATTGCTTTAGATTAAGGTATTTGTTTCAGCACCTTGGATTAAGGTTTTTGTTTTAAAGTTTTGGATTAGGGTTTTAATATTAAGGCATTTAATTTAAGGTTTGGATTAGGGTTTTTGTTTTAACACTTTGGATTAGGGTTTTAATATTAAGTGTTATGATTTAGGGTTTAGATGAAGTTTTTGTTTTAGCATTTTAAATTAAGGTTTCAATTTTAGGGCTTTGGATTTAGTGCATTGGTTTTAAGGTTTGAATTTAGCACTTTGAATGTACCATTTTGAATTTAGGGTTTTGGATTTAGGGTTTTTATTTTAACACCTTGGATTAGTGCTAAAGTAAACATTGTATTATAGTAATCGGATAGATTAGGATGCATGGGAATAGTGAGTAGGTGTGATGATGTTTATTTTGGACAAGGTAGACAAAGGAGATTTAGTAGAAACAAAGTAAATAGTAGTGGAAGATGATTAGGTGAAATTAAGATTGTTGAAGTGGAATTCAAATTAGTTTAAGGCAAAAGAATTGAAGGATGTGAGGATGTTTTGGAGTTCTTTGGAGTTTTTTTTGGATGTTTTTGGAACACGAAGTAGATAACAAAATAGTTTTCAAAGTTTAGAGAGTAGTTTTTGATGAAAAATAAAAAGTAACTAAAGTATGTTTTTTTGGTTTTCCATGTTCTTTTCCATAATTAGTTGTTTTCTCTTTCCATCAATATGAAAAATGAAACTATTATAAAATAATTACAAATTTAGAATTGTGCAAACACATTTGCTGCAAGAAAGTATTGTTAAATGGCATTCTTGATTATGTAGTTAATTTAAGCACATATTATATGACTAAAAATGAACATGTTGAAAGAACAAAATTTGAGTTTAACTTAGTGTTGGAACATTACAATTTGCCATTTAGCAACCATCCCCGAGTTGAATTTGGGGTCAAAATTTCGAGTTTTATGATTTTCTTTAATTTTATTGTATTATAAAAAGTACAAAAAATTATTATGAATTTTTTTTTTTTATCTAGTCTATAAATTTAGAATTGGCGAAGAAAATTGTTAGGAATTAAATATGAACAAACAGTTGTCGTAAGGATAAATCTATGGCAAAAACAAATTTCCAAAAAAGAGTGGTAGAATGGCAACAAACATAAATCAAGTAATGACCCAAAGTCTACAAAGATAAATAGATCAAGTAGCCAAGCAATAAAATGAAGAAAAAAATGTAGTAGAAGAATAACTACAATTTGCAAATGATGCAACATGGTTTCATATTCTAAAAAAAGTATAGTATACCATATCAAAAATACCCAGGACAAAGTAATAGCTTGTAGGGTACATAATGTCATTTGCAATAGTTATGGAACCTCATGAAGCATTTACTAATAGAGTAATGAGGCGACCCAATATCTGAATGAAGTTGCCAACGAGGGCAAAACCTCCAAAAGTCGAACCAAAGGGATGGGGAGATAATGCAACTAAGGTTACCCTTGCATATATGCAATGAAAGGGAAAAAAAAGAACATAGATGAATTTATCAACCCAAAGACATGATAGTATGTATAGATTTGAATAAATACTACAAAATCATCAAGAAGTATAGGGGGGAATGGAGATAATATCCACAAACAAACGTTCTACTTGGTAATTTGCTTCATTTTAATATCACCACAAATATGAAGAGTGGGATGAAGACTTGGACAACAATGAAGTTGAATAAGTATTATCGCAATATGCTGAGATTATACTATAGGTTGAGGATTTGGAAGAACAAGCTTTTGTGATTGAAGTGGTTTATCAAACTAGGATGAAAAACAAAAATAAGCATAACATTCCACCAATGATGGCAATTAACACCGAAATACAACCAGCGGATAATGTGAATGTAACGCAAATTAGTGAATCTATCATGCACAACCATTAACCCATATTATTACTAGGAGAACAAGTTTAGAGTAGATTTAGTCAAAGCAAATATCCATAACATGTAGATTCACAACTAGTTGTTGTAGCATTTGTAGACAAAAAGATCATTTTTTTATGAATTGTTTATTCATTGAATGAAATGTACGAAATGTAATGATTAGTCATTTATATATTCACGTGTAGAATAACCATAATCAAAAGGAGGATTATAATTTGTTGTCCATTCGACAAAATATGGTACCAACCACCCAATCACAAAACTACAAAATACCACGCAACATTATAAAAAAAGGTGATGTACAGAGGACACCTTATGAGGTTAGGATACCATGACTCATCATACCCTTTCATTGTACTCTAAAAAAAGTTAGGATGATTGCCAACCATCCTACTCTAAGCAATGCAAGACTTGCAACTTTCAAAAGTAAAAAATTTGTGCTCGAATTAAAGAACATAACACTACCAAATACCACAACATCACAACATGGTGGCATAACATTTCATGGAGGAATGATTGACCCAATACCATAGTTTTTCACAATAATTATTGATTGGGTGCAAAGAGTTCATGTGATGGTTGCATACCCAACCAGATCTATGCTTATGATTGTAATACGACACTTAGTATTTGTAAATAATGATGAAATTCTTGCAATGTTAGTTGAAAATGGTTATTTGTATAATAGAATTTGTATAAAACCTATTGAAATTTTAAAAGGAAACCATTCTAATGGTTTTAACCAGTCTTTGTTAATTCTAGTGCTAGAAAATCTATAGTAATATATCTTAATACAAAAGCACCAATGAACTTAATCTTAATAACACCTTTCCATGGTGTAATCACTACTAAATTAGTACCACCATGTCTAATAGGAGATCCTCCCAAACCCCTAGGAGGTGATATAATAGCATATGTGCAACCTATAATACTTTATTCTAGGCCTTTTAGGAGATCTTTAAATTATCCTACATATAAGAAAGACTCTAATATGGATGCTCATGTACAAATATTCAAAGCTGCTATCAAAGTTAATTATGAAACGGTAGATGAAGAAATAACTAATATGTTCAATTTTACATTAAAAGATAATGCATTTGACTAATGTAACAACCATATGCAAGATCATCCCAACTGTAGATTCATAGATTTAAAATAAGCTTTTTGTAAATGCTATTAGATTATGCAGAATGATGAACATGTATATCTGCAACTAAAGGACTTGAAATAAAAATCCATAGAAAGAGAAAAGGTATATTATAAAAGATTATTAAAATTGGCCAATAGTTTATAAACGCCTACTAGTTACAGTTTCCTAACCATGGTATTCCAATCTGGAATAAAATCTTACTTATGCACTACTATTATAGGAATGAAACGGAAGATTATGGAATAGCACAACGAATTAATGTTAATTTGTGAAGAAGGAATTTTTATACCAAAAGCACATAATACATTAATTATACCCCAAATTACAGGGACAGGGAGTGTAGTTAAAGGAAATCAAATAGATGCAAAGCCGAGCATGTATTGTACGAACAGTCATCACATAAACCATAATTTGTGGAAACCTATAGAAATAAAAAAGGAAAAGCCTACTATAGCTACTATTAAAACCATTACATAGGCTAGTAAGCCTCCAAGACCATTAAACTACCCTTGTCACATTTGTGGAATAGTTGGCCACAAACAACAAACTACCCAAAATTTGGTGAAATGTAAACCATGCTCAAAGATAAAGGAGGTAAAACCACAGAATCCAAGCCAAAAACTAGAGCAAAAACTATTATTACCTTAGTTAACATGGTGGATGTTAATGTTACCACTCGGAATAATACAAATGAAGAAGTGTTCAAAGACTGAAATCCAAAGAAGAACAAATCTATAACTAGTTGGGAAGCTAAAGAGAAGTTGAAGAAGCCTATGGTGGAAACCATACAACAAATGCAAGCAGTTAATCCGTCACTAGACTTACCTACTCCTTTAGTAGGAGAATGAACCATTAGTTGGGCTAGGATGCGAAGCTTAATAAAACATCTAGAACCAACAAAACTCCAAGAAGTACCTTCTACCTTTCCAAGTAAAAATATTTCTATGGAGGAGATTTTTCAAGATATAAATAAACAGATGCTTGAAACTAGTTGTACTTTAAACCTTGGACAATTGATTAAAATAACACTAGATTTGAAGTAATACCTATGGCAAAAACTAAAGGTAAATAAACCATAGATCAATATTAGGCCAATGAATGAGAAAACAACCTCATCTATATTACCTAACATTAACATAACAACTATTGTTATAGATAATCATATGGATGTGATCCAAGTATAGATAGGCAGAAACACAATTGATGATGAGCTTTTGGATCAGGGGTTTAGGGTAAATATTATCACTGATTAATTAAGAGCTTGGTTAGGATTACCTAAGCCAAAACCTGCCCCATATAATTTGAACATGGAAAATCAAACCACAACCAAACTAGTAGGATTGGTCAAAGATCTAAGGATGTATGGACATGGTATTCCATACATAGCTACATTTATAGTCCTATAGAACACTATTGTAGATTCTAGTTATTCCATGATGTTTAATAGATCTTGGTTCAAAGATGTTAAAATAACACATGATTGGAAGAATAACATGATCATGATACAAGGAAATGGTATAGTCTGAACCATAGCCATGACTAAACACTTAGGCACTAACCTTAAAAGACCCGATGTCTTACTATGCTTTAATTATTAGAATGGCTTACAAATGAGGAAGATCTGATGTTTGCTAGTGAACTTGAATTATTTTCCATTGGTACAATTAGCCTACCATTAAATTTTTTGAATATAATTGTAGTAAATACAATACAACCTATGAAATTTATAGAACATATAGATTTTTAAACAGAACTCATTTGCTATTTTAAAGATAGTGCAAAAATTGTTATTGATAAGAAACCTAAGGTTAGTTTAAAGGAAAAGGTGTATCATGAGACCTATTATCATCACATGCCAAATCAAGTGTAGATTGATGAAATACTAGCTAAGGTTTGAGTATAAGAATTACAATTTGTAGGCTTAATGTTAATTAAATAACAACTACTATAGATCAGTTCGGGAATAATGGAAAATCTTCAAACAATCAAGGTGAATGTTCAATTAATTGAGGAAAACATGAATTCCATGAAGAAGTTATTATTAGAGTACAAGGACATGTTTACATGGACCTATAAAGACTTGAAAGGTGTACCTCCAAAATTAGCACAACATCGTATTGAATTGGACACATCAATTGCACCAGCACATCATGTTAGATACAAAATGAATCAAAATTGTGTTACAACCATTAAATAGGACATCTAAATAAATTGTTAATAACAAGATTTATACAACATGTAGAAGAAGCCACTTGGTTATCACCAATAATGGTAATACCCAAGAAGAATGGAAAACTTAAAATATGTGTAGATTTCAGAAACTAAATCCAACCACAAAGAAAGATCCATACCCATTACCTTTCACAAATGAAGTTCTGAATACAGTTGTAGGGCATGATGTTTATTCCTTTTTAGATGGATATTTTGAATATCACCATATATCCATAACACTAGAAAATAAATACAAAACAACCTTTGTAATAGATTAAGGTGTTTTTACTCGGGTAGTAATGCCTTTTGGAATAAAGAATGGACTTCCTACTTATCAAAGGGTAGTGAGTAGAACCTTTAAAGATTATTATTCATGAATTTGATTTTTGGATGATTTCATTATTTACAATGATATGGACATTCATCTACAGAAACTTGGACTATGCTTCCAAAAGTGTAGAGAATTTGGGATTAGTCTAAACCTATTTAAGTGTGCCTTTATAGTATTTTTAGGGATGATACTAGGGTTTATTGTTTCCAAAGAAGGTAAACTACCAAATCTTAAGAAAATCCAAACCATAGTTTAGATGCTTGTACCCACAAATCCATAACAAATTCAAGTGTTCAACAAAATGGCTCAATTCTATAGATGTTTCATCAAGAATTTACATTCATAATGGCCCCAATTACAAAATTCATGAGGAAGACATAACAATTTTTGTGGTTTTCAAAATGTCAAGTAGCATGGGAGTTGATTAAGTATAAGTATACATAGAAACACCTATTTTGATATCTCTTAATTGGGTGTAGAGTTTCATGTGCATATAGATCCATCATTATTCGTTCTAAGTGCTATGTTAGTGCAGAATTTAACGAGAAAACATGATCAACATGTTGTTTACACCTCTAGATTACTGAACAATGCTTAGAGGAACTATAGTACCACATAATGTGAAGCATTAACAACAATATTTGCATTTCACAAGTTTAGACATTATGTAATGGGTAATAAGTTTGCATTTTATGTTGATCATATGTTTAGTCAATTTAGTAAACAAACCACAGGTCTTGGGTCATATTATTAGATGGTTACTTTTGTTTTTGGAGTATGAGTTTATTGTAGTATACAAACCAGATCATACACATGTAATAGCCAATGCACTATTTAGGCTCCTAGATACTACAAAGTTGACATGGGTATTTGATTAAACCACAAATGTCGCATTATTTATGTTACAACTAATATGGTTGAAAGAGGTCAAGAATTATTTACAAACATGACAAATGCCTAAGATCTAATCAATAGTCTGAAACAACGGTTAGCAAGAAGAGCGGAACACTTTACTTTATAAAAGGGAGTATTGTACTACATGGTTCAAGACAACATATTTACATGTTGTGTAACCATAGATGAAGCACAAAAGATACTATGGGAGCTTCATGAAAGATTCGGTGGAGGACATTTTGCAACAAACATGATTGCCAAGAAGATTCTTGATGTAAGATATTGGTTGCCCACGTTATTTCATGATGCTTATGAATTTTGCAGATCCTATCATGCATGTCAAAGAGTTAGAGGTTTAGTAACGCAAAGTTTGGTTAAACTAATTACAACTTTACTGAAGGAACCATTTATGAAATGGGGACTTGATTTTGTTGAACCAATCAAACCAATAAAACAATTTACAAGTAACAAATACATTCTTGTAGTCACAAATTATGCTACTAAATGGGTGGAAGCTAAGGCACTTAGAACCAATAGTGTTGTTGTCATAGCAAAAAAATTGTATAAGTATGTTCTGATTAGGTTTGATTATTAACTAACCCTAATAACAAACAAGGGAGTTCATTTCATCAACAATGTTATTAAATATCTTATTGATCATTTTTTGATTAAACATGTGAGTTCTACTACCTATTATCCATAGGGAAATGAGTAGGCAGAGCAAACTAATAAATTTATTATTAATTTCATTACTAAGTTAGTTAGTGAGAACAAGGTAGATTGGAATGAACATTTACCAACTGTGTTTTTTTCATACAAAACAACTTACAAGGTAGCTACGGGGTATATTCCATACCAATTAGTATATAGATTGCATCTTCTTTATGCCCATAAAACATGTTTTGTCAATTTAGTGGGGACTATAGAGATGCAAATCTTGTCAAAGTATTCATTGGCAAACTCGAAAAGTTAGAAAAACCACAAAATGACAAACTGCAAGCAAAACCATTATGAAAAAAAAAAGTGTTTTACAATTGGCCTTGTAATTCAATTTTAGAGTTGCACCAGACATTTACAACTCACTATATTCATATGCCATGAATGCTTATAAACAAGTTGCATGAGTTGCATAATTATAACTCATTACAATTCAATTGCAACTCAATTAAAACAATTCATTTTTGTCAACTACTATGCAACTCTAGTATAACTACACTCTGATGTCATGTTGATGTCGTTAATTGTCATCCATCTATTAAAATCTAAAACATGACATTATGAAGATTTTTTGACATAAAAATTATTTTAAAAACATATTAATCTCATTGTCCATTATGATTGTTAATGATGATATAAGATTATGACACATGGCATAAAAATTGCCACATGGCATATAAATTTTATTTCAAAAAATAAAATAAAACTTATTTTAGTAACTAGGTTGGTCATACATAACCATAGGTAAGTAGGTTAATAGGTCCTAAGACCTACATTTTATGTATTTATTAAGGACCTATCTACTTACGTACTTACATAGGTAGAAAAATAGGTCCTATTTACTTACCTACCTATTTACTTACCTAGGTAGGTAAGTAAATAAGAAAACATAAGATTAAATGAACTAAATATTAACCATGATTTTTTTAATTCTTTTTTTATGTTTTGCATTTAGGGTTAAATTTTTTTGAGTTCATCCCAAAATGGCACATGCATGTTAATGTGAGAACATAAGAAAACAAAACTTTTTTATATAATTTGTAACATGGGATTCAAAAAACAACGCATATGGGTTAAATTTTTTAGTTGTTCCTTAATTACAAATTGAGTTACAATTATAAAAAAAACATGTTTTGTGTTTATTTTTCATTATGTATATTATATAATTAATTTAATGGTTATATGATTTTTAAATATGTGAATTAATTATATGAATCAAATTTATTTATAATTCATAATGATTAATTATCAGTTTAACTAATTAATTCATAATAATTAAATAAATTACATATTAATAAATAAATAATAAGTAATAAAATATTGAATATTAAATATTAAGTATGAATTTGTGATGCACGCCCAAACTTTCTTGAAAGATTTAAATGTTAGTTTCAAAATGAAAATAATGGAAGAAGAAGTTAGGATATGTTCCTTCATTCGCAATATTTTGAGGGTAAGAAGGGCATGCTGGAGCTCTGAAATGGGGATTATAACGAATGACAAGCGGGTCAATTATTCATATGGATTTACACAAAGTAAGTTGGTTAATGTATAATTGGAGCATTTTTGGTTCATAGATGAACCATAGGCATACACGGATTCACAAGATTCAACATGGCCCGGACTTGGGGCAACCACCACCTTCCCCTTGTAGTATTTTCTATGATGCGTCACAAGGGTTGCGCTTAATTGTCATTTTTCCCAAAACTTCTCATATGTGGCACGCTACCTGCACGTAAGTAATTTAGGGCGATTTTCAACTTTTAGTGGTTAGGAAAAATCAAATTGGCACTTTGATTTTCGACCTTTCTTTTGGCCATAATTTGTGTTATAAGTACTCAAATGGATCATGCAAGCCCATTTTAAATATTTACATCTTAAAAAATTTCCAATGGTATAAGGAACTTTTCAATCCAATGAGTTTTGACCCTTGAAATAATTTTTAAAAAATTTGGGAGTCCATCAAGATTCCAACTTTCAAAGTGGGAGCTCATTTGGGAATGTGTGAGCTCATTCCCTCACACTTTCTCACATTCCTAGGAGTGTGAATGTGACTCCTAAGTTGCATTTTCAGTTCGCACCTTTCCATGCCCCTTGCTTTGATTGCAAACCCAAGGCTAAGGTCATGACAATATGGGTAGAAAATATGAAGGCATAAATAAACATATCCATATGTACATCAAATTGAAATTTTAATATATAATATACACATTACTTTTAATTTCACATCTAAATTAATTATATGTATTCAAATAATTAGTTAGTTAATGAAGTTAAATAATTAATGATTTGGTAATTATTGATGAATGAATAATTATCTTAAATAATCAATTTAATTCATTATAAAGTATGCCAATTTGGATAAATATTTATTGATATTTAATAAATAATTAATTTGTTAGTTAATGTAAAATTAATTATATGAATTACATTTATTTATTCGTATTAATAGTCAAATTATTTAAACAATATTTTTTTAATAATATATTATATGTATCCTTATTAAGTTATAAGCAATTGTATTATAGTCACAACATAGTTGAATAATAATATTTTAGTTGTGTCGCCTTAGTGGTCGTACTAATTGTATCAATAAGAATCATAAATGAGTTACATATGTATCCTATAATGGGTGGTGGAAATGTGAACATGTGGCATGATCACATCTACGTACATTGTACATTAGTTACAACATAATTGTTTTAATGGCACATTTATAATAGTTTTAAAATAGTTGTCACATGTAATTACGAGGTAACTCCTAAAAAAATCAAACATGGTTGACTACATATGTATGTATGATGTGTATAAATTTACATACCCATTTTCAATTCATTTGCAATTATAATACAATTAATTGTTTTTTTGATGTGCCAATTTATTTATTAAAACAACGTATTCTAGAGAGATAGTTACACAATAATTGTAATACCCGAGGAATAATTCCACAATAGTTGTATATGAATTTTTGTCAATTGCACATTAATGTGGTTTCAATGGATGTGATTTCTCATAGTGAAGACATTGTTTGGAATTAATAATGTAATCATGTTATATGGAGTCAACAAAAGTATCTGGGAAATAAGTTCAAATTTGGAAATCATGTACTTTGGTTCCCAAAATGACAAAAAACACATTTTGGGAAATTTACCAATAAGTGGTTTGGTTTGCACAAAATACAATTCTACCTACCAAATAACATTGTGTTTTTGGTCACTTTGGATAAATTTGACCCAAACCTTGTGCTTGTTAGTTTGAACAAATTAAAACCATATTAGTTTTTGCATGAAGAAGCATGGACCACAAATTGACTTGAACCAGTGTATTATGAAGGACAAATAGACATTAAAATAGATGATAAGGACAAAGATCATCATGATGGGTCAGTTTTTGTGATTAATTTGTTGGAACAAATGACAAATTTTTGTGTGGAAATGTATTTGGATGAACATTGTTCGGATTTAGTGACACGTGATAACAAAAGATGTACCATTTCAAATCACAAAACCTTGACATGTACATTGACACATCAAGGGGCACGGGAGGTAGTGGTGTAGACTTGGCATGATGTCAATTTGTGAATAGTTTATTTTTAAAACTTTTTCAATCTTCATGCATTTTAGTAGATCAAAATGAAGAATGAGAATGTCGTGGAAAAACTTAGAAGGATTTTTCGAGAGAAGGAAAAAAAACTTAGAGATTTGATTCACAAAAGAAAGAAAGAAACATAGGAAACACTTATTGTAGAATTTCAAACATAGCGGATGAATCACACTTCACATTCTGGAGTAGCGAATCCAACACCACTTCAAGTCCAATCTCCAAATTCTTTTCCAAATTATGATATGAGGAAAAGAATCAAAACAACTTTACATACTTCAACACGCATAAGAAATGATTTGCAATTTTTGAAAATACACGAGATTTTAAGACTACAAGTTGATCTAGAGATGGCGGCGTTGACAGATTCAAAGGATGAGGACAAGGATGACCTCCGCTTCTTTCAAAAATTGAGACAAACAACAATTCCAACACCACAATCAATTGCAGATCAGTTGATTATACCATTGGTTGTTTCAGGTTTCTTGAAAACCTAACTAGTTTAAGTTTTAAAAGAAAAAGCAAAAACTTAATACAATGTCTTGTTAAGTTACATCTATTTTTTCACCAAAACCAAAGAGATTGATTTTTACACCAATTTAAAGCAAGCTTATACTCAAGAGTTGGAAAGAATTACAACATGGGTAAGGATGGGAGAGAATGAAAAAAATGGGCACCCAAAGTTAGGTTAGTAAGATTGTTTAAACTACCAAAATGGAAGAATCTAAAACCCTAGGTTGGAAACTAAGTTTCAAAGATTGCATTAAAAGTGATGCAATTACATATGTGAATAATTCATAAAGCTTGTGACAAAATATAGAAAGAGACCAACAAGATAGGAATAATGCCTGCCATAGAGTTAGGTCATGGTCTAAAGTGTTGAAAAAACAGTCCCCTCCTTCCCATGATTTGGAAATGAGGACCATTTGGTTGGGAACAAGAGGAAAGATAATCAAAGTTTAGGTATAGAACCCTTACACAAAGCTTCACTTGTAGTTGTAGCTCTAAGGGTTGTTATTGAAGCTCCTCGTTGTCGAAGTTGCAACTGTTGTCAAAGCTCCTTGCTCTCAAAGTTGCAACTTACTATTGAAACCACAAAACCCATGATGCTAAAAGCTCACCGCCAAAATCACAACACCCATAGAGCTCAAAGCTCACAAATTAATTTTGTTCCAAACCTTCCTCACAAATTGGTTTTGTTGCAGACTAGACTCTCAAACTGCTTTTGCTCAAAAACTTCCTCATAAATTGGTTTCACTTCAGACTTTATTCACAAACTGCTTTTGCTCTAGACCTTCCTCACAAATCGGTTTCATTTAAGACCTTCATCACAAACTGGTTGGGCTCACAAATTGGTTTCATTTAAGACCTTCATCACAAACTGGTTGGGCTCTAGACCTTCCTCACAAAAAAAAAAACTCTTGCTTCAATCACACTCAAATTGTAAAAAAGAAAACACAAGATATAGGAGGAAACTCCTTTGATCTTGAGTTAAGGGGCAGTTTAAAGTTTGCTCCTGTCTTTTTTGCCTTCAGGAAATGCCCATTATGCCTTTTTGTGTTCGTTGTCTCTCTCTTTTGCCTAAACCTAATACCGAAACCCTAAGTTTTCCAACTTTGAGGATAACTTTATGATGTGAGGCAGGTATTTGATTTTGATTTTGAATACCCACTGGTTTTGGGTATTTGAGAAATTCAGAATTAAAGAACCATTAATTCTGGTGTTTGAAAATTTTCAGAATCAAAGAATCACCAGGTCTGGGTAATTGAAAAAAAATCAGATTCAAAGAACTATCAGTTCTGGGTAGTTTTGAAAATTCAAAGAACCTCCGGGTTTTATGAAAGAACCGACAAAGACCCTGTCTTTTTTAGCATGGCACCTGGGTACCAGCCTTGTATGGGGGGCCAAAAAAAACAAGCAAACAGATACCAGGACTGGTTGGTATGTTCAAAAGCTGATACCAGACCAACTGTGCTAATAACCCTCAAGAGAGAGAGAGTTGAAACTATAAAGCCCCCCCAGAGAGTCCAGAGTTCAGACTTATTATTTGTGTGAGGTATATAACAGATGAGCTACATATATAAATTAGGGCCTCAATTTAAATGCTTTGAAAATCTCGTTATGGGAAGAAAATCAATTTGGAGACTTCAGTGGGGGATTTAATTTAATTTTTTTTTTTAGTCCAATTTTTGTGATGTTGCTCAAGTGGTGGTCATCCATAAATATATTTAGCCAAATTTGGTGTTATTGAAAATATGTAATTAAAAAGCCTTAAGCACCCTTTCACACTGTAGGTGATTGTGGTGTTTTTTGGTGATTTTTAAATAGACTTTTTCTTTTTTAGACAAAATTTCCCCCAAAAACAGGGAATTTGTTGCAGAATATTATTTTTTCCAAAATATTTTTCACAAAATGGCGAAAATTTTTCCACCAAAAAAATACAGTGTTTTGCATCACTTAATCAAGGTACTGGAACAAACATTTCTCTCTTTTGGGCAAAATTTTGCCACTTAGCATAAAATAAAAATCTGGTGTAACTCATACGGAGAATTTTTGTGAAAATTTTGGCCAAAGTCACCAGATTTCATAGATTTTATTTTATTTTTCTGAAATCGCCATATTTAGACAGTAGGTTGCTAAAATATAGTAGGATTCTTAAAATTTTCTACTTTCCTCTCTGAACTGTAGCCAAATTTGGCTAATGCCTCTTGTTAACGATCCTTAGTGTGGCTACATTACAAAATCGAAAAAAAAAACAAAAAAAACACTGACTAGAACCAAATTTCTAGTGCTGATAAGCTGGGCATGCCATACCTAGGCTGGTTCAGCCAGCACCAAAGCGCCTAATAATTAATTATATTTTGTCAGTTATGTTCAGCATTATACTAAAATAATGAATCTATTGTGATTGAAAGTTTCATTCAGATTTTTAGAATGGCAGGCATGTGTTTTCCAGAAATTTCTGCAATTTAAAATAATTTATTGATGCTTAACCAGCCTAAGTATTAGGGTACTTGAGGTCACAACTAAGCTTGAAATGGGTAGTTAAGGAGAACAAACTTGTGGTGTAGTTAGTTTGTAATGGGTTTGAATATCAGTTCAAGTTTGGGCCTGTTAATCAACAAGCATATGTGTGTGTGTGTGTGTGTGTGTGTACTTATCAAGGGTTTAGGGTTGAATCACATTCTCTTGATAAGTAAAGACAAACCCAAATTACATTTTCAATGTTACTAAGATGTTAAACTCTTGATTATTAGGAGGAAATATAAACCTTTTTCTTACAAATCGTGTAATTGTATGTGACTCACAACCCACAAGCCAACCTTTATCAAATACCATGAGATGGATGATAATTAAGTCATGCCATTGAATTATGAAAGATGATTATTGTAGTTGGATATAGGCAAGTAACAAAAGTAAAATATCCCATGAGAACTATTGTAGGGTAGTTGTGCAAAATTCATACAACTTAGCAATAGTTTAAACAAAATAATAATGGCAATAGGGTAATCAAATCCATGATTCAACATTTATTAGATCAGAGGTCTCCCTCTTACTCAATAGTGATTTTTTGTTTCTTGAGTCCAAAGACCTTTGTGAAGTGTTAGAAGGCACACTTATATCATTTAAAAATTGTTCAAAGAGCTTAAGAAGTGAGGGAGTTATGGCCCTTCAAACTTTGGGAGGCGAGCAGAGGGGGGAGGGGTCATAAGCTTGAAATAAAACATGCACAAGGTGGCCCAAGAGTAGTCAACAAATGTTGTGAACTATAAACAAAATGGATGAAAAAAAAAACCCTAATACTATGTTTTAATGTTCACATTTGTATGTGTGACCTAGATCTCAACTAGGCGAGGGCCTACGAATCAATGGTCATGGGTGTTTAAGGATTCCGTGCACACACATAAATGATGTTTCAGGTCTATAGGCATGCAATGGTTTTATTCTTGCATAACCCTTGTCCTATGAAATCACATGTTTGTGCCCTCTTGCTCTTGGAGCATTCTATCTTTTCTCAATTTTTTTCAAACAAGCTTTCTTCTTGTCATGTGGCAATTTTGATCTTCTTGTTGAATTGCTTTGTATTATGATTGCAATCCTCCAATTTAACCTCCTTTTAGGGTTGTTTGAGCATCTTGTGTTCTTTTTCTTGAAGGTATGAGGAGTGCACAAAGGCATTAGTACCTTTGGTCATAATGGTCTTTTTGTGTTTTCGACTAAATGTCTTTTATGTCCGTAACATTGTGACTCCAATGATTGACATGATTCAATTTATTTATTTGAAATGATTAAAGAATTTTTTTTGGTCCATTTGCCCATTCCCAAAAAAAACATGTCTTATTTGATTAAATTTTTAATCAAATCAAATAATGCCAATTACACGTGGACCAATTCATGCTTATATGTTGTCAATGTCTATTATGGTGTGATCAATTTTAGTCTTTCCATAGGATACATGACTTGTTACAAACTATATGTGCCAAATGTATTACATATGTAGCCCATTAGGCATGCATGTGTCTAGACCCTTGGGCATGTAAATAGGTAGGTAATAGGTGAGCAATTTGTAGGTAAATGTTTATAATTATGTGTTTGATGTACATAATATGTCATTTGAAATTAAATATCGTAATAATCTTGTAATGTGTGAAATTCAAAATGAATATGTGTTTATATATTTTTTAATGACATCATTTGTTGTCACATGAAATGATGGTTGGATGGTTAATGGATTTCCTTGTCACAATGAAGGTGAAGGGTTCAATTCCCTCCTATGACACCTTGTTCATGAATTAAGGCCTACAAGTGACCTACATGCCTAGGTTTACATTTTACAATCCAAAGAATTGGAAATTTGTATTTACTAATTAATAATCTATTTATTTATTAACTTTAAATTTTTAATTATTTAATTTATTCTAGTTAAAAATTAGCATCAATTAACACCTATGATTTTTTTTTAGTTAAAAAAAAAAGCCACATTAGTTGGCAATTGTTCTTTTTTAATCAAAACAAATTAGCCACAAGAACTATCACATGCCACTTTTGAGTCAAAACAAACATGAAATCTATTCACACAACTAACAACTTAGTCATTTTTGGTATGATTAAGATGTTATGTAATGTTGTCCAAAATGACAAGTCTATTTTGCCTAGACATTCATTTTCCCTTAATGTTTGTTTTGACTAAAATTCATTAAAAAAAATACAACATAAAAGACAACATTCGGTCATGATGGTTTTGTGATTTTGAACCCCCTCCTAGTTATGATGGCCCTTTTTGTTTCAACTCCTAATGATGATGATTCTTTGTGTTTTCGATTCCTAGTCATGATGGTCCTTTGTCATTTTGAACTCCCTTTTAGTCACAATGGTCTTCTATGTTTCTAGCTCTTAGTTGTGATGGTCTTTTTGTGTTTCCAATCATTTATAGTCATGATGATCTCTTGTGATTTTTACTCCTAGTCATGATGATTTTTTTTGAGTTCCGACACCTTTATGATTTTGTGATGGTCTTAATTTGTTTTTATTATTGTCCATAACTTTTTTTAATAAGATATGTAAATACTTATTTAGATGTTGCAACATGTCATTATGAGTAATCTATTAATCATTTTTTCCCCCTTCATTTGTTTTAAAGACAAATGGGATAATTATAGAAGTGTTGAAAGTTCAAATTGCCTCTTAGGTTAGATTTGGAGCTAAAAGGTCTACAATTTTTAATGTAAATAAGGACTATGATCATCTATGTTGACAACATTGATTTTTGCTTCAACATCTCAACATAGTCATGTTGTTTAGGTTTTGTCATATGTATATTTAGATGATTTTCATTATTTATTCCTATTGTATTGAATAACTTTGTGACTATAAATTGCTCTTTCAAATTTTTAATTGTGACTAGTTTGGTCATTTGATATGTAATCTTCTTCATGGGATTTTCACCCTCCTTTTTATTATTTATTATTGTGTAAGTTTTGTCTTATCCACAGGCATATTCTTAAAATTTAAAACCCCAACATGATGTTTTATCTTGTCAATGACTAGTTTAAGACCTTGTTGACCCATCCAATTAAATAATTTTATTTGGTTTTATGTGATTGCTTATAGTTGTCATTGCATCTCTTTCGTTTTTGAATATTGTTTTGAAAGGCTTGAAGCAAGAAACATTAGGGTTGGAATTGAAGTATGAAAAGGTAAGGTGATAACGTTTAAACCAAAATCTTATGCACAGTCTATTGTTTTTAAGGGAACATGTGAACCATGGCCATATATAATTAATAAATGTTTATGGGTTAAAAAATTCACTTGGAACAAATTTCTTGAAGAAATACATAAACTTTTTGAATAGGAAATTAACAATCCATGGCTTCTTTGCATTGCCATACATGTCATTGGTTTGTAAGGTTCAATGTATTGCATGTTTGAAAATGTAAAACTTTAAAGAAAAACCCATCCTCTTGCATTTATCACACAATTTATAGTTAACCATTCCTAAAACTTGCCAATGGCATGTTGCAAACCTAGTTTGAACTTATTTTGGCCAAAACCTTTGTTCCTAGTTGCCCACCTACTTGGATTCCCATTTTGCTTGAATTTTGTATATGATTTACATTTTAATTGTGTCAAATGTACATTGTTCGTACTTTAGTTTTTGTAGAAAGAATTGCATGAATTGTTAATCAAACCTTGTGCTTTATAGACTTCAAATCCATTTGTTTGTCAAATGTTCAATTCAAGATGCTTGCACTTGAACAAGTATTATCAATTATTCTGTGGTGTATCACATCAAAATGTTATAAGCTTTGTTTATGTAATCTCTATGACCTTTGTCTTTATCTATGCTAGGGTTATTCCAAAAACACATTTTTATATAACTAAGGTTCACACAAATATTATTACATCTTCTTCATTTGTTAGCACATTTGCTAGTTTGACATTCTTAAACCTTGTTTTGCCATTCAAATGGTTGGAAAGGAAGCTCATTGGTATGTTCCATGATTTATTTGCCCTTTTTAATGAACATGATTTTCATCCATCAACATCCATAATTTCATCCAATGTTTCATTTGTCCATTTGCTTGTTTTGGTTGTTAGAAGGGACTTATTGACTAATGGTGGTTGGTTTTTTTGTATTTGATGGACACACATTTTCCTTGTTTAATGTTCATTAGTGTAGCATGTTGCTTTGTCACTTGTGATGAAAGTATAGAAGTTTGAAAAGTTTTCCCATCCTAAATAGATGTTTATTGTTATTGTGCAAAACTATGGGTGTGAATATCAATGTGCACAATTAATATGAATTATTTGAAGTCTGCCTTTCTTTGGATGTGGTGTTCTAGAATGTGGGATTATAAATTTCTAGATTCAAGGATAATATAATTTTTTTTTGAACCTTTCATTGTAAAGATTATTTATGACCTTGATATTTATTTCATCAAATGCATTTGACATTTTTAAATACGTTTTTTGTAGTTCTACATCTATTTTCAATTGTGACTTGTCCTTTTTTAGATGATAAATTTTCAGATTTGATTTTTATAATTCTATATTTATTTTCAGTTGTGACTTGTCCTCTTATATCGATGCTCAATTTCAAATCTATCAATAACCATTGTATTTTAATTCTCAACATGATTGCACTAAGAACTAGGATTTAAGAAAATGATTGGAGCTCATCTATTACACAAATTGGTAGGAAGACACTTTGAGAATTGAGAGGAATAGGTTTTAAAGAAATTGTGTTCAAGTGAATTATGCTTTAGGAATAGTACCTTGTTCTTATGATGTTTTGTTTTGGTAGGAATGCAAAGTGTATTCAATTGGAGTGGATTTACAAGGTGTGCTCCATCATGTAGGATCCAAAATGTCATATTGTGTTTGTTACTAGGTTTAGTTGCCTTTGGTAATCTTTGAACATTGTAAGACTATTGAAGTTTTTACACATTAATGATCCATTGAATGCCTTTTAATGTGCCCCCATAAGCAAACACTTCCTTTGTTTATGTTGACGGATTATTTTGGAAAATTGGCTCAAGCAACACCCATAACCTTTTATTTCTATAAGTCATTAAAAATTGGCCCAAATCACCCCATAACCAAATGCCCCTTTAGTTGTGCATGATTTTTTTTGTGAACTAGTCCAAAACTTCCCTCCCATCACCAAAACACCCAAGCACAAAATATATGTTCAGATTTCACTTTTATGAACAGAAAAGTCTGACAACCATGATCAAGCCAACAAAAAGTGGCAAACCCTAAATTTAGCATGTTCTAACTTGGAATGATGTGTTTGTGGTTGCCCGAACATGGAATAAATAGCCCCATACCTGCATTATGCAGGTACATTTGGTGGTGATGAAGCTAAGAATATTGTAGTACTTGGGCTGGTGGGTGCCTAACAATTAATTAATTTGGGGTTAGTTATGTTTGACAATAACTCTTTTTTTTTTTTTTTTTGGACATTATACTAAATAATTATTTTTTTGGGGGGTTAGCTATGTTCGAAAATTTAAAAAAAAAGGAATTTTTTTGGATATTATACTGAATAATTAAAAAATTTTGGGGGTTAGTTATGTTTGACAATAAAAGATAATTAATTTTTTTGACATTACACTAAATAATGAAGCTATTGTGCTTTGAGAGCTTCATTCAGATTTTGGCATGGCAGGAACTGTATTTTTCAGAATTTTTGGCAATTCCAAAATGTAAGTAACCAGCCTTCAGGTATTAAGGTTTAGGGTTTAGATTTAGGGTTTGAACCCTAAACCCTTGAAAGCTTGCATTGTGTTTCAGATAATTTGATCATACACTGAGAATATAACTTGTTGATGATTCAGACTAACAAGCTGGATTGAGCTGTTTATACTCATCACTCGCAGTTGCGGATGATGAGTTGTAGCAGATGGGTTGGGCCACACAGTTCGGGATGATGAGTTGTAGGAGATGGGTTTGGTAGATTTACAGGAAAAGGCTATTGTGAGCAAACCCAACAAATTGTTTGGAGATGGAGTCAAAACTTTTGTTCTATTCTTGTACACTAGTAATCCAGAGACAACAAACACTCTTCTAACATTAGAATCCTACAGCTGGGTTCTCTAGATGGCACTGGGCACTAGAAGTTCTAATCATGAGGTTGACCAATCGAACAGGAAGCTCAAATCCTCGACTTTATCCTCCTTGGTTGGATAAAATAGAAACAAATAAACTTGGAGTCTTCTTCTCCTTGATGAGCATCATCCAAATTGTGTTGTAATTAGCCCCATCCCTTTAGCAATAACAATTTGCACAATCTCCCCCCTCTTAGACAACAAAAAAAAACTCACATTTCAATAAAAAGAGATTGATTGTTGGTAAATATCGTAATCCATTCTGGGGTCTCTCTTGCTAGCATGAGAGCACACCATAAGATAATATAAGAGCTCCCTAGTTATATCATGTATCTTCTGACATTTTGGTACATCTCCAGTTCTTGATGGCATGTTCTTGGTTGCTGGTTGGCTGAATCTCATAACTCACACGCTTCTGTGTCCAGTTACTCCGAAGCTCACACTCCTATACAATTGGTTACATCTCGTAACCAACTGGAGCATGCTGGTTATTGAGAATGGCCTCAATGCTCTGGTGCTTTGAGTATTCGGAATAACTTGTGTGCTCCCACTGGTTACCTAGTCCATTTATAGCCAAATAAATTGTGTAAATTGTGTTCTTCTCCACCTTGAGAAAATAACTCAAATCATTGAACCCTCTATTAGCCAGGGAGAACCAGCTCTTACACTCGTACCAGCAGTGAAAAAGAAGAAGAAAACAGTGGATGACATTCAAAAACTCATCCACTCTTTTCCCTTGTATTCCACCCCAACAAAAGAAATCATCTGTCATCACCTGTTGGTATCATCAGTGTTGGTTTCTTGGAATTTTAACCATGGTAAATATCCCATCCTTCAGACTAAATCAGGATCACTGAGTCCAAATTTAACTTGTCTGGATGAAATGTGGTTACTAGAAGGCCTCACTCAAGAAGGTGAAGTAACCAGTGTAGGTGTTGGGTTCACCCTGGTCAAAAGTAGAAAAAAAGTGACAAACATCCTTAAGGAGATTTAGTCCAATCTGACCATAAATTGGATATGAAGCACAAATCTTTAAATCATATTTCTAGAGTTTTTGCCACTGAAAATTAAATATAAAAATCTGGTGATTTTTTCCTTTCCTTTTCGGTGAAAACCTCCAAAATGGCTTCACTTTAGAATTTTTAAATTTGACCAAAAAAAAAAAAACATTTGGCAAAATTTTGTGAGAAGCAAAAGTGCTAGTTGGTACGCGTGTAGGTGCCCTCCGATGAGTGTGAGAAGAAAAATTCAACAACATTAGAAAAATTATTTATAATTTGTGCTGAACTCTTAACAAAATCAAAAGTTCAATTGTCAGGTTTGAACCATAGACCTTCCATAACATTGACTTAAAATTGAAGCAATCCAAACACACTAGACCATTCCATAACAATATTGAAAATGATGCTTATTATTTTATATAATAATTTCCTGTCAAAAATTTCAGAATAAAAAAATCAAGTGCCAAAATTAAGATTTCAAATTTAATTAATTGTTAGGCAGTTTGTTGTTGAAATGGTAAAGGTACTATGGTATCTAGATTGCTTAGAATTTGCCCAAAAAACTTTGGGATTTTTATCATGGTACCAATGTAAGTGTTGATTCACCCAAGTGTGAAATTAGCACAATGGGTTAAATAATATTTTTGGGGACCCATAGGAGTTCTGCAACTGTTCAGTGTATGCCTATAACCATGCCTAAGGAAAATCTTGACACTATGATTGGTGGTTGGGTCTTGAGTTATACCCCCATAAACTTTGACCTCCATTTCATTAGCAACCTATTAGTTAGCGCAACATATAATCTTGAGCTCTCATTTTCTCAATGATTTTGTAACCTTGTTTGGATGAACATTTCACAGTCACTCTTTGTGTAAATGAAAAGAGGACATTTCAATTCTCATTAGGGATGGTTATGTTTCACAACCATCAAGGAGGTGTCAATTATTATTGCAAATAGTTTGGTGTATCCATGTTTCAATTATTCTTGATAATTACGGTTTTTTTTTGTTTTTGGGTCCTCTTTTCAAGAATCTTATGGTATAGTTGTGTCTTCACTTACATGCTTCTTTGATTAATTGTTTACACGAGGAAAAGTTTGTCATATTTTTAGTAAATGCTCTTTTAGATGTAATGTGAATGTATCTTTGATTTTGGGCATGTCCAACTATAAGAGTGTTTGGATATTATTTAGTCTTATCACACTTGCATTCCATTTATTTTTGGTTCATTTCTTTACAATGTTACGTAATCGTTTTGGTTTGTCACATCTTAATGTTGCACATCTTTCACATTGTTAGTGTGAACATACCATTGATGGTTTAGGTATCCATTTGTTTCGATATTAGTGTGAGAGTGAGCATATCATAACTCATGATATTTTTTGAGATATTGTTGCAACTATCGTTTTAGAAATTGAAACACATTTATAAAAAAAGATTTCCCACCTTTTTCTTGTCACATTTTACAATCAATCAATATTTTGATCACTAGAGATGATTTTTGAACCTTAACAAATGTTGTCATACCTAATTTGATCTGCTTGGATATGGTATAACATGCATCATCCATGACAGTGCATGCAATGATAATTGCCATTCAAAAAAAGACAGGATCATATGTAAAACATAGATTAAAAAACAATTTGATTCCCCTTGCTATAAAAAACCTTGTAATTATTTTCATTCTCACTCTTTTTTTATTTCTTGTGCTCATGCTATTATAGCTTGTCATTAGTGATCCACTTTAATTTTTGCGATGTTTATTTCTTATTATCGGCAACATGTGTAAGCCATAACAATTTTTTTTAGTTTGCTACTGCATTCTTCATTTCTTCCACACATCATAGCTATTGTGCTTTCATCACTAGCCAATTTGTGGTAGATGACACATTTTTAGCTTATGGTCTTCTATTTTCTTAGTATATTAGTCGTGTCCTGATAATGATGTGCTTTTGTAACATATGTTTTCAAGCTTTTATTTGCCTTGTACTTCTTGTGGATGGGTTCCCATCCCTGCCTTCTTGTTAGTAAGGGTTTTTCTTCTTGTTTTGCTGGTTACCTAGTCCATTACTAGAGATGTAAACAGCTGCCAAACATGATCAGGTGTGCAAATGAAGGAGTTTGCATAGTAGTAAAATGTCCGACACCTAGCCCTAATTTGTGCAGCTGTTCATGAAGATGGCGCTAGTGTGAAGCAAATGTAAGAAGACAAAGTAAGTATCCAAGGCTGAAGTTTGAATGACTACTTAGGTACCCAAAGGTACTCTTTCTCTCTCTCTCTCTCTCACTTAAAGCATCAACATTGATCAGTATGTGACCCTGCAACTATATCTTACACCCAACTTAACTTATTTAGTTTTTTCAACTCCACCCATTACAAAAAAAAAATTGGGATTGCAAATAGAAAGGAGGCTACTAAAAACAACCCACCTCGACCAATCAAACTATCTAGCCAATCAACAGCAGGTGTTAAACTTTGGTGTGCACCTGGTACTAGCCTTTGCTCGGCCTTTTGCCAGGCTCATCAAACTGTGCAAAAATGCTGGGCCAAAACCATGTTGCCTCTGCCAAACTGGCATGTTTTGACTTTTCTTCATCCAATTTTAATTTGCAAGGTTATTATGTACAGTAGATGGTGCAGTTGCTCTTACTAAAGAGATTTGAGTGAGGGCATAAGAACTTAAAAAAGTTGTTGGGTGGGTGCATTGTATACCAATCTGCAATGGGTGAACACAGCATCCAATGCTGCCAAAAAAACCAATCTCACAAACTATATGCTCGAATGTTGCCAAACATGCCACCCTATACAACGACCGACCATGTTCTTTGGTTCTTTTCCTTTCCTTTTAGAGAGCTGGACCCCAGACAAGGGGAAAGGATACATGCTTGGGAGTATAATAAGCTCAAATCTGGAGATGGCTCGGGCCCAATTTTGGTATCCTCATCGTCAATAGTACTTTTGGACTCTCTACAATTTCTTGATCGATTAAATTCTCTTACACTGAGGTTGCCGTTAAAGTTCAGACTGGAGTTGTCTGGTTCTTGATTTCAAAACCAAACCCTGGGTCCCAATTCCCAGTTCCCAATTATTTTTATTTATTTTCCTTCCATGGAACCTTCGGCTTTGTCTTGAGCTTTGATTCTTTGAAATTTTTAGATCGTGCATTTCCAATCATTTACATAAAGAATTTAGAATCGGCCTGATTTAAGAACTGGTCAAGTTCCATCTCCCTTATATGTTATTAAATCTAATTTTTGTGTATGTGTAGCATTAGTTTGTTCGACTAGTTGACATAATTCAAAATAAAAGTTATATAATATTAATTGTGTACGATCAATCAACCAAAATCAATAACTTGTTTAAAATGTAAAGGTCACATTTATATATATATTTTTTAATTTTTAAAAAATATATTATTTACGTAGGGAAATTGAAACTATTCAAAAACAAGATACCATTCTTGATTTAGGTTCTAATTCCATTTTGAAAAGAGGTCAATGCTCTCATCATGTTCCAATAACGGTTCTCACAAAATCAGAAGCTTTGGTATGAATATTTAGAATTTGACTTATAACTTGGACATGAACTTGTCCAATTCTTAGAACTTGCTAGACATTGGTTTAAACTAGTGTGGAGGGATGTGTTTAATTTTGTTAATATTCGCTAGTTCCAATTTTTGAAAATGTTTGAAACGAAGACCAGTTTTAGGGTTTTTTAAAGGGGAAAAACCCAAAATAGAAAAGCCATCAGTTCTGATTATTAAAACATGTCAAAGAACTAAAAGAAACCAAAAGTTTTGTGCACAATTATTTGACTTTATTCAAATTATTTTGAGAAGCGTATTTATATATCAAACCCAATTGTTTGATTCTTCAAAAACCATGGTTATGAACCATAAGGACTGCCCTTGATAGCTAGGGTGTGGCCATCCTTTGAGTGCGGGGTGAGGGTGGTGTGAATTCTAATGCTTGCCCAACATTGGTTTGAACCAATTTTGACAAGTTCTTGATTATAGGCAAGTTAAAGTCCAAATTCAAGCATATGCTAATCGGAGGTTTAGCATTTTGCTAGAACTGCCATTGGAACCTGATCGATCGCTTGACCTTTAAATTTTTTTTTGAATTACAACTTGAATTGAGGGTGGTACCCCCTTTTAAACAAGCTCAAATTCTTTAGGTAATTGAAAACAACTTTTCAAAAAAAGAAAAAAAAGAAAAAAACCTTACCCTATTTTCTATCGGAAGTTAAGTAGTCAGTTTTAATTGATTGTACATAATTAATATTATGTAATTTTTAGCTTGGACTACGTGACATGGTTGAAAAAATTAATATTACACCCACAAATAAAATAAAAATTCAATTGTATGTAAATGGAAGAAATGGAACCAGACCTGATCTTAAACCAAACTACACTTCAATTTTGTTTAAACAAAATCAAAACCTAACAGGTTTGAGAAATCCAAAAGAACAGTTCATCTGACAATTGGACCAGAGAAGGTTTCATCCAAAATTGAAAACAATTTGAGAACTGCCAAAGTTCCTTCAAAAAATCGAACTGGTACACTGAAACACCAACAACCAAGCTTCTCAACATTCTGAGAAGTACATATCCCAGTATTTGAAATATTTCCAGCTTTCTCCTTCTGTTGTTTCTTGGTTGATTTCTGCCAAATTTGTGGTAGGTGGGAAGCAGGAGTAAGTAAGGAACTGCCTGCCTGCCTGCCTGTCTGCCTTCCTTTTCAAATTTAAGCTCAATGGGTCATCAGGTTTGACACAATCCAACTGACTTCCAAAGTTCAAAGATCGAAAAAAAAATAGCACTAGTGTCAAGTAGTGAGTGAGGGAGTGACAACACTCCTCATCAGAGAAGTGATCATCATCCTCATGTTCATCATATTCAAAACCAACTTAGAACATCGCCAGCCGTGCTCAGTATGCAACCCTGCACAATTATTTTTTTACATCCAAGTTTAGTTATTTGCTTTCTTGCAACCCCACCCATAAAACTGAAACTGGGATAGCAGCAAGGTCGAGAACCACCTGGACCAATCATTATGATACGCCAATCAGAAACACTGAGGAGCAGTCAGATCATATTTATTACACTTTTTTGTTCAGGTGCACAACGTTGATGGGCCTTTTACCAGCCACGGCAAGATTTGTAATTATGCTGAGCCAAAACGCTTTTCGTGAGCTAAACCGGCATATTTTGACTTAATTTCATCCAATTTAACTTTGCAGGATCACATAGGGACCACCGCTGGAGATGCTCTTAACTATGCATTTTTAATACTATGAAATCTTGATTGATTCCTCTTTGCAACTGTGTGTTTGTAATCTAGATTTTGCAGTGTGTTTTAAGTACTCACAGGATTCAAGATTACAGTAGCAAGATTCAAACATGGGTGTGTAAACTATACAGAACATAAGAATATTGTGCCGCTCTAGATGAGGTTTGATGTTTCGTAATTCAAAGAAAATGTGAGTTGAGAAGAACCCAAAAATTGAAAAAAAATTCTGAAACATTGAGATTGGGGCTGCCAGATTGCCAGACCCCTTCCTTGGGCTGCCCATTCCTTGCAATAATTAATTAATTTGACAAAACTTTCCAATAATTATGATGGTAACTGTTGATTACTAGTGGCACATATGATATACTTATAACACACATGTGATTATTACCCATTGGATTAAGTGACCCAAAATGCACCAACGCACCCATCCACGGAAAACTCAGTTGTTGAATGAAGATGACAACTGCGTTACCGAGCGTCATTACGCGTTAAGGAGTAAGTTATTATATACAGGGGAAGGCATTGTTGTCGATGTGTTTCACCCTTCACAACATTCGAGATCATACATTAACAGCTGACATTGTCTTGCACAAATCTGTGTGCTCATTTTCATGTAATCTCCCATTCTGGGCTGGGGTGAGTATTTTTTGCCTGGTTATAAGGCACCCTCCAAATGCATTGTGACATTTCTCGGACTTTTAAACCCTCCTATTTCTATCTCACACTACTAGGTGACCACTTATGTAAGTGGGTAATAAGAAGTATAATAGGTACGGAATTAACTAATTGAATCAATATCGCAGGTAAGGAAAAGTAGTTAGTGCAATCGCTTATCTATGCATGTACATAGGTGAAGAGGAGGTGTTGCAATTGCAAGGCGAGTTGCAGAGAGGGTGTAAATACATCAATGATATCATGTATGTAGAATGTACCCCGGCCTTTGATGTCAAGGCTGGAGACATAAATAAAGTAAGGACAGACAGTTAGGCAACAACTTTGGTTTTGTTTTTTTTTGGTTGTTTGTTGTTATTAAAGAATGTCTTTGAGTTAAGAAAAACATCTCCTGGCATGCAATGCAACACTTATCATATTATATATCCTTTGTGATTTCACAGCAAATTGGTTGTTACTTATTAAAGTTATCTGTAATGTCACCCGCTGTTTCACCCCCTATCTCCTTTGCTTTTGTCCCCTATCCTTTTTTTCAGTGGTATCCGCAAAGTAAGGAAATTTGATTAAATCTGGGTACGAAATGGTGAAACTCAGCATTTAATGCACAAGGTTCGAGAGTAATTATAGTAGTTATACAGGTAGGAGCAGTGAAAATATATGTAGCAGCAGCGCAGCAGGCGCTCAAGAAAAAAGAAACACAGGATGAAACCCAGTTTACCACCAAAATTGGTGGAAAAACTAGTTTGGGTCCCAGTTATTTCCTTTTGTAAAATTTTCATTCACAATTACACGTTGGATGCCTCGCCCCCTAATCGCCTGACTTTACGGATGACTCTGTTGTCTTCACAAACAAATAAATCTCCTCCTCCAAATTCCAAAGTTCCAACCCTAGTTGGTTTCAATTAACCCCACTCCCCTCCCCTTCCCCTCCCCCCAAGACTCTCTCTCTCTCTCTCCTCTGTACTACACTAGTAATAGCAATTACAAAAACACACACCCATTCATGAAGCTTTCCTTGCTTCCTTTTCTTTCCAACAACCATCTCCAACACTTTTCCCCAACTCCCCCACTCTGGTCGGTGGGTAGTGTTGTTGTTGCATGAAGAATCCTCTTTTTCTTCTTGTTCTTCATCACGGGTCCTCACATCTTTTTTCCTTGTTTGTTTCTTCCTTCCCCTGTGTATATCCATCATCAGCTCCATAGCCTAAACTCTTGGTTTTGTCGTTGGGTCTCTTTCTTTCTTGCTGTAAGGAAGAAGAGAGTAAGGGAACTCAACTAGTTTTCATTTGGTTCTCCTACATTTGGAAACATGTTTGCCTGGAGATGTTGCTGCTGCTGTGAACTAACTGTGAGTTCATTTTTTTGGGAACTGAAACTCTCAGAGCTCTGTTGACTCTCTGCCTTACTTGCTGTGTGTGTGTGAGAGAGAGAGAGAGAGTACCTACAGAACCATGTGTTTTTCATTTGGTAGGATTCGTACATTTGGAGAAACTTTCATGAGGTATTGTTATTGTTACACTGAACTCTGAGTTTCATATGAGAGAGAGAGAGAGAGAGAGAGTTTGTGGAGTGTTGTCACATGAGTAGTAGAGCTTGGGTTTGCTTACAGTCCTTTTGTGTTTTCTCTTGATGAGCTAGCTGTTGCTTTCCTGGGGCACTTGTTTGTTTTCTCTTGTGTAGTGGAAAGAAACATCCGTTTGTTGTTGTTTTTCTCATGTAGTGGGGAGAGAGAGAGAGACATATCTCCATCTCTGAGCTTCTGTTGTTTTTCTGGGGTTCCAGCTGCTTCAACGAGGTGGCTGATCAAGCTCATAGGAAGAAAGTTGAGCTTTTGTCAAGAAGGAAATAGGGTGGCTGGAAGTTTGTTCTGTTGTTCTTCCGGATGTTGTTGTTGTTGTTGTTTGTCTATGTATGTCAGCTCGCGAGGAGCACTGCAGTTCTTGTCTCCTCCTTGTTTGTGGGTTCATTCGGAAAGCTTTGCATCAGTTACCTGCGAGGATATGAGTCCTGGGAATTCAAGTTCTGAAGATTTCTAGTTCTGGGATTTTGGAGAAGTTGAAGGAGGAGAAAAACACTGGGGACAAAATTTGAGAAGGGAAGTGAAGATGGCGAGAATGATGCTAGGAGGAGGTGCTGGATTCCTGAGCCATGGACCATCATCATCATCATTGCAGCAGCTTCTTCTTGCAGGAGGGACGTGGTGGAGCATGATGGGAGTTTTCGTTGCAGCAGGGATGTCGATGTTTCTTGTATGTGCACTGGTATCAATGGTGCTTGCCTTGTGTGCAGCTCATGGTGGTAGTTCTGTAGACGGAACCGAGTCCGAGTGTTCATTTCATGAAGAAGCTGCTGCTGCTCCCAATCCAACAACTCCAGAGCGCAAACTCGGCCATAATGCACCAAGCTCCAGCTTGAATGCGAGTCTTAGCAAGATGAGCTCCTTCAGGAAATCGTCGTTCCGGAAGCTGGATTGCAAGCAGGTGGACGTTGTGGAGCATGCGGTAGCAAGCGTCAAGTGCAAATCTGCGGACCAAACTTTGTATGTCGTGGAGAAGTCTGAGACGGAGCAGAAACCGCCACAGCTGCTAGCAGCAGCAGAGGCGGAATCGTCCGCGGACTCTGATGACGGCGGAGGTTCAGCCGCAGCAGCATCAGCAGCAGCTCCTGCTGCTCCAGCAGTGTGGCAACGAGCGATTCTGCGAGGCAACCGGTGTGCTCCTCTTGCCTTCTCTGGTCTAATCCTGTATGATGAGCAAGGTCGTCCTCTACGAAACTTCAACACAGATCGAGAGCAGTCTTATCAGACCCATTGCAGGTCTCAGACAATAAGCTGATCACGAAACACAAGAGCTCGAACACATCCCTCTACCTCGCAGCTTCACCACCAGCAGCAATGAATTCCCAGAGTATCTGGTTCCAGAACTCAAAAACAACAGCAGATTGGAGTGATGCAGCTTCTCCACCATTTTGGTCTTACGATCAGTTGATCTCTTCCAGACATAGCAGCTTCCGGTTGTAAATTTTCCAGTATTCATCATCATCATCATCAACGCCACCAACATCATCTCTGTGTTGTGCAACAACAAACTAGATCACAACTCTTACAATGCAAAGCAAAATCTTGTCAAACAATGTCATGACACAGACATCTTCTATCTATCTATCTTCTTCCAAAGCTGCTGACCACCACTGTTGCTTTTCTCCTCCACTGCTGCTGCACAACTATTAATCAGTCCCTGCTGCATCCTTTTTGAAGTATGAATGAGCTGCTGCAATCAAATGTCTCCTTAGTAATTGTTTGATTATAATTTTGTTTTGCATTACCTCTACTACTAATCTCTAATGTACATGATGTGCCGATTCTCATGATACTGCTCAGACTTTCCTGTGAATAATGCTTCGCTTCTTCCATCAAGAATAAATCAGGAGGTGGGCCAAGTAGTCCGAGATGTGTACATGCCAGTTGCATGTATATTCCTCATTGAGTTTATATCAGTAGTCATGAAAATTGTACATGCCAGTTGCGTGGATATTCCTCATTGAGTTTATTAGGAGTCATGAAATTGCTGACAACAGGAGTCACATTTCTGCAAGATAGATTTTTGTAGATTTTCCATATAACTTTCTGACCGTTAACACACTTTGCCTTCCCCAATTTCTGCAACTATTGTTTCTGTGTAACTGTTCCCAGTAGACAGTCGACTAGCAATTGGGTAAATTTGCTGAAGTAAACACTTATTTTCCTTGCTCTGGATAAAGTGAAGACAGAACAAAATCATGCCAATTCTGTTATCTCAAGAGTTATCTTTTCCAAAAGCATGTAGAGAAGGCACTTGAGATAACAGAAATTGCCAGGGTTTTGTTGTGTCTTCACAGTGCATCCAGCACAAGCAGGCTTACAATCCAGAAATGTAGCTCCCCGGTCTTCACTTTCTTGAGAGATTTTGAATGTGTTTTGTGGCCATAAAGTAGCCATCACGTTCATTGATGAATTGAATCTTGTTAGTGGATTTCAGTGTTCATGACAAAGGAAAGATGCAACCAAACAAGCAGGAAAGTTTGAACAAGAAGTTTGTTTAATGAACAATGGCCACACTGATGAATCCCCACATAGCCCAGCCACACGGATCTCTCACAACCCACCCACTGACTCAGAGATGGGTGTGTAGAACCAAACAATGAATAGCAAAAAATAACAATCCTGAGGCTTTCTTCAATCAATTACAGCACCACATGATCCTCCAGTGCTGCTGCTGCTGCTGGCTCCAAAACTCCAAAACTAGATATCGGATGAGTGCAGTGCACAAGACCTAAAAAATGGAACTCACACCTTGAGAGTTTTGAAATGTGAAGGAGGTTCTGATTGATCAGTCAGATGGTGTCTGCATGTAAGAGGGGGTGCCAGCTTGAGAGTCCTTGGCAGAGTCAGATCTTTCTGATTCAGGTCGCCGCGAGGCAGGGCCTTCATCTCCAGTGTCAGAGAACTGATGAATATCTTCGAGCATATGCACAACTTTTGCCATTTTAGGCCGTCTCTCTGGCACAGTGTCCACACATGCCATAGCTACTTGCAGCATTTGAACCATTTCTTCCTCCACATTCTGATACCTCATCAACTCCACATCAAAAACTTCAACTGTCCACTCTTCTCTCACCACAGACTGCACCCAACGAGGAAGATCAAGTCCCTCATCATTCACTGATGTCTGTGTTGGTGCCCTGCCTGTCAAGAGCTCCAACAAAACCTGGCACTCACCACAAACATCACTAATACCCATAAGCAGAGACTAAATGGATTCAGAGACTAGCTGACAAATTTCAAAAGACTCCAGAACAATATGGGTTTTTTAAGCTTGCTTCTGAAACAAGGAGTTTCAACAATCCAAGTCTAGAAATTCTTGTGGAAAACCATCTTCAAAATCTTAAGGAGCTGCTGCTTCAAGAAATCCAAGAAGAATTCTCAGAAAAAACAATCTTTAAAATCTGAAGGAGCTTCAAGACATGAATCCAAGAACAAATTCTCCCCCAAAAACAATCTTCAAAATGGGATTCTTGATATGACAGTTGATGCTCAAGAAACGCTCAAGATGCTCTCAAGCATTTCCACAAAGCAGTGACAACAAAAAAAAAACCAAAAGAGAGTAGAAAGGAAAGAAAGTCCCATAGTGCAACAGACATACCACACCAAAGCTGTAAACATCTGACATGAAAGTGAGCCTGTGAGTCTCAGTAACTTCAGGAGCATAGTATCCCAAATTCCTTGAACTGACAGCCGCAGCACTGGCAGTGATGCCAACAAGCTGAACAAGGCCAAAGTCCGAGACCCCAGCTTCAAGTTCCTGAGTGAGCAGGATATTTGAGGATTTGATATTCCCATGAGCCAGTTGAGAACCCAATTTCAATGCTGTACTTGCTCCTCCGCCTCCAGCTTCTTGATGCAAATATGCAAGTCCCTTTGCAGCTCCCAGTGCAATCCTTGCTCGAGTCGCCCAATCTAATGGCGCTTGTCCCCCACTTCTGCTACCTAAAATGCATGGCAGGTGCATACATCACAAGAAGAAAACCGGATTAGAAACTTTCCCTGTTCTGGGTCTGATGTCTTGAGCTTCAAGAAATGAGATCAATCTCATGGATTGCAAACCATGGGACTTGGGTACTCACTCATGTGTTCTTGTTGGGTTCAAGAACTACTTGTGTATTTGCAAAGCAGCAGCTAAGTTTGCAATGGGAAAGAAGGAACAAGAAGCTGCAAGTCCAAGTGCTGCTTTGTTGCAACAAAATTGGAGTGCAGGGAAGGAAGAGGAGTATAAGGCAAGACTGCAGCAAGAACAGAAAAACCGCCTACCATGGAGGTAGGAAGAGAGACTGCCATTGGAATAGTATTCGTAAACGAGGAGCTTCTCTTCTTTGGAGAAATAGTAAGCTCTGAGAGGCACCACATTGGGGTGTTGCAGTCTTCCAACGGTGGCGAGCTGCGCTTCAAACTCACGGCGCGGAGTTGTGACATCTTTGAGTCTCTTGACAGCAACGATGGTTCCATCTTCCAGAACTGCTTTGTATGCAGTTCCCAGTGAGCCTTTGCCCAGTACCTCGGCGGATGCTCGAAGCAGATCCTCCAAGTCGAAGCTGTAGCGTTTGCCAGCTTCTTCAAAGAACACTAGCTTGTTGCTTCCGCGTCCTCCTGGTTGATCTCCTTGAGCTGAACTGGAGTTATCATCTTTCTGCTCTTGGTCTGGACTCTTCTCCCCTTTGGATGACGACTTCTGATCCCCACTTCCTTCTGCTGCTGCCACTGCTCTCCTCCAGCACCACCAGCAACAGAACAAGATGCCCGTCGCCAGAAGAATTAGAAAAATGGAACCCCCGACCACAATGGCTACAATGTACGCAGCTGCCAATTTCCTTTTGCCGCGGTGAGGAGGCGCCGCAGAAGACCCACTAGGAGCAGGAGCAGAAACAGGAGAAGCTGCTGGAGTTGTCGCAACGGAACAAGTTGCAGTCGTGGGTGGACCACAGAGGTCGGGATTTCCTGAAAAGTCGGCAGCTGGGAATTTCTGCAGCGAGCTTGGCACAGGACCAGAAAGGTTATTGTTTTGCAGAGTGAGCTTCTGGAGAGTGGAGAGCTTGAGCGAAGGAATGGCACCGGAGAAGGAATTGTTTTGAAGGTCCAAGAGATAGAGCTCCGGGAAAAGGGAGATGGAGTCAGGAATGGAACCAGAGAAGTTATTGAAGCCCAAGCTAAGGTGAGTGAGACGAGGCCAGAAGCCGGCAAGAGAAGGTAAAGGACCAAAGAAGCTGTTGGTAGCTAAGTACAAAGCTCGAAGGTTGCCACAGTTGCCAAGCTCTCCCGGGAATGGACCTGTGAGGAAATTGTTGTGCAAGCTCACCACTCGCAGCTCCGTTACCTGGCCGAGACTGTTGTTAGGGATGATGCCAAACAGTCCTGAGAGTGGAAGCTTCAGTGAGAACACTCTTCCTTGGTAACATTCCACTCCCGTCCAGCTTCCTGTACAGACCTCGCTATCATTCACCCATGAGTTCAGAAGCATTCCTGTCGGGTCTACTGCTTGTCTAAACAGTTGCAATGCTTGTGCATCGGATTGCAACGTCCCGATTACGGCAGCAGCAGCTGTTGTGCAAAGCACCAAACTCATGCAGCTCCATAGCACGATGATGCTCACAAGTTTCGTACTGAAGCTGCTGCTACTCCTCTTGCTGAAGACCAAGTCCATCGAGCTCCATTCCCTCTTCCTTCTTCTACCCATCATGTACCAAGGTGTCCACGATGTTTCTATATCAGCTTCTAGCTTTGCCCACAAGCTGTGCACTTTCTACTCAATGCACATTCTCATTTCGCATCCTTAGCAGCGACAGCTGCAGCTTCTTCCCCTCCGACACATGATGGTCTCCGAAACTCAAAACCCAAAATCCTCTGTTGCAAGGAACCAAAACCCATCATTTTCTGAAGAACACCTGCTTGCAGGTCGTTGGCATCACGGAACTTGGAGTTTGTGTCAAAAAGAGTATTCTCGAAAACAAATCTCCAAATGATCAATCCCCATCATAGTCATCATCCTCTTGCAGCAGGAACTCCACATGGACGCCATTGCAGCAAGCTCCTCAATGCAAAAAGCCCCTACTGCACACTCCGAAATAGGTCACCACCCTTTCATGCAACCACCACGAATACAACAAGCTGCAGCTCCTACTGGAAGTGCACAACAGACAGACACACGCACACGCACACACACACACACACACACACTCTCTCTCTCTCTCCCAAGTCTAGCTCCAGTTCTCTAGCTCCACAGTTTCTCCTCCGAAAAGCCTAACCCGAAGGTCATGAACCACAACAAAGAGGAGAAAAAGAGAAGAATGAGGGAAAAAAAAAAGCACAGCTACCTCTGCAACAACATGAGCGGTAGAAGTTGCCAAAATACACTAGGGCAACAGATTATGGCAGATTAAAGCTGCCGACACAAGAGCAAAGTTCACGCAAGAATCATGAAATGCGCGACAGTCGCGCGCAGAGAGAAGAAGACGCGCTCACTCTCGAGAAAGAGAGCCAGCGTGCGAGCGCGGCCATCGCCCACAGCACAGAATGCTCGACCCACTTAAGAAGTGGGGTTTGTTTGAAGTGGGCCAGTTTTAAGTGGGCAACAAACCCATTTTCGCATTTTTAAACCCTTTTTTTTTTCCAATTATACATATTGTAACAAATATTACATAGTATTTGTAATACCATCACTGTAACATTAATGATTTTTATTACAATTGATGGATTTTAGTAGCTAGTTTATCTATCATATTATTTGAGACCCACCAAGAGTAGGCTTAAGGGTTTAGGGTTTATGGTAAACCCTAAACCACAATGTTGTGGTGGTGGTGGTGGTGGTGGTGGGATGAGCAATGTGAAGAAGGTAAACAACAACAACAAAATAATAACAATAATAATAATAATAATAAAATTATTAGATTATTATTCAATGATGACCACTCTTGGGCATTGGATCTCTTTTTATTTAAAAGAATTATTGAATCTCTCTTTTATGGGGGAACCCAATAAGAGTTGGGCTAATGAATTAAATGGAATTGAGTGGTGTGTAAAAAGGGCAAAAGCATTTTAAAGATCATTATTATAGGCTATTGGCATTGGATATCTCTTTCTCTCTCTCTCTCTCTCTCTCTTTTGCGTCTTGTCTTTTATGGTGAGCCAATAAAGAGTTTGAGTTAATGAATTAATACTAGTGGTGGCCTTATGGGATTGGCTTGATGAAGCTAAAAAGAGATGCATTTAATTGTATATCATTATTATAGCACCACCACTACTAGTGCATTGGATTTTCTCCTTTTTTGCTTCTCTCTTTTATTGTGGTACCCAACAAGAGTTAGTTAATCAATTACCTAGTACTTATTATAATTGTGGGTGGTGAGTAAAACGGTTTTTTAAAAACATAATTGTTGGAAGTAGATCTCTTCATTTGTGAGAGATACAATAGATAAGTGTGTGTGTGAGAGAGAGAGAGAGAGAAAGAGAGAGAGCCAACAAAAGTTAGGGTTAATGGTTTTAGTGGTGGGTTGGTGTTGGGTGGGTGGAAAACCAACAGCATTATTTTAAGCTCTCTTCCTCCAGCTTTCTATCAGGTTTGTGGCTGTGTTACCCTACCATAGGGTGGGACACAATGGCATGTGAGAAAACAAACCAAGTTGTGTGCTAGGGAGTGTTTGAAAACACCATGGAAAAAAGTAGTTGTGGTTTGGGGTCCACAACTTACAACTCTTTATGTGTTTTGTCAATGCTCACAAAGTTTCTCCCTAAAAAGCTAAACTCTAAACTCCTTTCCTTTTTTTCTTTTGGCAAAAGAATCCCATTTCTTTCGCAAAGTCAGGTTGTTTTATTTACTTTGTATGACCATTATATCCATTCAATATCTAGGGTTTATCTATTGGTGTTGTTATGCATATTGTCACCCATGTGCTAGCTACATCTTTTGGTTCTTGGGTGTGCACATGGATTTGTGAAAGGGAAAACAAAGTTTTGAAGCACATCCTCACAACTTTATATAGAGTACCCAATTGAGATCTAGTGCTCTTCTTTTTCGCCTTTTCTTTTGGTTCCTTGTTTAGGGGCCACCAGATTATTCTCACATTCTTAATTGACAGGACGGCCTTATTTTGAGGCCAGATGGATGGAGATTTAGTACATGTGTACATCCCTAAACCTAACGGCAGCAAGCATGGGTGATTGTTGTAGTGGTGGTACTCTCTAATTTCAAAAGTTTGTCAATGAATCTGGCTGGTTACAAATTGTCTTGGCTGGGGTCTTGGAGGAAGAGGGGTCTATGTCCTTTGTAAGGTGAAAATTTTCACTTACTTCCTAATTTCTCTAGAGAGAGAAAAGAAATGGTTTTCAGATACCCACTTTGAAATACCCATTGCAATAAGATTTAGGTATATAGTTAGGATATATGTGTATGTGTGTGTGTGTATAGAAGATGAAAATGCACCAATATACAGAGAACCAACAACAAGTATCACTTACAAAAAAGCTCAAATGGGTAGTAGTCAAAGCCCATTCTTCAAGCAGTTTTTTGGGGGGAAGGGAGGAGAAACAGACTTTCAAGCAGAATCTTTTAAAAAACAAAGAAGTTGAATTTTGGGGCTTGTGATTCAATGCATGCACGACATTTAAAAATACCCCCTCTAGTTATGAACTTTTTGCAAGAGGAGGAGGAGGAGGGGTTGAGTGCTGCTGCACTATGCAGCACGGCATCATCATCATCTGCATGGTTCAATCGCAGGGTTGGATGGATCTTATGAACATGAGCCTAAACCTGACCCTAAACCTTGACCTGACCTGACCAGACCAGATCCGAGAATTTAGGTCTGTGCCACGAAGATGTCTTCAACAACACACAACAAACACATACAACTCACACAACAAATTATTTTCTCTGTCACATTCAAGTTCCGTGTTCATCAATTCCATGTTATGCCTTCCCTTGTTCTCAGATGCCTGGCTGGGCATGCTGAAACTCTGTGCAGCAGAAGCTGAAGAAGTTATTTACAAACAAACAAACAAACAAACAATCAGTGATTCAAACAAAGTCATTGCAGCAAGTGTGTTTCACAACCCTCTTGGGGCCTTGTGTGTACTAGCCTAACCTTCCTTTGGTAGCAGATTCAGGAACCCAAAACACACTTTGGCCTTTTGCCTACCAAGGCAAGCCTGATATTGTGTTTAGATTCATTATAGAGTACTATTATAGTAGCTTAAGGGATTTTGGCCCCTTGGTACTATAGGTCTACCCGACCCATGAACCCTTTGTTGCCTATCTGCTGTGATGAGTGAACCCCGTTGGGAAAAAAACAATGCAAACACAATTAATTACATGTAACAAAACTGAGGAATGAGGACCTGCAGTGAGGTGGAAGCCAATTGCAAGACCTAAATTCCCAGAACTGCCCCCTTCAACAAGGTCATTATGTGGCATGAAAATCTGGTGAAATTTTATTAGTGTCCCATTGTTTTGAGAAGGAGAGGAGGCACCTTACACATAAAGGATTTTGAGGAACCCTTCTCACACATTAGGTGCATCCCTTCTCCTCCTAAAAACCAAAACCTAACCTAACTAGAACCGGAGTTACTCAAAACAAGAACCTGAGTTTTAAGAATCAAAACCCAGTACCTGGATTCACAGTTAGTTCCATTGCTGAGTGATTCTAAAAATGTTCTGGTTTTACTTTTTAGAATTGGAGGTTCTTCATAAAAGTAAAAAACGGCAACCTAGGAAATTTCCTATTGTAAGTGCTCTCCAAATAATAAGTTACACTTGGAAATTTCTGTGAGGGGCTTTTTACATTTTTTTGGGCTTTAAATCATGAGGTGAGGAACGGGCCGACAAAATTGGAAAAGCACATTGCAAACATATTCATCTATCTATGAAGGAAGGTAGTTTGTTTGTTTTGTTTTGTCTGTGCTTTGAGATCCACCGAACCGGGATGCTTCAGATTGCATTCTTGGTCTCTTTGGAAAGCTCTCGAGGAGGAGTGGCGCATCGACTTGGTTTCATGGCATTTGGATTTGCTATGTAAAAGTTCTTGAATATTGAGTGATTTCTTCACTGAAAATTAAATTAGATCATAGCTGAAAATTTTGGAAGAATTGGAATGTGCCTTTGGTGTTGTTGGAAAGATCTTGATGAGCCGGGTTTAATGGAATTTATTTGGTAAGATTTTGGATTCATAATGTGGGAGATATTGATTTATAAGTGATTTTTGCAGCTGAAAATTCAAATAAATTCCCAAAAACCAGGTTTTGCAAAGAAAAATCAGTTGAGGATGAGTTCACACTTGGGCCAACGGTACAGGCCACACTAGTGCATATGATCAGTGAAAAGGAGACAGTACTTTTGTTGTTTATCATCTGTGAGCAATGTCAAGCCAACTGCTGCAGGGAAGAATGTTCCTTGTGCGAGGAAAAGACAATAATTTCAGAGGGAAGTTATACTTGTGTATATATATATATATGCAAGCAAGGTTTGTCAAGTAGTCAAAACAAGTTTTGTGCAGTAATTTGGATTTATAGAGAACCACCGGTTCTGAATTTTTGAAAAAAAATTCATGTCCACAGATCAGTCAGTTCTGAATCTTTGAAAAAATATATATCAAAGAATGCTCGGTCCTGGTTATTCCAAATACCTTAAAGAATCAACGAATCTTTGGGCCGGTTATATATTGGAACTGATTCTTTGATGTTTTGAGAACCATGGGTATCAATCCCCTGATGACTGTCAAGGGTCTGCTCCCGTTTCAAATAAGCACCCGAGACTGGTCAAACCTCAAAACCTCATCCAGAACCAGTTGAGAAAACACAGGCAGCATAACTTCGGTATGGGTTTAACCCTGTAAGAGATGCACAAAATTCACATCCATACATTTGACGGGTTCAAAATCTGTCTAACATTTTGCATTTTCCTGCATTAGTGAAATTGAAAAAATGGTATAGGGTTTTATTGTTATAGAAAAATGGCAGAGAATTCTGAGAGAGTGCCATCTTGCCCATGTTATATTTTTGCATCAAAATAACATAAAATAATATAAAAATTGCCTGTATAGTTTTTCAGTGTTGAAATGTGTGCAGATGGAGTTTTTTTAGGAAACTTTTGAAACCAGAGAAAAACCTCCAGTCCCTTTAGTGTTTTAAATTTCTTTTTCCAGAATCAAAGAACCTCCAGTCCCCAACAACACAAACAAACAAGGAACAAATTAGTACTTTTATAGTAGAGATATTTAAAGTGAGGAAAAGACAGCACCAGTACCCTAAGTTTGGTCATACACAGGGTGAGATTCAAAAAAACCCTGCAAAAACTAGAATAGCATTCAAGGGGGGTGAAACTCAGAAAACCATCAATTTTGGTGGTAAACTGGGTTTCATCCTGTGTTTCCTTTTTCTTGAGCGCCTGCACTGCTGCTACATAGATTTTCACTGCTCCTACCTGTACAGCTACTATAATTCCTCTCGAACCTTGTGCATTAAATGCTGAGATTCAGCATTTCCTACCGAGTTTCAGCATTTCATACGGAGAATTAATATAACTTCCTTAGTTTCCAGACACCACTAAAAGAGGGGTTAGGCGGGTGAAAGGAGGCCCAAAGACAGGGTAAAGATAGGGTGAGTTTGTGGATATCTCTAGTACCTCTAGAAATCTTCTACATGGTACTTACTATATTCACTACTCTGTTTCTAAACATGATTCTAAAGGATTCTGCAATTGCTTTCTAAACTCCACTTGTAACTAGATTAACTCTTTTTGTGTTTGAAAAGATCTGGGAAATTAGTACTAATTTAGTACAGCTGAGACCTTAGGACTGCATGAGGCTGCATGAGGTGAATCACACACACTGTCTTTATTGCACACCTAACTCACTCGCTGCTTGGATTTGCTGTTCATTACTATTGTGTGCTACTCCGTTTTTAACCTTCCTACTTGTTATTATTCAGACAAATAAGTTATCAAGTAAGCTACCAAACCAAAATTCTACACAGATTTCTTCATGATCTTCTGAATTGTATTTTGTGCATGGTAGTCGAATGAAGCTTTTGTGTAGCTACATTTTTGTACATAACTTCTTTCAACCCGGGTTTTTGTGCAACAACTGAGAACTTTTGTCATGAAATCCACCCACCCATTCACTATTTTTCAAATCTCACTGTTGATGGTCAAATAGTGGGAAATCATTCCAGTATCTTTTGCAACTTTTCATGCGAATTTGATCTCACTTGACAACTTAATGCAGCAAGTACTCAAGATGGCTGAGCCAATGAGCAAGAGCCAAGTTGGGTCAACAGCCAATTGTAGGTCAAGAAGAGTTTTGACTAGCAATTGACAATCACACATGAATAGTATCCTAGTGTGTAGTTCAGAGGCAGCTTCAACACTTGCTTTTCAATTAATTAATTAATTAATTAAATTGAAGATTACATGTGGGGAAAAATATATGTAATTGAGTATTTCAAAAGATTCTCTATTTTCCTTCACAAAATAGAGTTATCCATAACGTAAGAAAAAAACAACACCAGAATCCTGAGTTTGATCATACACAGGGTGAGATTTTTAAAAAACTTGCAAAATAGGACATTAACATTCAACGCGGGATGAAACTCAGAAAACCATCAATTTTTATAGTAAACTGAGTTTCATCCTGTTTTTCCTTTTTCCTGAGCGCCTCCACTGCTGTTACATATTTTTTCACTGCTCCTAACTGTACAACACCTATAATTAGTCTAGAACCTTGTGCATTTCATACTGAGATTTACTAAAATGTCTCTACTTTGGGGATACAACTGAAAGAGGGAAGAGGGAGTGAAAGGAGGCCCAAAGACAGGGTGAAGAGAGCATTTTTTTTGAAAATTTCAACATTTCTACAATTTATCTAATTAGTGAAGCTGCAAAGGTACACTATGGTATTCAAGTGCACCCCATGACAATAATGGCCCAGCACATTCCCAATAATGGGTCAGCAGATTAACTATTTTGACACAAATTCTAAACATTTGAGTGGTCACTACTAAAATTGTGTGTGTGTGTGTGTAGTGAAATGCACCCTTTACTCTGCCAAGCTTTGTTTGTCAGGAAAAATGAAGTCTGACAATTAATTAATGGCAAGAAAACAATTCTTTTCTTTAGGACTATTCTTAACAAGGGGTGTGTCACACTTTAGCATTAAAAAGTATCTTAAAGAAAAAGAAGAATTGGCAAAACTCAAATATTTCACCTTGCAAAAATTATAATCTTCAAAAAATCCTCTAAAAGAAACCAAAATCCTTCAAGAGATTATAACTCTAGAACTAATCTCAAGTTTCAACACAAGCCACAATATCATATTTCAAAAATCCTCATATGAAAATAGGCTTATCACCTAGTGGCCAAAATCCATTAAGCTTCTATACTCTATAACAAAATCTGAACACAATATCCTTGCATTGGTAGGCAAGGCATCACAAACACTCTGGCCCTGCCAATAGATAAAATGTTGTACATCTTACCTACTGTGTCCACACTCTGAACACCAAAACAATCCATTCCAATCTAAAGAGTCTAAACACTTTCACCAAAGAAACCGATTCACCTAATGTGAAATTGGTTCTAACAAGGTAAAACTTCCAAAAGTTGGATCCAATGCAATAGTCCCAAGCAGGGCCCAACAACAAGGAAAAACAAAACTTTACCTGAAGGCTCAAGCATCAAGCAAGAAGAAGAGATTGCATCAAGTTGTGATTGATATCCTTGCAACTTTACTTCTTAGTTCAGTTGTGTAAATTCAGTCCTTTGATTGCTATCAACTATGATAGTCCACATCCTTCTTATGAATTGGGTCATTTGATTGTTAGTTAATTTGTGAAGATCAGTCCTTTTGATTGCTATCAAACATGATAATTGACACGGTTTTTATAAATGCAGTCATTCCATTCAAAGGGAACTCAGCTTTTTGTGCAATTTGATTCTTTAGACAAAACCCTTTAAAAACAAACATGAACTTATGTTTCATTTGCTCAATCAAATTTATATTAGTGTACCTTGTGCTGTTGGCCCAAGTGTGAAGTGGACACTTAATTAAAATTTCTTTTCAAAAACCATTTAAAAAAATTTAATTGAATTTCCAAAGACAAAAAAACTACTGAAAATTATTTATCTCTTGCACCTTAGGATGTATAAAAAAATCTCCAAATTACTTTCATTAAATCCTAGTCACTAAGGGTTTTCTTACTATATCAAGAGCGGGACCAAATTCCATTATAATTTTTAGTTTTGATTTAAAGAAATTTTCAATGAAAATCTTGTTGGAAAATTATTGTTGGGAAGCCCTTGATGAGTAGGGTTCAACAGCACATTCAAAATTCTGCGGGTTTTTAATTCAGAAAAATTGACTATTCCCCAAAAGTGTTAATATTTCATGACCCCAAATGAATTGTTACATGGAAGAACTTGGTGATTAGGAGGGCATTAAAGGATGTGCTTTTCTTCCTTTCAAATTTCAAAACAAACAAAGGTTAACCCAAAGCTTATGCTTATTAATTAATTCCCTAAAAAAAATACCTAATCCAGAAAATGCAATCAATTCAAATACCCAAAACTGGCCATCAAAGGGATTACCAACCACTCAAATCATAAATCCACTATAAAAGTATGTCTTGTTCTAACTCTTTTTTTGTCAATTTTGTGATGTAGCCAAGGTGGCAATCATTTGTAAGCCAATTTAATCAAATTTGGCTATTAACAAAAACATGAAAGGAAAAACTGTAAACAACCTTACATATCTTTTGCTACCTTCCTGAACCATGTATAGAAATGTAGGAATTATTTTAGATTCTTTTTTATCCTTTTCAGATTTTTGGATTTTTACCAAAAAAAATCATCAAATTTGTGATAAAAAATTTCCAAAATTTTGCACCAAAAAAAAAAGGGTAAGCCAAAGTGGCCATCACACTCCACTAGAAGATGTGTTTAAATAAGACAACATGCTACTATTAGTCAAATAGATGCATGTAGATTACCAATTCATCGATATGAGCATGTCTAGTAGGAAAGTTCCTTTCACATTGCATTTTGGATGAGGTATTATAGTACAATGGTGAAAAACAAATTTAGGCTAGCAAAATAAACATTCAATAATGCCTTTGAGGGTGCCAATAAAAGGAATTGATTGTGTTATTGATTGGCTCAATTGGTGAAATTTGAATAGTCTTTGACCTTTTGCAATCCATTTTGTATGTGTCATGTGATAATGAATTGAACGCTGATTATTATCATGACGTCATGAAAAAAATAAGATTAATTTGGCTTTCAATTACCCGATGGGACAAACTTAAATCCCACTAATAATCGACCAACTAATACTAATGTTCAAAGTGCCTAGTCATTTTCATCTTTGATGATATATTATTTTCATAAATGTTGTGAACAAAAGGGGTTGGGTGTGCATGTTGCCCGACCATTAATCATCATTTTACAATTTGCCTCTAATCAACATCAACCTCCTTGACACTCCATGGTCTTGGTCAATCATCCTTTTTACACATACATAAGTAAGGCGAAGAAAGGTTTTATTATCAACAGCAATATGGAAATATTCGTTTGTCATTTGAAACCTTTCCAAAAAGAGGTGTTAAGCACCCCCATTCATCACCGCTTTGAGCATTTCTAGCACAAAACCATTGTTGTTGCATCATTTGCATGTCCACATAAAATGCATCTTAAACATATAGGTATCACTATAATTATCATTGGATCTACTCATTCATCAATGTTTGATCAATTGCATCATACAAAATTTCACACACGATCTTTCCATACTTGTCCATATTCATCTTCCAAAATCAAAATTTTATATAACAATATTTCTTACAATCTTAAAATTAGACACCCCATTGTGACATCCAATGTGGTCAAAATGATTTGTGGCATACCATAGTACCTAGGTGGCTTTGGCACAAATTATATTATTTTTCATTTTGTCAAAAATAAATAAACAAATAGTATTTTATGTCAAACTATTTGAAAATTCAATCAAAGCAACCAAACTTGAACCCATGCCCCATCCACCAAAATGACATAAATTTTTATCAATCTAACCAAATACAACGAGAAGTTTGTGAAAACTTTCATGATTTTGTTATATTTATTTTGTATATGTTGAAAATTTCAAAATCAAAAAATTAAGATGCCAAATCAAAAACTTCAAATTATATTAATATTCGGCACTAATGTGTTGAAGTTGCCAAGGTATTATGATAAACACTTAATCGCACACTATTAGGAAAAAATAAATGAAGTTGTGACAAAAACATGAAAAAACATGAAGTTAGGTTGAAAACAAAATTGAAGGCTGGGCTTTCAACTACGCATGAATTGACCATGGGATTTCAAGCAAAGTCCTATAACATCAATGAGGCATTGACCATTTTTTAAAAGTAAGGGACACATTATAATCCACAATCATGCATAAAAAATTATCCCATCACATCTTTTTATGAACATCATAATTTGTAAATACTTTCCCATTAAGCTTATTGTAACATAGATAATTAAAATTTAGAAAATATTAATGTTGAATATGGCTTCACATTTTAAGTTAATCTTGAATCCTTAAAAAACTATGATTAATAATCCAAATAATCCCCTTAACTATGTTTTCAATGAAATAGGATGAACAGATTTTTTTGGATGAAAATAAGACAACTTCAATGTGTTGAGCTTAAGGTGAAATGAATATACAGAAACAAAGAAAAAAGACAATGAATGCAAATTGAAGCCAAAATTATGCATGACAAGTCATGTGCAATTCACATTCACAAAATACACATAATATATTATAAGGAGGAATCATCATTCACCTCCTTATAGTACTTTGTAGATAGTGGTGGGGACTACATTGAAATGGCTAAGTTTTCCAAGATTTTCAAATGGTAGTCATGAAATTGTCAAGTTATGGGGCATTGCACTATTTTGATAAGGAGTTTGATTCTAAAACTTTAAAAGGTGAAGTTATAACCTTGAAAGACGATTTTTCCATACCATATTGCACACTTCATGCAAAGGTGATTTGACCCTTTTGTTGGACAATTTAATGATTGGGAGTCAAGTTGGTAATTTCACCATTCTTTTGATCATAACTTGTGTTTCAAATATCCAAATTTGAAATTCAAAAACACTTTGAATATTTAATCTTTAATAAATTGGTTTAGGGTTTAACTAGACCCCCAATTTGGACAAGATCATGTCCCCAAACATTGCTCCAGAATTTTAAGACATCATGGGATTTTATCCCCCAAAATGGGAATCCACTTGGGAGTGGTGGGATTCACTTTCTTGCATTTTTTCACACTTGTGTGAATGTGTTTGAAGCCCAAAAACAATTCTTGGCCTACTTCCCTTCTCATTCTTTAACTTTGGTCACAAACCCAAGGTCAAGGTTGGAACAAGTCTCCCGTTCAACCTAATTTCACTTGGAAACATTTAAATCACTTTTTTAATTAACTTCCTTTATCCTAGGAAAGACATTTTGTTATCCGTCATAAGAGTTGGTCATGCACCCAAGTTAGGGTCATGACATGGGCAATATTCACTTGCTTGAATGATTATATACCTCAAGGTGGACCACAATACATTGGGTTGTGGCCAAATTTTCAAACATCCTATTGGGCATGGCCCATATGAACAAGTTGATTTATTACTTACAAATTCAAACCCATGTATCGAGGTTATTGAAATATAATGTGCCACAACCTAGCCTTGGGCTCACAATTAATGTTTGGGTATTGCAAAAAAATGGGTTGGGAGTAAAATCACAATCAAAGGAGCCACCCAAGTGGACATTCCTTACAATTACATTTTTGTATGTTTGAAAAATCACAATTGAAACACAATAGTTTGGATTGTCATAATTTTTTTGCGAATATTTTCCATTAATTGCAAAGTTTACATTCTCAAATCTTGACACAAATAAAAAATGTTTTTGCATGTTCAAAACATTCAAACCTTGAGAATGGACAATCCTTTTTTTTTTTAAACGTCCTTTTTTATTATCAAAAGTGCACCATTCCTTCTAAAAATTGAAAAGGATTTAACATTGATGATTAGAAGGGAAAAATACTTGAATTGATGAAAATTGTTTTTATAATCCATTTGAAGACATTTGACTCAAAAATGCTTTTGACCTTGAAAAATATGGATTTTGAAAATGTGCCTTTGACAAAAGTTGTTCATGTTTATGTGATAGAAGGCGTGAATGCATAATATACATGATATAAAATCATTTTGTAGTCAAAATGTATTTATATCTAAATCGTAGTCTTAAAGAGAGTATTTGAAATACAAATTTTTAAGTTATAAACCAACACAAAAAGAACATGTGTCATGTGTAGTCCTTGAAAAAAGACTTTTACCTTAGCACCTCGGCTCCTTTGACTATATTTTCACCCTTAGGGGAATAAAACCAAAATGCAAGGTGAAGAAATATATACTCCTTCACATGAAATGGGAAGCTTTTGGGAATTGCAAGGAAACATCCTTAAAGATTTGGGGAAAAATTCCCACCTTGAGAGTTAAGATTCCCTACATGAGAATTAAGACTCCCTATGAATCCAAAATGTTCAAAAGACAATTTGTTGGATTAAATCACCTCCAAATTGAATGATTTTTAGCTTGTTGAAAAAAAATTCAATGAGAATAGCTACAAAAATGTGCAGACATTGCATGTTGAAAGAATATTTATTTCACTATGCCAAAAATGTCGTTCTATGACTAGTCTTTTTCAACTAGACTAGTCGTTTATGCCAGTTGTAGTTGAATCAAACTCATCATTTATGCCATTTTTAGGCACTTGTGCTCCTTGTAGGTATATAGGATTGGTCATAGAATGACATTTTTGGTGTAATGTTTTAAAGAAGTTTAGATGATCCAAAGCTTCAATGCATTATGTGTTTTGGAATTTTGGGAAGTCATATTGGGACTTTTAAAAAGATGTTAATCAATGTGTTCCCTATAAACAACTCCAAAGTATATTACAAGGAAGAAGGGGGTTCCTTTTCCCAAGATTGAGCCATGTGAATGTAATGTGAATTTGGGGCAAACCCATCATTCAATGTTGGCTCTATATTTATAGTATAACCATTTGCATTGTATGGTTTATGCATTTCAATTCACCGAAGGTGCCCATGAAAAAATGAATGTCACTTTTTCCTAATCCCATCTTGGAATTCCTACACACCCCTCTTGTCCCAATGTAAGGAAATAAAAACCATGCCCCAAATTCTTCCTATTTGCCATTGTTGTCACTCCAGGAACAAATTTGGCTCATTATCAATCAAAAGAAAATAAAAAAGAAATGACACAATGAAACTTGTTTGTTAATTCAATATCCTATGGACAACCATAGAAGTTAAACGTCCCAATCCCCAAGGTGACCCTTTTGTAATCATACTTTTGCAAACCTTGTTTAACCATTTACACTCTTTCCATTAATCCATCTAATTATGGATAATCTTGTGAAGTAGTTTGATGATTGATCAAAACTTGTTCATATAATACTTGAAATTCTCTTAAGAATTCTCTTCCTTAGTTCATAGAAACTTTCATGAAGCCTCCAAATTATTGATTTAATATTAAGTCCAAAATGCAATTAAAACATGTATTTGATTAATTCTAAATTAAATCGTTAATTTTAGACTTTTTAAACTTGGTGGTTAGAATCAAGTTTTTAATTGAATTTGAAACAAAACATGGGAATGCCATCTATTTGGTGGATCATTTAAAGAGGCAAAACATTATTGAAATCTATTATTACATCACATGGTGGCTTCCAAATCAAAGTTTCTTTTCAAATTTCCAATCTCCAAATGGTCATTTGTTAGTTCTAAACTTTTGAAAAGTTCATAATAGTTAAATACATGATATAAATGAAAAAATGGCAAAAATTTGGTTATAATGTTTTTCTATGCTTTTGAATATTTTATCTTCATTAGATTCAATTTATGTGTTATTTCACATGTTTCCATAATATATTAGAAATGGCAACATGTAAAAATATTATAAACTTGCAACATTAGTACAATTTTTGACACTAAAGACATGAAAAACCAAACATCAATTACATATGTTGGAATAACTGTTATTGTGATTACATCCTTTTAACGTCATCAAAACTTGTTGTTCCTCCTTGGATCTTTTTCAAAATTGCTTTCAACACAAGTGAATTTGTGCATGATTATGAAGATGACAACATACATAAAGTTGAATCCAACACATTGGCAAGTTTGTGGTCCACAATGTTTAAAAAAATTTGAAAGCAACTTTAATTCTTCTTGAGTTTATTGAAGTTTGTAGTTGTTTTTTGTTTTTGTAATTTTTTTTCACAAAATTTGAATTCTGTATTTAATTATTTAATTCCTCGTAGCTTCAATTCATTAAACATGCATAATATTATTTTTTTGCAAACATATTGTGATGGCATTTTTTTTTTCATTTTTGCTAATTTTGTTTTGCATTTTGAACAAATTCATTTTTTCACTTCACCTTTGGGTCCATTCACAATTGGGGTGTCCCTAAGAACCATAGGAATATATAGAAATTTTTACATTATCTACCAAAATAAAATCTACACAAGAAAAATTTAATTGAAAAAAATCCAATAATTCAAAATAAGATTATTTGTATGGTGGTGGTGATTTTTCACGTGCAAATTATCATGCATAAATACTTTGTTTTAAATCCAAAATATATATTAAACTTAATTTTTTTGCATGATTTTTTTTCGCAAATGTAATTTGCATCTAAGGTTACAAATTTCAAGCTTAATGAATGTAAACAATAAACCAAATCGCAAAAAAAAAAAGATATTTTCCATGTAACCCCACAAAAGGGAATTTTGTGGCCTTTGAAATTGTCATATGGTTTATGAGTGATTCAAATGCATCTAATGAACTTTGCTAACCATAAATGTAAACATTTTTTATTCATAGAAAAATTTTGAGGTCCATTGTACTATTTAATACACTCCTATTTGATTCCTCATATATAATATTGTAGTTAAGACAATTAACACAATTGTTTTAGAAGACTCAAAAGGACATTGATAAAATATCCAATATATATTTAGATACTTTTATTTGGTCAATATGACATTATTTTAATTTTAGGCACACAATGATACATTATGATTGTGACACAATAAATATTATAAAAATCTAAATTTTTTTAATGTAATCCTTTGATTATGAAATAGTCCTTTTAGGTACCCCAATTGTGAATAGACCCCTTTCTAAATAATTTGAACCATACATATCAATCAAATCATGTCCATTGGCCCAAAAAGGAAAAAAAATTGTTGTTGTATTTATGTTGAGTAAAACCGTTGGGCATTACCAAAATTAGGACTATGTTCAACTACCACCTTGCATGGGCCATTATTTTGGTAATGCTCTTGCCCTTTGGCTTTACCTTACATTAAAAATTAAAAGCTTCTAAGGTCTAAGGATTTGTAACACAATAATTTTCCATTAGAAATTAAAACTTTGTCTACTTACCGTGTTTACATTATTACTAGCTTTAGCACACACCCCATTTTAAAGTATAAATTTATTGAAGACTATGGACCAATGAATTGTTCCTTCAGCTTAAAATTAATTCAATCAAGCTTATTGGTGTATGTGTCATTAGTAATGTTTGTCACAAACCAAACTTTTAAGTTGCATTAGATTCCTTTCTTAATTCTTGGTTTAAAAAAAAATGTGAAGTAGCTTGTGATGATCTTAGATTCAAATTCATTTCATGTAAAATTTAATATTTGCATAATGATTACATTTTATTGCTAAATTATGAAACTAATCACTAAGCATACCTACATAGTTTTTGCATCATTCATAATGTGTAAGTTTTTTTGATAAATAACAATTGGATGGATTATTCTTAGTTAAAATTAAAGGTGTTATAATAAAGTAAATAAATAAATACATTTTGGTCATATGCTCTTTTAAGCAAAGTGGGATTGATTCCAATCTTCAGTGAACAATAAAATATTGGACATTTTTTGTAAAAGGAATCAAGGGTTGGGATTGAATTGAATTGCATTTTGTTTTGCCATGTCATGTTTTAGTCTTAATATGTTGGGCCACTTAATGTTGAGACTTAAAACAAGGGGACTTGGCTTTTTTGGTTAGATTTTCATATGGTCCAAAAGTGAAGGATGGATTAGATCTTGAATTTTTTTGTGAATGGATTAAAATATTGTATATGGTTACAATGGAAGCCATGGGGCAATGTAAGTTCCTTCATATTTTACAAAATTTAACATTAAAAAAACATTATTACAAGGAAATGTAATTGGAAAAAATGGACTAAAAGATGTAAGTTTTATTTTATTGTTAGGAACCACTTGTTTAGTAGCAAAAAAATACCTAATGCAAATCAACTATGCTTAATAACAAGTAATAATTTATTTTTGTAAATGGGAAATGGGATTGTACAATGTGAAAATCCTAATTTATTGTGGGAAATCAATATACATGTTAAAATACACGTGATATACATGCATTGAAATACATGCATGTATTTCAAACCATTTCTTGCATGTATGTGTGGAAATTAGCAATGGTAGTCAACTTTAAAACTATTATAACTTGTTGTTTGAAGACTTTGACCAAGATTAGAAGAGGTACCCTTTCTACATTTGGAATCCCAATTTGTTTTGGTAGATTCATGCAAAAATTCATCCATTTATTTGTTTAAATTATCAAGGATTTAAAATTTTTGAAAAAAGGAAGAGATTTTTGGAGTGTTTGAAGATTTGACTTTTGAAAAGCCTAAAATTAACAATTGAGCACTTGGAAGTTGAAAAATTGAAGAGAAACGTTTATATGGGGGCCACCAATTGAAGCAATAATAGATATTAATAATGTTTTGCTTCACTAGATGATCCAATAAATATATGTTAGTAATGTTTTATGTAAAATTCATTATAAAACTTGATTCCAATTACCATAATGTTAGAAAAAGTTCAAAATTGACAATGTAATATATAATAAATTAACTAATTGTATGAACATGAAAAACTACAAAATATATTCATGTGAAATTAGTAATGATAACATTTACTAGGGTGCAAATTGCAAGCCTTTTTTGAAGAACATAATGTCACATGTTAATAAGAGGAACTTCACATGTGTTCAATATGTGACCTTACAAATTAAAATTGAATGAAAAAAAGTGAAACCATGCTAGTTTGGTTAAACAAAATGGTTTTGGCCCAACATTTCTGCATATTTTAGTTCCATTTTTTGGGACATGTTGGGGTCATGTTATGTCAAAAGTAGCACAATATGCTACAAATGATAGCAAGGTTTGTATGGATTTGTGGGAGGTTAACTTGTAGTCAACTCAATCATATGGACAAAAATATTAGGCAAAGCGTGGAAGGAGGCATGCATGGATGTTAAACTTAAATTATTAGTGAAAACTAGGTTTGCATCATGGGTTGTCTTGATCTAATAAACCTTGGAATATATGAATGCAATAAATATGTGATATGATTATTAAACAATTCATTTGTTAGCATGTGGGTGCCTATTGATTAAACATGGGCAATTGCAAGGATGATTTTCAAATTTTTGATGCATGCTATAAAACAATGCATTTGAACTAATCCAATGGTTTTTGTTACTATCTAATGCAATAATTTTTATTTTTTACTTTGATGAATGAAATGAAAGGACAAGTTTATGCAATGGAGACCTTATTATAGCCCTTAGTCTAAGGTGATTTGACTTATAACTTCAATTTATGAAGCTTTGCTTGCTAAGCCAAGTGATTGAAGTTATGTAGCCTTTCCTTGCTTTTGCAAAAATCTTCTCTCCTTAAAAGGCACATAACATGATGGACATTATGTTGAACCCCCATCACAAAAACTTGAAAGCTATAAGCAACTATGTGGGTATTGTTGAGCTTTTGTTATTGTTGAATAATATGATTGGAAGATGGTCATGCCATGACTTGTAGAAGTTTATAAACATTTGAACACTTGAAGTGTTCTTCCTCTTGAACCCTTTGTTACTATTGACGTTGATTTTTTTTTTGGGATAATAGGTGTCAAATAATGGTGTAATGGATGTTTTATTGAAGAATGAATTGCACATGTTATAATGTTTTCACAAGAGGACCCCAAGGATTGTGAGAACCTGATGATGTGATAGGTTGGTCATGAAAATGAATTTCTTCATGTTGCTTTTTAACATGTTAGATCCTTGGAATCATGGGTTTTCAAATTAAAATCAAGTGGATTTTCACCATTGTATGAATGATAACAAACCTATGGCTATCCAAACTTGAAGTGGACAATTTGAATTGGTACAATATGATCAACAAAAATTGGTCACATGACATTCACATGGGTTGTGAAAGAAGGAAACATGGTTTGTTAAATGAATTCATAGAGGTTGAAGACACATTGATGGAGGACAATGAATTGTTTAATTGTGGGTTGTTTGAAGGAGAACTTGAACTTTAATGTTGTCCATCTTTGGAACTTTTTAAACTTATGAGTTGAAAAAAGTTTGTTGTTTGCAAGTTTTTAAAAACAACTTGCTTGTTTCAAGTTTATGTTTGGGTACTGATGTTGGTTATTTTGTGATGTGGGAAAGTGCAAATGAATACAAAATGGTGAAAAACAATGAAACCATCTCTAGGCCATGGCTATTGGTTGTATTATGGTTCCATGAAGCCCATGATTTTATAATTCATTGAATTTTCAATTTTTTGTATTGTAGAAATTATTTTGACTTTGTTTCATGTTTGTTTCCTAACCCTTTCATGTCATGTTTTTGAATGTTGAAGTTCATCATGACTTTAGTCTTCTTGTTGTTTATGGAAACAAGAAAACAACTTAGGATGCATATTTTGTTTTATGGGTTTAGAATTAGGTAGGCATTTTTACACCTTAAAACTTATACTTGGATTAAAACTCAAACTAATTGTTTCTATCAAGATAAGAACCATTATAATTGAAAATCAATGGTAAAAACAATTGATCCTAACTTGAAACTGATGGGTTTTCATATTTTGAAAATTTTAAAGAAACAAAATTGATGATTCTTTGTTTTTATGAAAATTGTAGGAACCAAAACTAAAGGTTCTTTTAAAAACCTAAAATCAAACAACATTGTTTGAAACCACATTAAAGTGAACTTTGTGATGTGTTAAGGGTTGAAAGTTGAAATCCAATGAATTATTGAACCTCGTTGGACCTTAAAAAAAAAAACCTAAATTCTAGGGAAAAAATAAAAATAAAATAGTGCATAATGTGAAAATTAGAAAGAAACATCCTTAAATGTCAAGTAAATATTACCAAAAGTAAAGAAAAGGAGTTAAGACCTCAAAAATCCATAAGACACCATACATTGTGAAAAAAATAAAAATAAACAAAATTGATAAAATAAAATCACATGTTTGACACCTTTCTTTTGAGTTTCAAGAAAGGAATTTTTGATGAAAGATGATATGAATGAAAAAGGTTTGATTGGAACCCCCATACTTGAATACTATTTGAAAGAGTGTAAAAGTCATAATGTTATTCATTTGCACATAGATCCATGTAAATTTTTTTTGTGGGTTAAAAACATATGCTCACATCAGCCTCACTCCACCTAAGAGATTTTTTGGTGGCAAATTTTTGGTCTTTTGTGGAAGAAAGTTTGAGGAAAAAAAAAGGAAAAAAGATGTTTTTTTAGCAAAATAATCTCATTTTTGAAAATTCTAAAAGAATTGAAAAGTAAAATAAAGTTAGCTCCAATCTACTTTGGCTAAAGTCAAAAGTTTTGGTTTTTCCAAGGTTAAGACTAAAGCAGAATTTAGGAACAATTATTTTTGATTCTTTAAGCCATAATGAAGAGCACAAAGAGACATCTTGATTTTTCTTTCTTTCTTTCTAAGAAAAAATAAAATAAAAATGAATTCTTCAAGGCATAATAATATTTTTAAGGAAGAGTAGAATTCAAGAAGCCATCCAACCAAAGTTTCTGAATTTTTTTAAAAAAAGAACTTCAAAAAGGTCTAAAGATTTAACAAGAGCACAATTGTGCAACCCAAAAACAAAAGTTTTCTTCAATGCATTGCAATTTAGAGAAATGAAAGAGCAGAATTGAAGAAACCCATCCAAATTTTATTTTGTGATAAATTATTTTTTGGCAAAGTTTTGCATTAGTGTGACCCATAAAAAGAAAAAAATTTGGAAAATATTAGGGTTTAGGGTTTAGGTAAATTGCACACAAAATGAGGAACCCAAATTTGCCAAATTTGTGAAGCCTGAAAACATATGATCAAAGTGTAGGAACTACTTATGCAAGTCTTCCAAAGAAGAGTGGGGGGAAAGGAAGAGAGAGAGAGAGAGTTTGAGTTTGCAAGTTTTGCAAAAATGTGGTTTTTTTTCCTTCTGGTGTGTGAAAAGTTGTGACTTTTGTGGAAGAGTTTTGTGCCCTTTCAAATTCTACATGATTTTTTTGATGTTTTAGGTTGTTGAATTATTAGCTTTCTCTTCTCTTCAATAGCTAGCAGCAACAAAAGGGTGACAAATTCTTCTTTGGAGAAACAAAAGAACAAAGGCAGAAAGAATTTAAGAACCAAGGGGAGAATTCAAGAGCAACCCAGTGTGAAAGAAAAAAGTATGTACATAGTGAGTGAGTATGAATGAAAGGGAAATAAATTTGAGCTTTCCAAAAACCCTTTGTAAAAATGATCACTTGACTTTGTGTCCCTAGCAGCAGCAAAGGGCAAAAGAAAATGCAAGAACTCCTTTTTTGGGCATGTTTTTGCTAGTGAGATTTTCTTCCATGGATCATCATGTGGAAGCTCTGACAAAAGTTGAACAGGAGTTGTTGTTGGGTTAGCTGATTTCAGCATGACCCAATAATCTGATGCTTGCTTTTTTGAAGTACATATGTGGATGGTTCAAGCATCTTATTAGGTTCAAGTCTCCAGTTTGAGCTCCAAAGGAATTGAAAACTTTTTGAATTTTCCAAATGGAGAATGAATCTGTTTGAGCTCCAAAAGAATTGAAAGCCTTTTTGAATTTTCCAAATGAAGAATCTGGAAAAGATGAAGAAGTCTTGTGGGTGTTGTAGTAGTAGTAGCCACATTGTGCAAGTGAATTTCGGTTGCAATCTTGACGGTCAACAGCTGCTTGCTGAAGAAGAAGACCTTGTGGTGTCAAACACCCAACAACAAGTGGCCTCCACCAGTGAGCCTCCTCCACCTCTGGCTCCAAGAGGTGAAGAAAAAGAAGAAGGTAATAAGCAGCAGCTCTTAGACAAAATTACTAGTATGGATTTTGATCACAAGGTAGAAGTAGTAGTACCTGACCCAGTTTCCAAAACCTCGAATCGAGAAACTAGTAGTGACCACTACCACCACACAGAAGGTGGTCGAAACTTGCTACCACCCAAGTGGCAAATTCATAGAACCTCAGGAATTGACAACTCAATTGAATCCAATATCAAAGCAATTCTGATGACCCAAATGCGGGAACCATTCAATTCACATTTGCAAGACCTGGAGTTGATGAATCTGCTGCAAAAGTGCCTGGAGACAGATCAAAAGGCTGGCTGGATGTCAACTGTAGTTTTGGCAGCAAATGTCCGACACTTTGAGAGTAGGAAGGAGGAGGATTTGGGATGGGGTTGTGGTTGGCGCAACATCCAAATGTTAAGCTTCCATTTGATGATGCAAGACCCGCACATGAAGGATGTATTGTTTGGTGGAGCAGGGTTTGTTCCTGATATCTTGGCCTTACAAAACTGGCTTGAAGTTGCATGGGCCAAAGGCTTTGATCTTGCAGGAGCAGATTACTTCGACTGGCACATTCGTGGCACTCGTAAATGGATTGGAACCACTGAGTGTGCTGCTTTGCTCCGATCATTTGGTGTTCGTGCTCGCATTGTTGATTTCCAATGTGCTGCAAGGAAGAAGAAAGGAATTGTAGCAATTGGTGATGATCATGGTAAATGTGGCATCTCCAATTCAGAGCAGACAAGGAGACAGCAGCAGCAGCAGCAGTTATCATCTTCAGCAGCAATTCAAGACAATCATGCCATTGAGCTGGGTGAGAGAGAGAGAGAGAGTGCATGGGATTGTGGTCTGTTTCTCCTCCTATTCAAATTCACTGATCCTTTGTTCCGAAATCACACATGTTGGAGAAAATTTATGTTGTTTCCTGTTGTGGGTGTGCACATGTGCAGAGAATGGATTACAATGGTATGATCAGAAATGTGGAGAGGATGATGGCAGGCAAGAAGAAGAGCTATCCCAGAAGCCTGACATAATTGTCTCCTCCAACCACCGACATCTTGTTGACTGGGTTTGGAATTACTTCATGGACATGCCAGGTGAGTCAAAGAGCTTGACACCCACTCTTGCATTTGATCCTGTGAGAAAGCCCATGATATGCAGCAGGCGTTCCCCACTCTATTTCCAGCACAGGGGTCATTCCAGGACAATTGTGGGCATTGAGAGGCAGCAGCGACAGCAGGGTGCAACAGCAGCAACACATGATGATGAACTATTCTTGATTGTCTTTGACCCATCTCAGAAAACCGAAGACATTGCAAGAGCATTGAAGGGGAGAAAAGGATGGCAAAGGCTACTCAAGCGAGGGATCCAAAGCCTAAAACATGCAGAGTATCAGCTATGCTACATAGACGAAGGCATAGCTTATGGTGAAGAGTGGGAGAGCCTCAAATTCCTCACCAGTGTCCATTACACATATTGAAAAAAAAATTCCCTCAAATTTTCACTCAACATTCAAGCAGGTACGCCATTCTAAACTTTGCAAAATATGCAACAAGTCCCAGAGAGTATGTATTTCCTCAACCTCAAAGGCTCAAAGTACTGAATACCAATGCCAAGAGATCTGACAATCTTTCCCTTCAGAAACTGCCCAAAAATAAAAGACAAACAAAGATCTCTAAGACAGGATCTGATCTAAACCCATGATCTCTAATGCGACACTTTGGGTCAGCACACAATTATACAAAGCAATTTCAAGGGCTGTTTTCCAACATCCGAGGTAAGCATTCTAACATGTGCTTAGGATCTCATATGAACACATTTTCCTCTAGAGCTTCTCAATTTAATAAGTATCTGATGAAACTAGCATAATTTCTAACAAGGGGATGGACATATCTGACACTTTCTCACTATGCTGCATTGGGTTAGCAGCCCATCATTTGCACTTTCCTTCATTCTTCTTCTTCTTCATCTTCTGAAGCTTCTTCTAGCCTAACATGTCTTTTGAATTCTGTTCAGTTTTTGGTCCTAAATCCAAGGACCCACCAACAAGTAGTACTAGACTCATGGGTTGGGTTTTTCTATCTACATGAATTTATTGCCCAATATTCAGGTAATTCTGAATTATTAACTGGGGTTTTGCTTTTAGGG
>Ga0209611_10000290_pt1 | contig 68614 bp, 61 predicted proteins | sample S1TSphgellanicum_3_FD_187693 | JGI IMG/M metagenome (GOLD analysis project Ga0209611, IMG submission 187693) | Host-associated microbial communities from peat moss isolated from Minnesota, USA - S1T2_Fc - Sphagnum magellanicum MG (SPAdes) (version 2) | ecosystem: Host-associated > Plants > Peat...
AGGTCGGTCCGACGCTACAGGCGCAGAGCATGGCTAGCGACGCCGGCGCGGCCACCATGCCACGCGCGGCAGTCAATCTGAGGCGGGGCCATTTCATCGTCGCAACCCTGGGCTCGAAGCGATTAAGCCCAAATGGTCGAATTATTACAATACGTTAATGTGGGCGCCAGTGCCCAATCCCTAGGTCCCAGGTCTGCCAACTAGGCGGCAGGGTAGGCGAATCAGTGGTGCCCGGCCGGCGGCCAAGCCACGGAGGTCATCAGGACCCGGGCCGCTTCCACTGCGTGAGAAAATCCGTGACTGCCTTCGATTGCATGCCGCGCATGGCTTCGAACTCGCCGGTCTTCTGGCTGTAGAGCAAATCCCCGTGCTCCCCCAATACGGCGAGCGCCGGAACACCCTTGTTGAGCGGGACTTCGTAGCGCGCGGCGATATCCAGATTCTCGTTCAACCGTCCGATATTGACGTGCACCAACACGAAGTTGGCATCGAGAATGGGCTTATTGGTCGCATCATGAAAGTAGAGATCGAGAACCCGGCAATCTGGGCACCAATTGCCGCCGAAATCCAGAATCACCCGTTTGTGATTCGCGGCGGCGGTACCGAGTGCGGCGGCGAGATCGACCTTCGCCTGTTCCGGAGGAGGGTAGATATCGCGCTCCGCCGAACGCGACGTCAGCATCGACATCGACCCCACAATCGATATCAATATGGGAATCCACCGGGTGCGTACGCTAGCCATACCAAACCATACCGCGCCCACCAGTCGCTTTCAACCGGCGGCCGTTCCAGCACCGGCTATGGTAAAAGTCTGTGCCCCTCTTACCGCATGTTGTCATTCTCACGCGTATTGCCGAGCACCGGCAGTTCGTCTTCCAATTCCAGCCCGTCCGAATACAGCGAGTCTTCTTCGTTGTCGACACGCACCACGGTGTCCGGATTGCGAGTCTTCTCGTAGGCGGCGTTGTCTACCGCGCGTTTGCGCTCCGAGCCGTCCAGCGCCACGCCTCGAAGCGTGGCTTCGCCGGACTTTTTCAGATCGACGGTCGGCTCGTTATCGTCATCGACCGGCTGGCGGTCGAGTTTCTCGTCTTCCATGCGATGCACTCCCAAGGGTGAATATGACAAGCCCCACTCTATGCTCGACTGGGACCTGCTAATACATGACCGAGTCATCAGCGGCTGTAGGGATTGACCGACAGGTGGGTGACTCCAACTGTCGATTGCCTAAACGACCTGCTAGCCTTAGACATGACGTCGGTGTGCAGACGCGAAGTTTCGGCTGTTGCATGGCTGTTCGCGCTGGCCGTGGGCGCGACGTCGGCGCGTGCCGCCGATCCACAGTCCTACCGGGTGGAGTTCGGCACGGTCGGCAACGGCGAGATCGACGCGACGGTGAAGTCGACCTCGGATCTGCAGGCGCTGCGCAAATCGGCCCCGGTCGGCCCGTTTGGATTGATCGCGCGAGCGCGCAGCGACGTCGACCGGCTCACCACGGCGGTCGAGAGCTTCGGCTACTATCAGGCTCATGTCGAGGTCCGAATCAATGGCCTGTTGGTGAGTAACCCCGGGCTCGGCGAGGCCTTGACCGCGTTGCCGAAAGGCAGCGACGCGCGAGTCGCCATCGGCATCGCTTTGGGGCCGCTCTATCATCTACGAAAGATCGAGATCGACGGCGACTTGCCCGACGCGCTCCGCAACACGCTGGGTTTGAACCCCGGGGAGCCCGCGGTCGCATCGGCCGTGCTCGACGCCGGCGCGCGCTTGTTGACCGCGCTGCAGGAAAAGGGCTATGCCTTCGCCAAGGTGGATCCGCCCGTTGCCTATGAGGCGGCGGAAGCGCCGGTGCTCGATCTCAAGTTTCATGTGGAGACCGGCGCGCGGGTGAACATCGGCGACATCCGCTTCCAGGGTCTGCAACGTGTGCACGTATCGGTACTGCGAGCGCGATTGTTATTGCACACCGGGGATGCCTACAGTCCCTCCGCCATCGAGCGGGCGCGAAACGATCTGCTCAAGTTGGGTGTATTCGGTCAGGTCAGCGTCGAGGTGGGTACGGCACCGGATGAGGAAGGGGGTGTGCCCATCACCTTCAAGATCCGCGAGCGGCTGCGCCACGCCGTCACCTTCAATTCCGCCTTCTCGAGCGACTTGGGCGGCAGCGGCGGCGCCACGTGGAGCGACCGCAATGTCTTTGGTAACGCCGAGCAGCTGAACCTCAAAGCGGAGGTGATCAACCTCGGCGGCAGCGACACCACGGGAGTCGGCTACGACACCAAGGCGACCTACACCGTCCCGGATGTCGGCCGACGCGATCAATCACTGCAGTTCGCCGTGGGCGCGATCAAGCAGTCGCTGCAAGCCTACGATCAGACCGCGCGCACCAGCAGCGTGACCCTGAACCGCAAGTTCTCCACCGAGTGGAGCGGCGGCGTCGGTCTCGCGACCACCGACGAGCACGTCATCCAAGATGCGGTGACGCGCAACTATACCCTCGTGGCGTTGCCGCTGACCGTTGCCTTCGACTCGACCCACCTGGCTTCACCGCTCGATGACCCGCGCCACGGCATTCGTGCCTCGATGAGCGTTGCGCCGACCTACGCGATCGGTCATCCGAACGCGACATTCATCATCAGCCAGATCAAGGCGGCCACGTACTTCGATCTGAGCAAACTGGTCGGCGCGGATCCCGGGCGAACGGTGCTCGCCACCCGGGCGCTCGCAGGCCTCGCGCAGGGAGCGGGAGAATTCAGCTTGCCGCCGGATCAGCGCTTCTACGGCGGCGGCAGCGGTACCATCCGCGGCTACCGCTATCAAGGCGTCGGCCCGGTATTCACCGTTCCCACGACGACGGTGATCGTCGACGGCAAACCCGTCACCACCGGCGGAAATCCCGTGATCGTCGACGGCGAGCCGATTCCTATCGGCGGTACCGCGATCACCGCGGGGAGCTTGGAGTTGCGGCAGCGTATCGGCGTCAATTACGGCGCCGCCGTGTTCGTGGATGCGGGACAGGTGAGCGCAACGTTGAAAGGAGTGCCCGGCGAAACGCGTATCGGCGCCGGCACCGGTATTCGATACTTCACGCCGATCGGACCGATCAGGCTGGATTTTGCGGTACCGACCGAGCGCCATTCGGGCGACGATGCGTTCGAAGTCTATATCGGACTGGGGCAGTCCTTTTGATGCGCGGCCAGTGGCTTCTATGAGTGGACCCTGGTTGACGCGCCGACGCTTGAAAGTCTCCGCCTGGGTTTGCGGCGGCGTGCTGCTGCTGTGCGTGCTGCTGGTTGCCGCGCTATTCATTGCCGGTAATACGGACTCGGGCCGTGTGATGCTCGAGAACATCACCTACCGGCTGACCGCGAGACAGGTCAAGTTGACCGGGCTGGCGGGGCCGTTTCCGCGAGCGCTGACGCTCGAGAGACTGGAGCTCATCGACGAGCAAGGCGTCTGGCTGACCGCCACTCATGTGACGCTGCAGTGGTCGCCGCTGGCGTTGCTCGAGCGCCGTTTCCAGATCGATCAACTGCACGTCGAAGACATCGACATGCAGCGGCTCCCGGCGAGTTCGAGCAAGAAGGCGAGTAAGGGCCCACCGTCGATACCGCGCATCGATGTGACGGATGCGTCGATCGACGTACTCGAACTCGGACCCCAATTGGCGGGTGCGCCCGCTTCGCTCACGCTGCGCGGCAGCGCCAAACTCCGGTCGGTCGAGGAGATGGCCTTCGATGTCACCGCGCACCGTATTCGCGACGCCGGCGACTACGAATTGAAATTACGTTTCGATGCCAAGCGCATGGACGCGGCCCTCAAATTGAATGAACCGGCGAATGGGCCGCTGGAAAACCTGCTTGGCCTCCCGGGCTTAGGCCCGCTGTCGGCAACGCTGAACTTGAGCGGACCGCGTTCGGCCGAGCGGCTCGATCTGGCCATCGACGCCGGCGAGTTGCGCGGCCGCGCACAGGGCACGTTCGATTTGCGCGATCTTGCGGCGGATGCGGAATTTTCGCTCGAGTCGCCCGCCTCGAGTCCTCGGGCAAACCTTGCCTGGGAGCGCGCAAGCATCAAGGGCCGCTGGCATGGCAGCATCAAGACACCGACCGCCGACGCGCATGTCGAGGTCGACCGATTGCGCCTGCCCGGCGGCACACAGATGGCGACCCTCAACGCCGATCTCTCGGCAAGCTTAGGCCATGCCGAGGTGCACGCCCTCGTCGGCGGATTGCGCATTCCGGGGCAGCAGCCCCAGTTGCTGGAAAGTGCTCCCCTCGAGGTCGACGCGTCGATGCGGCTCGATGACTCCACGCTACCGGTGGAGCTTGCCGCCTCGCACCGACTTTTCACGCTCAAAGCGCATGCCGAGACCGTGGGTCTGATGGCTGGCAAGAAAAATGTGACATTGGAATTACACCTCCCGGATCTCGAAACCTTCGCGGCGCTGGCCGGGCAACATGAGCGCGGCAACGCGGTGGTGAAGGCGCGGGTGGTCGGCGACGGCGAGTCGACCCAGGTGCTGCTCGATGCGAGCGCCGCGGCGCTCTCCGGCACCGAGAGCTGGTCGGCCGCGGTGGGCGATACCGCCGCGCTGCAAGTGTCCGGCACTCTGACCGACACAGCGCTGAGTCTGGAGAGTTTGCAATTGACAGGCCGCGCCATGTCGTTGGCGCTCAACGGCAGCGCGACGTGGCCGGCCCGCGCCCCTGGAGCCAGCACCAGCACCAACACCAACACCAACATCAACACCAACACCAACATCAACACCAACAAGACTCCGGGCACTTCCGCTCCCTCGGTGCTGCATTTGAAGTGGGACCTCAATGTGGCGGATCTGGAGACATTGTCATCGACGCTGGCAGGCGGCGCCCGAGCCTCCGGGACGCTGGACGGGCCGACGACGGCGCTCGCCGCGGAAGCGCAAGTGAATGCGAGCGTCGCGGTACGCGGCTCGCCGAGCGGCTCGGTGTCCGCGCAGGTGAAGGTGCGCGGCCTGCCCTCGGCGCCGAGCGGTACGCTCGAGGCGGAGGGCTCGCTGGATGGCGCGCCGTTATCCGTGGATGTGGCGATGGAACGCAGCACGCCCGAATCCGTGCGGGTGCTGGTGCATCGCGCCGATTGGAAGAGCGCGCACGCTGATGGGGATATCACCATGGCCACGAGCGGCGGGAAGTCACATGGCCAACTGCGTCTGCAAATGCTCGATCTCACCGATGTGCGGCACTTGCTCGGCCTGAATGTCGGTGGCAGCTTGGCGGGAACCGTGGTGTTGCGTCCGGATCGCGACCACACGCGCGCGCATTTCGATCTGGACGCGCGGGACTTGGAATTGGGTGAACTCAAAGGCAATGCTCAGGCGACCGGTGACGGCGACACCGACGCCGTGGGCGTGAAACTCGACGTTCAGTTGCCGAAGTTGCGCGGTGCCCCGGCGACTGTGTCGGTCGCCGGCTCATTGAATGTCGGCGCGCATGAGATCAGGTTGGCGAGCGTGGCGGCGAATTACCGCGGGCAGGATTTACGCCTGCTCTCGCCGGCCAAGGTGTCGTTCGCCGACGGACTGTCCATCGATCGACTCGAGTTGGGGGCGGGCCAGGCCGTACTCGAGGTCGGCGGCCTGATTTCGCCGGCGCTCGACCTGCACGTGGCCCTCGGCAAGGTCGAGCCGGCTCTCATCAATGCATTTGCGCCGGGACTGCTGCAGTCGGGGACCATCGAAGGCCACGCCGAGGTGCAGGGCAGCGTGGCATCGCCGACCGGTATGGTGCGATTGACGGCAACCGGCATGCGGCTCGCCGACGACGCGGCGCTCGGACTGCCGGCGATCGATTTGGAAGCCAGCGCAAGGCTCGAGGGTAATACTGCGGAGATCGACGCTCGTTTGATCGCGGGTACTCAATCGAAGCTCACCGTCACGGGTCATACGCCGCTGGCGGCGGACGGCGAGTTGGATTTGAAAATCGGCGGCACTCTCGATGTGGGCATGATCAATCCCTTGCTCGAGGCCCGCGGGCAACACGCCGCCGGCGCGCTCGCCATCGACGCCACGGTGGACGGCAGCGTCGGGCAGCCGGAGATCGGCGGTGCCGTGACCCTGACGAAGGCGAGTTTGCGCGACTACGTGCGGGGAGTGAGCATCACGGATATCGCCGCCGACGTGGTGGGGAGCCAGGGCACGCTCAAGATCAAGAGCTTCACCGGGTCGGCTGCGCCGGGGACGTTGTCGATGACGGGTTCGGTCGGCGTGCTGCAAGCGGGCATCCCGGTGGACCTCGACATCAAGGCGGTGAATGCGCAGCCCATCGTCAGCAAGCTGGTGACCTCGAACCTCAATGCCGATCTGCACGTGACCGGCAGTGCGCGCACTCGCCTCGACATCGCCGGGACCATGCACTTGAATCGGACGTTGATCGGAATCCCGAACAGCCTGCCGCCGAATGTCGCGGTGCTCGACGTGCGCAGACGCGGCAAAGCGGCCCCTCCGCCCGCCGACAAACAGCTCGTGATCGGGTTGGACGTGGCGGTGCAGGCGCCGCAGCAGATCCTGGTTCAAGGGCGCGGAATCGATATCGAAGTCGGCGGGGAAATGCATGTGAGCGGCACGACGGACACGCCGCTGGTGAGCGGCGGCTTCGACTTGCAGCGCGGAAATTTTTCACTCGCCAGCAGCCGGCTCAATTTCACCGCGGGCCGTGTGAGTTTCAATGGCGCGGGCCTGAAGAATAAAATCGACCCGACCCTGGATTTCACGGCGACGTCGACACTCGCGGACGCCACCGTGACCCTGACCATCAGCGGGTTTGCGGATGCTCCGCAATTCGAATTCACCAGCAGTCCGGCGTTGGGCCAAGATGAGATCATGGCCCGCCTGCTCTTCGGCACCAATGCCGCGCAGATTTCCGGACTTCAGGCGGCGCAGATCGCCGCGGCGCTCGCGAGCTTGAGCGGGGTCGGCGGCGACAGTGGCTTGAATCCGCTCGTCAAAATACAGAAAACCTTAGGATTGGACCGTTTGACCGTCGGTTCGGGTACGACCAACACCGCCAGCGGAACCGAGAATGCGGGCGCCAGCATCGAGGCCGGACGTTACATTTCCAAACGGGTGTACGTCGAGGCGAAGCAGACGACACAGGGCACCAGCCAACTGCAGGCGGATGTGGACTTGACCAAGCACTTGAAACTGCAGACACGATTGGGGAATGGCACGGTGTCTGTGCAGGGCACGACCCCGGAGAGCGACCCAGGCAGCAGCGTCGGGCTGTCGTATCAATTCGAATATTGAGTTGGCCTGGAGGACGGAGAAGTACCCGCGTCCGTGCCGCTCGATGCGGTTGCCGCGACCGGGGCCGCAGACGCTGCCGCCGGTAGGGGTACCACATCGCGCGCATCGGGCGGTGCCGACGGAGGCGCGGTCGAGTAGCGGTCGGCGAGGGATTGATAGAGCGGCGGTGAAATCAATTTCGAGATGGCGGTCGCGACCGCGGCCGTCACCATCAGGGGCAGGACTAGCGCATGCTGCGCGGTCATTTCCATCACGATCACCAGCGAGGTGAGCGGCGCCTGGGTCACGCCGGCGAGATAGCCGCACATGCCGAGAATGGCGAAGGGCACCGCCGACGGCTGTGCCAGGACGTCCGCGATGCTCTGACCAAGTCCCGCGCCCACCGACAGGGATGGTGCGAGCAATCCGGCGGGAATGCCGCTCAAATAGGAGACGAGCGTCGCCAGCGCGCGCGCGGGCGCGTAATGCCAGGCGAGATGGGCGTGATTCTCGAGGATGGCGCGCGCCTCCTCATAGCCGGTTCCATAGGTGAGTCCGCCGGAGAACGCACCGATGGCGGCCACGCAAAGTCCACATAAGCCGGCAAAGAGGGCGGGGCGCAGAGTGCGCAGCCGTCCGAGCGCGCCGGGAAGCCGCGCCACGCTGAGCAGCGTTACGCGACTGAAAATGCCGCCCGCGAGGCCGCACGCCGCGGCCACCGTCAGGATGCCCGTCGTGATGGCCCGTGCCGGCGGCAACACCGTGGGCTGCCCAAAATACGTGTAATCACCGATGAGGGCGATGGCGACGACGCCCGCCAGTATGACGGCGGTCAGAGTCGTGCCGCTCGCGCGCTCTTCGAAGGATCGGGATAACTCCTCGATGGCGAACACGATTCCGGCCAGCGGCGTGTTGAACGCGGCGGCAACACCCGCGGCGCCGCCCGCCAACACCAGGGCGCGGCGCTGCGCCTCGCGGCCGCCATGCGGCATCCAGCGGGACACGCTGTGCACGATGACCGCGCCCACGTGCACCGTGGGTCCTTCGCGGCCGATCGAGCCGCCGCAGAGCAGGCCGAGCCCCGCGAGGGCGACTCGCCCGATCACCACCAACGGCTTGAGGAATGCCTCGCCCTGCCGGCCGGCGTTGGCGCGCAGGGCAAAAATGGTCTGCGGAATGCCGCTGCCTTCCGCGCCGCGAAAGTAACGCCGCGTCACCCAGGCGATGCAGAAGAACCCGGCCGGCGCGAGCAACCAAGGGGACCACCACGCGATGCCGATCATTCGCCGGAGTCCCGCCTGTGCGATGTCGGCGAGCGACGCAAAGCCGACGGCGGCGACGCCGACGGCCGCCGCGGCGCCCCAGAGCAACAGCCGGGATTTCCATTGGGGTACCGAGAGGAGAGTTTTGTAGCGCATGACCATGAATATAACAGTGCCGGAGGTGCCGGACCTCGGGTTCACCTCGACGGCGGATTGCGCACCCTCTGAGTGATCCACCATAGGTGCCCTTCGGGATCTGCGGCCCCGTAGCTGCGGTCGGCCCAATGGTCCTCGCCGTAATCGTGGGTGGCGAGCTCCTCGAATATGGTCGCGCCATGGGCTCGTGCGTGAGCGTAGTGCGCGTCCGCATCGTCGACAAAGAACATGATGCTCTGGGTGCTGGCGCCGCCCAACGACTTCGGACTACGCATGGTGTTCTTCCAGGCTCGCGCCGAATTCGCCGTTTCTTGGCTGACCATGATCAGCCCCTCGCCGTAGGTCAGCTCGCTGTGTTCGATCCGGCCGCCATCGCCTTCGATTTTCAGCCGAACTTGGAAGCCAAAGGCGTCGCACAGCCAGTCGATCGCGGCCGCCGCGTCCTTATAAACAACCGCGCTCGAAAAGCGCGGCCAGTCGCTCGGTGTCGGTTGCATCAATAATCTCCCCGGGGTTAGAGGTTCGCGACATTCGAAAGGTTTACCGGAATCGTTACATAACTCAAGCGCCCGTAGAGCTACCGCGATCGCGAAAGTTCGCGGACGGCATTGCGGCGCCGCAGCCGAGCGAACTCCGAGAACTCCCAGGAACGCACCGACAGAATTGCGCTGCAGCCATCGCGGCGCGCCAGGGGCAGCCGGGCGTCATGCCGCGCGAGTTCCTCGAATTCTATGGCGAGGCGCTCGAGCGATGCCTTGAACCGCGCGAGCGACTCCGGGGACAGTGTTCCGCCGACGAAACGAAAGGCGTCCCCGGCGCCCTCGAAGCCGGAACGGAAGTATTCGGGCGCAAAGCGGGTGATGAAGAAATTGTGCACCGGGCCGTCCTTGCGCCACGAGAAGTTTCTGGCGGTGAGCTTGCGCAGCCGATGAGGAGGTCGGTAATCGATGATTTTCAGTCGGTCGAGACGCAGCAGAATGTCGATGAGCTCGTTGTCGTCCATTTGGAAAGCCGAGACGATGTCCTGGAACTTCCAGTCGTTCAGCAGCAAGTAGGTCACCAGCAGAATCTTCGGGTTATTGGCCAGAGCGATTTCCTGGGCCTCGCTCATCTGCGTCACCAGTTCCAAACCCTCCTGCGGCTGTGTCAACTCGCTCAAAGTGATGTCCAGAGAGGCGCAGATCTGGTCGAGGCGCCGCAGTGAGAAATTGCCGCGGCTCAGGTCGCGCTTGACCGTGGCCTCGCTGACGCCGATCGATTGGGCCAATTCCCGGTACGTGAGTTTGCGCGCACGCAGAATGGCCTTGATTCCGCCCAGCAGGGCGGCGGTCGCGGATGCCATGACGGACTCCCGAGAAACATGGTATTAAAATATGATACTCAAGGTTTAGCGTGGTGTCACTCGGGGTCGGTCGACTTGTGAATTTCGCTGCGCCCACTCAAGCTGGGCCCCGCACCGATGGTAGGGCAGGAGCAACGGAGCATGCGAAGAAAGTCGGGTTTTTCTGCGTTGAGCGCCGCCCTTACGGCGGTTGGCGCAATTCTCGGCGCCAATACCGCACTCGGCGGTCACTCACTCTTCGATGCGGTGATCGGCGCATGCATCGGTTTCGCGCTAGCGGAATGGATCGACGTTCGCGGCCGTGTCCTCGCGCTCGAAGAGCAGATGAGCAAACTGCGCAGCGTCGCACCTCGGGTAGAAGCAACACCAGAAGGCGTTGCGGCGGCAGACATGGAGTCGGCGGCGGCGGTGCGTACCGTTGAAGCGTTCTGGGCACCGGAGCAAGACAAAGCACCCGAGATTGAGCGTGAACGGACGCCAGAGCGAGAACCGGCGCGAGCTCGGGAGCAGGCGCAGGAGCCGCTCGCCGACCAACACCAGCGCCCTGTCCGAGGGGAGGCATTCGCCTTGCCCGCGGCGGCGCCCGATTCCGTCATGCGCATCATAAATGTCATTCGCGGGTTCTTCCTCGGCGGCAATTCCCTGGTGCGCGCCGGCATCATCGTGCTGTTCTTCGGCGTGGCGTTCTTGCTCCGCTATGCGGCTGAGCACAGCCGAGTACCGATCGAACTCCGGCTCGCCGGCGTCGCGTTGGGTGCCCTCATTTTGCTGGCGCTTGGCTGGTCGCTGCGTAACTCCCGGCGAGGCTATGCCCTGGCTCTGCAGGGCGGTGCGGTGGGTATCTGGAACTTGACCATTTTTGCGGCGTTGCATCTCTATGCCGTTATGCCGGCTTCCGCGGCATTCGCGGTATTGGTCGCGCTCGCGGCGCTGTCCGCGGCACTTGCCGTGATGCAGAATTCGCTGGCGTTGGCGTTGCTAGCGGTAACCGGTGGATTCCTTGCACCTATCCTGTCCTCTACCGGCCAAGGCAGCCACGTCGTGCTCTTCAGCTACTACGCGGTCTTGAATGTCGGCATCGTCGCCATCGCCTGGCACAAGGCTTGGCGGCCGCTGAATCTGGCGGGTTTCCTATTCACATTCGTGATCGGCACCGCTTGGGGCGTGCTCCGATATCGTGCGCAGGATTTCGCGACTACCGAACCCTTTCTGGTGTTGTTCTTTCTCATGTATGTGGCGGTGGCGGTTCTGTTCACGCTGCGCCAGGCGCCGAACTTGCGTGGCTACGTCGATGCTACCTTGGTGTTCGGACTTCCCATTGTGGCTTTCGGCCTGCAGTCCGCAATGTTGCATGACCGGCTGCTCGCCTTGGCGTGTAGCGCCGTCGCTGTGAGTGCTTTGTATCTCAGCCTCGCATGGCTGCTCCATCGCGGTCGCCGTGCCGATCGACAGCTATTGATCGAGTCCTTGATAGCGCTCGGCGTCGTTTTCCTGACGCTGGCGGTGCCGCTGGCACAGGGCGGACGATGGAACGCGGCGACTTGGGCAGTCGAGGGCTGCGGGTTGATCTGGATCGGCTGCCGCCAGCAACGAGCGCTGCCGCGGCTGTTCGGCGCGTTCTTGACTTTGGCGGCAGGCTGTGTGGTCGCGCCGCTGTTCGCCGCAACTCCCGGCCACCTCGGGCTCACGTGGGGAGATTATCTTGGGGTGCTCACAGTGAGTGCGGCCGCGATGTATTCTGCGGCAACTTTGCATTTGCACCGCGAAAGACTGCGCAACCACGAATTCGTGTTCGCCGCGGCACTATTCGTGTGGGGACTATTCTGGTGGTCGCTCGGCGGCACGAACGAGATCATGCGGTTCGTGTCCGCTCCCCACGTCGCCGCGGCGGACTTGGGTTTCTTTACGCTGACGGCGGGGCTCGCGAGCGAATTCCATCGCCGCATATCATTGCCGGCGGCCCGGGTAACGGCGTTGCTGTTGTTGCCGGTGATGGCGCTGTGTGCGGCCCTCGCCGCGGCGACGGTGCCGCATCCATTTGCTCGGGGCGGGTGGATCGCCTGGCCGTTTGCCTTCGGGGTGTTTTACGGATTGGCGCACCGTCATGAGGGCGCCCCCGGGCAGTTCCCGGCGAAACCGCTGCACGTGGGTTCGGCGTGGCTGCTGTGCGCGCTACTCAGTTGGGAAGCGGCCTGGCAAATCAACGCCGCCGTGCACGGCAGTCCGTCGTGGCCGGCCGTCGGCTGGGCGGCGATCTCGGCCGTGGCGTTGTTGGCGCTGCCGACTTGCGTGACTCGCCTGAAATGGCCGTTCGCGGCGCACGCCGACGCGTATCTGTTCACGGCCGGCGCGGGCCTTGCGGTTTATCTCGCTCTCTGGAGCTTGACCACCAATGTCGGGCTGCGCGGCGGTGCCGACCCATTACCCTATGTGCCGTTTCTGAACCCGCTCGACCTGGCCCAAGCCTTCGTGTTGATGGCGCTCGTCGGCTATCGGATTCTCCTGCGCGCGACCGGCCGCGAGACTTTCCCCGACTTCGATCAGCGGCTGCCGGTGGCCGTGTGGGTGGGACTGGCCTTCGTTTGGGCTAACGCCGTATTGCTCCGAACTCTGCATCAATGGTTTGGCGTGGCGTTTTCAATCGAGTCGTTCATGCGCTCGACGTTGGTTCAAACCTCGATATCGATCTTTTGGGCGGTCCTCGCCCTCAGCACTATGCTCTTGGCGGCGCGCAAGTCGAGCCGCATCGCGTGGCTTGTCGGCGCGTCGTTGCTGACGGTGGTGGTCGCGAAGTTATTCCTGGTGGACTTGTCGCGAACCGGTTCCATCGAGCGCATCGTCTCGTTCGGCGGGGTGGGATTGCTCATGCTGATCGTGGGCTATTGGTCGCCCTTGCCGCCGGCCGCCGAGGCACGGCGCTGAATGGCGGCGGCATCGGTCGAGAACTGATGTTAGTATTTTCGATATCGTCCGCGACAGAAGCGAAAAGATGGCGGTCAAGTTCGGCGAATTGATGATTGAGAGGCGATCCATAGACTACGTGCCGCTCGCCGAACGGCACGGCAAGGTCTGGCATCTGTGGCCGGTATGGTTTTCCGGCGACGCGCATCTTGCGACCGTCGCGACGGGCGTCGTCGGTGTCGCTCTCGGCGGGCACCTTCTGTGGATGGCCATCGCCGTCATGCTCGGCAGCGCCTTCGGCACGTTCTTCATGGCCTTTCATTCGACCCAGGGGCCGCAACTCGGTTTGCCGCAGATGATCCAGTCACGGCCGCAATTCGGCTATGTGGGGGCGCTGTTGGTGTGGGGGGTCGCGCTCATTGCCTATATCGGTTTCAACGCCTTCAACCAAGTGCTCGCGGCGCAGACGGTGCATTCCCTGATCGGGGGAAATCCGTCCGCGTCCATGCTGTTGTTCACTCTGCTGTCAGTCTCCCTGGCGGTGGTGGGCTACGATTTGATTCATCTTGCGCAGCGCTGGATCGCGTACGTGCTGATCGGTGCGCTGCTGATATTCACGGTGGCGGCGGTGGCTCGGCTGCAGCTCCCCGCGGCGGAAATCTCGCTTGGGGGTTTTCCCGCGGTCCCGTTCCTCGCGCAGTTCTTCGCCGCGGCGTCGTATCAGATCTCTTGGTCGATCTACGTCTCGGATTACTCGCGTTACCTGCCGCCCAATGTCGGGGTCGCCGCGTCATTCTGGTGGACTTACCTGGGCGCCTTCATCGGCGGCGCGTGGATGATGCTGGTGGGTACTCTGGCGGCCGCCCTGTACCCGACGCTGGAAGTGGCGAGCGCCGTGCAGTCCGCGGCCGATGCGGTGCTGCCGGGATTCGGCAAGCCGCTGCTGCTGTGTTCGCTGTTCGGACTCGTGACCATCACCTCGCTCAATTTCTACGGTGCTTCCCTGACGCTGCTGAGCGTGATGGACACCTTCCACACGAGCCGCCCCACCGTCAAGAAACGCCTGATCAGCTTGCTCGTCTCCGCCGTCGCGGCGACCGGGATCGCACTCGTGTCCTCGCACGACTTCGTGCGGAAATTCGGCGAGTTCCTCGCCGTCCTTTTGTACCTATTCACGCCGTGGACCGCGATCAACCTGGTCGACTTCTATCTCATCCGCAAGGGTCATTACTCCGTGCGTGAGATTTTCAATTCGCGCGGCATGTACGGCCGCTGGAACTGGCGAGGTCTCTGGGCCTACGGCATCGGCTTCGTGGCGATGATCCCGTTCTTCAGCACCGGCCTGTACACGGGACCCGTGGCGGCGGCCCTCGGCGGCGCCGACATCGCGATGCTGGTAGGACTCCCCGTATCCGCGCTCGTGTATGTGTTCGCTTGCCGCTCCATGGATGTTCACTCGGACCGCCGTTCTGCCCTAGCCGCCGACCACGGCCTCGACTCCGACGCAGTATGAACCGAACCCAGCGCTCGACCCGTCAATTGACCTAGGGCTATCCACGTACCGCTAAGCCAAATTATCGGCTCCGAGAAACTTAGTTCTTCAGCCGATACCCAGTCTTGAACATCCATCCGACGACGCACAAGCAAGCCAAGAAAAATCCCGCGGTCATGAGCATGCTGACCACAACGCTCACATCGGCGGTGCCGTAGAAGCTCCAGCGAAAGCCGCTGATGAGGTACACGATGGGGTTGAACAGGCTGAAGGTGCGCCAAGCGGGCGGCAGCATGTCGATCGAATAAAACGCGCCGCCGAGGAAGGTGAGCGGGGTGATGATCAGCATGGGAATGAATTGCAGTTGTTCGAATCCCTTGGCCCAGATGCCGATGATGAAGCCGAATAAACTGAAGGTCGCCGCCGTCAGCAAAAGGAACGCGACCATCCATACCGGATGCAATATCTTGATCGGCACGAAGAGCGACGCCGTGGCCAAGATGATGACGCCGAGCACCACCGACTTGGAGGCGGCGGCGCCGACGTAGGCGATGACGATTTCCACGTAGGAGATGGGCGCGGACAGCAATTCATAGATCGTGCCGGTGAACTTCGGGAAATAGATGCCGAACGAGGCGTTCGACAGGCTCTCGGTGAACAGTGCGAGCATGATGAGTCCGGGCACGATGAACGCTCCGTAACTCACGCCGCCGGGCGCATTCAAACGTGACCCGATCGCCGCGCCGAAAACCACGAAATACAGCGATGTCGTAATGACCGGGGTGACCAGGCTCTGCACCAGGGTGCGCAGGGCGCGCGCGATCTCGAATTTATAGATTGCCCAGACGCCGTGCCGATTGAAGGCGACGCCGCGCGCCGGCGTGCTCATGAATGTTCACTCACCAGGCCCACGAAGATGTCCTCGAGCGAACTCTGATGCGTCTGCAGGTCCTTGATCTCGATCGACAGCTCGCTCATGCGTTTGAGCAACGCGGCAATGTCAATGCTATTCCCACTGTCGACGGTGTGCACGAGATCGTGGCCGTCAGCCTTCAACTCCAATCCATAAGACGCAAGCTCGGGCGGTATATGTTCGATCGGTGTGCGCAGATGCAGTGTGAGTCGTTTCTTGCCGAGCTTTTTCATCAGTTCCTGTTTTCTCTCGACCAGGATCAGCGCGCCCTTGTTGATCACTCCGACCCGGTCGGCCATTTCTTCCGCTTCTTCGATGTAATGGGTCGTCAATATGATGGTGACTCCCCTGTCGCGGAGAGCGCGCACCAGATTCCACATGTCGCGGCGCAGTTCCACATCGACTCCGGCGGTCGGCTCGTCCAAGAACAATATTTCCGGCTCGTGGGACAAGGCCTTGGCGATCATCACGCGCCGCTTCATGCCGCCGGACAGCGTCATGATTTTGCTGTTGCGCTTGTCTAACAGCGACAGATCGCGCAGTAAACGCTCTATGAAGGCGGGGTTCGGTGCACGGCCGAACAGGCCGCGGCTGAACGACACCGTCGCCCAAACCGTCTCGAAGGCGTCGGTGGATAGTTCCTGCGGTACCAGGCCGATCTTGGCGCGGGCGGCGCGATAGTCGGCGACGATGTCATGGCCATCCGCGATCACCCGGCCGCTGCTCGCCGTGACGATGCCGCAGACGATATTGATGAGCGTGGTCTTGCCGGCGCCGTTCGGACCCAACAGCGCAAATATCTCGCCCTTGTCGATCTCGAGGTCGATCGATTTCAATGCCAGAAGGCCCGAAGCGTACGCTTTGGCGACATTCTGGATGGCAATGATCGCCGGCATCAGGCATGCGCGATGCGTTGGACCAATGCGCGGGTGAACTCGGCCGTGCCGGCGGTGCCGCCCAGGTCGCCGGTTTTCGCGTTGTCCACGTTGAGCGTCTGATCGATGGCCGTGCGCAAACGCGCCGCCATGTGCGGCAAGTGGCAATGCTCGAGCATCATCGCGGCCGCGAGGAGCAGGGCAGTGGGGTTCGCCACCCCCTTGCCGGCGATGTCCGGTGCCGAGCCGTGCACCGCTTCGAAGATCGCGGCGTCGGCTCCGATATTGGCGCCCGGCGTCATCCCTAAGCCGCCCACGAGACCCGCCACCAGATCCGAGAGAATGTCGCCGAACAAGTTGGTGGTCACCAGCACGTCGAATTGCCAGGGATTGAGCACCAGTTTCATGGCGCAGGCGTCGATGATCACCGTGTCCAGCGTGAAGCGCCCCTTGTACTTGCGCTCGTAGAGTTCCAGGCCGGTCTCCAGAAAGATTCCGGTGAGCGCCTTCATGATGTTGGCCTTGTGCACGATGGTCACTTTTTTGCGTCCCGTCGCGACCGCGTGTTCGAACGCGAACTCCAACAGACGCCGGCTACCCTGACGGGTGTTCACGCCGCTGGCCATGGCGACCGCGTGCGGGTCGTCGTCGATCTGGATGTAGTGTTCGTGACCGATATACAGGCCTTCGAGATTTTCGCGCACCACGACGAGGTCGATTTTGTCGAATCGGCCCCCGGGAATCATCGTGCGCGCCGGACGCAGATTCGCATAGAGTTTGAATTCTTCTCTGAGGCGGACGTTCGAGGATCGATAGCCGCCGCCGGACGGGGTTTCTAGCGGCCCCTTGAGGGCGAGACGCGTCCGCCGGATGCTGTCGATGGTCTTGGGTGGAAGCGGGTCGCCGGCGGCCTTCACGCCTTCGAGGCCCGCGAGCTGAGTATCCCATTCGAACGGCGCGCCCAGCGCGGTCAGCGCGGCGAGCGTCGCCTCGACGATTTCGGGGCCGATGCCGTCACCGGGGATCAGGGTCGCGGGAATCAATTGTGGCATCGGCTTCGGCTTCTCGACTCATTGCAGCGGACCGCTAGGATACTCGAAGTGCGCGGGATTACACTCCCGGCACCGGCGAAACCCCCGGCGTCGGCGAGGCTCCCCGCGCTGGCGAAACCCCGGGGCGGGCTAAGCTCCCGGCGTCGACTAAGCCATCGTGTCGCGGAGGATTAGCGATCAACACCGCAGAAGTCATCGCCGAGACGCGCCGCTGGCTGGAGCGGTCCGTCATCGGCCTCAATCTGTGTCCCTTTGCGGAGGCTGTCTATTCAGGCGGCCGGGTACGCTTCCGCGTGAGCGAGGAGCGCTCCGCGGCGGGGCTGCTGGGCGACCTGCGCGCCGAGCTGGGCGGCCTGCATGCGGCCGATCCGCGGCAGCTCGAGACCACGTTGCTGATCCATCCCTGGGTCTTGACCGACTTCATCGAGTACAACGACTTTCTGGAGGTCTGCGACTCCACCCTGGTCGAACTCGATTTGGAGGGCGAGATCCAGATCGCCAGTTTTCATCCGCAGTACTGTTTCGCGGGCACGGACCCCGAGGACATCGAGAACTATACCAATCGCTCCCCGCATCCCATGCTGCACCTATTGCGGGAATCGAGCGTGGAGCGCGCGGTCGAGTCGGTACCGGACACGGACGCGATTTACCTCAAGAACATTCGCACGCTGCGCGAATTGGGGTATGCCGGCTGGCAGCGGCTGTGGCGCGACTAGGCTCACGAATCGACGCGTTTATAGACCAGCGCGTTCAAACCAACGCCTTTCGCATCGGAATGAACTCGATGGTCTCGCCTTGCCCTAGGTCGATTTGCACAGGGGCGGACCCCGAGTAGCCGCGCGCGCCGTAGAGTTTGACCCCGGGCAGGGTGGCCATGAGTTCGACCGCCGCGTAGCCCTGCAGGCGCGCTTCTTGTTCGCAGCGCTCCAGCAGAAGGGACCCGATGCCCTGGCGCGCCATGGTCGGATCGACGAAGAATGCACGTATCCGCGCCGCGTGCGTCGCGGGATCGAGCCGCGTCGCATCGCGGTCCGCGCGGCCATCGCCGCCGAACAGTGTCGAGCGGTAGCTCCAGCCTCCGCAGGCGACGATCCGATCGCCGGCCTCGGCGACGAAATACGTTTCGTCCGCCAACAATTGCGTATCGACGCCGAATGCGCCCCGCAGCGCTCCCTCGACTTGCGAGGGCCGGTAGGACTCGGTACTCAAGCCCCGGGCGGAGCGCGCGATCAGCGCTTCGATCTGCGGGACATCGGCGAGGGTGGCTTTACGCAGCACTATCGACATGTGTTCGAATGTAATTGCTCGATGCCGGCCATGCTAGTCTATTGACGGCAATCTTGGGGACGAGGGGACCCAGCGGATCATAGGGCTCAAGGGAGGGTGCTGTGTACGTTAAAGCAACCGCGCCTCGCAGCGTCGGCGGGGTTTTGGACGATGCCATCAGGCTGTATCGCGCCTCTTTCGCCCAGGCCTGGCCTTTGGCGCTCGGCGGGCGGCTGCTCCTGGCGGCGCCTTTGTTGATACTGCAGTTCCAGTTTGCCGGCGCGCGCACCGGAGACACCCAAGCCATGCTGGCAATGTTCAGGTCCCCGAGCACTTGGCTGCCGTATCTTGCCGCCACCATCGTCACTATCGGTTTCTATAACGCGCTGTTGGTGCAGATCGATGGCTTTGCCGGCACCCGAGTCGAAACCCTGGGGCGTTCTTTGGGGACGGGCTTTCGATTGCTACCCCGCACGCTCCTATTATTCATCGTCATGGTGGTCGCGGCGACGCTCGCCGGCCTGGGCGTCGGCGCGTTATTCGCCCTGTTCGGCGCGTCGACTCTGGTGCGTGTCCTGCTCGTGTTATTGCTGGTCGTGTTGGGAATCTACGTGTGGGGTAGGGCGTTCCTCGCGAATGTGGCCCTCGTGGTCGAGGACGCGGGTGTCTTCAAGTCATTGGGAATGAGCTGGACGCTCATTGGGGGCCATTGGTGGCGCACCGCGACGGTATACACCGTCGCGATCATCATTTTGTTGGTGTTCAATGTCGTCCTCGCCGTCGTGGACGGTCTGGTCGGCGTCGTGCTGCATGGCTCCTTTGGCGTCGCGGCCGTGATCGGTCAGCTGGTGGCGGTGGTGGGCGGGGCTGTCGTGATGCCATTCGTTCCCGCCGTCCTGCTCGCCATGTATTACGACTTGAAGCTGCGCAAGGAGGGCACTGATCTTGCCGGCCGGGTGAATGCCTTGACCGCCCAGTGATGAGATTCCGACGCGCGCAGTGACGAGATTCCGAAGCCCTGGACCGCGAAGCGCGGGATCACAAAGCGCTGCGCCGCGAATCGCGGGGGCACTCGCCGGCATGTTGGCGTGGCACTCACTCGCCGCCGCGCCGGTGGACGTCTTGCGCGACTGTGCGGCCAAGACGCCTCCCGAACTCTCCGGAATCAAAGGGCTCGAAGAAATGTGCCCGCAACTCGAGGGCGCGCTCGATGGCCTCGGACTCGAACAGATTTTGTACGACGATTGGCGCGAACGTTTGAATCGCGACGCCTTGCAGGACTTGGCGAATTTGGCGGACGGTTACGGCGGATCTAGGCCGCAAGATTCGCCCGACCTCGAGGCCTTGCCGCGCATTCTCGACGCGCTGGCGCGCGAGCAGGCACCCGCGTCCCCGTCGTGGTGGGAGGCCTTCAAAGCGTGGCTCCGCACCTGGTTCGGGTCTCATTCCGAGACGCTCAGCCGGCTCGACCGGTGGCTCGAAAGCCTCGGCGGGTCCGTGACGCTGTCCAAAGTGATCTCCTATTCATCGGTCGCGTTGGTGCTGTTGGCCGCGGCCGCGGTCATCGTCAATGAATTGAAGGCCGCACGGCGCGTGCGCGGGGCGCGGCAGAAGGCTCGCGTGGCCGCTAAGCTCGAGGTCGCCGCCGACCCGGCAGGGGTGGCAGGTGAGCCGGCGGCGCTTGCCGACCGATTGTCCTTAACGCTCCGCCGGCTCGTCGATCGCCTGCTGCAGACGCGGCGTCTCGACTCCGAGCGCAGTTTGACGCATCGCGAATTGGTGGTGCGCAGCGTGTTCGACAGCGATGCGCAGCGCGCGATATTCGCGCGCGTGGCGCACAGCGCCGAAGCGGCTATGTACGGGCCGGCGAACGGTTCGACAGAGCCATTGGCTGCGGTCATCGAGGAAGGCTGCCAGTTGCTGGCGCAATTGTCGGCGGCGCCAATGCCGCCGGTATCGGGCGCACCTTGAAGGACCGCGCACCTTGAAGGACCGCGCACCTTGAAGGACCGCGCACCTTGAACGAAAGGCTCGTCACGCTGGGATTGGCCATGTCGGCGCTCGCGCTCTTCTACGTCCTATTCCTGCCGAAGCCGAGTCCCGAAGGTCCGGCCGCGGCGCTGCCCACGAGTGTCGAGGTCGGTCCGAACGGCTACCAGGCCGCCTGGCGCTGGCTCGCGGCCGAGGGAATACCGGTGTTGTCCCTGCGTGAGCGCTATGACCGACTGAATTCCGACCGCTTGAACTCGAAGAGCGCATCGTGGCGGGCGGCGGGAAACGTCATGCTGACGACGCTGCCGCAGAAGGATCCGCCCAACGCTGAGGAAGCGAGTCAACTCGACCTGTGGGTGGAGCGCGGCAATACGCTCTTGGTGATGGCGGCCTTTGACGACACGCCGCTGTGGACCGTGGGCGACTCGCGGATGGTGGATGCGGCGTGCCGGATCACGCGACTCAAATTCGATGTGATCGACGATGCGGCGCCGCCCACGACGGCGGCCGGTCCAGCGACTCCGCGCCATCCAGTCACTTCCGCGCTGCGCGACATGCTGTCGGCGCGCACGAGCACCCTCGAACCGCGCGGCGCTCACCCGCTGCTGGACGGCGTCCGCGCCGTGTCGGTCTATTCCGAGCTGCCCGCCTCGCGCTGGCGGGCAAGTCCCATGGATCGTGCGGCGGTGTTGCAGATCGGCCAGGTTGCGGGCAGCGGCGATGCGGCGATCTGGCTGCGCCGCCAGGGAAAGGGACAGATCATCACTTTTGCCGTCGCCAGCATTTTCAGCAATCGATTGCTCGGCGCGGACGACAATGCCCGCTTGCTGTCGAACCTCATCGCCTGGTCGCGCAGTGCCGGCGGCGCCGTCATTTTCGACGACTCTCACCAGGGATTGGTCGACTATTACGATGCCAAGGCGTTCTTCGCGGATAGCCGCCTGCACGCGACATTGGCCTGGATCGTATTCCTGTGGTTCGTCTTCGTACTCGGCGTGCAACGCATGCGGGCCCGCGCGCGCGCCTGGAATCCCGCCGACGTCACCGCGTTCATTGCCATGAGCGGGGAGTTTCTCGCCGCCACGGTGACGCCGGCGGAGACCGGAGCGCGCCTGTGCGCGAATTTCTTCAACTCCCTGCGGCGGCGCCTGCGTTTACCGGAGGACGGCGCTCCGGTATGGGATTGGCTGTCCGCGCAGGCCGGCTTGCGTCCCGGCGCTGTGGCGGAACTGCGCAACCTGCACGAGCGCATCCACGCCGGGCGGCGCTTCGATTTGATACGGCTGCAAAATCTTCTCTCTCAGATGCAAGGAAATCTCGCATGACGACGGCGTTGGAAGGCTTGGAGCAACGCTTGCAGGAAGCCCTCGGCGTGTCGGTGATCGGTCTTACGCCGGTGGTGCGCGCATTGACCATGGCCATCGTGGCCCGTGGCCATGTCCTCCTGCAGGGCCCGCCGGGATTGGGCAAGACCTTGTTGAGCAAGAGCCTGGCGGCCGCCCTCGGCGGAACCTTCAATCGAGTACAGGGCACCGCCGATCTCATGCCCTCGGACATCATCGGCGTGCACGTGTTCGACGCGGCGAAGCGCGACTTCGAGTTCCGGCCGGGACCGTTGTTCGCCGATGTGCTGCTGGTCGATGAAGTCAACCGTGCCAGCCCCAAGACCCAATCGGCGCTGCTCGAAGCGATGGAGGAGCGACAAGTCTCGGTCGAGCGCCGCACCTACGCGCTGCCGCCGCAATTCTTGGTCATCGCGACCCAGAACCCGGGGGATTTCGAGGGCACCTACCCGCTGCCCGAATCGCAGTTGGACCGTTTCATGTTCCGCATCGATATGAGTTATCCCGGACGTGAGGAGGAACACTCGATCCTCGAGCGGTATGCGGCGCTCAATGTGGCGCCGCCACCGCCGATCGAGCCCGTGGTTTCTCGAGCGGCGCTCGAGGCGGCCCGCGCCTGCGTCGATGCCGTGCACTTGGCGCCCGAACTCAACGGCTACATTCTCGATCTCGCCCAGGCTTCGCGGCAGCACGCGCATTTGAGCCTGGGACTCTCCACCCGCGGCGTACTCGCGGTGGTGCGTGCGGCGCGTATTTGCGCGGCATTGCGCGGTAGCGACTTCGCCGCGCCGGACGACGTCAAAGAAGTGCTGCCGATGGTGATCTCGCATCGCTTGGTGCTCGCGCCCGAGGCACTGCTCGAAGGGGTGACTGCGCCCATGCTCGTGCAACGCCTGATCGAACAGGTGCCGGTGCCGCGTTGAGCGGGCTCAGCCTGCGACGCAATGCGCTCATTCTGGTCGTCTTGACCGCAGTCATCGCCATCGTCGGGGAATGGAGCGAGGATGCGGCGCTGGCGGGACTGTGGCGGATTCCGGCCGCGCTGCTGCTGCTCGGTCTCGCGTATGAATCTTGGATCGTCTCGAAGAGCGGACTGCGCGTCGATCTCGAGCCGCCGGAGCGGCTATACCTCGGCCGCGACAGCACCGTCGGCTTCGTTTGCGCGCACCGGCTACAGCGCAGCTTGGACATAGAGTTCGCTCCGTCGGCGCCCGACTCGTTCGACCTCGACGACGACATCGTAACGGCGCGCATTGCCGCGGGCGGGGCGGTGCGTCCGGTCCGGGGCGTGAATCCCAGCCGGCTCGGCGTGTTTACCTGGCCGGCGCTGCGCGTCCGGACCGCGGGTCCGCTGCGGCTCGCCTGGTGGCCGCGGGAACTGGCCTGTGGACGGGTGGTGCGTGTGTTGCCTGACCTCAAGCCGAACGCGGCCGAAAATCAGGGTATGACCGGGTCCGGTGCCAAGACCGGCGCCTCCATCGGCGCCGGCGCGGAAGTGCTGCGACTTCGCGACTATCGCAGCGGCGATCCGCCGCGGATCATCGATTGGAAGGCGACCGCCCGGGTCGACCGTTTGATCAGCCGCGAATTCGCGCGCGACCACCGGCTGCAGATCGTCATCGTCGTCGACGCGGGCCGGTCGAGCGCCCTGCGCGCCGGGTCGCTCGACCGTTTTGGACACTATGTGAACGTCGCGGCGCGGCTCGCGCAGCACGCCGCCGCGCAGGAGGACCTGGTGGGTTTGGTGCTGTACGCGGATCGGCCGCTGGCGTGGCTGGCGCCCGCGCGAGGCACGCCGGCCGTCGCTCGAGTGCGCGCACTGCTCGCGGCCGCGTCGCTCGAACGCAGCGAATCCAATCCCGTCTACGCCGCAACCCGCGTGCGGTCGCTGGTCCGCCACCGCAGCCTCGTGGTCATGCTCACCGACGTCGACGATACGACCGTCGCCAGCCAGCTGGCGCAAGCGGTTCGGTTGCTGCTGCCGAAACACCTGCCCTTGGTCGCGGGATTATCGAGCGCCGCGGCGGAGTCCCTGTCGGCGGGGCCGGCACAGCAATGGCTGGATCCCTATCGTTCGCTGGCCGCGCAAGAATACTGTATCGGCCTCGAGCGCAAGGTACGCGCATTGAATGCCTGGGGGGCGCCCGCGCTGGTCGCAAAACCGGAGCGGCTCGAACACGCCGTGTTTGCCGCCTATGAAAACATCCGCCGCCACCGCCGCGCCTAGACCCCGCCGCCGCGCCTAGGCGGAAGCCCGGCGGAATAGCCGTCCGCTCATCACGGCCCACATCAGGAACCAATAGCTCACGCCGATGGTGATGCGGCTGGCCAGGGGAAAGCGCGGATCGGGGGAGATGAATCCTTCGATGAAGCCGCAGCCGACCAGCAATGCGGCGCACGTCAGCAGGATGGGTGCGACGCGATGCGCAGCGGCCTGCAAGGAATCGCGCCGCGAGCCGCCGGGCGGATGAATGATGGATTCGCCGAGGGCCACTCCGCAGGCGCCGGACACGCAAATGACCGACAGTTCCACGGGTCCATGCGCAATGATGAAGGTGAACAGCGCGGTCGCAAGACCGTGCTGATGCACGAAGGCGAACGTGCCGCCGAGCATGAATCCATTGAGGGCGACGAGATAGAACGTGCCCAACGACAGGAATATCCCGGCGCAGAAAGCCAGCACGCTCACCACGATATTGTTCGCCAGTATGCCGAACGACAGCACCGAGGACGGCGTGACGTTGATGATGCCCTCGGTCCACAGATGACCGCGTTCGACCTGGTCGATCATCGTCGCGCTCGCGAACAGGCTGATCAGCCTCGGGAAGGTCTCGATCAGCCACCACCCGGCGGCCGCGCTGATCGACATCAAGCACGCGACGCCCCAGATGCGGGCGCGAAGCTCATGCGCGGCTCGCGGGATGTCGACGCGCACGAGATCGAGTAACGCGGCCGTACCGCCGCTCGGCTTGCGGCCGATCAACCCATGCAGCTGGGCGTACAGGGATTCGAGGCCCGCCGTGGTGCGGCTCCGCGGCGCCAGGCGGCGTGCGGTCGCCAGATCACGCGCCAGACCGCGATACGCGTCGATGGCCGCCAGCGCCTCGTCGACGCTCGCCTGCCGGCGGCGGCGCAGCTCGGCAATGCGTTGGGCCAGGCCGCGCCACGCGCCGGCGCGCGCCACGATCCACGCGCGCATGTCGGCACTATCGGCCACTCGTCACCTCGGAACCGGCGTCGGCTCCGCCGGTGGTGAGTAGCGCGGCCAATCGGGCATTGAGTGCCGCATCGTCGAGATTCGCCCAGTGCGCGGCGTCTGTTCCCGGCTGCAGGCGTGCGAGCAAGGAGCGTGCGATCTGCGTCCGATTGCGCGACTCCAGCGACGGCCAGCGCTCCAAAACCTGATCCACCAATTCCAGCGCGGCGAGCGGCAAACTCGAACCGGACGCCAACGTCTCGAGCCGGCTCAACGACTGACCGGCAGCCGCATCGTCCAGGATGAGCAAAGTGCCCGCGGCCATATCGCCGATGCGGACCCGATTCACGGTGACGAAGCAGCTCACGAAGCCGACCACATACAGCGCCGGCAGACTGTCGATCAGCCGGAAAATATTGCGGATCAGCAAGGCCGAGGTGCTCGGCGCGCCGCCGCCGCGGGCGACCACCAACACTCCCGCCATGCGCTTGCCGGGGGTGCGCCCGCCCATCGCCATCTCGACGATGGGGTGGTAGAGAAAGTAAATGACGGCGGCCGGCAACAGACTCAACAGCGCGTCATGCGAGCGCGCACTCATGCTCAGTTTCAACCCGAAGCCGGCCAGCAGCAGCCACGCGCAGGCGAGCAGCAGCCGGATGTGCCAGTCGATCACGAACGCGTAGCTGCGAGTGCCAGGGCCGGCGATGCGCAAGGTCAACTCGACGCCGGTGGCGCTTTGTACGGATACCTGTTCGTCGGCCATCGAAGTCAAGGCTCCTTGGACATCGCGGCGCAAAAAAGACCAGTTGCGTCGCGTTCATCGATGCAATATACCTGCTGGCCAAAGCACAATACCCGTCGGCGGGTAACAATGCGCTAAAGGGGTCTACTTTGATGAGAGGACGAGTTTCACGGGCGCTGCCCGTCGCGCTTAGCATTGCCTGCGCGGCGGCCGGCGCCACGATTTGGGCCACGGCGCGGGCCGCGGCGGTCGATTTTCCGACGCCCCTGCCGGCGGAGACCATTCCCAAGGTGGAAACGCTGCCGCCGCAATATCCGACGGCCTGGGCTTTCGTCAATTACCCCAACGATCGGATCGAGCTGCGCAATGTCGGCGCCGACAGCCGCGATGTGAAAGGGCAGGTTCAGGCACACGACTCCGCCACGCTGCTGGTGCCCGACAAGCGTCCGGAATTCTACGTGGCGGACACGGTATGGTCGCGCGGCTCGCGCGGCGTGCGGACCGATTTCATCACCGTGTATGACACTCAGACCATGAATGCCACGGCTGAAATCGTATTGCCCGGCGCCAAGCGCGCGCTCATCACGGCGATGGACGGCATGCTGGCCTTCACCGACGAGCAACGCATGGCGCTGGTATTCAACTTCACCCCCGCCTCATCGGTGACGGTGGTCGATCTGTTGAAGCGGCAGGTCTTGGGCGAAGTGCAAATTCCCGGCTGCTCGCTGGTGTATCCGTCGGGGGCGCGGGGATTTTCGACGCTGTGCGCGAGCGGCACCCTGTTGACCGTGCGGCTCGATGCCAATGGCGCGGTGAGCGCGCGTACCGAGTCGAAGGCATTCAATCAGCTCGATACCGATCCGCTGTTCACCGGGTCGACGCTGGTCGGCGGCGTGCGCTATTTCCCGAGCTTGCATGCCCGCATTCAACCGATCGACATGCGCGCCGACGAGGTCAAGATCCTGCCGGATTGGCCCTTGGTGACGGCGGCGGACGAGGCGGGACATTGGCGACCGAGCGGCTGGCAAACGGTTGCCGGCGATGACCAGAAGCTCCTGTACGTACTGATGCAGCCCGACGCGCATGAAGGCACTCACAAGGATCCTGCCACGGAAGTGTGGGTGTACAACGTCGTTACCAAGACCCGCGTCAAGCGTCTGCGGCTGGTTCGACCGGGTTCCTCGATCGCACTCACTCATGGCACCGAACCGCTGCTGTTGGTGCAGAGCGGGGCACGGCTCGACGTCTATGAAATTGGCGGCAGCCTGGTACGCAGCCTGGATTTGCCCGGCGCTTCGTCAGGGATCAGCCTCTATCCCGTGCGCTGATGGCGGACACCGCTTCGATGGTCGAGGTTTGCCGGCAGCTGTCGAGCCAATTCGCCGCGTTTCAGGCGTTGCTCATGGGGGTCGCGGGAGTGCATAAATTGCTAAGCCGCCGGCGCGCCCGGATTGCGGCACACGAGTTCGCGGGGGTGCCGCGCGGCCTCGCGCCGGTGGCGATCGCGGTACTCGCGGGATCCGAGCTCGCCGCGGGAATACTGCTCTGGATCCCGCCGACCCGTGCGGCGGGCGCGGCGCTCGCCGTCCTCATCTGGGGCGGCTATGCGTTGCTTTTACTGCGGGCCGTGGTGCAGGGCAGGCGCGATGTCGACTGCGGCTGCTCCTTCGGCGCCGCACATCGTTCGCTCGGCGCGTTCCAAGTATTGCGGAGTGCGTCGTTGGCGGTATTAGCCGTCCCGGTTGCAATGCTGTGCGCGATGTACGGCGCCGCCGCCATCACCGCGGCGCAAATCCTCGCGGCCGTCACGCTACTCGCGCTCTATGTCGCTCTCGATCAAGCCATGGCGCTCGAGCCGCCTCGCGCGGGAGAACTGCTTTGAGGTTCAGACCGCTATGAGTGTCACGCCGCTATGAGTTTCCTGATCGCCTCGCAGATCGTGCTGTGGATAGCGCTCTTGGTGCTGGCGATGGTGTGCGTGGCGCTGGCCCGTCAGATCGGCGTCCTGCACCAGCGCATCGCGCCCGCCGGCGCGCTGTCGTTGCGCCAGCCGCTCAAGTTGGGGGATCCGACGCCCGAATTGACGCTGCCGACTTTACAGGGACCGAGCGTGCAAATCGGCGGGGTCCGCGACGGCCGCAGCCAACTGCTGCTGTTCTTGTCGCCGACGTGCGCGGTATGCGAGGCCTTGTTGCCGGCATTGCGCTCGTCGCAGGGGGCGGAACGCGACTGGCTGGAAATCATCCTGGCGAGCGACGGCGCTCTCGATCGGCACGATGCCTTCGTGCGCGAGAAGGGGTTGGGTAAATTTCCCTACGTAGTGTCCGAGACCTTGGGCCGCAGCTACGGCGTGGCCAAGCTTCCTTATGCGGTGTTGATCGATGAAGCCGGCAAATTATCCTCAACCGGTCTGGTCAATACTCGCGAGCATCTCGAGAGTCTGTTCATCGCCAAGGAATCCGGCGTCAGCAGCATTCAACAGTTTTTAAGCCGGCGTGCATCTTCGGGAGAATGAGAAGTGGCTCAATTCGATCAATTGGCGGAAAAAGTGCTGCGCGGCTTCGCGAGCCGAACCTCGCGGCGGAGTGTGTTCACGCTGCTGGGAGGTTTCCTCGCCGGTGCCGCGAGCGTGCCGCTGTTGCCGGTGGCGCGCGCCGGGGATGAACCACCCGTACCCGCCTCCGATCCTAATTCCGGGCAGGCGCCGCCCCAGGATCGGGGCAACCCGCAGGACCCGGGCGACCCGACCAAGTGCGACTATTGGCGCTATTGCGCCATCGATGGTTCGCTCTGCAGTTGCTATGGCGGCAGCGTCAACTCGTGTCCGCCGGGAACCGAGATGTCGCCGATCACGTGGATCGGCACCTGCCGCAACCCGGCCGATGAGCGCAATTACATCATTTCGTATAACGACTGCTGCGGCGGAGTCGTGTGGGGACGCTGCGCCTGCCATAACAACCAGGGTGATCGCCCGGTGGTCCGACCGCAGGCCAACAACGACATCACCTGGTGCTTCGGTACCAAGAGCCAGTCGTACACCTGTTCCACCGCCATCATTCTAGGTGTCGCCATTGACCAGAAGTAATTCGCCGAATGGCAGCTTTCGCTCGGGTCGAGGGGCGCTGCACACCGCCGTCGCGGTGTTGGGCTTGGCGGCCGGCATCACCGCCCAAGGTCTGGCCGATACGCCCGACGTGCCGGCGGGTGCGCCTGCGGCCGCGCCGGCCGGCGCGCAGATCTTCGCCAACCGCTGCGCCGTCTGCCATGGTCCGGAGGCCGCCGGTATTCCGGGCAGTTTCCCGTCGCTGCACGAGCAGATCGTGGGTTTTGCCAAAGCTCCGCAGGGCCGCGACTATCTCGTCATGGTGGTCACCACCGGCCTCATGGGCGCTCTCAAAGTGGGCGGCGTCAACTACAACGGTGTCATGCCCGCCCAATCGGGCTTGAGCGAAGCCGACATTGCCGCCGTGCTGAATTATCTCGCGAGCGATCTCGGCAAGAATGAACTGGGCAGCGCCGCGCTCACGGCCGCCGACGTGACCGCGGCGCGCGCCCGCCACCCCGACAAGTCGCCGCAAAACACTCGGGCTCTGCGCCCAGCCACCGAGCCGTGAATCGCCCGGCGAGAGCGGCCTTCGCGGCCGGATCGTCCGTCAGAAAGGCTGCCGGTGTTCGACAGGCCACGGGTGTTACCGCATTGCTGCTGGCGCTCGCCGGCGTCGGCCCGAGCGCGGCGCAGGGCACCTCGGCGCTGGAGGCGGACAGCCCGCCCGCGGGCGTCGAGAATGCGCAGCGGGCCTGGCAACACTGGACGCTCAACTGCCAGGGTTGCCACCGCCAGGACGGCTCGGGCTCGCCGGGCACCGCTCCGGGCCTCGCGGGGACTGTGGCTCGATTCCTCTCGGTGCCCGGGGGGCGTGAATATCTCGGTCGCGTGCCGGGGGTAGCGACCTCGCCGCTGTCGGATGCGGATCTGGCCGAAGTCATGAACTGGATGCTGTGGCGGTTCGACCGGGAACATATCCCGGTGAATTTTCAGCCGTTCACGGCGGCGGAGGTCGGGGCGCTGCGGCAACGGCCGCTGCGGCTCGAGGCCTCGCAACTGCGGGCCGACCTGTTGCAGCAGGCGGGTGAGCCGCGGGCGCCGTGACGGCGGCTATTGCAGCGGCGCGCGCTTCAGGAGCATGGTCACGACAGTGGCGCGCGATGGCAACTGCATCGATTCGCGTTAGCTACTGAACCGGTGCGCGATTGCGTGAGTCGCGGCCGTAATAGTCGGGGTAGTCGGCGTAGAGACCCTTGAAGCGCCGATGCAGCCAAAGATATTGTTCGGGCACACGGCGGATCTGTGCCTCGAGGAGGCCATGGAAGCGCTCGGCGTCCTTGGCGGGGTCGGTGCCCGGAAAGTTCTCGAACGCAGATCCGATGACCACTCGGTAGCCGGCATTGCCCGGCAGGCGTTCAGGAAAATAGGTCAGCACGGCGGCGCCGGAAATGCGCGCGAGGCGTGAGGTGGCGGTGGTGGTCGCGGCCGGAATACCGAAGAAATTCACCATGGCGGCGCCTTTGTTGCGATAACTCTGATCCGGCGCGTACCACACGGCCTCATTGTTCTTGAGCGCCCGGATCATGGTGCGGATGTCATCGTAGGCGATCGGCTTGCCGTGCCGGGCGATGCCCTTGCGCATGACTTGCGACAGGAGGGCGTTTTTCGTCGGGCGAAACACCACGTTGAGCGGCACGACGGTGCCCAATATGCGGGTCGCAATTTCGATGGTGGTGAAGTGGCCGCCGATCAGGATGGCGCCGCGGCCTTTGGCGAGCGCGGCGTCGAGATGTTCGCGGCCCTGCACTTCGGCGAGTTCGTGCACTCGACGGTCGCTGCTCCACCAGGTATTCGCCGTTTCGCACAATGCCATCCCCAGGCTCTGGCAATGGCGAGTCACCAGGCGGGCCTGTTCCGGCGCCGAGAGAGCCGGCATGCACAATTCGATGTTGCGACGGGCAATGCGCACATAGGCGAGGGGGAGGAGCTGGATGAGGCGGCCGATGGCTGCGCCGACGTGACGCTGTAGCGCGAAGGGCAAAAACTCGAGGGTACGTAACACGCCTAGTCCCACCCAGGTCGGCCAGTACTTGGGTGCGAGGAATGCTGCGTGCATCCGTCAGAGGATATCCTCGCTTCGCGGTGCTTACCAGGTGCAATTGGCGGGCTCTGACCGGGCCTGATTGGCGGCTCCGACCCGGGCATAGCCGGTAAACTTAACGGGTCGCGGTCATGTGGGTTAGCGCACATAGCTGGTGCGGTGCAGCAAACGCTGCACCGCGGCGCGGGCGGCGGCAAGAATATTCGTAATTATCAGCAAATTGCTGTACTATCCAACTCGGTTCGTGAATTTCTACTTGGTCCGTTTATGGTCACCGCGCCGCTCCGGCGTCACCTTGACCACAACCCACAAAGCAGGTTTCTTCGATCCAGGTGGCTGGCATTCCGCTCGACTTTTGGGGCACGCGTGACCGGCCGATAGCTTCTTTTGTAGTAGGTATTCTTCACATGACGAAAATGTATGTAGGCAATCTCCCGTTCTCAATGGATGAGTCCGCGGTGCGCGCACTGTTCGAAAAGCATGGCGCCGTTCAGTCGGTGGCGCTGATCAATGATCGCGACACCGGTCGGCCCCGAGGTTTCGGCTTCGTCGAAATGGCTAGCGCAGATGCTGCGCGTGCCATGCAGGCCTTGAATGGCCACGATGTCGACGGGCGAGCGCTGAAGGTGAATGAGGCTCAGGAACGCACCGGTGGCGGCGGCGGCGGTGGTGGCGGCTCGCGCGGTCCGAAGCGCTGGTAACAGCGTTCGACTCTCGAGCGATAACTGGGGCCGCAGTGATGCGGCCCCAGTCGTTTGGGCCGGCGTTTGCGCTTTTGGGCGCGGCGTTTTGGTGCGGGTGTTTGCGCGATGAGGGTTTACGCCCAAGGCGGCTTTGCCTATAATCGCGCCCCTCGGTGGAACCGCTGTGCGGGTTCGAGCCGTTTCGCGAGATTGAGAGGGGGCCGATGGTCCCCTTTTGTTTTTGAGCGTCGGGGTTTTCAAGAAAAATGCGTGATGCCTTGATGCGCTTGCTGGAGCCGCCAATCGAGGCGCTCGGATTTGAGTTGGTCGATATCGAATATGCGCAAGCGGGGCGCGGCGGAGTCTTGCGAATATTCATCGACGCCCGCGCGACGCAAGGGGGTCCCGGCATCACGGTCGACGATTGCGCGACCGTGAGTCACGCGGTGAGTCAGGTGCTCGAGATCGAGGATCCGATCAAGGGGCATTACACGCTGGAAGTCTCTTCCCCGGGATTCGATCGGATCCTGCGCACGCATGCGCACTTCGAGCGGTTCTTGGGCGAGCGGATATTTGCCGAGTTGAAGCTGCCCATCGATGGCAGGCGGCGTTACGCCGGAGTTTTGAAGTCGGTCGGGTTCGACACGATCGTAGTGGAAGTGGACGGCAAGGCGCATAGCCTGCCGTTCGAGCGGATTCAGAAGGCGAGATTGCGGCCTTAGGCGGATCGAGCCTTGGGCGGATCAAGGAGTCTAACGGGACCATGAACAAAGAAATTTTGATGGCGGTGGATGCGGTCTCCAACGAGAAGGGCGTCGACAAGGAAATCATCTTCGAGGCGCTCGAAGCCGCGCTCGCGTCCGCGACCCGCAAGAAGCACGGCGAAGAATTGGACGTGCGCGTGTCGATCAACCGCAAGACCGGTGCGTACGACACTTTCCGCCGCTGGAAGGTGTTCGCGGACGACTCGACGGAACTCGAAGTGCCGGAGCGCGAACTGCGCCTCGACGATGCGCGCGATGTCGACAAGGACGTCGAGCCGGGCGGTTATGTCGAGGAGCCGATGGAATCCGTGCCCTTCGGCCGCATCCTTGCGCAGACCGCCAAGCAGGTCATCGTACAAAAAGTGCGCGAGGCCGAGCGCGCCCAGGTCGTCGATGCCTACAAGGATCGTGCGGGCACGCTGGTGAGCGGCATCGTCAAGCGCGTCGATCGCAATGGCGTCTACGTCGATCTCGGCGCCAATGCCGAGGGCTTCATCCCGCGCGAGGAGATGATTCCGCGCGAACCGGTGCGCTCCCAGGACCGGATCAAGGCGTATCTCAAAGAGGTGCGCACCGAGCCGCGCGGCCCGCAGCTCTTCCTGTCGCGCACGGCGCCTGAGTTCCTGATCGAGCTGTTCAAGCTGGAGGTGCCGGAGGTGGGCCAGGGTCTCATCAATATCCTGGCGGCCGCCCGCGATGCCGGCGTGCGCGCCAAGATCGCGGTGCGCAGCAACGACCCGCGCGTCGACCCCGTGGGCGCGTGCGTCGGCATGCGCGGTTCGCGCGTGCAGGCGGTGTCGAATGAGATCGCCGGCGAGCGCGTCGACATCATCCCCTTCGACGACAACAACGCACAGTTCGTCATCAACGCCATGGCGCCCGCCGAGGTCACCTCGATCGTTGTCGACGAGGACTCGCACTCGATGGACATCGCCGTCTCCGAGGACAAGCTCTCGCAGGCCATCGGCCGCGGCGGCCAAAACATCCGCCTGGCGAGCGAGCTCACGGGATGGGAACTCAACGTCATGAGCGAATCGCAGGCAGAGGCGAAGAGCGAAACCGAATCGCTGGCCTTGCGCGAGACCTTCATGAAACAGCTCGATGTCGACGCGGACGTGGCGAGCATCCTGGTGCAGGAGGGGTTCTCCACCATCGAGGAAATCGCTTACGTGCCGGCCAGCGAATTGAACGGCATCGAGGAGTTCGACGAGGAAATCGTCAAGGAACTGCGCACTCGCGCGCGCGACGTGCTGTTGACGCAGGCGATCGCCAGTGAGGAGTCGATGAATGGTGCCGAAGCCACCCCCGAGCTCATCGAGATCGCCGGCGAGGCGCTCTCGAAGGCGCTGGCGGGCAAGGGAGTCCGCACGCGCGACGATCTGGCGGACTTGGCCGTCGACGAGTTGGTCGAGATGGGCAGCATAGATGAGAAGAAGGCCGCCGAACTGATCATGGACGCGCGCAAGCATTGGTTTGCGGAAGAAGCTAAGGCTTAGGAGCAACAATGGCAGATGTAACGGTCGCTCAGTTCGCCGAGGTGCTGAAAGTGCCGGTCGACCGGCTGCTCCAGCAGCTCGATCAGGCGGGCATTAAAGTCGACAGCGCCGAGGACATGATCAGCGAGGACGCGAAGCACGAGCTGCTGACGCACCTGCGGCGCAGCCATGGCCGGGACGACGTTCGCACCGATGCGGCGCCGCGCAAGATCACTTTGCGGCGCAAGTCGCAATCGGAACTGAAGCTGGCGAGTCCGCAAGGCCGGGCGCGTACGGTCAACGTCGAGGTGCGCAGCAAACGCACCTACGTCAAGCGCGAAGTCCTCGAGGACCAGGCGCGTCACCAGCAGGAAGAGATCGATCGGTTACGCGAGACCGAGGAACAGGCCAAGGTCGCGCGCGAGCGCGCGGAGAGCGACCGGCTCGAAAAAGAGCGTCTCGACCGCGAACGCGCCGAGGAAGAGAACCGCCGGCGCAGCGACGAGGAAGTGCGTAAGCGGACCGCCGAAGAAGAGGCGCGCCGCGTGGCGGAACTTCAGGCGCGCGAAGTAGCCGAGCGCGAACGCAAGGCGGCGGCCGCGAAGCCCGGCAAGACCGCGCGCGCGGTCGTGGACGACAAGGCGACCCGCTACGGCCGCCAGGAACTGCACATCGCCGGCGACGTCAGCGCCCGGCACAAGAAAAAGAAATCGCGTGACGGACGGCGCCGTTCGGTCAGCGGCGACACGGATGCCAAGCATGGCTTCGAAATGCCGACCGCGCGAGTGGTGCGCGAGGTGGCGATCGGCGAGGCGATGACCGTGGGCGAACTTGCGCAAAAGATGGCGGTGAAGGCCACCGAAGTCATCAAAGTCATGATGAACATGGGCGTGATGGCGACGATCAATCAAATGATCGAACAGGATACCGCCGTGCTCGTGGTCGAGGAGATGGGGCACACGGCGGTGCTGCGCAAGGAAAATGTCATCGAGGACGATCTGCAGGGCGAGGCCGACGCCTCGCTCGAGGTATTGCCGCGGCCGCCGGTGGTGACGGTGATGGGCCACGTCGATCACGGTAAGACTTCGTTGCTCGACTATATTCGGCGCTCGAAGGTGGCCGCCGGCGAGGCGGGCGGGATCACGCAACACATCGGCGCGTATCACGTACAGACGGCCAAGGGCATGGTGACCTTTCTGGACACGCCCGGCCACGCCGCGTTCACGTCGATGCGCGCCCGCGGCGCGCAGGTGACCGACATCGTGATCTTGGTGGTGGGCGCGGACGATGGCGTCATGCCGCAGACCATCGAAGCGATCCAGCATGCGCAAGCCGCCAAGGTGCCGATCGTGGTCGCGCTCAACAAGATCGACAAGCCCGAGGCCGACGCGGAGAAGGTCAAACAGGAACTCACCAAGTACGGGGTCATCCCCGAGGAGTGGGGCGGCGAGAACATCTTCGTGCCGGTCTCCGCGCGCACCGGACAAGGCGTCGATCAACTGCTCGACAGCATTTTACTGCAGGCCGAAGTACTCGAATTGAAGGCGCCGACCGCGGGGCTTGCCGCGGGTTATGTCATCGAATCGAGTTTGGAAAAAGGCCGCGGCGCGGTCGCGACCGTGCTCGTGCTGCGCGGCACGCTCAAGCTCGGCGATCCGCTGTTGATCGGCCAGGAGTTCGGCCGGGTACGCGCGCTGTTCGACGAAGCCGGCCAGCCGGTGGATGACGCCGGCCCCTCGATTCCCGTGGTGGTGCTCGGCCTGTCCGGCGCGCCGAACGCGGGCGATGAACTCTTGGTCGTGGAAAGCGAGCGCAAGGCGCGCGAAGTGGCCATGCACCGGCAGGCCAAGTCCCGCGACGTGAAGCTCGCCCAGAAGAGCGCCAACATGCAGGACGTGTTCTCCACCATGGGCGAGAGCAAGGCCGACCTGGTGCAGCTATTGGTGAAGGCCGACGTGCAGGGCAGTGTGGAAGCGCTGCGCGACGCGCTCAACGGCCTGTCGACCGGCGAAGTAGCGGTCAATATCGTGGCGTCCGGGGTCGGCGGTCTCACCGAATCCGACATCACGCTGGCCGCGGCCTCCAAGGCGCGCATCATCGCCTTCAATGTGCGCGGCGATGCGGCGGCGCGCGCCGCGATCAAGGAACACGGCGTCGACGTGCGTTACTACAGCATCATTTACGAAGCCATCGACGACATCAAGGCGGTGCTCACCGGCATGCTGGCGCCCGAGGTCAAGGAGCAGATCGTCGGGCTTGCCGAGGTTCGCAGCGTGTTCCGCTCGAGCAAGTTCGGTACGGTGGCGGGCTGCATGGTGATCGACGGCTACGTACGCCGCAATTTCCCGATCCGCGTGCTGCGCAACAACGTCGTCATCTTCGAGGGCGCGTTGGAATCCTTGAAGCGATTCAAGGATGACGTCAACGAAGTGCGCGCCGGCACCGAGTGCGGCATCGGCGTGAAGAACTACAACGATGTGCAGGAAGGCGATCAGATCGAGTGCTATTCGCGGGTCGAAGTGGCGCGCACTTTGTAAGGCACATGGTCAACAGGGACAATCCGCGAGCGCGTCGCCTTGGTGACCAGATCCAGCGCGAGCTCACCGAGTTGCTGCGCCGCGACGTCAAGGACGAACGTATCGGCAATGTGACCATCACGGCCGTGACTGTCACGGGGGATCTGCGCACGGCCCGCGTGCACTACCTGGTGTTCGGGAAGGAGGGTCCCGACCCCAAAGTGCAAAAGGGTTTGGAGAGTGCCGCGGGGTATTTGCGCAATGCGCTGTCGCGCTCGTTGATGATCCGCCACACGCCCACCTTGAGTTTCCAGCTCGACACCTCGATCGAACACGGCGTGCGTTTGACGCAGCTCATCGACTCGGTCAACAAGCCGGTTCGCAGCGGTGCGGCCGCCGCCGCGCCGGACGAGAGCCATGCAAACGACGAAGGGCACTCGATCGACGAAGGCCACGTGATCGACGAAGGCCACGTCATCGACGAAGGCTAAGCTCCACCCGTGGCCGCCGACCTGCACGGAATTCTATTGCTCGATAAGCCCTTGGGCGTGAGCTCCGCCGGTGCCGTAGCACGCGCCAAGCGCCTGTTCGGCGCGCGCAAGGCGGGACACACCGGCTCGCTCGATCCGCTGGCCTCGGGAATGCTGCCGATCTGCTTCGGCGAAGCCACCAAGTTCGGTGCGCGGCTGTTGGAGGCCGATAAGACTTACCGCGTGACCGCTCGCTTGGGTGAACGTACGCCGAGCGCCGACCGTGAATCGCCCGTGGTCGAGCGTCGCGAACTGCCGCCATACTCGGTCGCACAACTCGCCGAGGCGCTCGCGTCTTTCCCGCGTGAGTACGCCCAGATGCCGCCCATGCATTCGGCGCTGAAGCAGGACGGTAAGCCGCTATATGAGTATGCGCGCGCGGGTGAAACGCGCGAACGCACGGCACGTGCCATTGTCATTCATGAGATGCGCTTGGTCGATTGGCGAGCCCCCGATCTATGTTTCGAGGTGCGCTGCACGAAGGGCGCTTACATGCGGGTACTCGCGGAGGATCTCGCCGCGCGGTTGGGAACTGTGGCGCATCTCGCGGCCTTGTGCCGGCTCGGCGTCGCCCCGTTCGGGGCGGAGCGGCAATGGTCATTCGAGGCGCTCGAGTCCATGAGCGCGGCAGACCGGTCAGGGGTGCTGCTGCCGGTGGATGCCGCGCTGACCGCCTGGCGCCGGTTGGATCTGCCCGCAAGCGGAGTTAGCGCGTTTCGCCAGGGTCAGAGCGTACCGGTCCCGGAGGCTGTACCCTGTGCGGCGCCCGGGACCGTGCGTATCTATGCGGCCGGCTTGGGTTTTCTGGGTTTGGGGGAGATCGAGCCGGCGGGCCGCCTGGTTCCGCTTCGGCTCATTTCAGCTTGAGGGCGGGTGACGCGACGCGTACAATGCGCGCCTTCTTAAAGGCTCTAAGTTATTGATTGAGGTTTGATTTCAATGCCACTTACTCGCGAAGAAAAGACGGACGTGGTCGGTAAATTCCAGCGCAGCGCGCAGGATACCGGCTCGCCGGAAGTTCAAATTGCCTTGTTGTCCGAGCGCATCAACGGCTTGAGCCAGCATTTCACCACCCACAAGGCGGACCATGCGTCGCGCCGCGGACTGCTCAAAATGGTCAACCAGCGCCGTAAGCTGCTCGATTATCTGAAGAGTCGTACACCGGACAAGTACACGCAACTGGTCGAACGCTTGGGGTTACGCCGCTAACAGGCGCCGCCGCGGCACGCGTACTTGAATCGCGCGGGGTCCGCGTCCATCTATTTCCGATCACGCAAAGGGGCTCCACGTGAGCGCTATCAAAAAGAGTTTTAAATATGGCGATCACACCGTCACCCTGGAGACGGGCGAACTCGCTCGTCAGGCCGACGGAGCGGTGCTCGTCACCATGAGCGACACCGTGGTGCTGGTGACCGCGGTCGGCCTCAAGAAGGCGACGCCGGGGCGGGACTTTTTTCCGCTCACGGTGAATTACCAGGAAAAGACCTACGCGGCGGGCCGCATACCCGGCGGCTTCTTCAAGCGCGAGGGACGCCCGACGGAGAAGGAGACGCTGACCTCGCGGCTCATCGACCGGCCGATCCGTCCGTTGTTCCCGGAAGGCTTCATCAACGACGTCCAGGTCGTCGCCTCCGTCCTGTCGGTCAACGCCGAGGTGGATCCGGATATCGCATCGTTGATTGGCGCCTCCGCGGCGCTCGCCATTTCGGGTATGCCGTTCATGGGGCCGATCGGCGCGGCACGCGTCGGCTATGTGGATGGCAAGTACATCCTCAATCCGACCACCACGCAGCTGGCCGAATCCAAGCTCGACTTGGTGGTCGCGGGCACCCAAGAGGGTGTGCTGATGGTGGAATCCGAAGCCGACGGGTTGAACGAAGAAGTCATGCTGGGCGCGGTCACCTTCGGCCACGACCAGATGCAAACCGCCATCAAGGCGATCAATGAGCTCACCGCGGAAGCCGGCAAGCCGAAGTGGGCGTGGGAAGCACCGGCCGCCAACACCGAGTTGAAGGCGGCGGTGAGCGCCTTCGCCGAAGCCGATGTGAGTGCCGCGTATCTCATCACCGAGAAGCAGCAGCGCTACGCGAAGATCAAGGATGTCAAAGCGGCGGCGGTCAAGGCGTTGGCCGCCGGCGAAGCGCCGAAGTTCACCGCCGAGCAGATCGGCGCGGAGTTCGCCAACCTCGAATATCGGCTGGTGCGCGAGAAGATTCTCGCCGGGCAGCCGCGCATCGATGGGCGCGATACGAAGACCGTGCGCGCGATCACCATCCGCACCGGCGTGCTGCCTCGAACTCACGGCTCCGCGTTGTTCACCCGTGGCGAGACCCAGGCCATGGTGGTCACGACCTTGGGTACCGGGCGCGACGCACAGGTCATCGACGGTCTCACCGGTGAGCGCAAAGAGCCGTTCATGCTGCACTACAATTTTCCGCCGTTCAGTGTCGGCGAAACCGGCATGATGGGTTCGCCGAAGCGGCGCGAGATCGGTCACGGCAATCTGGCCAAGCGCGGCGTGAAAGCGGTCATGCCGGGCATCGAAAAATTCCCCTATGTGATTCGCGTGGTCTCGGAGATCCTGGAATCCAACGGCTCGAGTTCGATGGCATCGGTGTGCGGCACGAGTCTTGCGCTCATGGATGCGGGCGTGCCGATCAAGGCGCCGGTGGCTGGCGTCGCCATGGGCCTCGTCAAGGAAGGCGAGCGCTTCCAAGTGCTCACCGACATCCTCGGCGACGAGGATCATCTGGGCGACATGGATTTCAAGGTGGCGGGCACGAAGGATGGCATCACCGCCCTGCAGATGGACATCAAGATCACGAGCATCACGCGCGAGATCATGAAGGTGGCTTTGGATCAGGCGAAAGACGGCCGCCTACACATCTTGAACGAGATGAACAAGGTGCTCTCCAAACCGCGTGAAAGCATGTCGGAATGGGCGCCCACCATCATCACCATGAAGATCGATCCGGAGAAGATCCGTGAGGTCATCGGCAAGGGCGGTGCGGTGATCCGGCAGATCACCGAAGAGACCGGCACGTCGATCGATATCGAGAACGACGGCACGGTGAAGATCGCCTCGGTGCAGGGCGCGGCCGGCCGCGAGGCCCAGCGCCGCATAGAATTGATCACCGCCGACATCGAGGTCGGCCGCATTTATGAGGGCAAGGTCGCCCGCCTCATGGACTTCGGCGCATTCGTGACCATCCTGCCGGGCCGTGACGGATTGGTGCACATCTCCCAGATCTCCGAAGAGCGCGTCGAGCGCGTCGGCGACAAATTGAAGGAGGGCGATGTGGTGCGCGTCAAGGTGCTCGAAGTCGATCGCCAGGGACGCGTGCGCCTGTCGATGCGCAACGTCGACGCGGCGTAAGCGGACGACGCCGATCCGGTCGCACAGCGCTGACACAAAGGCATAACCCGGCGTCTCAAGGTCATAGCGCCTTGAGAACCGGGTCGTCCTCGCCCGTACTTCGATTCGAAGGCCCTTGACTGGCCTTTACTTCGACTCGGAGTGCTCGTCCCGATCTTTCTCACCGTCGCGCGAACGATTCGCGGACAGCGACTTGAAGGACTCGTCAGCCGGCGGGCGCTGACGCGACGGCTCCAGCGCCGATAGCGTCTTGGGGCGCTCGCGAAGCGGATGCTGTTGGCCCATGACCTGCTTCAGACTCTGATCGAGGTGACCGCTCACCAGCCCTTGAGTGCCGGTGCCGTAAGCGCGAATCACATTGACCATGAAGTCCTGGCTCAAGATGGGCTCGGCAAGATGCTCCTGTTCGGCGATCACTTGCAGCAGGATGCTGCGGGTAATGTCGGCATTGTTCTTCTTGTCGACGACGACGAACTCGATCCGCTCAACGACCAATCGTCGTACATCCGCTAGCGTGATGTATCGACTTTCAACCGTGTCATAGAGGCGGCGGTTCGGATATTTTTTTATCACTCGCGGTTCGCTCATATGGCTCCCTCGCTCGTGTTGGCCGACGCGCCGCCGGAAAATGCCGGTTCGTGCCTGACCACGCGTGACCAATCCTTGTGTCTTACACCGTCGAAGGATAGCGCAACGCAGGGCCAAGGCAAGTGTGGATTTTCATGTAATTTTTACACCGCTACGCGCACATTCAATCGTCTCGGAACTCGATCGATTCTCCATCGGGAGATCGCCCAAGCCCATGCATCGGCGACGGTCGCGGTGTGTAGCGAATCTGGCGGCGTGAGTCCCAAGAGAGAAAAAACCTGCAGCAGTTGCGGCAGCTGACCGTGTTCATCCAGCCTTACACTGCGCTTGGACTTCGACAGCTTGGTGTCGTCGGGTTCGGTGAGTACCGGCACGTGCGCGTAAGAGGGCGCGGTGAGCTGCAACGTGCGCTGCAAGTAAATCTGGCGCGGTGTGTTGTCGAGCAGGTCGGCACCGCGCAGGATGTGAGTCACTCCCTGCGCGGCGTCGTCGATCACCACTGCCAGCAGATACGAGAGGACGCCATCTCGCCGCTTGAGTACGAGATCGCCGACGGTGGCGGCCACGTCCTGCCGAAAGGTTCCCTGGATGCGATCCGAAAATGCGATCAGGCCGGGCTCGACGCGCAGGCGAGTCGCTGTCGGTACCCCCGAGATGGCGGGCCGCTCGCGGCAGGTGCCGGGATATCGGGTCTCGTCCAATTGTGCGCGGCTGCAAGAGCATTGGAACGTGAGGCCACGGCCCGCGAGGCTTTCGAGCGCGCCCAGATAACTCGCCGTGCGATCGCTCTGCCGCACAGCCTCGCCATCCCATTCGAAGCCGAATCTCTCGAGCGTGCGCAGGATGCGTGCGGCGGACCCGGCGACCTCGCGCGGCCGATCCAGATCCTCCACGCGAAGCAGCCAGCGGCCACGATGCGCCCGGGCGTCAAGGTAGCTTGCCACCGCCGTGTACAGAGAGCCCAAATGCAAGTCGCCCGAGGGGGTCGGGGCGAAGCGGCCCACATAGGCCGGCCGATCAGCGGTAGCGGTCGTCGCGGTCGCCGTATTGCTTTTCGCGGCGCTCCCGCCGCTCCTGAGCTTCGACCGAGAGGGTGGCGACGGGCCTCGCTTCGAGCCGCTTGATGCCGATCTCCTCGCCGGTTTCCAGGCAATAGCCGTACGAGCCGTCTTCGATGCGCTTCAGTGCCTCGTCTATTTTGCGAATCAATTTGCGCTCGCGGTCGCGCGTCCGCAGTTCGAGGCTGAATTCCTCTTCTTGCGTGGCTCTATCGTTCGGATCGGGGAAATTCGCCGCCTCGTCTTTCATGTGCAGCACGGTGCGGTCGACCTCGACCATCAGATCACGCTTCCAATTGCTCAGAATGCGAGCGAAGTGCTCCAACTGCTCCTTGTTCATGTACGCCTCGCCACGCCGGGCGATGTACGGTTTCACATTGCGCGGACCCGCCAACAGGCTCGCCGCGACCGAAGGGTCGCCGTCACCGTCCTCGTCGTTTTGCGGCGCGCGCGGCATCACGAGCGGTCGGGTGTCGAATTTGATCGGCGCAGCCTTCTCGTTGCCGACTTTGACCGCAGGAGCCTTGACGGCCGAGGTGACGGGTTTGGCGACGGCCGCTGATTTGGCTGCCGGGGGTTTTACTGCGGCGGCAAGGGGCTTCGCGGCTGCGGGCTTTGCGGTCTCGTGTTTAGAAGCGGGCTTGTTGGGTTTCACTGTTACCTTGGATGTGGAGGACGCTGGCGTGGCTTTGGCAGGCGGTCGAGCCGCCTTCTTCGATATGGCTACCTTCGGAGTCGCTTTCTTGGGTGTAGCCTTTCCTGGCCGTTTAGCCGCTTTATTGGGTTTCTTCGAGGGCATTTGAAGTCTCCGCCTCCTAACGAAAGAGCGCGCGATTATACCGACGCCTTCAGGCGTGTACAGAGCGCTGAGTCAACATATTGTATTAATCTAAGCCTATGATTGAGAAGCAAAACCTCTGACGGGCGCCAGGCCTCTATACGGCCGAAGGGCGAGCTAACTGGGCTGCTAGGGCAGCGTGACGGGTGCGGCCCCGGCCCAGCCGCTGCGGCGATGTTCCGCCACCACGGTGGTATAGATGCCGCCCCGCACATTGAAGTCCGCCGACAGGCGCATGAATCTCGGGCTGGTCGCCGCCACCAGGTCGCGCAGGATCTCGTTGGTCACCGCCTCGTGGAACGCGCCGCGACTGCGAAACGACCAAATATAGAGCTTCAAGGACTTGAGCTCGACGCAGCGCTCCTCCGGAACGTATTCGAGCTTGAGCGTGGCGAAATCCGGCTGGCCGGTTTTCGGGCACAGACAGCTGAACTCGGGAATGGTCATTCGAATCGTGTAGTCGCGTTCGGGCGCCGGGTTTGCGAATGTTTCCAGGGAGGAGCGGGGTTCAGTCATGAGGGGTAGCCGGCAGCAGGGTCGGGGGTTTACGAAAGTGACGTTTACTTTACACTACGCGCCACGTCGACGCCCCACGTCCAGATCCGCCGAGAACAATGCGCCTAACCAAACTCAAGATCGCCGGCTTCAAATCCTTCGTCGATCCCACCAACATCACGTTTCCGAGCAGCTTGACGGGTGTCGTCGGTCCGAATGGTTGCGGCAAGTCGAACATCATCGATGCGGTGCGCTGGGTGATGGGGGAAATCTCGGCCAAGCATCTGCGCGGTGAATCCATGGCGGATGTCATTTTCAACGGCTCCGCCGCGCGCAAGCCGTTGGGCGCCGCATCGGTGGAACTGGTGTTCGACAATTCCGACGGCAAGATCGGCGGCGCCTATGCCACTTACAACGAGGTCGCGCTGCGCCGTACGATGAGCCGCGACGGCACCTCCGATTACTTCATCAACGGCATGAAGGTGCGGCGCAAGGACATTACCCAGTTGTTTCTCGGCACGGGGCTCGGCACCCGTAGCTACGCCATCATCGAGCAAGGCATGATTTCGCGGGTCATTGAAGCACGGCCCGACGACCTGCGCGCGTTCCTGGAGGAAGCCGCGGGCATCTCGCGCTACAAAGAGAGGCGCCGCGAAACCGAGAACCGGATCGGCCATACGCGCGAAAACCTCGATCGGCTGAACGATTTGCGCGAGGAGGTGGAGAAGCAGATCCGCCACCTGCAGCGTCAGGCGGCCACCGCTCGGCGCTATCAGACGTTGAAAGACGAGGAGCGCAAACTACAGGCCGAGCTGCTCGCCCTGCGTCTGCAGAATTTGGATGCGGAAGCGGGGGTGCGCGATGCGGCCACCGAATCGCGGGAGACCGGGATGCAAGCCGTGCTCGCCGATCTGCGCGAAGCGGAGGCGCAGATAGAACGCATTCGCGCCGATCAATCCTCCAAAGCGGATGTACTGGGCGCGATTCAATCCCGCTTCTACGCGGCCGGCGGGGAGGTCACGCGCCTCGAACAAGGCATTCAGTACGCGCGCGAACTGCGGCAACGCCAACGCGCGGATCTGGAGCAGGCGCAGGCTCAGGTCGCAGAACTCACCGGCGTCACGCTGCGCGACCGGCGCCAGCTCGACGCACTGGCGGAGGAACTGGCGACCATGGAGCCCGGCCTCGATGCGGCGCATGCACAGGAGGCCGCCACGGCGCAGACGCTCAATGACGGTGAACAGTCGCTGGCCGTGTGGCAACAAAGCTGGGACGCCCATGCCCTATCGGTGGCGGATGCGCAACGCGAGACCGGGGTCGAGCGGGCGCGCATCGAACAGCTCGAGGGCCAGCAGCGGCGCCTGCTGCTGCAGCAGGAACGCCAGGAGAGCGAGCGGGCACTGCTCGCCGGCGCGCAACCGGAAGTGGCGTTGGAACGGTTGGCGGAGCTGGCCGCGCTCGCGCGCGATGCGGGTCAGAAGGCGGCGGCGGAACTGCAGGACCTCTTGGCCGAGCTGTCCGTGACGCGCGAACGCGAGCGCGAACAGGCACAAGCACTGAATGCCCTGCGCGCTCGTTCGCAAGCCGCGCTCGGGACCCTGGTGTCGACCGAGGCGCTGCAACAAGCGGCGCTCGGCAAGGCGTCCGGCAAGGTCGCCGAGTGGCTGAAGTCCAAGTCCCTCGATCGCCAGCCGCGAGTCGCGCAGCAGCTGCGCGTCGAGCGCGGCTGGGAGCGTGCGGTGGAGACCGTGCTCGGCTCGTATCTCGAGGCCGTATGCGTCGACGGCCTGGATAGCGTCACCGACCTGTTGGCAAGCTTCGACGGCGGGCAACTGGCGGTCGTTAGCGTGGCCGCGGGCACCACGCAGGATGCCACGGCCCTGCACGATGCCACGTTCGCGCCTGAGCCAGGTTCGCCGCCGTCTCCGGCGCCCTCGCTGCGGTCGAGAGTGCAGGGCGCCGCCGTGCTGCACTCGGTCCTCTCCTCGGTGTTCACCGCCGAGACGCTGAATGAGGCGCTCAAGATCGGGCGGCAATTGACGCCAGGTCAGTCGGTGGTGACCCGCGATGGGATTTGGCTGGGCACCGATTGGCTGCGGCTGTCACGCGACGCGGACCCGCATGCGGGCGTGATCGAGCGCGAGGAGACTTTGCGCGCGACCCGGGCGCAGGTGGACACCCTGGGCGAGGAAGTCAAGGAACTCGAACGCCGGCTCGAGTTGACGCGCGAGCGCGTTCGCGAGCACGAGGACCGGCGCGATCGGCTGCAAGTGGACGTCAACCGCCTGCACCGCGAACATGTCGACCGGCGCGCCGAACTCGATGCCGCCGAGGCGCGCAATGTCGATGCGGCGCGTCGCTTGACGCAACTCGAAGCGGGCCTCGCCGACGTACGCGCGGAACTCGAGCGCACCGACGGGGACTTGCGTGCGGCCCGAGGACGGATGGAAACCGCCATCGATCGATTGGCGGTGTTCGAGTCCCAGCGCCTGGTTCTCGAACAGGAGCGGGACCGACTGCGCGCGGCGTCGAGCGCGGCACGCGCCGCGGCCCAGGCGGCGCAGTTGCGGGCGCGAGAACTGGCGCTGCAGGTGGAGTCGCGGCGCTCCTCGCACGCGTCGCTCACCACGGCGCTTGCGCGGGTGGAGACGCAGCTGACGGGATTGCAGACTCGCAGGGACGAATTGGCCGCCCAGTTGCGCGACGGCGAAGCCCCGCTCGCCGAGTCGCAGACGCTGCTGGAGCAGGCGCTGCGCGTGCGCACGGAGATCGATGCCGAGCTCAAGGCGGCGCGAATTGCGAGCGACGAATTGGACGCCTCGCTGCGCGACCACGAGGAGGCGCATCTTGCCGTCGGGCAGCGTCTCGAAGCGGCGCGCGCCGCTTTGGATGAAGCGCGGCTGGCGGCGCAGCAGGTGCGCGTGCGCCGCGAGAGCGTCGCCGAACAACTGGCGGCGACGAGCTTCGAATTGCCGGTACTCCTGGCGCAAATCGCCGCGGAGGCGACGGTGGAGGGTTGGGAGTCGCAGCTCGAGGAAACCCGCGCCAAGATCGAGCGACTGGGCCAGGTCAATCTGGCGGCCATCGGCGAATTCAAGGAGCAATCCGAGCGCAAGGATTATTTGGACCGGCAATGCAAGGATTTGACCGATGCGCTCGAGACCCTCGAATCGGCTATGCGCAAGATCGACCGGGAGACCCGCACACGATTCCAGGACACGTTCGATCGAGTGAACGCGGGCCTCAAGGAAAAATTCCCGCGGCTGTTCGGTGGTGGACATGCATACCTCGAACTCACGGGCGAGGAGGGCGCGGCGTCCGGCGTGTCCGTGATGGCGCGCCCGCCCGGCAAGCGCAACAGCACCATCAGCCAGCTCTCGGGCGGCGAAAAGGCATTGACCGCTGTCGCGCTCGTGTTCGCGATCTTCGATTTGAATCCCGCGCCGTTTTGCCTCTTGGATGAGGTCGACGCGCCGCTCGATGAGAATAACGTCGGCCGCTTCTGCGAAATCGTGCGCGAGATGTCGCGCAACGTGCAGTTCATATTCATCACTCACAACAAGAGCACCATGGAGTTGGCCTCGCAATTGGTCGGCGTCACCATGAACGAACCGGGGGTCTCGCGCCTGGTCACGGTCGACGTCGATGAGGCTGTGCGCATGGCGGCGATGTAGGGCGCGGCATTTGGACCAATTCCGCTGGATACTTCTGGGTTTGGGTCTATTGTTGATCGGCGGCATTTGGTGGTGGGGTGCGCGCCGGTCCGCTCAGGCTCCGGGCAATTCGGAACTGCGCGAACCGGTGGTCGAGAATATCCGCTCCTCGCCGCCGTCGCGCGATTGGGGCGTGCCGCCGCTCGAACCCTTGAACATCCGGACCGCCGAATTCGAGCGCGTGCCGGTCTTGGATACCCCCATGTCGGCCGCGGCCGATCCTCCCTTTGCCGCCGCTGCGCAACCCGCAGCGGCGGCGCCTAAGTCCGTCGCCGCCGAGCGGCAAAAGATCGTGACCGTTCGCGTTTGTGCGCCGGGAGATACGCGCTGGTCAGGCGCGGAACTTATGGCGGCGCTCGAGCGGCACGGCTTGGGCTTTGGACGCTACCAGGTCTTTCACCGCAATCAGGGCGACGGAAGCAGCCTGTTCTGCGTGGCGAGTCTGGTCGAACCCGGCACGTTCGACCTTGCGACCATGGCCGGAGAAGTGTTCAGGGGCGTCACGCTATTCGCCGTGCTGCCCGGACCGCTCACGCCGCTCGACATCTTCGATGAGCTCATGGCAACCGCACGGGGCTTGGCCGAGGAGCTGCCGGGCATACTGCAGGATGCGAAAGGAATCGCGCTCACCGCGCAGCGCGCGGCCGCCTTGCGCGAGGACGTGCAGCGCTTTCAGGCGCGGTTAACGCCGGTATAGCCGCCATGTGCGCGCAGCAATCGGCGGCTCCCGGGAAGAAGGCCGCTGCGCGCGCCGCTATGCTGCGCGAACTGCTCGAGCGCTACAACTATCGCTATCACGCGCTCGACGACCCGGAGGTCCCCGACGCGGAGTACGACCGGCTGATGGTCGAATTGCGCGGCATCGAGGCCGAGTATCCGGAACTCGTCACGGCGCATTCGCCTACGCAGCGGGTCGGCGCCGCGCCGGTGGCGGCTTTCGGTGCGGTCCGGCACGGCCTCGCCATGCTGTCGCTCGACAATGCGTTCAGCGATGACGAAGTGCGCGAGTTCGATCGGCGGGTCCGCGAGCGGCTCGGACAAGAAGGTCCGGTCCGCTACTCCGCCGAACCCAAATTGGACGGCCTGGCGATCAGCGCCCGGTATGAGAACGGTTTGTTCGTACAGGGCGCGACGCGCGGGGACGGCGAGACGGGTGAGGACATCACGCAGAACCTCAAGACCATCGCCGCGCTGCCGCTGAAGTTGCGCGCTCCCAAGCCGCTGCCGGTACTCGAGGTACGCGGCGAGGTATTCATGCCGCTCGCCGGCTTCGAGCGCTTCAACAAGGAGGCGCTCGCTCGGGGGGAGAAGACCCTGGTCAATCCGCGCAATGCGGCGGCGGGCAGCTTGCGCCAGCTCGATCCGCGGATGACCGCGGCGCGCCCGCTCGACTTGTTCATCTATGGTCTCGGGGTCGTGGAAGGCGGTGCGCCGCCGTCACGTCACAGCGAGACGCTCCGGACATTGCGCGAGTGGGGATTCAAGATTTGCCCGCAATCCACCGTGGTCGAATCCGTCGATGGCTGCCTCGATTATTACCGCCGCATCGGCGCGCTGCGGGGCACTCTGCCGTATCAAATCGACGGCGTGGTCTACAAGGTCGATGACCTCGATCTGCAGCGGCGGCTCGGCTTCGTCTCACGGGCGCCACGCTGGGCCGTCGCGCACAAATTCCCCGCGGAAGAGGCGCTGACGACGGTGCGCGAGATCGATTTTCAGGTGGGGCGCACCGGCGCGCTCACACCCGTCGCGAGACTGGAGCCAACCTTCGTCGGCGGGGTGACGGTGAGCAATGCCACGCTGCACAACATGGATGAGCTGGCGCGCAAGGACGTGCGCGTCGGCGATACCGTGGTCGTGCGCAGGGCGGGCGACGTGATTCCGGAAGTGGCACGGGTAGTCCCGGAGCGGCGGCCCGCGGACGCGAAGCCGGTGGTTTTGCCGAAATTCTGCCCGATATGCGGATCTCCCGTGCTGCGCGAGAGCGATCAAGCCGTCGCGCGCTGCAGCGGCGGCAGGCGCTGCGCTGCGCAGCGCAAAGAGGAGATCAAGCACTTTGCCTCGCGCCGCGCCCTCGACATCCAGGGGCTCGGCGACAAGCTCGTAGAGCAACTCGTGGATCGGGATTGGGTCAACACGCCGGCCGATCTGTTCGAGTTACGGTCCGAGCAACTCGAGACGCTCGATCGCATGGGTGAGAAATCCGCCCAGAAAATACTCGCCGGCATCGAGGCGGCGAAACGCACGACGTTGCCGCGCTTTTTGTATGCCCTCGGCATCCGCGATGTGGGCGAGGCGACCGCACTGGCGCTGGCGCAGCATTTTCGCGATGTGGCGGCGCTGCGCCGCGCGTCGGACGATGAGATTCAACGCGTACCCGACATCGGGCCGGTGGTGGCGACGCATGTCGCGGCATATTTCCGGGATACCGACAACGCTGCCGTGGTGGATCGGTTGCTGGCTGCCGGCCTCGATTGGCCCGAACCGCCGGCGCGCGATGAGCATGCGGCGCTCAATGGGAAGACGTTTGTGCTCACCGGCACGCTCGAGTCGATGACGCGCGAGGCGGCGGCGGAAGCCATCGTGCAACAGGGCGGCAAAGTGAACGGCAGCGTCTCGAAGAAAACCCATTACGTCGTGGCGGGCGCAGACGCCGGCAGCAAACTCAAGAAAGCCATCGAGTTGGGGCTCGAGGTGCTCGATGAGGCGGAATTCTTGAAGCTCCTCGACAGCCAGAAGCCTGTATGACTGATGTCGCCCGTCCTGACTGATGTCGCCCGTCGCGGCGAGCGCTGCGCATTCCTAGATGATATCGCGAGGGCGGCCGTCCCTGGCCAGCCGTGCGATGTCGCATTACCTCATTGAGGTCGTATTAAGGCGCACCGAGGTTTAGAGCTTCTTTTCGATCGTCGCGGTTTTCTTCAAATCTTCGATGTGGGCCTGAAATTTCTTTTGCACGACGGCATTGCTCAGCTGAGTCTTGAGCTGATCGAACGGCGGCGGTACGGCGTCGCGGGTGTCGATGAGCTTGACGATGTGCCAGCCGTATTGGGTCTGCACGGGTTCCGGAGTGACTTCGCCCTTCTTGAGGCCCTTCACCGCATCGCCGAAGGGCTTGACCATGTGCGCCAGCGTGAACCAGCCTAGATCCCCGCCCTGGGCTTTTGAACCGGGGTCGATCGAATCCGCCTTGGCGAGGTCCTCGAATTTGGCGCCGCCCTTGAGCTTCTTGATGATCTGATCGGCCAGATCCTTGTCCTTGGTGGCGACCAGAATGTGCATGGCGTGATACTCGGTCTTGTCCATGCCCGCCACCTGCGTGTCGTATTCGGCGTGCAGTTCCTCATCCGTCGGCGTGATGCCCTTCAGGTACTTTTGCGCGCCGGCTTCGGCCAATATCTGTGAGTGCAGCAATTCCAGCCGATCGATGACCTGAGGATCCTTGTCCAGCCCGTCCTTGACGGCCTGATTTGCGATCAACTGCATGTTGATCATCTGGTCGAGTACCTGATTCTTTTCCTCGGGGGTCACATCGCTGATGGGCTTGCCGCGCAACAGGCCCTTCAAGTAATCATCGTAGGCGTCGCGCGGGATCGGCTTGCCGTCGACGATGGCGACCGGCGGGGAGGCCGGCTGGGCCGCGGGAGCGGGAGCCGCCGCCTGTTGTCCCTTGCCGCAGGCCGCCAGCATGACGGTTATGGCCGCGACCGTGGACACGCGCGTCCAGTGTGCGCTGAAAATTTGGGTCATTGGGATCCTCTATCTAGATGCGTAAAGGCGACTATGGCCGATATGGCCGGCGCGCCCGGGGGCGGCAGTTTAGCCTTTACCGCCCAATCTCTCCAATTATCGATGCCCTCGCCGATTATCGATGTCCCGGCCGGTTTAGCCCCCGGGGGCCGGCTTAGACCGGATCGAGGGTCGCCGGTTCGGCGGGAGGCGATGCCGCCAAGCTGAGTGCATGAATGTCGGTTTTCAGTAGATCATCCACGGCGGCATAGACCATGCGGTGTCGCGCGATCGGGGACACGCCGCGAAACGCTTCGGCGACGATGGTCACGCGAAAGTGGCTCTGGCCCCCCGCCGCGCCGGCGTGTCCCGCATGCAGGTGGCTTTCATCCTCGATGGTGAGCGCAGTAGGCGCAAAGCGCGTCACCAGACGCTCGCGCAGGCGTTGAGCGCGCAAGTTTTCGAACGGCATCGGTCAGCTCCCCTCGGTCGTTGCGGGCTTCGTCTTGCCGCTCAGCCACAGCACCTGCGGAATCATGAACACCACCATGGCCGCCGTGATGCCGAACACCTTGAAATTGACCCAGACGCTCTCGGCGAAGTTGCGCGCGATGTAGATATTGGCGGCCGCCAGGAGGGCGAACCATCCCGCCCATGAGGCATTTATCCAGCCCCAAGCGCGCGCGGAGATTTCCAGCGGTTCATTGAACGCCGATTCGAGCATGCGCCGCGCGAGCGGCTGCTTGCCGATGAATGTGCTGCCCAGAAATGCGACCGCCGCGAGCCCGAGCAGCACGGTCGGCTTCCATTGAATGAAACGCGCGTCGTGCAGCAGCAAGGTGGCGGATCCCAAGACCACGGCCACGGCGGCGACCAGGACCTGCATGGTCTTGAAGGCGCCGGTTTGCAATCGATGGACGACCGCCACCAGCACGCACACGGTCATCAGCGCCGCCGTCGCCCAATAGATGCCGAGCGTCTTGAAGGCGACGAAGAATACGATCAGGGGCGACCATTCGAGCAGTTGACTCATGCGGGTATGATAGCCCACGGAACATGAGCATCTATCTGCAACTGCATCCGGTTTCTCCGCAGCGCCGCTTCGTGCGCCAGGCGGCCGAGGTGTTGCGTGGCGGGGGTGTGATCGTGTATCCGACCGACTCGTGCTACGCGTTGGGATGCCACATCGGCGACAAGGCGGCGCTCGAGCGCATCCGGGAGATTCGCCAAACCGATCGCCATCATCATTTCACGCTGGTGTGCCGCGATCTCGCCGAAGTCGGCAAATACGCCCTGGTCGACAATTGGCAATACCGGCTGCTGCGCGCGCATACGCCGGGTCCGTATACCTTTCTGCTCAAGGCCTCGCGCGAGACCCCGCGCCGCTTGAAGCACGAGCGGCGCGGCACCATCGGGCTGCGCGTTCCGGACCACCCCGTGACCGCGCTGCTCCTCGGAGAGCTGGCCGAACCCATCATGAGTTCGACGCTGCTCTTGCCCGGTGAGGAACTGCCGCGGACCGACGCGAAGGAGATCTACGACAAGCTGGAACATAGCGTGGATCTGGTACTCGACGGCGGCAATTGCGGGCTGGTCCCCACCTCCGTGATCGATCTGTCCGGCGACCGTGCCCTCGTGGTGCGTGCCGGGCGGGGCGACCTCAGCCCCTTTGGGGCCACAGCCACCGTATAATGCGCCCGCGATGCTGGATATGGAGCTCGCGTCTATTTTAAATAACGAGTGTAAGCATTGGATTTTAATGTATTTCTGATAAAGGTCTCCATTGGTGCGATCCCGGTCTTGTTGGCGATCACCCTGCATGAAGTGGCGCACGGCTGGATGGCGAGATACTTCGGCGATCGCACCGCGGAGATGCTCGGGCGTTTGAGTTTGAATCCGCTGCGTCACATCGACCCGGTCGGCACCCTTTTGGTGCCCGGCTTGCTGCTCGCCATCGGCGGGCCGTTGTTCGGGTGGGCGAAGCCGGTCCCGGTCGCGACCAGCGTGCTGCGCAATCCGCGCCGCGCCATGGTGCTGGTGGCGCTCGCCGGGCCGGCGGCGAATATGGTGATGGCCGTGCTGTGGTGCGGCGTTCTGGCGGGGATCGCACGTATCAACGGCAACGACACCTTGGACGGCTGGATCGCCTCCATGGCGCAGGCCGGCATCGTGATCAATGTGGTGCTCGCCGTATTCAATCTGCTGCCGATTCCGCCGCTCGATGGCGGACGCGTGCTCGCTGGACTGTTACCGCCCCGGCTAGGCGCCCGCCTGGAGAAGATCGAGCCGGTCGGTCTCTTCATCGTGCTCGGATTGTCCGCCTTCGGCATGTTCGGTTGGCTGTTCGATCCGGCGTACCGGATCATCGGACGCGTCATCAACGTCCTGTTTGGGTCGCCCGCATGAGCGGAGCGGTGCAAAATCGACGCGTGCTGTCCGGCATGCGGCCTACGGGACACCTGCATCTGGGCAATTATCACGGTGCGCTCAAGAATTGGATCGAACTGCAGTACCAGTACGAATGCTATTTTTTCATCGCCGACTGGCATGCGCTGACCACGGGCTACGAGGACACCTCGAAGCTCGAGGAGCACGTCTGGACCATGGCGGTCGATTGGCTGGCCGCCGGCTTGAACCCGGGTGTGGCCACGCTGTTCATCCAATCCAAAGTACCTGAGCACGCCGAGCTGCACCTGTTGCTGTCGATGATCACGCCCTTGGGTTGGCTCGAGCGAGTGCCGTCGTACAAGGATCAGCAAACGCAACTGGCCGATCGCGATTTGAGCACCTACGGGTTTCTGGGCTACCCCTTGCTGCAATCCGCCGACATTCTGCTCTACCGCTCGCAGTATGTGCCGGTCGGCGAGGATCAGGTGGCGCATGTGGAGATCACGCGCGAGGTCGCGCGGCGCTTCAATCATATTTACGGCCGCGAGCCGGAATTCGAAAGCAAGGTCGAGAAGGCCATCAAGAGCTTGGGTTCGCGCAACTCGAACTTGTATCGCACACTGCGCAAGGAGTACCAGGAAAAGGGCGATGCGGATGCGCTCGCCAAGGCGCGTGCGCTGGTCGAATCCAACGCCCGCTTGACGGTCGCGGACCGCGACCGTCTGTTGGGGTTTCTCGAGGGAACGGGCATCTCGATTCTGCCCGAGCCGGACGTGCTGCTCACCGCCACGCCCAAGGTGCCGGGACTCGACGGGCGTAAGATGTCCAAGTCCTACGGCAACACGATCGGGCTGCGCGAGGACCCTGACGCCATCGTCAAGAAACTCAAGGCCATGCAGACCGATCCGGCGCGCGTACGCCGCACCGATCCCGGGGATCCCGCCAAGTGTCCGGTCTGGGATCTGCACCAAGTGTATTCAGATGCCGACACGCAGGCGTGGGTGCAGCACGGCTGTCGCACCGCCGGTATCGGCTGCCTGGAGTGCAAGGCGCCGCTGATCGAGAAGATCGTGGCCGAAGTGACCGCCATTTCCAAACGAGCGCAGGAGTTTGAAGAGAATCCGGAGCTGGTACGCGGTATCATCGCCGAGGGGTGCGAGCGCGCACGAACGGCGGCGCGCGATACGCTGGATGTCGTCCATCAAGCCATGGCCATGAATTACCGATGAAACCTGAATTGACGCTGGTGCAAAATGCCGCGGCACCGCCGGCGGCCGTTGCCGTGGCGCCGGCGCAGGGCGAGATGCCGTTCGCGGTCGTGGAAGGGCAACCGATCACCGAGATGCCGCGCGATTTGTACATTCCGCCGCAGGCCCTCGAGGTGTTCCTCGAGGCCTTCGAAGGACCGCTCGACATGCTGCTGTATCTGATACGGCGCCAGAATCTCGACATCCTCGACATCCCGATCGCCGAGATCACGCGCCAGTACATGCGTTACATCGAGCTGATGCAGGTGCTGCAGCTGGAATTGGCGGGCGAGTACCTGCTGATGGCGGCGACGCTGGCCGAAGTGAAGTCCCGCATGCTGCTGCCGCGCATCGCCGATGAGGCCGCGGCGGACGATGCGGACCCGCGCGCCGAGCTGGTGCGCCGGCTGCAGGAGTACGAGCGCTTCAAGCGGGCCGCCGAAGGCATCGATCGCCTGCCGCGAGTGGACCGGGATACCTGGGTAGCCGCGGCGGATTTGGCCGACCGCAAAGTGGTGCGCATACCGCCGCAGGTGACGCTCCAGGAAATGCTGCTGGCATTTCAAGACGTACTCGCCCGCAGCGATATGTTTGCGCATCACCATGTGCAGCGCGAGCCGCTGTCGGTGCGGCAGCGCATGACCGACGTGCTGGCCACGCTGACGGTGAACGCATTCGTCGATTTCGTGACATTGTTCGCCGCCGACGAGGGACGGCGCGGGGTCACCGTCACGTTCGTCGCGATTTTGGAACTGCTGCGCGAAGGATTGATAGAAGTCGTGCAATCGGAGGCGTATGCGCCGTTGCACGTACGGCTCGGCAATCCGTCCCGTCACCTGAAACTGGTGACGGACAATGATGGTGCCGCCAACGACGGCGCTGGCAACGAACCCGGAGCGATGACTCAATGAACGATCAATACGTCAAGAATGTGGTCGAGGCCGCGCTGCTCGCCGCCGGCCGGCCGCTCAACATGGACGAACTCGTGAGCGTGTTCGACGAACGCGATGGCTCCAATGCGGATGAGGTGCGCGCCGCCCTCGCGGCGTTGACGGCGGATTACGCCACGCGCGGGCTGGAATTGCTGGAAGTGGCGAGCGGCTTTCGAATTCAGATCCGAGCATCGGTGGCCGAACCGGTCTCGCGGCTGTGGCAGGAGCGGCCCGCCAAGTATTCGCGGGCACTGCTCGAAACACTTGCGCTCGTCGCCTATCGGCAACCGATCACGCGGGGAGAAATCGAACAGATTCGTGGGGTCGCGGTCAATCCGAACATCATCAAGACGCTGCTCGAACGCGGCTGGATCCGGGTGGTCGGGCACCGCGACGTTCCCGGAAAACCCGAGTTGCTCGGTACCACGCGCGATTTTCTGGACTATTTCAGTTTGCGTAAACTCGATGACCTGCCGACCCTCGCGCAGCTGAAGGAACTCGAGGACCTGCGCGTGCAATTGGCGCTGCCGGGGGCCGAGCCGCCGGTCGCCGCGGCATCGCCGGCCGACGCTGCGGCGAACACCGAGGACTCCGCGCAGCCTGCTGCCGACGAGGAGGAGGATGAGGACCAAGAATCCCCGGCCTCGCCGCCGCGCTCTCAAGGATTGGTCGCGCGCGGCGTGTATGACGAACCGTAGGAGCCGGTCTCGGAATGGCTCCTAGTTGATGCGCTCGCGACCGCCGCGCCAGGCATCCGTACCGCGCAATGCATCCGCTTCCGGCAAATCCGCGCCGCGTAAGACCACGCCTCGTAAACTCGAACCGGGCAGCGAACGGGTGCAGAAACTGCTGTCGGCTGCCGGCATCGGCTCGCGGCGCGAGGTGGAGCGATGGATTCGCGAAGGGCGGCTGAAGATCAACGATGCGGTCCCGGCGCTCGGCGCCAAGCTAGAGGCGCGCGACCGAATCACGCTGGACGGGCGGCCGGTCCGGCTGCACGCCAATCGGCTCAAGGAGGGCGGCAAGGACTCGCACGTGCTGTTGTTCCATCGCTCGCCGGGCGGCACGCTGGATCTCAAGGCGGCCACGTCGCGCGCGGCGGAACATCTGAATTTGCCGCGCTCCTCCGGCCGGTGGCTTGCAATCCAGCCCATGCCGCCGGTCGATGGGGGACTCGAAATCCTCACCGACGACGGTTCGTGGGCGCATCGGGTTTCGCGGGGTGTGCATGCGCTCACCGTCGACTACGTGCTGCGCATGCGCGGACCGCTCAACGAGCCGCTGGTCGAGGAATTTCGCGCCGCCACGGATTGCGAAGGTGAACCGATGAGCATTCTGCAAGCCGACGCGCAGTTCGGCGCGGGATTCAATCATTGGCTCAACGTGACGGTTCGCGCCACCCGCTCCGCGCTGGTGAGGCATTGGTGGGGGGCGCGCGGCATCATCGTCAGCCGTCTGATGCGGGTTCGCTTCGGGCCGGTTCACTTGTCGCGGGAATTGCCGCGCGGACACTCGCGCGCCATGCTCGCGAGCGAGCGCAATGCGCTGCTCAACGAGATCGACGCCGCTCGGCTGGCCGTCGATGCCGCCAAATCAGACGCCGCCGGCCGAGGCGATGCCGGTTCGGGCGCGACCGGAGCGGGCGAGGCCGGCTCAGAGTCCCCGTGATACCGAGAGCCGCGCGTCTTGCGCCTCGAGATCCTATTGCGCCTCGAAATATTGTCCGTCGACGCCGCGGCCGAGTGCGGAGAGCAGGTACAAAAACGCTCCGCTGACGGACGCCGGACTTGGGACCTTGTTCGGGTCCTCTCCGGGGTACGCGGCCGCCCGCAGAGCCGTGCGCATGCGGCCGGGATTGATGCTGTTGACCCGGATATTCGGCTCACCCTCGAGTTCGGAAGCGAACAGGCCGCGCACCGCCTCCAAGCCGTGCTTCGCGACCGCATAGGCTCCCCAATAGGGCCGGGGGTTTCTCACGATGCCGCTGCTGACGAAAATCACCGAGGCGTCCGCCGACTTGCGCAGCGCCGGCAGCAGGATCTGCGTGAGAATGAACGGCGCGGTGAGGTTCACGTGCAGCACCCGGCACCAGGTGGGCACGTCGTACTGTTCGAGCGGGGTGCGGTCTCCCAATAGTGCGGCTGCGTGAACCAGGCCGTCGAGTCGGCCGAACTCCGCATCCACGGTGGCTGCGAGCTGATCGTAGTCGACCGCCGTCGCCGTGGCGAGGTCGAGCATGGCAATCGCGGGCTGCGGCGCGCCCTTATCGATGATCTCATCATAGACGCGGTCGAGCTTGGCACGGTTGCGCCCCGAAAGAATCACGCTCGCGCCGCTCTCGGCGCAGCCGAGCGCGAGCGCCTTGCCTAAGCCGCTGCCGGCGCCGGTGACCAAGATGACGCGCCCTGCCAGCAAGCCGGGCTGGGGCACGAACTGCGGGGGCATGAATTGCGGCGGGATCATGATTGTACCTCGTCGGGGGCGGCCTCTTCGGCGGCCGTAATGCGTGCCGTGTCTGAGGCCGTGATGCGCGCCGTGTCGGCGGCTGCCATGCGCGGCGTGCGGGTGAGTCCGGTGACGGGCTCCAAGGGATCGATCTCGCGATTCACCCGCATGCCGAGCTCCGGGAAGCGCCGCGCGGCCGGCAGCACCTGTTGTTCGAGCGAGCCCACGGCCTTGTTGAACGATTCAACACTGTTGCCGAGGGATTTGCCCAGCCGGCCCAGGTGTTCGCCGAACACCGCCAGGCGCTTGTACACATCCTCGCCGAGGCGACGAATCTCCGCGGCGTTATCCGCCAAAATCGTCTGCTTCCAACCGTAGGAAACGGCCTTGAGCAGGGCGACCAGGCTGGTGGGTGTCGCCAGCATGACGTTCTGACGCAAGGCGTCGTCCATCAGAGCCGGGTTCTCTTGCAGAGCGGCGGAGAGAAACTGATCGCCCGGCAGGAACAGCACCACGAAATCCGGACTGCGCTCGAACTGTGCCCAGTACTGCTTCGAGGACAATTCACGCACCCGCGCGCCGACGATTTGCGCGTGGCGGCGCAATTCCGCGGCTCGCGCCGCCTCGTCCGGCGCTTCGATCGCCGCGAGATAGGCCTCGAGAGGGGTCTTGACGTCGACGATGATGTCGCGCTGTTCCGGCATGTGGACGATCATGTCGGGCCGAACGACGCCGGACTCGGTGACCTGCTGGGGTTGCTCCGTGAAGTCGACGTGCGCGGTCATGCCGGATAATTCGACCAACCGGCGCAGCGTGATCTCACCCCACTGGCCGCGCACATCCGGCCGACGCAGCGCGGTCACGAGATTGCGCGTTTCGCGCGACAGCAAATTCTGCCCGCTCGCCAGCACTTCCATCTGCGTCTTGATGGTGGCGAAGGCATCGATGCGCTCGCGCTCGATCGCCTGGATCTGAGCCTCGGTCTTGGCGAGCGCGTCACGAATCGGCTGCACCAGCGACTCGATCGCGGTTTCCCGCTCCTTGAGAGCCAGTGCGGCGTCTTGCTGCTCGCGGGTCAGGCGTTCGCGCGCCAGTTGCAAGAACACCTCGCTGTTGCTCTGCAAGCTGTCGCGTGCGAGCTCGCCGAACACGGCTTGCAATTGTTCACGTGCCCGGGTCAGCGCGTGCTCGCGCTCGGCGCTGACGGTTTCCTCGCTCTTCAGCCGCGCGCGCAGCAGTTCCGCATCGATGCGCAAGCGCTGCTCGCGCCGTGCGCGCCACAGCAGCGCCGCCATGGCGCCGAGCGCCATGCCCAGCCCCAGCGCCAACCAGTGACCGGCGTCGTTCATAGGCGGCCGCTGGCTTCGAGCCAATCCCATAGATTCGAGGGCTGCTCCAAATACCCGTCTGCGCCCCAGGCCGCGGAATCCTCGCCCGCTTGCAGATACCCGTAGTTGGCGACCAGCGCCGGCATGCCCGCAGCATGCGCTGCCTGAACGTCACGCTCGGCATCGCCCACGTAAACGCAGTCGCCGGGGGACACGCCGGCGAGTTTCGCGGCGTGCATCAGCGGCAGCGGATGCGGCTTGCGCTCGGGTAAGGTGTCGCCGCTGATCACGCAGGTGAAGCGCGCGCGCAGTTGCAATTGCTCGAGCAGCGGATCGGTGAGCCACGCCGGCTTGTTGGTGACGATTCCGGACTTTAGTCCGTGCCCGGCGAGCCGTTCGAGGACCTCCTCCATGCCGGGAAACAGGCGCGTGCCGACGCTCAAGGAGGCGCCGTAAATGTCCAGGAAGCGCGCCCGCAGGGCTGCCAGCCGCGGCTCGGCGGCGTCCGGAAATCCGCTCTGCACGATGCGCGCGGCGCCGTGGCTCACCACGGCGCGCACGCACTCGAACGGCAGCGGTACGAGGCCTTCCTCGCGGCGCAGACTATTGAGGGCGCCGACCATGTCGGGCGCGGTGTCGAGCAAGGTGCCGTCGAGGTCGAACAAGATCGCGCGCAGCGGGGCCGGCATGATTCAAGTCGCGGCGCGCACGAAGGCGGCGAGGTAGTTCACGTCGGTGTTCGGCGTGAGACGAAACGCGCGTGTCAGCGGATTGTAGCCGATGCCGGTCAAGTCCCGGAGTTCGAGACCCGCCGCACGGCCCCATCGAGCGAGTTCCGAAGGCCGGATGAATTTCAGATATTCGTGAGTGCCCCGCGGCAGCATCCGCGCGATGTATTCCGCGCCGACGATGGCCACCGCAAAGGCGCGAGGATTGCGGTTGAGCGTGGATACGATGACGTGGCCGCCGGGCTTCACCAAAGCGGCCAGCGCCTCGACGGTCGCGGCCGGATTGGGCACGTGTTCGAGCATCTCCATGCAGGTCACGAGGTCGAACGCCGCGGGCCGTTCCTGCGCCAGTTCCTCCGCGGTGATCGCCCGATACTGCACCGGAATGCCGCTTTCGAGCGCATGTAACTCCGCCACGTCGAGCACCCCCCGCGACAGGTCGATACCGAGCACCGTGGCACCGGCACGCGCCATGGCCTCGGACAGAATGCCGCCGCCGCAACCCACATCGAGCGTCTGCCGGCCGGGCAGGGCGACCGCCCGCTCGATGTAGGCGAGCCGCAGCGGATTGAGCTCATGCAAGGGCTGCGACGCGCCTTGCGGATCCCACCAGCTCTGCGCGAGCGCCGTGAATTTTGCGATCTCCGCGGGGTCGGCGTTTCGAGTCGAGGCATTCATCGGCGTCACTCTCCGGGGTCGGCATTCGCACGTGTCGACCGCAAGTATATCGGCTAATCCCGAACGCATGCGGAAGGGCGAAGCGGATATGTGCTAGAATTGAACGATGTTGAGACCACGTCTCGATTCCCTTAAACCCGCTGAATAGAAGCCGATAAAAGGCTCACCGGACTCTCGCAAATGGCCGAGATCGCTCGCGAAATATTGCCCGTAAATCTCGAAGACGAGATGCGTAAATCCTACTTGGATTACGCCATGAGCGTCATCGTCGGACGCGCCTTGCCCGATGTGCGCGACGGCTTGAAGCCCGTGCATCGACGCGTGCTCTATGCCATGCGCGAATTGAGCAACGACTGGAACAAGGCCTACAAGAAATCCGCCCGCGTCGTGGGCGATGTCATCGGCAAATACCACCCGCACGGCGATGCCTCGGTGTACGACGCCATCGTGCGCATGGCGCAGCCGTTCTCGATGCGCTACCTGCTGGTGGACGGCCAGGGGAACTTCGGCTCGGTCGACGGCGATCCGCCGGCGGCCATGCGCTACACCGAAGTTCGCATGTCGAGAATCGCCGGCGAATTGCTCGCCGATATCGACAAGGAAACCGTCGATTTCAACCCGAATTACGATGAGTCGGAGAGCGAACCTGCGGTGCTGCCGACCCGCGTGCCGAACCTGCTCGTCAACGGCTCCTCCGGCATCGCGGTCGGCATGGCGACCAATATTCCGCCGCACAATCTCACCGAAATCATCAGCGCCTGCATCGCGCTGATCGAGAATCCCGAGATAACGCTCGCCCAATTGATGCAGATCGTGCCAGGACCGGACTTCCCCACGGCCGGATTGATCAACGGCGCGCAGGAAATCGTCGCCGCCTACAAGACCGGCCGCGGCCGGGTGCACGTGCGTGCGCGCACGCATTTCGAGGACGTCGGCAAGGGCGATCGCCAGGCCATCATCATCACCGAGTTGCCGTACCAGGTGAACAAGGCGCGCCTCATCGAGCGCATCGCCGATCTGGTGCGCGACAAGCTCATCGAGGGCATCGCGTCGGACGGACTGCGCGACGAGTCGGACAAGGACGGCATGCGGGTGGTGATCGAACTCAAGCGCGGCGAGGTGCCGGAGATACTGCTCAACAATCTGTATGCGCAAACGCCGATGGAGACGGTGTTCGGCATCAACATGGTGGCGCTGGTCGACGGCCAGCCGCGCCTGCTCAGCTTGAAGGAAATGCTCGATGCATTCCTGCGCCATCGGCGCGAAATCGTCACCCGCCGCACCGTCTACGAGCTGCGCAAGGCGCGTGAACGCGGGCATATCCTCGAGGGGCTCGCGATCGCGCTCGCCAACATCGACGACATCATCGCGGCGATCAAGGCGTCGCCGTCCCCGGCGGAGGCGAAGGTCGCCTTGATGTCGCGGCCGTGGGAGTCAGGCGCGGTGCCGGAGATGGTGGCCCGCGCGGGGTCCATCACGACGCGCCCCGAGGGCGAGGTCGGCGGGTTCGGCATCGTGCCCGGGGGTTATCGGCTCACCGAAACCCAGGCACAGGCGATTCTCGAGATGCGCCTGAACCGGCTCACCGGGCTCGAGCAGGACAAGATCATCGCCGAGTTCCAGGAATTGCTCGCTCAGATCCGCGATCTCGGCGACATTCTGGCAAGGCCCGAACGCCTGCTCGAGGTCATTCGCAACGAACTCGAATACATCCGCGATACCTTCGCCGACGAACGGCGCACGGAAATCATCACCACTCACGAAGACCTCACCATCGAGGATTTGATATCGCCCGAGGATGTGGTGGTGACGCTGTCGCACGGCGGCTACGCCAAGGCGCAGCCGGTCTCCGATTACCAGGCCCAGCGCCGCGGCGGCCGCGGCAAGGCGGCGACCAGCGTCAAGGACGAGGATTTCGTCGACAAGCTGTTCGTCGCGAACACGCATGACACGCTGTTGTGCTTCTCGGATCATGGGAAACTGTATTGGCTGAAAGTCTATCAACTGCCCCAGGCAAGCCGTGGATCGCGCGGCAAGCCCATCGTGAACCTCTTGCCGCTGCAGGAAGGCGAGCGCATCAGCGCCATGCTCTCCATCAAGGAATTCGAGGAGGGCAAGTACGTGTTCATGGCGACGAGCCTCGGCACCGTGAAGAAAACCTCGCTGGCGCTGTTCTCGCGGCCGCGGGCGAGCGGCATCATCGCGGTCGCTCTCGATCCGGGCGATAAGTTGGTCGGCGTCGCGATCACCGACGGCACGCGGGACATATTGCTGTTCACCACCGGCGGCAAGGCGATTCGCTTCATGGAAGACGAGGTGCGTGCCATGGGACGCGAGGCGGCCGGTGTGCGCGGCGTCAAGTTGAGCGAGGACCAGCGCGTCAATGCGCTCATCGTCGCCGACCAAGGCTTCATTCTCACCGCCTCGCAAAACGGCTTCGGAAAACTCACACCGCTCGATGATTTTCCGAAGCACGGCCGCGGCGGCCAGGGCGTGATCGCATTGCAAATCACCGATCGCAACGGCCGGATGGTGGGCGCTCTGCAGGTGAGCTTGGACGATGAGATCATGCTCATGAGCCAGAACGGCGTGCTGGTGCGCACCCCGGTGAAGGACATTTCCGTGGTCGGGCGCAATACCCAGGGTGTGCGCTTGATCCGGCTGGAGGAAGGCGATCAGCTTTCGGGACTCGAGCGGATCGACGGCCTCGCCGGCGAGACCGGCGAGACCGGCGAAGGTGGCGACAGCGGCGAAAGTGGCGACGCGGCTCTCCCCGATGTCCGGGACGCGCCGGACGCGCAGGATCTTCCCGACGCTTCGGACGCGCCGGACGCTCCGGCGGGCGAACCGTCGACCGATTCTTGAGACTGACTTGCGAGTTTTCAATTTCTCCGCCGGACCCGCCGTGTTGCCGCTCGAAGTGCTGGAGCAGGCGCGCGACGAATTGCTCGATTGGCGGGGCATCGGCGCATCGATCATGGAAATCAGTCATCGGGGAAAAGAGTTCACGCAGGTCGCGGCCGAGGCCGAAGCCGATTTGCGCGCGCTGCTGTCGATTCCGGCCAACTATCGGGTTTTGTTCATGCAGGGCGGAGCGTCGGCGCAGTTTTCACTCGTGCCGATGAATCTCGCGGCTGCGGGGTCGACGGTCGACTATGTGAATACCGGGCATTGGTCGCGCAAGGCGATCGACGAGGCGGCTCGCTATTGCAAGGTTCACCTGGCCGGCGACGCGGGGGGTGATTATTCGCGCGTGCCGCCGCAGGCCGAGCTGCGTTTCAGTAAGGATGCCGAATATCTTCACTACACACCCAATGAGACCATCAGCGGCGTCGAGTTTGCCTATGTGCCGGAGACCGCGGGCGCGCCGCTGGTCGCGGACTTATCGTCGAGCATTTTATCTCGGCCCATCGAGGTCGCGAAATTTGGGCTGATCTACGCCGGCGCGCAGAAGAACATCGGACCCTCAGGGCTAGTGCTCGTCATCGTCCGCGACGACCTCATCGGGCGGGCGCGGCCGGAGACGCCGCGCGTGTTCGATTATCGGGCGGTCGCCGACAACCAGTCCATGTTGAATACGCCGCCGACCTTCGCCTGGTACATGGCCGGCTTGGTGTTCCAGTGGCTGAAGCGTTCCGGTGGCTTGGCGGCGATCGGCGAGCGCAACCGGATCAAGGCCGAGACGCTGTATGCCGCCATCGATGCGTCGGAGCTGTATGCGAATTCGGTGGCGAAAGATGCGCGTTCCTGGATGAACGTGACCTTTCATTTGAAACAGCCGGCATTGAACGACGCATTTCTCGAGGCGGCGGCCGAAGCGGGCCTCAAGGGCCTGAAGGGTCATCGGGTTGTGGGCGGCATGCGCGCGAGCCTGTACAACGCGATGCCGCTCGCCGGCGTCGAAGCGCTGGTCGGGTTCATGCGCGAGTTCGAGCGACGGCACGCCTGATGCCCAAGCGCAGCGCCAAGCCACCTCCGGCCAAACCCCGTCCATCCAAGCCGCGGACGGCGAAGTCTGAAATGCACAGCGACGCCGCAGCCGCCGCGGGCGCCGGCGCAGGTGTGCCGGGGAGCGTGCCGGCCACGGCCGGCCTTGCGAATATCCGCGGCGGTATCGATGCCATCGACGCGCGCATTCATGCGTTGCTCAACGAGCGGGCGCGGCTCGCGCAACTGGTCGGCGTCTCCAAGACGGCATCCGGCAAGGCGGTCGATTTCTACCGGCCGGAGCGCGAAGCCGAAGTGCTGCGAATGGCGCTCGAACGCAATCAGGGGCCGCTTCGCGACGAGGAGATCGCGCGCCTGTTCCGCGAGATCATGTCTGCCTGTTTGGCGCAGCAGGAACCCCTCAAGGTGGCGTTCCTCGGGCCGGAAGGCACCTTCACCCAGGCGGCGGTGCTCAAACATTTCGGCTCCTCGGTGCGGGCATTGCCGTTGCCGGCGATCGATGAGGTATTTCATGAAGTCGAAGGCGGCATCGCCGACTTCGGCGTGGTGCCGATCGAGAATTCGAGCGAGGGGACGGTCAACCATACCCTGGATATGTTCTTGGCCTCGGCACTCAAGATCTGCGGCGAAGTGGAACTGCGCATCAATCATCATTTGATGGGCCGGATGAGCGCCACCTCGGACATCAAGCGCGTATGCGCGCATCCGCAGGCGTTGGCGCAATGCCGCGGCTGGTTGGACGACCAGCTCCCGGACGTGGAGCGCGTTCCCGTCTCGAGCAATGCCGAGGGCGCGCGGCGTGCGCGCGACGAACGCGGAACGGCGGCGATTGCCAGTCGCGCGGCGGCCGAGATCTATGGGCTCACGCTGCTGGCGAACGAAATCGAGGATCGGCAGGACAACACCACACGATTCCTGGTCGTAGGCCGGAAGCTGTTCAGCGCCAGCGGCGCCGATCGCACCACGCTATTGGTGTCCGCCGAGGATACCGATGATGCGGGCGCGCTGTTCCGCTTGCTCGAACCGCTGTCCGAGCATCGGGTGAACATGACGCGCATCGAATCGCGCCCGTCGCGCAAGCGCAAATGGGATTACGTCTTTTTCATCGACATCGAAGGGCATGTGAGCGACCCGCCGGTCGCCAAGGCGCTTGCCGCGCTGGAGCGGCGCGCCACCTTGTTCAAGGTGCTGGGCTCATACCCGAGGGCGGTCCTCTGAGCGCGGGCGGTTCGCGGAGCGTGTTGGCGCGCAGCTTCGAAGTCCGCCCAGCGCAAGGCGTGGCGGGCAGCATCGTGGTGCCGGGCGACAAGTCCATTTCGCACCGCGCCTTGATGCTTTGTGGTATCGCCCAAGGCATGAGCGAGGTGACAGGCTTTCTGGCCGGCGAGGATTGCCTCGCCACCCTCACCGCGATGCGGGCGCTCGGCGTACGGATCGATCAGCCGACACCCACGCACGTCGTGATTCATGGCGTGGGGCTGCGCGGCCTCCGTGCCGCGGGACGCGCGCTCGATATGGGAAACGCGGGAACGGCGATGCGATTGTTCACCGGCCTGTTGTCGGCCCAGGCGTTCGATTCGCGCTTGATCGGCGACTCCTCGCTGATGAAGCGCCCGATGGAGCGGGTCGCGAAGCCGCTGCGCGAAATGGGCGCCGATGTGCGCACCCACCACGGGACTCCGCCCGTCGACATCCTCGGCGCACGCCGGCTGCACGGCATCAAGTACCTGATGCCGGTGCCGAGCGCCCAGGTCAAATCGGCGGTGTTGTTGGCGGCGCTCTATGCGGAAGGGCCGACGACCGTCGTCGCGCCGGCGATCAACCGCGATCATAGCGAGCGCATGCTCGCGGCCTGCGGCGTGCGGGTCGAGTCCGTCGGCCTTGCGACAACGCTGCATCCCCCCGCGGCGCTCACCGATCAGCGGCTCGAAGTGCCGGGCGATTTCTCCTCGGCGGCGTTTTTCATCGTCGCGGGCCTCTTGGGCGCGGACGATTCGGGTTTGTTGATCCGCAATGTGGGATTGAATCCGACGCGGACCGGGTTGCTCGACGTTCTGCGCAGCATGGGCGGGGATATCGAGATACTCGACCCGCGACAGAGTGGGGCGGAACCCGTCGGGGATTTGCGGGTGCGCCGCTCCGCCTTGCGGGGCGTCAAGATGCCGGCCACGTTGGTACCGCTCGCCATCGACGAACTGCCGGTGCTATTCATCGCCGCGGCCTGCGCGTCGGGCGAGACGGTGGTGACGGGCGCGCTCGAGCTGCGGGTGAAGGAAAGCGATCGAATTGCGGCCATGAGCACCGGACTCACGGCGCTCGGCGTCGTGCACGAGGTGCTGGCCGATGGAATGCGTATCGAGGGTCGGGGCAACGGTGCTGCGTTCAGCGGCGGTGAGGTCGATAGTTTCGGCGATCACCGGATCGCCATGTCCTTCGCGGTGGCGAGTCTGCGGGCCTCGGACGCGATTTCCATCCGCGATGTGGCGAACGTGGCGACGTCGTTTCCGGGGTTCGTCGAGCTGGCCCGTTCGGTGGGGTTGGCGATTCATGAGTAAGCATGAGTAGCGTGCCGGTCCTGACCATTGACGGACCCTCCGGCTCCGGCAAGGGTACCGTCAGCCGGGCCACGGCCCGCGCGCTCGGCTGGGGATTGCTCGATAGTGGTGCGCTGTACCGGTTGGTGGCCCTGGCGGGCCGCAAAGCCGGGATCGGCCTCGACGGTGAGGCCGAACTCGCCCGTTTGGCCGAGAGCTTCGATATCCATTTCGGCTCGACCGAGTCGGGCGAGGAAGTCGTCCGGCTGGACGGTATGGAGGTGACGGATGCCATCCGCACCGAGCAGGCGGGCAATGATGCCTCCAAGGTCGCTGCGCTGCCGGCGGTGCGCGCGGCCCTGCTGGAGCGCCAGCGGCGCTTTGCGGCCCCCCCGGGCCTGGTGGCCGACGGCCGCGATATGGGCACCGTGGTGTTCCCCCAGGCGGCGGCCAAGATTTTTCTCACGGCGAGCGCCGATGAGAGGGCTGCCAGACGCTATAAGCAGTTGAAAGAAAAGGGGGTTGCTGCTACCCTTGCCGCCCTTTCGCTGGAGATAGCGGAGCGTGATCGGCGCGATATGAACCGCGCCATTGCGCCTCTCGTCGCAAGCGCCGACGCGGTCCTGCTGGACACCACGGGTATGTCCGTCGATGCGGTGGTTGAACGCGTCTTGAGAGAAGTTCGCGGGCGGCTTGGGCTGGCCGAGTGATTGGTGGAGTTGTTGTGGAAAGGTTGCGGCACTCAAGGAATGCGGGCCGTCATTTTATGTCAACCCTCGGGTACACAGGATTCGTGCCGGGGAATCGTCAAGAGAAAACATGACTGAAAGTTTTGCGGAACTGTTCGAACAGAGCATAGCGAGCCAGCGCATTCGTCCTGGCACCATCCTGAACGGCCTGATCGTCGAAGTGGGCCAGGATTACGTCATCGTCAATGTCGGATTGAAATCCGAGGCGGTGATCCCCTCCGATCAATTCAAGAACGAGAAAGGCGAGATCGAGGTCGTCGTCGGCGAGACCGTCGAAGTCGCCTTGGACAGCGTGGAGGACGGTTCCGGCGAAACCCGCCTGTCGCGCGAGAAGGCGAAGCGCGCCAGAACCTGGACGCGCCTCGAAACCGCCTTCGAGAAGCAAGAGGTGGTCATCGGCATCATCACCGGCCGCGTCAAGGGCGGCTTTACGGTCGAGATCGACAATGTGCGCGCGTTCCTACCGGGATCCCTGGTCGATGTGCGACCGGTGCGCGATCCTTCGTACCTGGAAAACAAGCCGCTCGAATTCAAGGTCATCAAGCTCGATCAGAAGCGCAACAACGTCGTCGTGTCGCGGCGCGCCGTGGTCGAACAGGAGTACAGCGCCGAGCGTTCCGCGCTGCTCGACAATTTGCAGGAAGGGGCCGCGGTCAAGGGTGTGGTCAAGAATCTCACCGACTACGGCGCCTTCGTCGACTTGGGCGGCATCGATGGTTTGCTGCACATCACCGACATGGCCTGGAAGCGCGTCAAGCATCCTTCCGAAGTCGTCAAGGTGGGCGAAGAGATCGATGTACGGATTCTGAAGTTCGATCGCGAACGCCAGCGCGTGTCCTTGGGGCTCAAGCAATTGGGCGCGGATCCGTGGCAAAACATCGCGCGGCGTTATCCGGCCAACACTCGCCTTTTCGGCAAGGTCACGAACATAG
>Ga0209611_10000291_pt1 | contig 68562 bp, 41 predicted proteins | sample S1TSphgellanicum_3_FD_187693 | JGI IMG/M metagenome (GOLD analysis project Ga0209611, IMG submission 187693) | Host-associated microbial communities from peat moss isolated from Minnesota, USA - S1T2_Fc - Sphagnum magellanicum MG (SPAdes) (version 2) | ecosystem: Host-associated > Plants > Peat...
ACTGATTTTTGGAATCGGAACAAGAATTGGGTATAAAACCAGATCCGGTTCTGGAACTGGAACCTGGACCTGTTCTAGAACCAGAACCAAAACTGGAACCAGAATTTTTGAAAAGAAAAATTGAGGGGGGGGGGGAGGTGATCTGGAACTGGGGGTTAATTGGCAATCAACCACCGGTTTCAGACCAGGTTACTCAGAACTGGGTGTGGTTTCCAGAACTCGCACCTGAATTTGGTTCCATTTTTCTGTGGAATTTGAACCGGAGGCTCTCCATAAAATGCAAGAATTGCCCAACACTGGTTTTTACAAACTCTTTGTAATTTTTTGGGTACACCCTGTGTTTGTGGCCAGGGTGAACCAAAACTTACACTTGTACCTACAGTCAAAACCAAAGAGTGGATGACTTTCAGAAAGTCATCCATTGTCCTCACAAAGTCTACCATCCTACTTTTCAATAACCTCTTAAGTTTGCATTCTTATATTAGACTTTTATTTTTATTATCTCACATTATTCATTGGTCTCCTTTCAAATTTATATAGGATGCATAACACCTTCAACTTTTTTTTTGAATTCCCAAGATATATTGGATAGGATCTAGGCTGTTTCAATGTGAGGAATAATATATGAATGTGTGTGAGACAAAAAAATAATTTAATGGTAACAAGACAGTTTGGTTTCAAATTTGAAAACTTGTTAAAAACTTATTCCTTTGTTAAATATGTCATTGTGCATTCCAAGGGAAACGATAAGGTTTGTTTTTAAAGCATGTTGATGGCTTTGTGAATGGCATAAACATAGCATTACTAAACTCACATTGCTTCAAGCCTTCCGAAGAATTAGTGAGAGGAATGTTATCATTTCCTTACAAACCTTTTTGAATGTTTCAATTTATTTAATTTTATGTTTGGTTGAAGCAAGTAGTTCAACTTCTTTAAACAATACACTAGATCCTACAAGTTGCCATAAACAAGTCAATCTTTTGTGTCAAGCATAAAATTCAAACAAAAATTAACTAAAGTGCACCAATCCAAGAACAAACAAAAAGGACCAAATTAATATTGCAAAAAATTATCATTTGTGTTGTTTTGAAAAGCATTTGATTGTTATAATTTGCATGAAATTCTAAGTACAACAATTTGTTCAACTAATGAAGTTCCATTGCTTTTTACAAACTGAAATGCTAAAAAGAATATTCTATATTGGAGTTAGAAAATCATCTGATCTTTTGTTCATGATGTTAATATGAACCAAGTAAATCCACAATTGATGATATCACCTTCTCCACTTACATAACAAAAAAACACTTAGAATGATTTGACATATAGAGAAAAAGAGATGAAAAAAAAAGATTTTTTTTAATTAAAAAAAAACTTTAGCAGGCACACATAAAAAAATAACAACAAAAGCAAAATTACAAACAAGAAAAAACAAGAGGTGAGCTTGTTTCCCCACTTGCAACAATGATCAACAAAGTGAAAATGAAAGAAAAGAAAAAAAATGATTAGGAAAACTTTATGGGGGAAAAAAATGTTATACAGGTGAAAGCACATTATTTGAGGGGGATAATGTAATTGCATCATTTTTCAAGGTGCCCATGTTTGAACTTCAATCATGTCATTTTCAAAAAGAATTTTTCACAATGTTTTTGCATATTATAATAAACCAATACACAAAATAATCAAAATTTAAAGAAATTACATTTAATTTTTAAAATATGATGTGATGTTAAAATATATTTGTGAAAAAAAATCTATATGACAATGTATTGAAAAATGTAAATCTATTTGAAATGATTTATTATACATTGTGATTTCATATGATTGGACTAAGTTTGTGAACCATGTGAAAAGTGTGACCCTTGCCCATGCCCCTTGTTCCCCCCCAATGATGTGCTTCACCCATAGTGAATGAGCTTCCCCCACCACTTGCTACAACAATTGTGTTGATGTGACTAAAAAACAAAACAAAAAGAAAACATGAAAAGGGAAAGAAATGAAAAAATAAAAATAAATTGTAGCAAAAATATTTTACCATTTGCTATATATAATGAGCTTGCTACTTTGGTTTTAAATGAGGAAGAAGAAAAGAAATAGAAATTTATTACAATGGTGTGGCAATGAACATGTAATGATGGTGAATTGGTGACAACAAGCATGAGCAAGCAATTGTGGTTGTGAGCAAATAATGGTGATATGAATTCAAATATAAAGAATGTGGAAAAAAATAAAAATAAAATGGTAGCAACAAATGTGCAAGCTTGTTGCATGCAATGGTGGGGTTTTTTGTTCACAATCTAGATGGTGATGATAACAAAGTTTGCAACATGGGAATTGCTAGTAGAAAATAAGGTTTAATTGACTAAGGAATTTGGTCAAAAACTACTCAAAATGGACAAGCATCAAAAAGGCTATCTTGTTGATTTTGACATGACTATTATGATTGAGGTGGTTTTTTGTTTAGTAGAATAATGAACCATTTGACTAGTCACTTTGATTAATGGATGGTGGACCATTTGATTGGCCAAATTTTTACCTAAATTTACATTTTATATTATCCAAAATGATACTTTGTTGTAGGTAAATAGGTAAGTGGTAAGGTAGGTTACAAAAGCTTAATAAGTAGGTTGTAAGATGATAAGTGGGAAGTAGGAGTTAGGTACATAATATGTGAGTAAGTAGGTGAGTGGATAGGGAGGTAGGCTATTTATTAGCCAAGATACAATGTTCCATTTGATTAAAAGACCATTGGCCATCTTGACCAAAAATGTCAATTTTTTAAATCTCCAACTTGACTAAGTGTCTCATTTCATTAAAACCCATTGGTCATTTTGACTAGGATGGTCATTTTTTTGTCCAACTTGAATGCATGTATCCATCAAATAAGTCATTCTAATCAACTTGATTGGTAAAAAAATACACATGTCATTCAAACCCTAAGCTTCTATGCAAAATGTATATGCCCATTAGTTAAAGGTGCAATCACAATAAAAGGAACCAAAACACTTGTTGAATGCAATGAAAAATTGTACTTTCACTATTTTTAAACACCACCATCACTTGTATTTAATGAATTCTTTGTTCATATTTTTAAATTGTGTTTATTTACTCATGAAGTTGAAATCCCATGAACTTCAAATCATTTCATTGCATTGAAAGATTTTTTTACCATTAAAAAATGCTTATTGAAAATGCTTTTCAGCAAACAAAATTTAGATGTGTTTTTTATTGTTCAAACCTCCATTGAATGTTTTCAAATTTGTTGTAAGCTCTAATATACTTCATAAAAAGGGCCACATGTGTTGTACCATTCAAAAGTCTTATTGAATTTTGTGATGATTTTATATTGGATTTTAACCATATTTTTAATGATTAGTATAAATCAAAATTTGTGATCATGGTTAAAAGCAAAGTTATAGGTTTGATTATAATGTAGGTCTTAATGTAAAAAAATCATATATGTGGTCTCAACATTGATATCCAATTTTTAAAATTGTATGAAATATTGTCCAATTAAATATTTAAAACCAATGTTAGAAGGCCACATGTCAAATGCAATCCTTAAAGAGGACTTAGTCTTTGACTTAATTGGCTCTTTTTGTTGTGACTAGGCATTCAGCAAGGATTGATTAGCAACTTGGATGTTTGAAATACCTATTGTTGTAGTAGTTGATGGGGGAAACCTAATTTGCAAACATGAAATTAGAAATGAAAAAGGTTGTGTGGACCATGTATGTTAGTTTAGACTAGATCAAAATTTGTGTTCATGGTTAAAATCAAAGTTGTAAATTTTATTTTAATATAAGGCTTGATACAAAAGCTTCTAATTTTTATTATAATATTAACCATATTTGGTCTTAATATCAATATCTAGTTCAAAAAATTGTATTTTAAAAAGAAATTTTTGTATTTAATAAATCAATACATGAAGACCACATGTATATTGTAGTCCTTGGTAAGGATTTTGACTTTGTTGGTAATGACTTTTTCTTGTTACGATTGCACCCCTTCCTCGGATTTGAAAAAAAATTGACATTAGTAATGTTGGCTATCAATATCATTTGCCATGCTCATATAATTTAGGAAGGGTCCAAACCTTCAAATTAAATTCCCACACACTACCCATACACCATACTCCTTAAAATACAAGAGATAAAATTTACATGTTTTTGGGCTAGGATCACCTACATGCTTCAATTTTGATCTTTATATAGGCTACGCACAATGAGGAACTCATTAGATTTGCTTATACACCTCACCTTACAGGGGTCACTCACCAAAACCATATACATTTGTTCTCGTGAACACTTTCATAATCAAAATGACCATCTAATTTCTAAATTCATCTATGGAAGAGTATGAAATTGTTTCAGGTTGCCTCTTCTTTCATAACATGTTCAACTATACATTTAGGCCTACTTTACACTAGATGTTAGGGCTGAAAAAACTTGGGGCCAACTTTGAGCATTTTTGGCTTGTTGTTTGGCCCCAAATTACTAATAAATGCTAGAACAGTGATGTCATGATATTAATAAATGTTGAAACATTGGCCCCAAGGGTTGCAAATTGGCTTCCCAAATTTGATGGTATCCTTTTTTCAGCCTTGGGGCCAATACAAGGCCATAATGTTCAGAATTGTTTAGTAACTTGGGGCAGATTGAAAAGATTTTTTCTATTTGAGCCTTGACTTCTAGTGTAAGGCCCTTGGGGCTGATTTCAACTTTTGCACCAGTAGGAATGCTTGATTTGAGTTGAACATTGGCCTTGACTCTTAGTGTAAAGCCCTTGGGGCTGATTTCAACTTTTGGAGCAATAGGAATGCTTGATTTGAGTTGAAAATTGGCCTTGACTGCTAGTGTAAAGTGGGCCTTAGATTTTATAACCAAGGTACATGTTTTCTTGTCTCCCATTTGAAATTGCCATAGAAGAGGGTGAGAGCTATGATGAGCTGCATTGTTGCAAGATGTGCTTTGGTCTTGTTTAGTAATCTTTGGGTTCAATCTCCATTTTCTCAGCTTGAAAATCAATGAATTATTTTTCACCCATCATTTTTCAATTCTAGCCCCTCCAAACACCATTTGAAATTGAACCAACTCGTCAAAATGGGTAGTCAAAATATGAACTATCAAAAGTCAGGTGAGACCATTCATTAAAAACTAACACTGATTTTTTCAACTGGAGGCTTTAGAAGGCTACTAGGGAACTGTTCTAGTTTTCTATTTTCACACATTTTTGTTGTGAGGCTTCTGGTAGGTAGTTTAAAAGATTTGTTGACTGAAAATTTCCAACCCCACATGGGTTCCCATACCCACAGAATCCAATGACTGCCATAGGATATGAAAAATGTAGTCTTGTGACTGAGGCTGTAGCCTTAAATTGTGGCCGCCTGGGATTAATCTATTGTGTGTGTTTTTGGGTATTTCGAGATGAGCTACTTGTTTTTCGAGGCTCAATTTTGGTGGGCTGAGCAACAAGTCGGATGAAATGTTTCACATAAAATATCTAATTTTCTCCATTTGTTTCTACATGAAAGTACTTGCCATACCTGCTGTTGTGTCCCACACAAACAAAACCCAAAAAAAACCATACACCCATACTCCCCTTTCCTAGGTCAAAAATGGTGACAAACAAATGTGAGAATAAGGTGATGTAAGTTTGCTACACGCCAATCCTTGCAGCAGCTCTAAATGCCACATGGACACATTGAGTGTCTATCTTTCCAATTACATAGTGGGAAAATGTGTAGTTTTTTTTAGAGATAAAATGAAATAAAATGATCAATTTTATTTTGCTAAAGGAAACTATATTAAGTCAGAATAGTCACTACAGTTCATAATTTTTATCCATGTTTTTTTACAAATGAATGACTTTGAATCCAAATTTTGACAACAGGCTACATGAGGAATTGAACTTCAACCAGAGAAAGTCTTGCCCGTTGCACCATAAAAGCCTAATTTGCACAAAAGAAATCATTAGCCGGTATTATTGAATGCCAAGGCAAATCTGACAGGCCCAAACAAGAGGGCTGGATGCAAATTTCAAAAGACCATAGATCATGAAAACAAAGGGTAACATATTCACTTTGTCAATGAAAATTCAAATTGCTGGTTGTTGATGCTTGCATGAACAAGACATCCAAAGCATCTTAACAACACCCATCCATCCATATTCCAAACAAATCATAGAAATCAAGAACTGAAAGATACAAAAATAAAAAACTTCAAAGTTGGTAGCATGAGCTAACTTTCAACCATCAAACTCTTGCCTCAAGTTTTATCCTTATGCATAGTACCAAGTTTTAGTGTCCTTCCAGTTTTGAATTGTTGTTCCAAAAGGAAAGTTCTACTTTAAAAAATTTATGGCTAAATATGTGAATGATAAATTCCAAATGCACTTTGGTTGATTGATTCCATACTTTAATTTTCATAAAACTTAACACAAGAAAACAATGATCACCCTCAACAAAACCAATTACTTGCAAAACAACAAGTTTAGCCAACTTGATGTATTTTAGGATTTTTTTCCAAGAATCTAAGAGGAAATAAATGGTTTCCACAACTTGGTTGGCAAGTTCACATGAAAAGGTTTTTGAATTGTCAATTTAACAATGTTTGTCATTTTAAACACAAATAGAAATATTTGAAAGTCAAGAGTAGCAACTAAAAACAAGTTTGGAACTCATACCTCATGAAGTCTTTCCTTTATAAGCTAACATAGGGTTGGGTCTCAATGATTGCCACATGAACATTGAAACTTTTTCTAGTTTTAGTTATAGCCAATATTATGGGTACACAACTCCCAATGCATCCATTAAATCTTGAATATAAAACTACAAGCATCACACAATGCACACATTCATTAAATCACAACGCATAAAACTTGGAAGTTGTAGCAAGCAATGAAGCATGAAAACAAGGAACAAAAAACAATAACAAGCACAACTTACAATAGAATTGAGATGAGAACACAACTGTAAGGTTTTAAGAGTTTAGGAACTTCTTAAATCTTGTAGCTTGAAGTCTTCTAATTGGATTCCAGTTGGAAAAGATTCCTAATTCAAAATGTGTAGCAGCATTTCTCAAAGCACAGTGACTCCAATCCATCATTGACTATTCATTATTCGATGAAAAAAATGTTTGACAAGTTACTTTATTCATTGCAAGCTCATGAAGATAAACAAAAATGCAATTGATGAACAATGAGAACCCGTAGCACAAAGGAGATGAGATTTGATAATTGTGAATGTTCATTGCTAAGTGCACAATACGAATTACATGTTATCTAAAGTCTAGGTGTGGCAAAAAAAACATTTAATTGAACATTAAGGCTGTGAAATTGACAACCCACATTGGTGAAACTTGACTATCCACATTCAAGATACATAAGTGTTGAGCAAACTGTTGCTTTCTCAATGATGGCAAAGGGGGTGACGTTTGTCATCTTGTCGTCCTCATCATGTTGACACTGAAAAACCCCTGGGGTTCTTCTGTGAAATGGGGCAAGAAAAAAAACCCTCCTTTGTGGGATTCACCATCTAATACATTAAATTGAAAAAAATGAATTTTGCTAAAAAAAACTGCACCCAATAGACCCAGGTTTTGACTTGAGGAATATGGTTGTAGTGAAAGTTAAAGTGATTAGCTCTCTTAATTTTTGGTGGCAATTTTTTTGTTATTTTGTGAAATTATTTTTGAGATTTTTTTGGAAATAAACATGTATTTCAAGGTTATGGTATGTTTTTCAGCACAAAATTCACCCCAAGAAAAACATGCACACACACACACCTCGTGCATAGGCAGTTTTCAAAATCCAAACCCGACATCACCAGTCTTTGTCTCCACATATACATTGATGTCTATCGAATATAATTGGATGAGCACAATTGGCTTTTAAATATAGTAAAGGCAAGATATTAATATTATCAAATGAGAAAATTGGATGATCACATGGGTCATGCTTGTGGTACTCAGAAGGAATGTCACATTGCAACCCACAATATTCAAAACTCAAAAATGGAACATCCCATTGCAAAGGACTCCAACCTAGAAAAGAAATCAAACCTCAAGATAATTCAGAATGAAAGTATATGCAAAATGAAACTTCTAGTTTATGCTAAGATTTGGAAATGAAATAATTAATTTTGACTAATACTGTGAGAAAAAATAATTACATAAAGTTTGATATTTGATCCTACTAATGGGGGGTTTTTTTTTCCCCCCCAATTTTCTGATATCAGAAAAATGGAGAAATTCTCCAACAAGTTAGCAAAAAATGTCAAATTCACAGTAGAAAAAGAAGAATTTCCCGACCTTTTTTTAATGAAGAATGACAAAATTTGTTGGAAAAGAAACTCTACTCCCCTCGTTTTCCTCCTTTGTTGTTATACCATATTCTTCATACAGGGAACATGCTAGACAGCAGGAATAATACTGTAAATGAATGGGGTCGCCATATTCCGCAAGGCTCCAGCTGACATACATACTAGAGTGGGTTGGTTATCTGAATGTTTTATAACCTCTGATTCTGGTTTCTAGGAAAAATTTGGTATTCAAAGAACCTCCAGATCCTCCCCTTTTGTTTTGAACCCTCAGTTTTCATGAAAATAATCCGCAAAAAACCAGCAGTTTTCTAAGAGGTCATTCAATGACAGATTCTTAGATTATATATCAGAGTTGGTGCTCAGATTTTTGTGAACCATGGTAACACATTAGAACCAGTTATTGGATTTTTTGAGAACTGCCCAGTTAGATATCTTTGGGAACCAGTGGTTGTTGGGTCCCATTTCTGATAACTGTCTAACACAAATACATACCAAAGTGGACAGTCATTGGAATTTTTTGATAAGCTCTGGTTAGGGTTTGTAAAACATTGGAAATTGAAGAACCTCCGGTTCTGGTTCATTCGAAAATGTTTCAGAATCAAGGAACCTCCCATTCAGGTTTGTTTTTGTAAAGCCTCAAAGAACTAGCCAATTTGAATCATGAAAATAACCAGCAAAAAACCAACAATTTTCTAAAAATGTATTTGACCAGTTCTTAGATTTCACGGGAACTTGGGTTAATATACATCAGAATCAGTTCTCAGCTTTTTGTGAAAAGACCTCAAAGAACCAGCAGGTTTTTAAAAAGGTTATTTGACCAGTTCTTAGATTTCATGAGAAGTGTGGTCAGTATATCAGAATTGGTTCTCAGACTTTTCTGAAAAAGCCTCAAAGAACCAGCAGTTTTCTAAAAACTTATTTGACCAGTCTAACCATGGTTAATACATCAGAATCGGATCTCAGATCTTTTGTGAACCAACGGTTATACATCAAACTCCTGTTCTTGGATTTTTTCATCTTGAGAACCTTCAGTGATCAGGTCACCTTTCTCAAAACCGCCCAAAATTCATCCATACCCAGGCACTGCACCCAAAATAGAACACCCACAAACAAAGAAGATATGGAGAATCGTGAGTCCCGCTAAGAGACAAACGAGTTGCACAAAGAAGAAACACAAAATATAAGATAGGGCTTGAGTTCTCGACACTCCAATGTATATAGTACACGAGTTGAATATCAGGTTCAACAAGAATCTTATATTCAACAAAAAAATGTATTATTTTTTAGACATGCTGAAATGTTCAAAAATTATTTCCTTAAAAGAAAAAATTGTTCTTAATGAAAATGAAACATCTTTTGCAATATTTGGGAATATTCCATCATGAAAATGGAATCTTCAAAACTAAACAATTAGTCGGCAGACACCTGGTGTACTTGCAATTCAACTATAGTACTTGCTAGGGGACAAACAAGTTGCAAAGTCGAAGAACAAGAATACAGTGTAAACACAAATCAATATGGAAAGTTAATAGCGTCTAAACAAATTATGTAAGCCACCGAAGATGATTACGGGCTGCTTAATTGGCAAGAGGACATGGCTGCAGGGCGCAGGAGCGCTGAGACTATATCTGGATATCTGGTGGCCTCAATCGGAAATCAATGGTGAAGGCAAATTGAGTGAGCCACTATTTCTTCACAACCAGCCCTCTTCACAGATAGAAAGGGCTCTTCATGGATGCAACATAAATTACTTCATCTATATTCAAGAAAGAGGTCGTTGTCAGAGAATAGGAGTCGTCTTGATGACGAATCAAAATGCGACATTTCAGCAAAGATTTGTCATCCTGTTGATTATGGGTACATAGTTCCTTCCTCCATTCCTTCCTGCCTCAGAGACTGGTAGATTAATCGTATTGTAGGGCCTAAATTCGACATAAAAACAGTACTGAAAATAATAAATACAACTTTATGTATCATTGCATGCATTCATGCAATGAATTGAAATAGAAATTTTACAGGGCCTTAAATATTGCAGCGGTAGATCGGCTTTCCCGGGGGCGTCATGACCTATTCGCCCTCCAATTCTGACGTAGGTACCAACTTCCGTCATCTCCTCGGCACGATCGTAGCTCCTCCATTGCGCACGATCACAGATATGCTTTACGCTGCGCGTGAATTTCACGTGGGTGCACGTGCTTGCTTGGGTCCACGTGCTGCCGTAGGATCTGCCAGGCTGCTGCAGTAGCAGGCAGGGAAGAAAACGGGCGGGCTGGGGGGGGTGCGGGGTACTACCACCGAGCTCCTGTAATATTTTGGGGCTGATCAAATTTTCCAGTCTGCACGGCATGTTTTTGGCGTACAGGAAAAAGACTTGAGCAGGAGTTACTGTGAAACCAATCCCAGTTCTGAAAACGACCGTCAATATGTGCTGCAGGTGCAGCCTTTACGAGAGCTCTGCACAGAGACAGAGATACAGGTTTTCATCATTTTAATTTCTGACGACTTAATCAAAGCATACGGCCTCATCAGTGTTTGTTTTTTTCAAGGACTTTGTGATGTAACCAAGGTCGCCATGATGCAAAAAAAATTAATTTAGTCAAATTTGGCTACATTCTTGATATGAACGTAGAAAAATTAAACAGAATGCTTCTATATTCCTGGCTAGTTATTGGAACTTCTCTTAAAATTTTGACAATTGGGGATTTGTTTTTTTTTCTCAAAATCTGGCGGATTTTGGGGTTTTTTTTTCCTCCATGGAAATTCCTTAGTGTAGGTCGAAATCATAATTTTCAGGTCCAAATTTAGCTAAAACTTCACCATCAAAAGAAATACTGCGCGCTGGGCCTCATTCATATTAATTCCAACCTAAGTTTTGTTTCAAATTTTTCAAGGCCGGGGAGAAAAGAAAAAAAACAACAACAGCCACCGCGATTGCAGTAAACACAGAACCGTTCAGTCGGAATATTCCGTATCGCATCACTCTTGACGTATATTCTGTCTGTCTGGCAAAATGAAAAAGGAATTAGAGAAGCTTTTTCCTTGTCTTCGAGTGAGGTCAGACCGCCCTTTTAAAAAAACCCTGCCAGATTGTGTTTTTTCTGGTCTTTAGCTGCAAAAAGCAGAGAGATTCAGTACGAGGCGGGAAACGTAGACAGATTCAAAGGTCCGAAATCATATCTTTGTCCGCGAGCAGCAGTTTTGTAGGTGGATTTGCTAGCCTGGTCCGAGCCTTTCAGGTTTCCAAGGCGTATGCACATCTGTAATTGGTTGTGTGCAGCCAGCTTCACAGTCATGTTTATTCTTTATTCAAGCAGCGGGCCGCGGCTCTAAAAGTCGGCTCGAGTACTACTAGCAGAGATTAATCGTATTATGTGATGGCAGAAAATACACCAATGGGCATCAAAGGCCGATGTAATCCATAAACGAGCTGCTGAAACGGTGTGTAATCTGTTGCAACCTTATAGCTGGTTTGTCTAGCATGAAAGCACTAAAACTGTGGAATGTTTTTGGACCTCTTTGTTGTTGTTGTTGTTGTAATAGTACTTCTCCTGCAGAGTATTCCTGCTTTGTCTAGAAAATTATATTAGCGTGATAAGTGCGGCGTGTGATAAGTGCGTACACTCTAAGGAGCTTGATATCATCAGACTAAAATGGAGCATCTCGGATATTTTGTCGCTTGTTTTGTTTTTCCTACAGTTTTGCTCACTACAGCCTAATGTGTGCCTGGACTCTGTCTTCTGCATAATCAAGTTAATAGTCGCGATCGATCTCGTGTCACGGACTGCATACCTAACAGTTGCTTTGAGCATGTTTAGTAAAGCTATAATATGTAAGAAAACTAGTGGCCGCACTTGGTTTTTCTTCCTGTGAACGTATTCCTGTGACTTCTTTTCTTCGCTGCTAAAATAAAACCATTTTTCGTTTCTAGTTTCTATTTGCTCTTTTCTGTTTTCAGTTTTGCACGCGTGAAGAAAAACCGATGGAGGACGCTTTTTTTTTCTGCAGGTTTAGATTGCCAGTGCCAGGAAGATGGAACGTCGATGAGCCGGATGAACCTGCACGAACTTGAGTTTTCTTTGTGTCAAATTTAATGCTTTACTAGAATAGAGTTCGCCGATGATCGATGTCCACAATTTGTACGACGTTACTGCTCAAGATCATCCGGCTACTTGACAGATCAAGCATGAGAGATCATGAGTCAGTGGTGTCGACATTGTTCCGATTTGTCTCTCTGAAGCAATGTGAGCTTGACTGAACGTTAATGCAGTTGGTGTACGTGGGTGGCCCCTGCATACTAGCTACCTTGCAGTCCATTACTTTTTCGGATTGCAGGAATTCTTTGGAGGTGTGGCGAGAAGGAAGGCGAGCTGAAGATGGTTTGACAACTCAGACATCATCCTCATGTGCGGTACACCTGCAACGTACCCACCTCCACCTGCTGCTGCTCCTCCTGTTCTAGATAGATAGTGGTCGAGATGTCTTTGTGTCAATTATTGGCTTGGAGAAAGTAGTAGTAGACGTGCAGTAGGAACAGTCATCCACAACACGACACTTAACGTTGAAGGTCGGTTCTGTCCCGTGTGCCGTTGTGTCCAATCATGCAGCAAGAGGCGTCGTTTCTGACTACAGGCCGCCGATTGTAACAACTCAGTTGCAATACACGACATATGACCCGAAGGAAATCAGATCATATTCTCGTATTTTGGAACAATATTCGCGGGCGGCGCCATCGTCTCGGATGTCACTTTTGATTGTGTTCAAGTTCTAGCTTCGAAGAGTACCGTTAGCATACGACTCACGGACATCAACCTGTGCAGGCGTCCTCAATAGGTACTCGAGAAATCTCGGATACCTGATCACAGCCTAACATCGATTGCTTCAGTTGTCATGAGTTCGAGTTGACATTCTTCATCACCACAGGTTTAAGACAGGAGAAGATTTGGCTTCTTGAGGTCAACTAATTCGAGAGCAGATCGAATCTGGAAAACCAGTACTGTGGGCCGGCCGCTAGCTACCGCAAAAGCTGCAGCTCATGTAAGTACCATAAACTCGATGAACCCAACGGACATAACGCCTAGCACTTCAAAATCTTAAGCATATATAGTAGCAGCAATTAATTTTCTTCAGTTAACAATGCTTGCTGGTTCACATGCTTGCACAATCATTTACGTTTGATTTTTGTGAACACGCAAAGAGGAATTCAATAGTTCTTTATCTGTTACAGCTATAAGAGCTGCCCTTGTAAGTGATTAAACCCATCGGCTCTGGGGACATGGAGAAGCACTGGATGTCAACATATTGTTACTTGACTATAGATAGTATGCGGAGTCCTGTAGCTTTTGTGTGCGTTCTGAAATCCTTAGATCTTACATAGGAGTCACAATTAATGATCTACGAACGCGGATCTTGCAACCGACAGATCGTAAATGTCTTGCAAGCTTATATGTCTCTAAAGCCCATTACCTACGGATTGTTCCTGTTACCTCCCTCATCTAGCTAGCCACGAAGAGCTTCTCCCAGGTAGTCATAGACAACAGTTTAATGAAATGAGCATATGATCAAATGACCGCGATATCGATGCCAGCAACCACTAGTACCTAATGGGGGTTGATGGAGAGAGCCAGGTCCATAATCTAGGATGTCTCGTACTGCGTCCGAACTTTGCTTCGTGATGTGCTGCATGACCTGCAATTAGCTGTAGCTACTAGCTAGGATGGATCATGGTTAGCTTCTTTTGAGATACATCCAGCATGACAGGGTGCATATATCACAGTTGGTAACTGCTCAGCTTCGTAGCCTCCTTGGTATCCAGGCGAGGCATCGACCCTCAAATACACGAGTGTCGAAGAACCTGCTCATCTACTGTCAACCTGGAGATATTCAGCAACCTATCAGCTCTATTTCAAATACCTAGAAGTGGTCTAGCTCTGAGTACAGACTCCAGAAAGATTTTGAATAGAACATGTTATTAATTCTCTATTCATGGATCGAAGACGGCAATTGGGTCGTCGACTTCAACATCAAGAGGGTCACACGCAGTTCAAGTAGCTGTAACATCAGTAGCTAGATCTACTGATCCAATGAGTCTCGATGTCTACAAAGTAGTATTTGTTCACACTTATCATAGGTCGGAGCTTCCAGAGGTGCAGTTATATGTTATTCAGTGACCTTCCAGGAACGATATTAGAGCATCTCCATCAGTGCGACCCTGCACTGAAAATTTTGGATGAAGTACAGCAGTCATATCTAGTGAATCCACTGGAAGACTGTTGTGACCTTGGAAAAATGCACGGCTTCCAAGACCCTTTAGGAGTCATGTCTTAGAAGTAACGGAGCTCCCACAGGTGGTCCCAGAATCTTACCGTGACTCGTAGTGCAGGTGCAAGGCAAGAGACTATTATTATATGTAGTGGAGGTTGTGCAGCAGCTGGGTCTCGTAGCCACTGAGCAGCGAGCTAATTCTAAAGACGAGTGCTGCACTGCGTTTTAGCGGTGTTACGAGAGCTGCTTCCGGTCTGCAACTTTTTTCAGCATGGATGACTTCAGGCGAAGAATTCAGGTGGGTGTTGTATAACTACCATGAGTAACATAATAATATACTCAGCTTTGTAGAATGACGGGATCGACTTGTAAGTCGAAGTCGTGGAGGTAAAAATACTATGCTAAAACGTATGTAGAGATCTAGAACTCAATAACTTCATAACAACTAAAATCTGCAGCGTTTTCTTTTATTTCCCGTCCTAGCTTCTTGCAGCGACCTGCAGCAGCAGCGTCTAATTGTTGGCATATTGACCCGCTTGCAAGACAAAGACTACCATTAGGTGGAGTACTCTGGACTAAGGTACTCTTTTCATTAAGGTGCTGTGATCGCAGTAACCTAATGGAAAACCATTGAAATAGGACCTTGCTTCTTGTTGCAAGGATAATCACTTTACATTTGAGAGCTGCAAGTGGGTTAAAAATATGTTATTAATCATGTTGGAACTCTGGGAACATATGTTCTCATTTTTAAAAAATGTTCTAATCATACTCTTGCAATTGGTCAATGCTTGTTCATTAGAGCACCACAACTAATTGAAAAAACTTAATGGATACTGTGATAGCAGAATCTATGATCACAACTACCTAATGGAAAGATGTCTTAACTCCAATTTTTTTCTTAAAAGCACCAGGAAGTGCAGAACTTATTTCACTTACTTTTACATCACATTGTAACCGATCATGTTATACGAGATCCATATCGTCGTTTTAGCATCGATTACTTAAGATCGAATCAAATTTTCTAACTATCCGCATTAAACAGCCCACTAATTATGTATGCACCTCATGCACTTCCTGAGAGTACCGTTGAGGACAAGGGGACCAGCTGCTGACGACGTTTGAGCTTTAAGACTTTTGATATCAATACTGCTTCGAGTTTGTTTTACCTTCGTAGCTACCAAATCAATCTCACAATAACCGATGCATGCAAACCACATTAACGACGCAGATAGAGGGGAGAAAGAAAAAGAAAAAAGGGGTGGTAGCATTGTACTATAATCGTATTAGAGTATAATTATGGCCAGAAGCTGGCTGCAATGTCAACGGACACCTGTAAAGCTGCAAACTCCTGTTGTTACTGATTATCAACAGCAACAACTGCAGACTAGACTGATGACCATCAATCAGTGTAATGGATCTAGAAATCCAAGAACGGTGGGATGACGAGTGGGTACTTAGAAGTGTTGGTCTGTTCTTCATTTCTAAGAAGAACCTCCCGTCCCGGTTCTTTAAAAAAATTAGAATGATTCCAGTTCCAGTTCCACAAAAAAAAGGGAACTCCAGATCCAGTTATGGCAAAAAATTCAGGTTGTTGTTCTGGAAATCAGACCCCATTCTGGTTTCAGTTCCAGGTAACCCCGTTTGAAACTGATGGTTCACCCTTGATTCCAGACTTTTTTTCCCAGAAAAAGTTTATTATCAAAAAATTATGGTTCCAGTTCCAGAATCAGTTCTGGTTGGCTTCAGTTCCAATCCAAAACCAGATCCAGTTTTTAACCCTGTTCCAGTTTGGGTTCTGGAAATCAAACCTGGTTCCAATTTGGCTTTTATTAATTGAAACTCAAACCAGGTAACCACCCAATGCACCAGTGTTGGTCTGGCATCAACTTTTGAACATACCAACTGGTCCTGGTATCAGGGTTTTTCTTTTTTCGTAGCAGGCTGGTCCTCGTATTGAGTACTGTTAAAAACTTTCATATCAGTCTGGTATTGGGTCAAAGACTGTTTTTGACTGGTATATGACAGGTATATAACTGGTATTGAGACTGGTATTAAACTGGTAGAAGGCTGGTATTACCTGAAGTACCTATATAACCAGACTGGTACTGTCAGCTCATTCCAGACTGGTAGGGTCCTTGCTACCAGCCTTGATACCTGGGCGCACTTACTGATTGATCAGTACTAGCCTCTAACCAGTATTTGTACACTACGTTTTATGCTCCCTAGCTTCCCCTATAAATTATAGGTATAAAGTATACGTACATGGGAGTTTAATCTGTTCACAATTCTGGGTATATAAATGTGGGGCTCTGACGATGAGGCAGGATGCAGCAGCAGGAGGCTCCATCCCATATGTCATCTCACCTGAGGTAAACACTTACTGCACATTCATATAGTTGGTTCATGTCCTTTGGATCGATCCAGTTCTTTTCCTTTTGAGAAACTTATTCAGATCCATATTATTAATTATCTTCATCATATTAATACTAATATTAATATTAACGTAAATATTTATTATTGAAGATCATACCATAATAGACTGTAGTAGTTGTTGTTGATTTGTTGGAGTAGTGGTGGTAATAGGGTAGATATAACCAATATTTTGAACAAAGATTAAAGTGTCTTCTGCATCGGTTCTCCAAGTCTTAGAATATTATGTGTAGGTAAAGCACATGGGCAAGGGTGTGTTACTGAAATAAGGGCATGCACTAGGCGATAGCTAAGGGCAGGCCTGATTTTGACAATGCCCTCACCCCTGTGCTTTTACCCGGCATAAAGACTGCCACAGAAACGTTTCAAAATGAAAAAGCCCTCCTGTAAAATGAAATGTTCCTCTCCTGAGTGGAGGGAAAATTCTGCTTATAACTGACCCTTCAAATACACTAGCAAATTTCTGCTTGGTCTTTACATGATTGAAATGGACTATCAGAGATGGGGATTTTCAATGGAGGCAGAAATATATATAGCTTGTCATCAGGTTGTAATGTAAACCAAACATTATGAATGCATGCCATGCACTACAGATTTTTGGGCCCAAATATGAGATGAACTGTCAATGTTGTTTTACAAACTTGAAGTTTTACAAGCTAGTTCTCATCAGTGTGGAAATTTTGCATTATGATTCATAATGTGCAATTAAAGGTCTCAATACCCACATGTACAAATCCTGACAGGAGATTGATTGTAACAGTTTTCCGGGCAAATTAATTCGTGGTGGGTATTAGGGTAATACATATTACAGATATGGGGATCCCAGCTGGTACCCGATTTCTTTGCTGATTATTATTATTAAATTATTTAGTTGCTATATGAATGTACAGAACTGCCATAGCTCTACTACCTGCACGATTTAAGTTATGGAGATTGCAGGTTTTGACAAAAAAAAAGGATTTAGTTGTTTTTGCAGGATCTGATACAAGGGAGCTTGAAGAACTACTGTGGAGTGGTTCTGGATTGTGAGACTGGGGATTATTTGGGGACAACTGTGCTTTTTGTTCCACCAGATCCAGGTCAAGAAGGTGCCCATTTCCCTAGGTCCGGCAAATCAGCATGGGTCACCAGTATAAATGTGGTTGGTGCAAGGAGTGAGGTATTAGTTCGCAATAGTAAAAAGGAGACCCATGTAGCACAGCTGCTGCTCACATCCAGTGCCTTTGGATTGGTGTTTCTGAGCGTCCATACTTGGCCTGGGACCTTCGGCCTGGCTTTCCTTCGAATGGTCACTGGCCCTTCTAGTCTCCCACACAGACAGTTTGTGGAGCCCCAGTGTGGTGATCGAGTCTATGTCCTTGGGTAAAATTCATTTTATGCATATCAACTATCATGTATCAAGGTTTAAGGTTTTTTTGATAAGTTTTCTTACAATAATTCTTTCTTTCTTCACAACAAGGTAAAATTGAGAGGATTTCAAAGAAAGGTGAGAGAATAAAGATGATAAAGAAGCAAGAGTTAAAATACTAAGAGCTTTCCACCCAACCTTAGCAATTTTTGCTCAATGTCGTATAGTTGGGTGGAGGAGAGCTCTCCAATAAATCTTGCTTTTATCACCTCTATTCTTTCAACTTTGTAAGACTTAAGTTGGGAGAGCTCTCCACCAAACTTTAGCATTACACCTAACTCGAGCAACTTGTATCACCCTAGGGTTAGGAGAGAGCTTTCAAAGAAACTTGCTTTTATTAGCTCTATTCTCTCACCTTCTTAAGACTTACTGAGAGCTGTCCACCCAACTCTAGCAACTTATTTGATTCTAGTGTTAGGTTGAGAGCTCTCAATAAACCTTATTTTTACTGTCTCTATTTTCTCACCTTTGTAAGAATTACTGAGAGCTCTCTGCCCAACTTCAGCAACTTTTGGGATCTTAGGATTAGGTAGAAAGCTTTCAATAAAGCTTTGGTTTATCATCTCTATTTTATCACCTTTCTAGTGTCAATTTTCCTCAAAGTTGTGCCCCACCCTTTTAATGTATTACTTGAGTTTAGAATAATCAAGGAAAAGAAAACTCAATAAACTAGAGCATGGAAGAGCCATCAATCTCAGATGAAATGGAATTTACACCAACTAGTGCCAACTTCACAATGTGCTAAATTGGTTCCTTTGTTTTTTTGGTGACTATTGGCAGGTTTGAAGCCAATTGGGAGTCAGGAATTATACCAGATGTGCGCCTCCGACCAGCTAAGGTCATAAGTTCAGTGCATGGTGATGTAGTGAAAGTAGATTTTACAGCTGGTCAGTTGGGAGGAATGCTAACTACTCCAAGAGGATTTATGGGTGGGTTGGTTGTTCGGGCAGATGGATATTGGACTGGCCTAATCACTTGCAATGCTCTTCCTAATCATCCAGAACTTGCTGATTTTGCATCTGCCTCTAACATCTACTCCTTGCTTGAGGAACTATAGAAAAGAGACCATCTTCTCTAATTAATACATTATTACTCATGTGACCGTTTCACAAAATTTTGGAAGGGGCACTAAGTGTCCATGTTACATTTCTTAGTTTGACTTGTCAGGTGTAATATTGCAGAACAACTCCCTTGACAAATGTTTGGTTAAGGCATGGAAATTATCTTACAACTCACCTTGGTTGCAGTTTGTTTGTTTCCAAGATTGCTCAACTTTTTTTGTGTACATATTTGGAGACTCACTTGTAGCCAGCATGTAAGGTAAATCATCAGTGAATCATCAATCACTACCAATCTTGCTAAGTGGTGGTCACACTGATTGATCATTGTGTTGCATCTACATATACATCAATAAGAGGACACCTGGTGATTGTTATCTATTGGAGGAATACACAACAAAATGCTTCAATGAAGTGGTGCCAAGTGCCTTGAATGAAGACTATTGCACACTTTTCAAACATTGACAATGTGGCCTTATCTAATCCTTGAAATGCCAATTCTTTGAAAAATGGAAGAATTTGTGGTTTTCAATGATCAAGCTATCAATAAAAGATCAAACCATCCCATATTTCATAAATGCTCGAGGGCACTAGAGTGGGTTAAGAAATATTGAAAAAAATGTTTGAAGTTACCAACAATGCAAAGAAACCAACTCACATGTCATAATAGGTTCTCCAACTTCAAAATGCAAGAAGGAAATGTGATATCTTTAGTTTCATGAAAAATGTTGCAAGACTTATTTTACTTAATTAACACATTGTGGAGATTTTCCAACACATGACATCCTTGTTGAACAATTCTTTAGATGTTTTACTTACCAATTGTGATAGTTAATAAAGTGATTTCAAATGAAAGAATTGCTACCCATGGAAGAGCTAGCAAAACATATTCTAAAACATGAAGTAATTATTTTGCTAATAAGGACCACATAAGTTTAGAAAAATAGTCAACCATTGGGCTTTAAATGTATTTTGAAATAAAAAAGGTATAACTACAAGGATGAAATGTGTTTCAACAACAATCAAGTAACAATGATCAAAAATAAATAAAAAATCATTTGAAAGGAGAGATTAAATTAAGGTTTGGATGTTTGGAAGAAACAAAAGGCTACACTTTGCACCCAAGTTCAGTGCAGGAAGGGCGGCATGCAACATCCATCACTTAATCCATCACCTTTGCTAATTTTTTTATGGAAAGTGATGTTTTATCAATTTTGACTTTATCTGTATTAATACTGTCATGTCCATTTTGCCTAAAGGTTTTGCTCCTTCATGGGATTGCAAACTTGCTTCTTGCAACCACGCTTACCACTCTTGGTGTGCACTTAATCATATCTCAACTTCTTCAAAGTGTTTGCATTGGGAGGAGGAGATGCATGTAGATTGGTGGACAATGTCTAGAATCAAGAAACTTAGTTCTAAAGAAGAGAAAGCAAAGGAAACAAACCTAGGACATCTATATACAACTTTGGAAGGTACGTGATTCTAGCATGAATCCTTTGAACAAAATTTTGGGTTTTGATGTCTTTCAATTTGTTTTCAAATGTGGTACATCAATCCAGACATAATCATCATAATCAACATCAAGTTTTTAGTAGTTCATTTTGTCAATCTTGAATTTCATTTCCAAATCAAAATCGAATATGTATGAATGGGAATTAACTTCAAGTATAGACCTTTCAATAGGGCAATTATACGATTTCTAGATCTATAGAATTCCCATTGTATGTTTGTCTAACTTAATCCTAGATATGTGCATAGACTCCATTACCAGTCCCAATATTCTCCTAACAACAAATTTTTCCTTGGGTGGTACCACTAAGAACCACTTTACATACCAAACTCATAGGAAAGTTGGATCCAATTTGAAAAATAAATTTTCATCTATTTACACATTGGTTTATTTGATTGGACTAGGTGGGCTATGGGGTTCCCACTTATGCACACACTCATGAAAAATAATGAACTCCTTAAAACGTATAATATGCATTGACATTTTGATTCTTGAACCATTCTTAATCCATTCTTGACCCAATTCTCGATTTATGTTTTTAAGTGTCCTTACACTTACACATTACATATTTTTTCTTGTTTTTTTGGTACATGCACAAAGGAATGATCCAAACTAATCATTAAAACAGCAAAAGGTGAAAATAGTTATCATTTGTGTTCTTGACATTAATGACCCTTTGGGGCTTCACGATCTTGATTTCAAAAATTCATAACTAAATCAAAATTGATTTAATCAATTATATATAAAAGGCATCAAATAAGTTGGCATTTGAAATTAACATCCAAGAAAAATTCTCAAAAAATAGGTTCTTTTTGTGTTCCTAATCAAAAAAATCCTTCATGTGACATTCTTAAAACAATTTCCTTATGCATTCATTTTTCACATCAAAACACGTTTTTTTGTAAATTTAGTTAAAGTTTTGAATTCCACATGACTTGGGTAACCTTTTGATAAATAATTTGGAATGAAAAGTTTTCTTTATGTGAATCCTATGTTGTCTTAAAGTTGGATGGGTCACAAAAATTTGGGGTGTGACATTCCTAGTGGTACCACCCAAGGATAAATTTGCCATTAGCCTTTTGTAGTTTTTTGTACACTCTTCAACATGTACTTCCCCTCCATCCTTCAAAGCAGAAAACTATAATAGTTTTTTGTGATGTCAATTTGTCCATTAAGAAGTATTTTCAATCCAACAAAATCCATCTAGATGTTTGCAATCTTGGCAAAGTCCCATCACACTTAGGGTAAAAGCAAACTACATTGTCCATTTTGTAATGTCACAAGGCAAAAATCCAATACTTCTAATTATTGCAATGTATTCTACTTCAATTAGTAAGGAAATATGTAAAATGGGATTCATATCTATAATCTATATTGTTATAGGAAACTAATCCCAAAAAAATTAAATCAAATAATCATTTTTGAATTTTTGGGGGAGTTTTAAACTTATGTCTTTTCTTGCATCATGACGCGCTCCCAAGTCATGGCAAGTCATGGGGTGAAACCCACTTGAGGGTTTCCCAAAGTCAAGTTGCGAAAATTGTGATTTAGTGGCGCGCTCCCGGCTTCCAACTCTAAAAAGGGGTAGAGGGTCGAGTTGGGAGCCTAGGGATTAGACTAGGAAGATGGACTAGTAGATCAAGCACGAATCTGCATCCAAAACCAATCACAAGAGGGTTAGTTCACATTCGGGAACACCCTTAGCTGTTGGGACAAGCCACGAACACTTTGGACTACTTGACTCACCACGGCCCGAACTCGGGGGAAGCCACCACCTTCCCCTTTATAGTATTCTTTGCATCTCACCGCGGAGGCTACATTCGAATGGCACATTTTGTTGGGACTCCCGAAATGGAGTCCTGAAACTATCCTGGGTTGGAGTCCCGGGACTTTGGACGGCCACAGCTCCTCACCCCGAACTCGGATCGAGACAAGTCCTAAACCAAAGTTGTAGCTCTCGTCGAGAGCTTTCCAACGCCGTGTCGCACTCTTCAAGGCGACGTCAGGAAGAGGTTGATTCCTGACTTTTAATGATCGGGAGTCAAATTGCAAGTTTGACTCCTTGCCCTTCTTTTGCCCATAACTTGGGCTGCAAATGTCCGAATGGCCAATGTGAGGCCATTTTCGATATCTAGGTTTCAAGACCTTTTCAATGACACCAAGAACACCCCAACGCAAGGTGTTTCGGGACTTGCTGCCGAGCTCTAAACATTCAGGAGTCCCGGAGGGCTCCAAACCTCCAACTTTTCCAAGTGTTGGGCTTCACCCCCACACTTGGCCAAAGTGGGGTTGAGACACATCATAGTCCATGCAAATTTGCTTATGGACTCATAACTTGTGGAATATTAAATCAAATGTTTTATTAAAGTCTACCTTAGGTTATATGGCTAAAATGAGATTTAAAATTCTTAGGGATGTGATTGCATGTTAGAGTAAGCACTTAAGTATTTTTTGGATCTTCATAATTGTGCGAATGTATTTAGATTTTTTATATCTGAAAAACTTAAAATTGATGAAACTTCCTTCATAAAATACGTTGTAAAACATGCTAAGAATAAAAGGCAAAAAAATTTCTTGGGAAAACATTTTTTTACAAAAATGTTCATAACAAAGGAAGTGACATCACTACCATGTGGCACACTTTGATTAAACAGTTTCATGATTTGAATGTTTGGCAATTCCCCCTTTGGTTTCGTGGTCACTTGGTGGTTTCTATGTACAATGTTTTAAGTTTCCAAGAATTTACACGCAACATCAAGATTGTTCATGTTTGCAAATGTAGTCTTGTGACACTTGATTGTTTGTCATCTCTAATCTAGAAACCTATTTTGTTACAACAAGCTTGCCTTTGATTACCATATTTGTTTGTAGATTGCAAATAGCTTGTTGTTTGCATGTGGGTGAATATACTCACCTTTCAAAAAATAATTCATGTAAATTTAAATGTTGGTGACCTACTTTGAACAATTATTCCATGCCTCTTGCTATGTTGGCCCTACTATTGTGTTTCTTTAATTTCAAGTTGGCATCTAGAGCAAAAACAACAACATTAAAATTTAAGATGTTCGTGGTCGATGCTGGGGACTAGTTGATCCATTAAAGCTTACCCCTAACAACATAAGCTCTATATGTAGGTTCTCACTCAAATTGAATAAATCAATTTCTTGTTTTCTTACTTCTTTTCACACTAAAAGTTTTGTTGCTTGCATTATTTCTTCCTACTCAAGGTTAAATGTTCAATGTATATGTCACAATATGTTTCAAGTTAACACTATGATACCCATTGGTGACCACCAAATGATATTTCTATTGTTATTTTATAATACATAACTCTTTTCAATTGTTTAATGTCTCCCGAAGCTTTTCTGTTCAATGTTCCACCAATGATTTATGAAATACATGAATTTTAACTATCGTAAACTCTTTTGTTGATATTTTACGAAATTGAATGACATAACATTTAGTAGAAATTTCAAATTGTGTCCTTTAATTTTGCCATTGAATTGCTTACTAAGTGTTTTATTGATTTTGGTGGGCACTAGGAAACTTGGTGATGTTATGCGATGCTTTAGTTATTCCCCCATTTTAAAGGTTTTCAAATTTTTAAATTTTAGTGCCACCAAGTTTATCTATTGTCATGTATGTTAATTGTTATGATGGTGAAAATTTATTCTTATGAAAATTTGTCATTTCAACACTTTATTTGGTGCCCACCAAGTTGAAGATGTTATTCTATTTTTCTTTTAATTCTCAAAATTGATTGTTTCTATTTTTGAACTATTTCAAAGTTTGGAATTAATTAAATAAGTGTTTTTAATCATTTCAAAAAATCATATTTAATCATGTTAGTCACATAGTTTTAATCACATTTGTGTTAAAAATGGCTGGTCTGTTATCACTACAACCAATTTTGTCCATTATCTCATGTGACCAATAATATGACTAAAGTTAATTTTAAAAACACATATCTATAGTAGTGGGTGATCGAAAGTTGATTCAATTGCCATAAAGTTTAAGGTGACTGAATGATGTGATTCTGAATTACCTCTAATTGTTTTTCATTTAGTTGCCCAATGTCAGTTTAACCTAGGTTGACCCTAAACTAATGTGATGGGGTGGATGCATGAATGAGTGGACCAATTTGAATGTCATGCTAACCAATCATGCCTTGTGGTTACCATCGCAATGCCCATGTTGTTTTATAGGTCTTAAAATTTTATTAAAATGGACTTGGTTTAAAGATCTTAACTTGAATATCTACATGATGCACAAAATCATTTTACAAATTTATTAAAATCGTAAAAGCCATGGACTTTTGAACTCAAAAGACATGGACTACACCTTTGATTACAATTTTATGTGGACTATGTTACAATCCATTAATTGATGGGATGTGTGTTAGGGACTTGGAATTAGTAAGATATCATATCAAAGAAGCATAGGAACAAAATAAATAATGAATTGAATTTTAAAACATATATATGGGCTAATCAGGAAAAAAATTTACTAAATCCATATCATATTGGAGGAGAAAATATTTCATAATTTTTTTGTTTAGATGTTTAAAAAATAGAAACTCTAAATGTGCCATTAATGACATGGAAAAAATATGGACGAAATCAATGTAAACTAATATAAACTAGTTTTATTTTCCAAATTTTGACCAAAATTTTGAGTAAATAAAGATTTTGGTTGCGTGGTGAATTGGTCCACCCATTCATGCATTGACCCAATGTTGGGATGCGTCTACATCCAAACTAATGCCCTACATCATGATGGATGACTTGACACTATGATAACCCTAAATTGGTGCTCTAACTTTTTAAGTTACTACTATGTGAACCATCCTTATAAGGTCCCATAATTTTAACAAGGTTTAAGGCCAAATATCAAATGGACTACTAAGGTTCAATTTGGAATTGTCCCACAAATAAATGTGTAGGTGGTGGTGGTGGTGGGAAAGATATTACATTTGGATCTACTTGAAACACCTTTGGATTGTACAAGCCCTAGTGGTCATTTTGTTCCAACCCACACCTACATTTGGATGGGATTGTGACAATACAACACCCCTTTCCCCACCTAAAGTCACTACTACCAATCAATATATCACTACATGCAAATGCATGTGGGCCTAAAATTATCCATCCCATAAGCCCCTATGTAAGTGCAACACCACCTTGCATTTCAAGTACCATTCCCACATGGTTAGGACACCCTATTAAAATTAACACTTTAAAACCCATGTCATCGCACGCCATGTCGATGCACATAGGCATCTTAACGTGCACATTCATGTCATGTGTGCATGAGGGTGAACATTAGAAATGGTTTAGGGTTTCCATGACCTAGGGTATATAAGGTGTAGTTTTGTGAAGCTTGTTCATTTTCATCGAGTTGTAATTGAGAAGGAAATATTAGAGGTGAGGTTTCATGAGGGATTTGTGAGGCAAACCTTGTTAAATCTTCCATAGCTACAACTAATCTTACTTAGAGACAAAATGTTGAGGGGCTTTTTCAATGAATAAAAAGTTAATGAAAAAAATTTCATTTCATCATGCAAGTGTTTTACGATCACACTTATGTCATTATGTTTGTGTTGTTTGACATTTTGTAAGTGTTAGGAAGGCTACATGTGCACAATATCAACAGGAAATGTTTCATGACATAAAATTACATGACACCCAACAATTAGATGCAACCCACTTTGACATCAACTGGACATTTATTGAGATTACAATTTATAATCATGAAGTTTCAACCTAAAGTTTTAATTATTTGGTTGGTGTTTAATTAAGTAGTGGGGGGAGACAAATTGAAAAAAATGAGCAAATAATTGGGATTCCAGAAAACACAACACCCTTAAAGTGTAATCAATCATATAACAATATTCAAGCACATTAAGTCCATTCTACTCCTGCAAAAATATGTATTCAAAACATAGATTGTATCCCAATTGCTAGGGTTGATAATTAGTCGTTTTAGTAGTATAACATGAATTAACATTATTGATATTGATATCTCAAAATCTAACATGAAATAAATGTAGGTTTGCATACCATGCATGATTTTTGATAATCTCAGGAAATTAACATCAATGATCATTCACATCATCAAATTGAAAAAAAAATACAAAAATAATTAGTTATAAATGATAGAACTAAAGAAACATTGATCCACCTTTACAAGCTTGTCTTATAAATTGTTTAATTATTCCACATCTAAATATGAACAACCACACACATTGATTTCAATATCGGGTGCATTGTGTTTATAGAATTATGATCACCCCCTAAGTGAAAACACACTAAGGTGTTACACATTGGATGTTTGGGAATCCATTTTTCATAGTTTTAAAATTTTCAATAATACTTTATTCCAATTGATATGTGAAAATGATGAATTTGAGACTCATGTCAAGAATGAATTCATACATCAAAACATTATGTTAAATTTTCATGGTCAAATCTTTGGTATTCAATTTGATATGGACTTTTGAAATTGTACAAAAACACTTGTCTAGTCAAGGATAAATTAAATGGACTCAATACACCTTGATATAATGTCCTTTATGAATAAACGATTCAATGGTAATATAGTATTGTGGCAAATTGATATTAAATAAGACAATTCGAAAAGATTTGATGACTAAATTTTGAGATGTATATCAAATATGAAAATTTTGAAGAAAGTCCTTCATTTGTTGAAAATAATGATTTAGATGCTCATATTTCAAATATAAGAGTATCATAAAATATGTTTAAAATTTTTTAATCCTTATGGAAAAAAAATCTTATAGCACCTTGTTGCATGGCCCATTTGATTCAAAGTATCTTATTTTTGGCTATTTTTTTCATACTTTCCTAGTGTATTTAATTTCATGATGGACTAAAAATGGATTGTCACAATGTGCCGTTTTTGTTCCACCCTAGTGTGCTCCCCCCCCCCCCTTCTCATTAGATAAATACATTTAAACACCCATGGCACACTAGACACCCAAACACCCAATATGGTACACCCAAACATTGGTCTTTTCTATTCAAATTTCCCCAATGGAATAAAAGTCTTGGTCATGTTTAAAAAGAAGTTATGGCAATAATAATAGATTTTGACACACTTGAAATCCAAAATCACAAATACAAAAATAGTTGCATTGTATGACAATTGAAAATTCATTCGTGAATGTTGAAATACAACACTTGTTACTTGATTCATATCTTTTACTTGATTCTTGATAGAGTCAATGGAAATTAAAACTGTCATAGATTCATTAAAATAATGTTGCCTAACATTTGAAGGGGAAAATGGGACTCTATGAGTTGGTTGGAGTTAAAGATGTTCAAATTTGGAAGCTAAGAAAGTCTACTAAACTCTAAAAGGTTCATATTAATTGCATAGACCCATCAAAGCAAACTCATTTGCAACAAAAGCATAGGGGAGCAAATAAATGCATGGTTTAGCACATAGTTTGGGATCTTAAGCATCTTAGCTTGGGTTTTTTAGTTTCAAAACTCCGAAACCTCTAAAAGGAAAATGATCTATGATTGTCATGTATATGCATGTCCCAATTAAAGAAGCACCTTATGGTAAAAATTGACTAAAATAGATGGCCATGGCAAACGAACTAACGAAACCTAAACATCCTAGCTTAGGCTTTTCAATGGATATCCATGTTAATTAAATGAATTAGGTGTCAATGGATAACCATGACCACCTTCCACCCAATCTTAGTTATCGCATCTCCCAACAATGGACAGTGTAAGTACTCTATATACATTATTTTACCAAAATTTCAACAAACCATTATGTTGAATTTGCATATCAAATTATAATGCATTTCTAGCAGCAATTATGTAACTTCAAGCATGAGGTGGCTAGCACTCAAAAGGGAAATTGCTAATAAAAAAGCCTTAGGTATCAATCTTCATTCAAACTAAGTTTGTAAACATGTGAGAATAAGCTTTCACCTCATTTAAACTTATTCCAATATAGGCAACCATTCGAACTAAAGGCATGGAGGGGCAAAAGATTAATCTTTGACAACTAAATTTATTTAGACCCCATATTTAATGCCACAAAATTCAAAAGAAAAAAATTGTGTATAAACTTGCCAACAAACCAAAAATGCACTCTTGGACTACAATTCCTTTAAGGTAAGGAAATTTACTCGCATCTTACTAGCACCTGACTATGTAAAAGCATCAAACTAAAAGTCATTAGTTTGTTTACAACCACCTTCATCCTTGTAGGTGGGTGTAGTGTGATGTTGGATTTAAATGCACCATGTTACTTACTCTTAGATTCAAAGGGCTGCTGGGTGGGGGGAACACATAAGGTTGATACTCAAATTTCTATCCGTCACTAGAAAATGAACCCATTGATTCAATGTGATTATCCTCACCTTCAATATGCAAAAATTGTAAATCATCGCTCGGTTACAACATTGTGTTACTATAAGGCTTTATAGATACACAAATTCAAAAGAAATCTTTCTTGTACAATGTAAGAGGAGGAACATGGTAGGCTGAAAATTCATATTGAAAACAAAAAATGGTGACCAGTAATTATGAAGGGGGTATTATTCAGCTGGGAACAAATCCACAAAAATTGTTCCAAAAATGTTGTTGTGCAAATCTTAAATCTTTTATGACCACATGTAGAATGCACCATTCGACTCTATCAACCCTAATCGCATTTGTCACATATTTTGGTCACAAACTATATTGACCCTAATCCTAAATATAGTTGTCACCACAAATAGTCATCGACACTAAAACATGATTTCATCACCTTGTCATGTACACTCTACCTCAACATTTTTGAAAATCACATAAGGATGAAACAATTTTTTTTTTAATTAATCATTGGACATCATTTATGATTGCGCATCCTATTTACTATGTGTTAATTTTATGGTTGTGCAATGTGCCATATGTTACATTTTCAATCCAATGATTTTTTTTTTAATTATTTGATTAAACACGTTTTTTTTAGGAAAATAAAATGTCAAATATTATTATTTTTTAAAAAACATAATTGATAAAAAAAATTTAAATGTGTTACTATAAAAAATGAGGTGTAATTCACTAACCTAAATCACTATGAAATTTTAAAAATGAAACAAGTTCATTACATTTTATTGATTTTATTTTGGTAAAAATTATTTCATTGTAATATCACTATGTAAACATCATGTTTCATTACTAGTTAACATAATTCACTATTATAATTTACTGTAATAAATAAGTTTAATGACAAAGAATGAAGGTCAGTATGGAATCGACCACTCCAATTCAGGTGTCAGTGCAGAGTGAGATCTTAATGGAAGTGACCAATCAGATCCAGATGTCAATGCAGAACGAGGTTACGACTCCTCCGACCAACCAGGTCTCACTGCAGCATCACATGATCTTGCGCCGTAGATCTTTTTCCGATCGGGCGGACATACAGGAAAACCTAACCGGAGCTCTGAATGTGATCAGCGCAGTGCAAACTTTTTCGCCTCTCTCATTGCGAGTTGTTTTAACGGAGTTTGGCTGCGGCCCGCACTTCGCTACTCGCACGCCGGCGTTTGTTTGCTTTCTTGGAAGCTTGTCACCATGGGTCGTATGCACAGCAGCGGGTGAGTATCTATCTCCTCTCTTCCCCTCCTGTGTGTCTCTGATTTTTGCTGCAGTTTTTGGGAATACGGCGGTAGGATGATGAAAATGAGTTTTTGTTTCCGTCGGTAGCGTCTTATAATATCTTTTTTTTCCTTCATGTTTCCCGCCTTATCGGATGGATGTCGATTTCGTCTTGTTTTGAACTGTGTGGGGAGTCGATATATTGTTAGGCTAGGAAGGGTTTTGGTTAGATAAGCTGAAGGGCGGCTTTTGCAGGAATTTTAGGTTTTGATTGTCATCGCCGTTTAATATGCGGGTGTTTCTGCGTCTTGTTTTTGCCGGTTTAAGAATTGTATAGTTTTGATGTTTTTGGTAGAGAGGGATTTTGTGTCTTGAGAGCTTTGTGATGTTCTTGCAGTAAGGGCATGTCCTCATCGGCATTGCCGTATAAGAGGACGCCCCCAAGCTGGTTGAAGATCACCACTGCGGAGGTGGAAGATCATATCTGCAAATTGGCGAAGAAAGGTTTGACTCCCTCCCAGATCGGTGTTATCCTGAGGGACTCTCACGGTATTGCACAGGTCAACAGCGTGACGGGAAGCAAAGTGCTCCGGATCCTCAAGGGACATGGTACAGTTTTGAATCCTTTTTGTCTTGCCTCCTGTTCGTCACATTAGCAAGACTGTAGGGCCTTCTAGAGCGAGTTATTAGGGTAGATTGGGGTGAAATCTTGTCACAGGCGTTGGTCGACCTGCACTAAGATGGACTCCTTGATTTGTTGGTTGCAAAGATCTGTTTGCCTCTTTGACACTTGAAACTCTATCTTCAGTCCAATGTTGCAGAGGGTTTGACATGAATTGTTACATACATCTTCTTGGGGAGCCTCATTTCATGGTCTTGCAGGGTTGGGACCTGAAATTCCTGAGGATTTGTACCACCTGATCAAGAAGGCTGTAGCTGTGCGCAAACATCTAGAGAGGAACCGCAAGGATAAGGACTCAAAGTTCCGCCTTATTCTTATTGAGAGCCGTGTTCACCGTCTAGCCCGCTATTACAAGCGTACCAAGAAGCTCCCACCCAACTGGAAGTAGTAAGTGATTGAAGACCTACTACTGAGCTATCATTATTTGCATGCATTGGTTCATCTGGCTATGTTTGTGGTTGAGCTGAAAGAATCCAGCAGAATGTTTTTGGCACCTCATGTTTTTTTTTGGCACCTCATGTTTTGTTTTCACTTAGCAGCTTCTTACTTTGCCCTGTTTGTTGTTTGTGCAGTGAGTCTGCCACTGCCAGTACCTTGGTTGCTTAAGTGGTTAATGAATTGGTTCAGTTCCAATAGATGAATTGTGGTTTGGCTTCTGTATGGGGTTACTTGGAGGTCAGGATTCCTTTTCTGGGGCCCCACTTCTGATGATGCATGAGATGTCATGACAGTCAGACCTGGACACAATTTATTGGATCCTAGAAGTTTTGAGAACTGATTTTGGTGCCATTTTAAAGGAGGTTTGGATTGCTGAATTCTGATTCCATTGAATTACTGTGTGTGATGATGAAGTTGACCCGTCTTTCTCTTGATTGTGAACTTCCACTCTTTTCTGGCAAATGTATTGTAGATCTGTGTGAGGGAAAGTCAGAGCCTTACTGTACTGGCTTAATTACATGCCCTAGTGGAGTTTGGGTTGGAATTGAACAACACTTTTTAGCATCTGTCATCTGTGGTGTTAGGTGCTAGCCAGTATCATGGTTGAGTCTTCCCATTGCTTCTGGACTTACAACAGAAACTCAGTACATAGGCTAGTGGTTCCAGTGCCCTGTACTCATAGTAGGCTGATGAAGTCAGTGAGTCTTCCTGTTGCTTCCAGATTTGTGATAGAAACTCAATACAAAGGCTGGTGGTTCCAGTGTCTGTACTCACAGTAGGCAGCTGATGAATTCAATGGGTAAGTTGTGATAGATAAGCTGCTACCATACATGTTATTGGTAATGGTCCTTACACAAGTGAAAGTGTCACTGCTGTTTGTTCTTGTAGGTTTATTTGCACCAGGATAGGTTCTAAAATCGGAAGGGCATGTGCTTTTTGTTACACTAGGAGTAAGAGGTGTTTTCAGTTTGTGATCTTTGGTTGAGGGAAATAGCCCAATGACATAATAGAATTAGCATGCAACAACACAAGGAAAAGAAGCTGAAAGTAAAGAGTTTACATTAGAAGTGCAGCTGCAGTACTTAAGAGAGCAAAAATAGTGGCAGCAATTTTCATATCTTCCCTATAGTGCATGTACTGTTAAACATTAAACTCTAAACCTCATCCATAGATACAAAAGCCTTTTTCTGGCGTTCTTAATGCTGAGAATGGAGATTTCTCCATCCTGTGGATATAAATATAGTAATGCAAATGGAGGTTGTCAAGAAAATTAGGATAAGTCAGGTGTATGACTAAAATCTATATCAGGAAGGTAAGGGTTTGACCTATAAGGGTGCATAGTGTACACTTAGGTACACATCCATCCCAAGTCCTGTATATCGCCATCACTGTTCCAGACCCCAGACATATTTCCCCGCAATTGCTTTGGTATAAGAGGTCTCTCAGAAACACAAATGGTATCTTCTCCATCCTGTGCATCCTGTGGTGGGATTTTCCAGTCTATTGTTTTACCCTTGTTCTTGCAAGAAAAAACTGTAGATACTAATTCTCAAACGACCTCAATGTCTTTGACTTTCAGTCCATTACACAATTAAATCTAGGGTAAAGCCCTAGGTGGCAGGGCATTGCAGTTCATTCCAGTTCATTTCACAATTAAGTGTATGGTTAAGCCCTAGGCAGCAGGGCATTGCCGTTCATTCCAGTTCATTTCACAATTAAGTGTAGGGTAAAGCCCTAGGCGGCAGGGCATTTCGGTTCATTTCCACCATTAAGCCTCTACACGTCTTTGGTCTTCAGTACATTGCACAATTAAGTGTTGGGTAAAGCACTAGGTGGCAGCGCATTTCAGTCCATTCCACTATGAAGTACAGGGCAAAGCCCCAGGCTGCAGGGCACTTCTATCCATTCCACAATTACATGGATGGTAAAGACATAGGCTGCAGGGCATTTTGAAAAATGGAACACCTGCTGTGGTGGGTGTTCAGTATAGGGGAAGGCACTGTTGTCAGTGGATTCTGACTCATGAACCGCAGGCAGAGCCTGAGGTCTCGGGTGGAAGGCACTACTGACAGTGCATTCCCTTGTGTAAAACTCGAGGTTGTAATGATTTGAGCGGTTCGGATGCTTTAGAATGAATGGTAAAGATTCCTTTACAAGAAAATTCCTTGGCTGCACGGAAATTACATGTAATCCCCCCCACGCCAGGGAAATTACCTGAGATTCACAGGGAGTGAGGAATTGGGGTTCCCCAAAGTACACTGGGTTTTTTGACTGGAGCACTGTTCCGGTATTCTGAAATGCTCCCCCATACAGCAGTGTTTTTTGGGGGGCAAAATTTCGCCAAATTTCGACCTGAAAAATATGATTTCAACATATACAAAGGATTTTCTATGGAAAAAATGGCTCAAATTCGGTAGATTTCAAATTATTATTATTTTTTCAGATCACCAGATTTTTATGATAAGTTCCAGTAGGTAGCCAAGAATATAGAAGGATCCTGTTTTTTGGTCTACTTTCATATCTAGTCTGTAGTCAAATCTGTCTAAATCATTTTATGTAAAGTAGCTCACTTGAGCTACAGCACAAAATTGAAAAAAAAAAAACCCTGCCGTACAGTGGAGGAAAAAGAACATGCCAGTAGCATGCCCTCCAATTACTCTAAACAAATTGGGAGCAGGTGTTTACGGCCATCAAAGTAACCACTTTGACAGATTGTTGAACTTCATGGGTAATCATCAACTACAGAGAATAAAATTGATGATGATGAAAAATCTGTTAGAACAAATCTGAGCAAAAGGATGCAGTAACAACCACAATTACCTAGATTTCCTACCTTCAGAAACAAACAAGATGAAAAACTAGTTGGCTTGAGCAAACAAACAATGTATCCTTTTGAAGGCTTCAATCCTTCTTTCCTATTGGCTTTGCCTTCTTGGAGGGACAGAAAAGTGAAAATGACAAAGGAAATAAATCATTCAATCATAATTGCGAACTAGGCATCCCCATTTCTATCCTATCCATGCAGACAGGGGGCTTGCTTGCTTCGCAATACAAAGTATATTCCAATGATGAATAAGGATTTGGTTGTCTTCCCTCCATTGACATTGAAGTGCCATGAAAAAACATGGAGTGACTGAAGTGCCCACAGTTGTGCTGGATGTTTCCTGCTTTCTGGGTACTTACCTTCAACCATCATGCAAAGGACTTCCATAGACATGCAAGAGTAGTTTTTGGGGGGGAGGGGAGGGTGGAGGGGGAACTGATCATACCAGTGTTGGTATGGTACCTGAATAGATCTGCAGTCTGCACCTGCCTCAAGGACCTAACCTGTCTGGTATGACATGAAGCAATACCAACCTTGTACCAGTCCCTGCCTCTTAGGGAGCTCTATAAAATCCGGGTAGATGTAGGTATGTGCATATACCTGCTTCATACCATCTAAAAATTAGTCTTGGATCCTATACCAGGAGCAGGCTGGTCATGTTCAAAAGTGGATACCAAACCAATACTGAACATACCTTTCTCACACAATCTACTGTTCTCACTACTATCACTATTGGTACTACTTCCATTATGTTTATTTCACCTTCTAATCATGTGAACCCATTGAACAATGCCTACTGATGGTTATGAATTAAAACCGATTGTCCTTGTTTCAGCATCTATCTCTGTTGGAAGGTTGTTTGTTTGTTTTGTTTGTCCGATGGAGATCTCCCAAACCATGATGTCTCTTGTTGCACTCTTGGTATTTGGTATTGTTGGAAAACTCTCAATGAGTAGGTGGTGCATCAGGTTGGTTTCACAATGTTTCAACCTACAGTGCCGAAGTTAATGAATATTGAACAATTTTTTCACTTAAAATTCATTTAAATCAAAAGTAAAAGTTATAGGGGAATTTGGGCACACTCTGGATATTCTTGAAAAGCCCTCAATAATTAAAATTTAATGAAAGTGATTTGTAATTTTTTTGGCTCAAGGTTTAGGAGATATTCAATATTTTGAGTAGTTTTTGGCATTGAAAATTCAATTGAACTACAAAAAAAGATTTTGAAAGGAAAAATTAGTTGAGTAACCAATTAACATATTGGACCAATTGCACAAGCTACACAAGTATGAATTAACACCAAAATTGGCAAGTAGAAGGGCCCATCTTTATTCAAGATTGAACAGGCTTCAAGCGACATTAAAGTGCCAAGCTTTACTGCTTTGGACATTTTGCTCTATCCCAATCCTATTATTGAAGATTTGCTTTCCTGTTCAACAAGTTGCATAGGATTCAAGTTAAACCCAACAAGTATCTTAGAAATTTGTTTTATATTGACGAGGGCAAAAAACTGAGAAGGCCTCGTTGGGGGTTACTTCACATGAAAGAGCAACATGTGTAGGTAGGAATTTATTTCTTCAGGAGGTTGTGTTGTTTACCATTCATTTGATGTCACCAAAAAAATAATACACCACTGTACTTTTGAACTGTCATAAAAAAAGGTTATGTTTATACAAAACTAAGAAGCCAGATCAAGGTGTATTTGTGTAATAAATAATGGAATTGTGACTAATCAGATTTTTGATTAACTATGCAAAACATGGTAAGGTTAAATGAATCACAAAAAAATAATTCTTGAATGGTTTTAATTGTTTTATAGTCTTTATGATATAATTTCAAATAGGTGATGAGATGAAGATAGGTCATACAGGCAAATTTCTACAAAACATCTTTAAATATGAAAAATAACCAATACAAAGGTCAATGTATGTGGTTGGCAATTTCAAACTTTAGATACATTTAAACTTAGCCATGGACATCTATTATTCAAATGATGATAGTACCCTAGAGAGATTTTTGTTAGCCTTGTTTACAATATTGTGATGGCCTCCGATGATTGGTTTAGGGCAACGTGGTCTGCTTCTAGCAAATACAAACTTGTTTTCAATTGTTTAACTATTTCTTGACATTCTAGCACTTCATGTTTTACACCATAATAAATTAAGAAACACATGCCTTCAAATCTGATTGGCAACAAGGGAGAGGAGTGTGGTTGCAAGAGTTGAATTATGTTGTGAAGTTGATTGTAGCTTTGTATTTGTATGATCATAAAACACCTGGAGAAAATTCCTAGTGTATATGAAAGATACCTTATATCCCTCTTAGAAAAAGAGGAGGGATACTATGCCTACTCCTTACGAGGGAGGAAGATTGTGTATATTTAAACGTGTAGTACCTCTCTCTCTTAATGAGTAAAGGTCAGAACCGTCCACCGCCTACACCTCCCAATCTTCAAATGTTTAGGTTCATGAAAATTTTGTCTTGTGGTTTATGATAGGTAAAGCCCATGGGCGCAGAAGATTCCCAAAATGTGGGGCTGGACTTGGCTATGGCCTCATACTAGGCCCCTTATTTTGAGAACTTATGTCCCCTCTCTCTCTTGGGCTTTGCCCTACACTTCAATAATCTTGTGTGATGTATTATAGAACTTCATGTTTTGTGAATTAGGTTCACATTTAAGGACCCACAATCCCATTATTGTCACCTACCAAGGACACAAAGCGGTCAGTCAACCTCTTGGATATAAGTTTAGGTGGTTATAAGTGCAAGAGTCTGGTTGGAAGTGGTGACATTAAATGTTATTTCTTATGGTGAGAGATGCTTTGTTCAACTCATGAATCATCTAGAATGAACATGGTACCTATGTGCAATGGATTCAGCCTCATATTTATCCCACGTGTTATATAACACAACAATTATAGCCTTTAGTCTAAGGTTGCCGGATCTTGCAATTGGAGGCTTTGGGAGGAGGGCAAGTGTAGAACAACATAGTCTAGTCCATATTGTAGTATTTTGAGTGTTGTTGGGAATTTGAAGTACTTGGACTGTTAAATGTTGGAGTAACTAACAGAAATGATGAACAGCAAGGTGATGGGAAAGGGTGTGTATTGAGGATTGTTGTTGTTTCAAATGGTATTGTGACTTTCTGCACTCATTTTTCTTAATAGGTAATAATTAAGGGTTGCAATGGGACGTAAAGCTTTATATTCAAATGTTGAATGCCCATACAGCATGTAGTGCATTGTGAATGTAGGTGTGAAGGATGAGGGGTTAGTTGTGCAATTATTGGTAGGGTTGTTGTTGGGCTTCATTCTTTCAATGATCAAGCGCTACAAGATGTATATAAACAAATAAGCATGTCAGTTTCCTGAGAGGTCTCATGAAGCGAGTAGAGGCCCAAGGGGCTTGCAATTTTTATTCTCCATGTGGCAAATAGGTACCTACTAGTTATTGTCATGAAGAGAAATAATTTTGGGGATTTTAACTTTTTGCTAAAGGACATGCTATAGTTTACACTTTACACTATGGACAATGTTGGATTTGATGTGTAGAGTAAGGCCCTTCGGTGGGGTATTCCCCAAATAAGTGGCCTAAGATGAAATCATAGCTGTGTTTGACCCCATTCCATTTGGGGAATGCTCCTCACATGTGGGCTTTACCCATTATAAACCATGAGGCAAAGGTTATAATGAACCTAAACATTTGTAAATCACCAGGGTCTTTGGCCAACTCCAAGGTAGTAGTAGGTGTAGTATCCCTTCTCTTTTCTTTTGATCAGGAGGGATATTCATGGATATAAAGGTGCCCTGAGTGGCACTAGGAAATTTCTCTGAGCAGTTTACAGTTAGCGCAACGACTGCTGCACTTTGATGAAGTGGAAGTCAAGTCTGTACAACATGCTTGGGCTCGTAGCTACCTATTCCACAAAAAGCTTGACACGTGCACCCTAACTAGGGGCTGTTTAATATGCAATGGTGGCCCAAGCTGGACTCTCATTGAGTGTGTTAGGGCAATGAAAATGTAGCTTGGTGAAGTAGAAGCCACTTTCCAGGCAGGGATCTCCTGTCTACTATGGAAGAAGGGGATGAAGGCTGTGAGTGTTGGTCTGGTATCAACTTTTGAACAAACCAGCTGGTCCCTTTTGAAAATTTCAAAACCCTTCTAATCTGGTTGTTAGGGACTTTAAAAACTTTTCCAAACCAAAGGGGTCCTGGTACTGGGTCCAAGATTGACTTTTGGTTGGTATGAGGCAAGTATATACCTAATTTTCAAATTGACATAAAACTAGGACAAGACTGGTATTACCTCATGTCCATAGAAGGTTGGTACTAGTATCTGGTTGGTATTGCCTCAAATACCAGCTTGGTAGGGTCCTTATTACCAACATCACTACTAGTCGGTGCCACTGGACTAGATACCAGACAACACTGGAGCTTACTGCCTCATCCTAGACTAGGCCCCATATTTTGTGTAGGGTAAAGCCTGAGCCCGCAGACTTTCTTGAAATGAGGGCCTGTGCGAGGTGGCGCTCTACCCAGCATAAAGGCTGGTGTCAATTTTATTTTTTAAATGTTTTTTTTGTGATACCCAAGTGTGTATTTTTTTTAATTGAAACACCTGCATAAGTGGGCATCACATTTTCAAAATGCTCAGCCCTTGTTGAGGAATTTTTTTAACCTATAACACTTCCCTCCAACCACACTCTAAGAAAATTGACACAGGTCTTGATGAGAACTCAACACACCCTTGGGCTTTACTCTAACATGAAAACTTTAAACTCCTCATTGTAAAAGTTTATTCATTTTCCCTCTTATCTCTCTCTCTCTCTCTCGTCTCGACCAACTCACAAAAAATAAAAAGCTAAAACTAATTAAAAGGAAAAAGAAAAAAGAAAAGTCTCTGATCCTTTAAATTTTAGGTAGGTACCACCTACCACCTACGTGTTATGTTCCTTCCCAAGTCTCGTGCTCTGCGTATAGCACAATACCTTCGCATGGTGGTGTGTCCTATTGTTCTCTCGCACTCTCGCGCTCTCTCTCTCTCTCTCTCTCTCTCTCTCTGTGCCAACTTAGTTGCTTTCCGCAACCTTCAAATTGCAAGTCCAGTGTAATCCGATCGTAAATGCGGTCTGATTATTGATGGCAGCAATGCTGTGATGATGATGACGATGATGATGAGCTATGAAGCGCCCATGTCGAAGATTTTCGAGGGGGTGAATGTGATTTAATTGTTTTATTACATTCGTATGCAGATTTGTGCTGAGTTGGTGTTGCTTCTTCCTGAATCAGAGTTTATCATTGGCAGTATGCGTTTCAGCTGACATTTTTTTGTTTTTTTCCTCCCTCTCTTCACCCCGGGGGTGAATGTCTCTCTTGGGAGGTCTTTGATGTTTGCATGCAGACTTTGAGGTTGTTCAGTGTTGTATTCTTTCAGTCTCATATTTTTTCATGTCATCGGGTTTTTAGGCTTCTTCGAGTTCCGTGAGAGATGAGGGAAGGGAATTATGGAGTTTTTAAGGTATTTAGGTCTTGAGTTTTTTGGGTTGTAACAGCAGCAGCAGTTGGGGAGAGACAGACAGACAGACGGAGATTAGGGCAGCGATGGAGAATGTAGGGCTGGCCTTGGAGATGCACAGAACAAGCACACCGAATTCCAGGAGGTTCGGGATGCAGCTCTCGTCGGCCAACTTTCTTCCAGCGCCGCTCTCGGCTTTACTTGAGCTCACTGGCCTCATCCGAGGCCGGTCGCAGTATTCCCAGGTGGAAGAAGGCGGGGAAACCTTGACGGGATCTTTGGGGGAAGCCACGGAAAGCAGCAGCAGGGGCGGCAATGGAGGCGCCGAAGTTTCAATCAGGATATTTGGTGCAGGGGAGCCAGAGCAGGTGCGGGTTGTTGCATCGCCTCTTTCAAGGAACACGGGTGGTGGTGGTGATGCGGCCGCCAGCACTTCACAAGGCTCTCCAGTTTCTCGTCTGCCTACGCGGGTCACAGAGAGCGAGAACAACCCAGGTGCTGCTGCCATCAGCGCTGAGGACAGGGTGGAGGTGGCAGAAACAACAGCAGCAGGGGGGACATCAGCCAATGCCAGGCAGGAGGCAGCAACATCTCAGCGTTATGACTTCCAGCAGCTGGCAAGGTGGATTGAACAGGCCTTGCCTTTCACCATCTTGCTGCTGATGGTCTTTATTCGACAGCATTTGCAAGGTATGTGTTGCTGCCAGTTCTTTGCATCTCCATTGTGGTGTACCCGAGTATGAAGTTCCTGAAGTGCTTCTGTACCCTAGCAAATGCAACATGTCCCATCTGGTCTTCAGCAATGAATGCTTTAGCTTCAGGTGTTTGAAGGAAGAAACCTTTACTACTTCCATATTCACAGGAAGTCATCAGGGTCAACACCTGAACAATTGAAGCATTCTTCACAAGAAAGTTTTTTCAAATTCTAGGCCAATCTTGCAACCTAAAGATTGCAAGATTCTTAAAGACCTTTTTAACAATCCAATAAATCTCTGCTCTTTACCTGGAAGCCTGACTCAAAGCATCCACCACAGATTGCAGATCACAAAGTAGATGCATTTTTTGAAGGTTATATGTTTTGTCCTTAGCTTGATGGGGCTGTAGGAGAAACACTTGGTTTTTTGATAGGCATTGTAATTCAGTGCTCTTATTTGAAGAGCACTGGGACCTTCAAGGCACAATGATTCTCCAAAACCACTGCTTAGGAGTGTGAGGTTATTTTAGGAGAAGATAGAAAGTACCCAAGACAATTCTCAGTGTGTATGCTGAATGGTTCTTTGCTTCTGAAGTCAGCCTGCACTCACATTGTGCCAGTTGTTGTTCTGGATCTCTTGTACTTTTCAGTTTTAGCTTTCCAAAGGTCATCTTATTCAGGTGTTCCTGCTGTTAGATTCCCGACAAGTCTTCAAAGAGTTCCCAACATTGCCATTTTCCAACCACTGTCTAAGAGCACTCTTACCCTGACACCTATATGGCCATACACAACTCCGAGACAGAAGTTCTCCTGGTTTAGAGTCTAATATTGTTTGTGGGTCTCTCGATCCCTTGATCTGCATGTTGGTGGTTTCTGGTTTCTGCTTAAGCCCAGTATGCCAAAAGATTCATTTGGAAATCCTGCAGGGTCAAACAATGGCAACAACCTAGCCATTTAGTTGACAATGCCCATGGAAACCAGATCAGTTCCCCGGTTAATGCTGAAGCTTGAGGAGCCTTGTTCTGGCTACAGACTGTAATTCTGTGTTCATCACCCAGCATATTCACTTTTTGAGGTTCTGAAATAGCAAAAGGTCAGAAACTGAGGCCTGATTTTCACATGCTGTGGTCACAGGTTTTCTTGTGTCAGTATGGATCACAGCAGTAATGTTTAAGGCAAATGATTTACTGCAAAAGCAAACTGCTTTGAAGGTACTTTCCAAACCTCCCATATCCCATCTTACATTGCTTCATGCTAAGTACACCCAAACAGTGAAGGATGACTGAAGGTCTTATGAGGGAACTGATGTCTGTAAGTATGCAGAATGAGAGAAGACCCATTTTCCTGGTAGGATTGGGCTGTGGCCTGCTGGCAAACATCGCAGGACTGTATTGGTGGTATAGTGCAGAAGCTTTGTGGCGACCCCTTCTTCTTCTGCCTCCATACAATATTCCCAAGTTCTGGCAAGCTGTGTTCACTATTGTAGTTAATGGTAAGCCTCTTCACTCTGCCTTTTTATGTTTTCAGCTTCATAAAATCTTGTTTTATTGTTTCAAAGTCAGAAACTTCTATAAGTCTGCTCTTTTGCTTACTCTACATTTCCTGTGTAGATACTGTTGTCAGGAAAGCTGCCATGGCACTGAAGTCTGGGCTTCTTGTATACTACAAAAACAGTCGAGGGCGCAATTATCGCCGCCAGGTTTGGCTAGCATCACCTTCTCAGTGGAGTGTAGTTTGGTGTATTGTTGTACAAATATCTAAGCAATTCTTGGGATCTAATAAATCAATGGGCAGTCATGGCAATTTGTCCTTGCCTTGAATGATGAGTGTCAAATGGTCTGATACTTAGTGAGTGATGCTCATTCTTGTTCTGTTGGTTTTGGGTTTGCTGGAACTGACAGACTGCTTACCTTCAGTGTTGTCATGTAGTTGATTCTGCAATCTCCTTCTCTGCATTGCACAAGTAAGAAAATCTTGTGTTGTGGTGGGTGGCAGGCTCAACTGCTGACACTTGTCGAGTATATTTTGTTGTTGTATCGTGCCTTGATACCGACACCGGTTTGGTACCGCTTTTTCTTGAACAAAGAGTATGGCAACCTGTTCTCAGCACTCACAACGGGGTTGTACCTCACATTCAAACTCACTTCCACATTGGAAAAGGTACTTTGAGAATGCTGTGGCTTTCCTGAGTCATTCATTTTGTATGTGTAGATATGATCCACAGAGCTATATGCTGTGGATAAATTCTTTAACTCAGAAGCCTGAGTTGTGCTAATTCTATTGTGGTGTTGCAGATGCAAACATTCTTGGCTGCACTTCGAGCATTGTCACGTAGGGAAGTCCAATACGGGGCCTATGCAACCAGTGAGGAGGTTCGTTGCTGATCAAGTGTCATTTCCAGACCTCTGCAGCCCTAGAAGATGTTTTGAACACTATGAATTGTTCTAGAGATTATGCATGCCAACATGTTTTTGGTTTTAGAGAAGTTTCTGAACTATCAGTACTGGCAAATGGCCATACTGTAAGCCCATCTTTGCAGGGTTGTGAAGATTCGCACACATGCAGCAACCTCTATATTCATAGCCTCTCTGTTAGATCGTGGAATTTAGTATGTGGTTGTATTTAAAGATAATGACTGAAGTTTAGGAGCTGGCTATATGGTGGGTGGCATGCAGGTCCTTGCAGCAGGAGATATGTGTGCTATTTGCCAAGAAAAGATGCATGCACCGATTTCGCTTTGCTGTAAACATGTTTTCTGTGAAGACTGTGTGTCTGAATGGTACTATATTTGCCCAGTCGCTAACCTAGCTTCATGCAAGCACAGTTTGAAAAATCATAAGCTTAAGTGCTATTCTTGGGCAAGGAAATACATTTCGAAATGAGTGGGTAATCATCCAGTGTATTCCTTAGTGATTGCTAAGCTCATGGATAGAATGGTACTTGATTCTGCTCTGCTAGACTGGCTTTTCAACCACCCCCACCCTCATGACCTCCCAGGATTGCTTTAGGCATATAAATGGTGATAGGGTCCTCTTGATCGCTGACAATATTGTATGTTGCTTCTCATTGCCACATTTCTGGGGTATGTGGTGGAAATAACAGGTTTGAGAGGGAGCGGACATGTCCTTTGTGCAGGGCAGTAGTCAAATTAGCAGGCCTCCGTTCGTATGGTGATGGCTCGACCAACCTTTTCATTCAACTATTTTGAGGCCCATTTTCCTGTACATAGAGTATGATAGCAAGATGTGTCACTGCACCAGAACAGGGGTGAAGGAATTGTATTTTATGGTGGTTTCTGGCTTAGCCATTGTTAGCCATTAGGCTTGGAAGTATGCAGCACTCTTCACAGAGATGATGTTGTTGACATGACTTCTGTAGTCTGGTAAATTGGATTAGGACTCTCTGTTCCTGGTTCTCCCTGACTACAGCTTTGCATGCTTTGACAGCAAGACTTCAGTGGTATTGTCACCAAGGTATGAAAACTTTATCCAGTTCAGAAGAGTTCTAGTGCAAGAAAAAAGACCTCATCAAGGAAATGTGGTTGTATGGAAGGTCAATGGCTGCAATACAGAAAGTGTTCAATTTGAGATCTCCACTTGTATGTAGTCTGACACATAGGATTTCTTACTCATAAGTTCCATGTCCATTTGCCAGGGAGGCTGCAAAGATGATGTCTAAACATTTCATAAACATCAGAGCTTTTGTTGCTCCCCTTGTGTATACTCTGTTGAGATGATAATACCCCCAACATTTTCTTTCATTGTGGGATTGAAAACTGACACAACAGGCACACCCCATCTACCCTATGGCAGCTACTTACATTTCCAAACCCTAATAGACCCTGTTATCCTATATTACAGTACTATTGGAGAGCTCAAGTCCAGGCATTATATTTCATGGAAACCAATAATGATGGCCAAATCCTTTGGAACCTCCACCATACATGCCATTAGCACATATACACACACCCCACAAGCAGTCCATTAAGCACTGCATGCATAGCATATATATGTACACATAGCTCATACAAGTACAGTAGGCAAGTAGCATAGAAAGTATATAGGAGCAGGAAGCAAACTGCTAGCACCAAGTATGTCAGAAGATTTATTTACCCATATTATTTAGACCCCCCTCATAAGGAACTACTAATTGAGGAAGTGGAAACTACAAAACTATTTTACACTAGCCTATAAGAGGAAAGCATATTTTTTTCCTTCATTCAACACATTCTTTCAAGCTAATTAGGAAAAAAAATTGAGATAGGTTTGGAACATAGACAAAAATTTTAATAACACATTTGAAAGACTTTTGTGGGTGAAGACTAGTTCCTGCAATGTTTTCTTTGAATTGAAAAAAGTGTGATGATCATCCACCATGTGAATCATCACATCTGTAGGGCCTAAGATGAGTCTCAATTTCCATCAAGCTTCTGAAGACATGAACCTAGATTGTGAGGCTGCTTGATAAACTTGCTCGCTACAGCTGGATGTTCTGTGCAGGTTGCAGGGTTAGGATTCATGTTTACAGCTCAGAGAAAAATCTAGAAGAAGGGCCATGAAGCAAGTCATTCTGCAATACTTTGCTCTGTGCACTATATGAGATTAATGTTTTCTTCAGACTGTAGTTCTGCTGAATTTGCAAAGCACTTTGAGTATTGCTTCGATGCAGGCTCTGTTCGACCTGGAAACCAACTCACCCACATACATCAGTTCTGCAATATGGTGGGGATGGCAATTGCTATGTGTGGGTGTGCTCCTGAGTCCATTGTTGACACTACTCTTACAAGGTTTGTGTGATCTTTTCTCATATCTTGATTCACAGTGAAAACTTTCTTTTGTGATTTTTTTCAAAATGGCTAAAGTTTAGTGTTTTTTAGTTTCCAAATTTCAAAAATCGCCCCATTCTATCCTGAGTTCCAGAGGAAGCCAAATATATAGAATGGTGCTAAAAGAAAATTTAGTTTCAATTTTATAACACCAAATTTGGCTAAATCGTTTTATGAACAATTGCCACTTCAGCTACATCACAAAATTGAAAAAAAACAAGACTGACCTTGAACACCATACATAGTTGTACCGAAGGTATTTTCTTTCTGCATGAGTGGCTGGTGCAATTACTCTCCTAAGAGGATCGAATTATCATCAACATTATGCTGGTACAATAGAGCAGGTTAACATTAAATAGTAGTAACAAGTTAAATGTGGCATCAGGTTCAACACATTTGCAATACAATGCCCAACAAGAAAAAAAATTATTTTTTTATTATACCTACACAATTATTAAAATTGTAAGTATCTTTTCTACACAACACTTTCAAAAGAAAAAACATGTGATGAAATGGTCAAAATCCTCCCTTCAACCCAAAGTTCCAACGGTTTAATCCTTTTCTCCAATTTTTGTATCAACAAATGCAATTGATGAAAAAAATACATAGAATATTTAAATAATTTTTTTTAATTAGTTGACCTTAGGAAATAACTTCCTTGGGGAAAAGAAAATTAAATTTTAGTCCCAAGCAAATTGCCTTAGAGGACAATGTAAGTTCCCCATGGAGTAACATGAAATTCTTGGGGGAACAAAAGAAGTTTCCCAAGGAGCAAATGAAATTCTTCCAAAAACAATTTTCATGAGTAAGAATATTTCCTCGAGGAAAAAAACAACTTCCTCAATGAGTAAATGAATTTTCATTGAGGAAAGGCCCAAGTTCCCCAAGAAAACATATGTTCCAAATCTTTTTGCAACCATAACCATCTCATATTTGTTTTTATATATGCTTGCATGACCTATCATTGGAAAGTTATCAAGAAGGGCTATAACTTTGTAATTGAAATCACTTCAATCATAATTCATATGAAAAAATTACAATCACACAAACATTCAAACACATTTGTTTCTTGTGAAACATGATTGCTCCTCAAGGCCACATATGCCCTTTTTTCCCCAAGGGGCATGTTTGTTCCCTAGGGCAACTTAGGTCTTTTTTCCCCAAAGGACACAATTATTGCTCAAGGCAATTTAGGTCACTTTTCCTTAAGGGACATGAAAAACTCCCTGAGGCCAACCATGTGCCTTGGGGAGCAAAGGCTTAAGTTGCTAAGAAGCAACCATGTTCTTTGGAGAACAAATGTGTTTGAAACTTTGTGTGATTATAACATTTTCATATGAATTATGATTAAAGTGCTTTCAACTACAAAGTTATAGCCCTCCTTGAGACCTTTCCAATGAGAAGTTGCATGCCTATATAAAAACAAACATGAGAAGGTTATGTTTCCAAAAAAATTCAGAACATATGTTTCCCAAAAGAACTTGGGCCCTTCTCGAGGAAAGTTCATTACTCCCTGGGGAAGTCGCCTTTTTCCCTTAAGAACTTTTTGTGAAAGTTTCTTTTTGGGGAACTTATCTTGTTCTTTAAGGAAATTAATCCCTTGTTCCCCTAGGCACACAGTTACCCTTTGGGAACAACCAAGTTGCCTTGGGGAATAAAAGGCATAAATTGCCCCTAGGAGCAACTTAAGCCCCTTTCTCCGCCAAAAACATGGTTATTCCCTAGGGCAACCATAACCTTGCTCCCCTAGGAACATGGTTGTTACCCAAGGCAATTTAAGCCCTTTATTCCCCAAAGGAACATGGTTGCCCCCTTGGGGTAAGTTAATCTTCTTCTCCTTGGTGAACATGGTTCATGGGGAACATGGTTCTCATTGAGGAGGTTGTTCTTGGGCAACTAACTTTTTAAAAAATTCCCAATTTGAATTTCTTTTTCTTATTGGGCATTATATTGTATTGTATTATAATGGGTCAATCCAAATGTTGCATTTAATGGTGAGATTTCCAAAACAAAAATGTGTGATGGAAGTAAAGGCATTATGAACACTTGCAAAAGATTGTGGAGGCATTAATCATTCATATAAAGAGGTTCTAGGCTTAATTAAAAGAAGTATTTAAGGCTTAGGGGGGGGAAGGGGGTGAAGCATCATGATCAAAGAAATGATTTTGATGATGGTAGAAAGAGCTCAAGGAGGAAATGGGAGGAGGAGGTTAAACAACCATTATGTAAGAAGGATGAATGGTAGGAGCTATAAAGGGAAAAGAAAGGTCAATTTATGGTTTTTCTTTCCTTCCTTTGTTTGTTTTTCTAGCATTGGGGTTGTTATTTTTTAAGGCTTCAAAAAGATCTTGGAAACTAATCTTAATGGAGAATAAGCAAGGTATTGAGTTGTTCTTAGAAATAGGAGGTGAATTGAATAGGAGGGAATATAAATTGGGAGTTCAAAAAGGGGAGCGGAGAGAGACTTCAAGACTTGTGAGACTTGAATGTATGAACCTTGTTTTGTTTCAATATAGTTGAATGCGAAGTTAACTAGGATTACATTCCTTGTTTTGCTTGACTTGGTGTTGGTAGGAAGCTTGTAAAAGTGTATATGGTTGTTGTCCATATTATCTACTTTGGTTATCTAATAACCAACCTTTGGATAGGGATGGGGGGTTTAAAAGGAAGGAGTGGCAAGTGTAGGAAGACTTGGCAAAGGAAGGGAGAAGACAAGAAAACTAATAAACAATAACATAATGTAGGAGTTTAGGTGGTTAAGGTGGGATGTAAGCACAAAGAAGAGGTGATTCCAAGAGGTAGGGAGGGAAGAATCACAACCACAATTAAATAAGATAATCCCCCCACCTAATTCATCTTGCTTATGTTTATGGGGATTTGTCCCCATGGTAATAAGATTTGAGGTGAATTTTAAAAACGAATAAGAGATTCATTGATGGTGGATCATTTAAGCTCCTTAGGAGAGGGTCAAAAAATAAGTTTTGAAAGGACAATGATAAGGATAGTGAGTTCTTGGGTAATTGTCCAAAATAGGTTATCTAAAAAGGGATTGTGGATAGACCTTTTTCCTAATTAGTCAAGCATGAAGGAAATAGGAAAGGAAAAATACCAATTAGGGTTCATTAATGACCACCACACTAATGTTTTCCATGTGGCAAAAAAATTGCTCCCAAATGAAAAATGAAAGGGCTGAAAATCCTTTAATGTGTACCACACAAGACGAAAAGGGCCTAGTCCTTACTGCAATTCTTCTTTTCCCTATATTTTGATCCTCGTAAAAAATAATGAATCAAAAGTTGTCAAAAATTTCAGAATGATTAAATTTTAGAATATTAGAATTCTAGATTCCATCATAATCATCCATAAATGTGTCTTTACATGGTAAAAAAGGACAAAATAAAGACATAAAAGGGTGATGTTGTGATAAAATTTTGGTACACCTTAAAGAATTTGCACCCAAATAGTGTTTTCAATTTGCACCTAACATTCCCATGTCCATTGTTAATTTGAATACTAACATCATAAACACCATTACTACATTACAAGTGCCTAGCCTAAATTCTTTGAACATCTTTGCTACATATCCTTGTTGAGAATTATGATGCATTTTAATTGAAAAAAAAATCCAACTTGTAAAATGATTTAACAAGCCGATATTAATCATTTCAAACTTCCCCTTTATTTTGGTTTTGATCCATTGAAAATTTTCAAATTGATTCCTTGTGAAATATACATCATCAACATAGATAATCAATAATGCAATTTTTTGTCCATCATGGAAGTGATACAAATTACTATCTACATTGTCTTTCTCTAAGCTTTGATTTTTCAAATATTTGTCAATTTTGGTATACTAGGCATGGGGTGGCTACTTCAAACCGTACAAAACCTTATGTAACATGTAAAATTGATTTTTTTTACCTAACTCTTTGAAATGTTATAATTTTTATATTAAAACTTGCTTGGTGAAATGCCCATTCAAGAAATTTGTTTTCATTTTGAAGTGAAAGATTTTATAGTTGTTGCTTCAAGCAAGAGTTGTTAATATACATAATGTATTGTATTTGGTGACTTAAATGGTTTGACAATAACATTTTCTATTCCATTGATTGGGTGTGAGTTAAAAACAAAGTACAATGTTCATCTTTTGGTTCTTCATTTTGAGGAACTTGATCATCAAGTTCACTATGCTAAAGACTTTGAGTTTTAGCATGCTATGTTGTCTATTGGCTTAAGAGATGAACAAAAAAAAGGGTATAATGACTCTCTTAGAAACCAAACAATAATTGAAACGAAGTTCATACAATATTTATTATAAAAAACACCTTAAATTGACACTATTATTTTGTTAGTTTTTGGATGAAAGATTAAAACATTTATATCCCATAACGGATGTGTCATATTTTAGGAGAATGCAACTTTTGGATTATGGTGACCATTTGGACATTGGGGTGTTCATGAACAAAAAGTTGATACTCAATAATCTTGAAGTGCTTCATAATGGGACTACTAAACCTTAGGACCTTCATTGACTTGTTAAATTATTTTTGAATTTTGGTGAGAAGAAACTTGAACTCAAAGTCTCATTTTTTTCAAGAGAAAATGGACTTGCCCAAAATGGTTATAATCATCAATGAATGTTAGCAAATATCTAGCTACAAATAAAAACTTGACAACAAATGGACCACAATGATCAATATGAATCAAATCAAATGTGTGAGTCTTGTGATGAGGATTTTTCTTAAAAGTTCTACTTGCCTAATGCATAAGTTTGACACACTGTGTTAATAGGTGTCAAATTTGGTAAGTTTGAAACAAATCCTTCTTATTGCATGAGTTGTACTCCCATAGTTAAAGTGACCAACTTGTCAACACCATATTCTAGTTTGTTTTCTTTTACTAATTACATATCTTAAAAACATTTTATCAAAGACCTTTTTTACATATAAGTTGTTTGATTTATCCATATCACCCTTCCAACCAAGACATTAAGTATAAGATTGGTTTAAGAATTAAACCTTAAATGATTATTGAGAAAAAATGGATACCCTTATGTATTTGTGAATCATATATACACAAAAGAATTTTGGAAACACCCATAACATAAGGAACATCTTTTTTTATTATATTGTCATTGAGAAAATTACAACATTGCTTACATTGGTAACCATATGAAACTTCCCTTTTGTTATCTTAACCTTGGGAATTCCATCCCCTTTCTTCAAGTTTGTGAAAACATCACCATTTCAAGTAACATGTTTAGTGATGCCATTGTCAACATGCTAATTGATTTTGTTGTGTTTAGTTAGGTTCAACTCCAAAATGTCTATAACAAAATTTGATGTCAAATATACACATTTTTAGAAATTGTCAACCTCATTGCTTCCATTTCTCAACTAGTCTTCAATTGTGCATGTTTAGGCTTAGCTACTTAGCACTTGATTTAACCCAAGAGTTCAACACAAGTACACATCCAATGATTAGGAATATTGCAAAAATGAGGCAAGTTATTGCATGAACCTGAAGTTTGAACCTAGTGCTTAAAGTTGGAACTTGGGATGGTAAAATGTCTTTTCCCCTATACACATGTAAGTAAAACCCAAGAATTTAATTACAAAATGAATGTTATATAGGTAAACCTAGAAACAAACGTGGGGATGAATGTAAGCATTCATCCTCATTATGGATGAATGATATTTTTCATTAATTTAATGTATGGATGAATTTTTTTTTAATTTACATATTTTTAATATATATAATTTCCATCAAAATTATGGATGAATGTTTGTTTATAACATATGATATAACATTTGTTTGAGTAATATAATGTAAATTTCATTATATTTATATATTTAATGGTTATGATTTTAAATGCCATTATTTTCAATATGTCTTAATTATATTACTATTATCATGCCAACATCCACCCCATGGTCATTATTTTAAAATTTAGAATTTATTTATTTATTTATTTCGGGCAAATTGACCTAGTGTCATTGACGACAATGAGTTTTTGTTTTTTTCCTTTGGAAAGGTGCCACAACTTCCTTCAAACCTATTTATAAATATTGTGGACAACAATGGGGGATTTGTTTCCATTATTCTTTGAGCATGCCACAACTTTAATCAAATCTAAGTAGTGTTGCTGACCAAAATGGGTTTTGAATGCTTTAAGTATTTTTAAACTACCTATTTGTCATTCATGACAATAGGTTTTTGAAATAAACTAAAATTTAGTTTCAAGCACCTTAATTAACTTCTTTTAAACAAGCTATTATTATAAATGACAATGGGGCTATTTTTAGCAATTATTTGTTTTCAAAGTGCCCTAATTTTTCACAAATTACATATATAGTGTTATTGACAACAATGTGGGGGAAGGGTTAACACTCATCCCATGACAACATTCTCTTAATTGCTTAACATTGTTAATGAAAATGATTTTTTAAACAAAATTTTAAAAATTATTTTGGTTCCATCATTATATTTTCCAGTATAGTCACATTATTGATCATTATTAAATGACATTCAAATTTGAAATATTAATACTTAGACAACAAATGAAGATGGATATAAATAATTATTCATTTATTTATTTTCCAATCATGGATGAGTTTCATCCAATGATTTATTTATTTATTTGAATTCATAAATGAAATTCATCCACGCAAAAAATGACATTCATCCATATAGGTGGATTAAAATCATATTAAGCTTTAAGTTATAAGCTCCAAGCTCCAAGCTTTGGCTTTATGCTCATGCACAAACCATGTTCTTGCAAAAATTGTAACTTCCTTCATGCTTACCTCCAACCCCTTTTTAATTTCTTTCTTCGTTTCACTTGTGTTTTGACTTCGTAAACAAAACCTCATGTTCTAGTTTCATCCCATGGATTTTTTCCTTTGCTTCATCATGAAGTAGGAATTTGACCAATTCATTGAAGTTAGGCAACTTGGTGTGGTAAATCAAAGTGTTTACTAAAGGTTCATAGCTTTTTGGAAATAATTTACAAGAATATGATCAATTAGTTCATCCTTGTGCACTTTTTCATAAATGTTTGCAAATTAGTTCATGAAATCCTTCAATTGCTTGAAATATTCAACAATTGAACCTCCTTCTTGCAACCATAGGGTGGTGAGTATAGTTGCTAATAGCAAATGCTGAACATCACTTCTATGCTTGAATAGCTCCTTGAGAGTTTGCCACATAAGTGTGAATGAATTCATCCTAGTAATATGAGACACAATCTCATCTTTGACAAATAGACTTATGATTACAAGAATCTTCTTCCTTTGACATTCCGCTTTGGCCAAAGATTCTTTATCTTTGGGTACAATGACTATGTTAATATTCAGGTCAATAATATCTAACAAATTATCTTTCTTGCAACAAATTGGATACATATAATTTTCAAATATTATAATTGATAAGTACTTCCAATTTTGAACTCTTTTGCATGTTATTTTCTCTTGGGCCATGACTACCTTACAAAGAATTATAAACTTTGAAAAATATTTTGATCTTGTTATAGTTTCTACTTGTCCTTGTCCACCCGCTCTAATACCATGTAGTAAATTGTAGGAACTTGGGCTGGTAGTCAGAGCACTAAAGACAATGATAAATGGTCCAAGCTAAGTACTAATCACTAATCACTGTGTTTGCTAAACTAATAAATCAATGGCTTCTAATGGTGGAGATTACTATGTAAATGCAAATGTATTATTCGCACTCAAGAGTAATCAATGGATTATTGACCCTTGTATGCAATTTAACATAATCATGCAAATAATATACCAAAACTCATAACATAATAATGATCACCATTTGAACTACAACATTAGGTTGTGGTTTAATCTTATAATCCATTTATTTTGGGATGCCTTGGCAAGAAATATTTAAAAGTAGGCTTCAATGGTTTTCTTTTCTTTTCTTTTCTCTCATTAATGCCTTTCAAATCCAATCTATTTAACATCCCAATTTGGGCACACATGGGCTTGATATTAGGATCCATGTTTAACCATGTTAAAAGCTCTCTTTTGAGGATTTGAGGTGCTACACCCATGAACCTAGTGACCATAGAGGAAGCCATAAACATATTTCTTTATGAATTGAAAGAAAAGTCCAAAACATTAGATTCAAGTTGGGTTGAACTTCAAATTGTATTGTTTAAATCAAGGAAAAAATGAATAAATAGACAATTTATCTGATTCATTCAATATGATTATTCTGACTATTGTGGGTGTTTATACCTGATTTTGGGTTGGGTGTGTGCATAAAGATAATAATTTGAATGTGGCAATGGCACTTGAGAGCTTGGTTATTTTCAATATTACTACAACGACAAAAAGTTGTAAGGAGATTTTTGAAACACTCTTCTTGGGTTTGCAAGGTGCAAAACAAAAGTAACCCTAAGGAGTGAATTAGACTTTTTGGCAGATTCAAGGAATTGGGCAGGTACTAGGTTAGGTTTTGGGCTATCTAGACCAAAAGTTCAGAATTTTGTTCAAACTAGATAAAACCACCTGTTGCTGAAATTGAAACCTAGACCTGGATAAGCTACTACTTTAAAAAGAAAAGAAAAACATGCATTCTTTGGTTATATGAATACAAAGTTTTTCAAAATTGCAACAACCATGCCCTATTTGTTAGTTGTGACACTCTAACCTTGGGCAAACCTTATGGGATAAATTGTGGTGATGTTGGGTGCATGTTGCATTATCAAACAAAAAGAAAAAAAAGATTTTATCATCACACTTTAATTTTGTCTCAAGATAAAATTGGACTTATTTTATAATTTAAGAGCATCCCCCACCAATGCATTACACAGTATTATGTTTTGGATGAAGAAAAGTAAAGTTTATTGCCATACAGTCATTTTGGTTAATACTTGAAAGGCTCAAATCTACAACAGGGCGAATGTGAACTACTCAAATGTGTGACCTTATGACTCCAAAAACCAGTATGCAGTGATTTTTTGAATGCCCTGGGGCTAGGTTGGCTCGGAACTTAGCTATTTCCATCATCTTCTGGCTCACATACATGAAAGGAAAACCAAAAGATTGGATATCAGGCGATGCCTCTTTGGCAGGAAACTCCCCAAATTTCTTAGAGAGTCCAACTCTATCTGGACTTTTTTAAGAGGGGTTGTTATTTGGTACACCTTGTCTGAGAGGAATGAAACTCTTTTTTTAAGAACTAGGTATGGTCTGATCAAAAGCTTGGCCAGATGATTCTAGATGGAACTGTTGCTTAGAGTTAGAGAGAACTATCTGCTTAATTAATAGAACACTCCTTTTAGCCTTTGTTCCAGGGACCGTAGCAAGGTTAGGTGGAATTATCAATTACTTAAGCTCATTAGTTCGACTAATTGGTTTCTTGTCTTTCTACTTGGCTGGTGGTGAGGGGACTTTCCATCCCATTTCATTTGTTCTCCCAAACAAAAAAGAAAGAGAAAAGTAAAGTTTATGGCAATTTGGAGTAATAAAATGACTTTGGGCCAACAGTTTTGTAAGGTATGTTGTGAGGACTGATATAAGACATTATACAACATAATTCTTGCTTTTGATCGTTCAGATAGAATGATTAGTTCAAGTGATTTGCTATTAATAGTCTCCAACCTTTTATAATCTCAATTTTCATGTTTATGGGTGGAATGTATGAGAAATATTGTCCAAAGCCCACTTGCAAATACTCGGTATGGGTGGAGATACTCTAACTGAGGGAACTACAAGTAAACTAGTATTAAGTGGTTCCGAACTCACTGGCTACACCCTCAGTGAAATTGTGAAGTGATTGCCAATTCACTTGTTCCCTCTCTTGAAAGATAAACCAAAACAAATCAGGACCCCTCTCCCACCACCCAATGCAAAACAAATGGGCTTGTTGTCAAAATAATGTTTCTTGTCTAATTGCCTGTTATGATTTTTTCTTTAAATTTATATTCTTCCGCAATTTTCTCTTGCACTAATACTCCACTCAATAGCCATGAGTACTTATTTAAATAAGTTATTAGTTTTAGTTGAGTGCAATGTAAATGGGTCTTAATCTGGACCAAGCTCCAATTTTTTTGAACATTCTATAAAACCAGAAGTTCTATAAAGCCAGAAAAAAAAACCATATTCAAAACTGCACCAAAGAATCTATCAAACTAGAGAATTAAAAAAACAAAAAAAACCAGGATTGAAAGTTCCTTACAAAATCAAGATCAGGATAATAATGGTGCAACCAGAACTGGTGCACACATATTTCGTACAAATAGTTTCGTTCGTTGTATTTGAAGTTTGTAAAGCATCAATAGCATCAAAATTGTGAACCATGTCGGCAATAACAGTCTTGGCCCTTTGTGTGGAAACCAGCTGCTTCTTGTCAGGAATGGCACTGCAGTTAAAATCTCTATGATCAGAGTACAGGCCATTGGAAAATTACCCAAAAGAAAAGACTAATACTGTAGTACAGGGGCAGCTTCAGCACATGTCTGCTGAATAATTAATTAAAATTGAAGCTTCCATTTCGAAAAATCAAATATTCCTGAATATTTCAAAATATTCTTCAATTTCCTTCACAAAAAAATGTTCTCTGAGAAATTGGTATTTGGAAGTTTTAGCAATTCTATAATTTGTGCTGAAGCTGCCAAGGTACTATAGTACTCAGAAAACAGAGAAACAAACAATATCCTGAACAGTATGTCCACAGACTCATCAACAATGAGAAAGACACCTAAGGTACTTGGGCAATTGATCCGGGAAAGCCAAGCTGAATCCACTAAACAATTCTATAAGGGACCACCCACTGAAGTACCCAAACAGAAGGGGCACAGTCTTGGTGGCATTGCCAACGAAAAAGAAACATTTGTTGTGATCTAGAATCCTTGACAAGTTCCACCCTTTTCTGGTATTTTCCCAAATATAAACCAGGCTATAATGGGTGCCAGTTCTGTACACCTGCCTTACAGGCAAACAAGTCAGAGATCACATCTAGTCACTCCTTGACAGCTCAAGATAGGTCTTTACTCCAAGCATATTAGATGGTGCGCATCATATCGTAAGGACCTACAACAAAATCTATTATGTCTTGCTAGTGCAGAGTAATGAAATACTTTGCAAGCTCCCAAAATCATTGCAGCATGAAAATAGGGAGAGAGCAGATAGAACACAAAATAGCAGTAGCTTTTGTTCTGAAAAAAAACATGGTTCGGTATCCTACACTAATATATAACCTGGCAAATGGTAGTCTGCATACAGGCCTCAGGCCTCAGAGATGTCACAGAAGTCTTGAAGATGATCATCACGGGTCTGCCACTTTACAAAGGAAGAGATGGACACAATTTCCCTACCCCTAAAAGCAGCAATTTTATCTCTGCTAGGTGCCCCTGGACTCCCTCTGACTCTCTGGGTGACCGGCTTTTTGTATTCTCCATCAGATTTGGCTTCCAACTTTGCTTCTCTCCCCCGCTACCCTCTATCCCCAGATGAATCCCCCATCTGGTATCCCACTCCCAAAGGTGCAATCCTCAAAGGTTTTGCAATTATGAAATAGCAAACACTCTTCAAGATTGATTTGAGAAATGCATTAAGAAGGAAGGCATAGCAGACATATTCTCAACCAAAGTGGGTTTGGGGGGGGGAACCTGTGAAGGCTGCTATGTCTTCTTCCCTCTATCATCCATCTCCGACCCATCTGAGATCGAAAGACGATTTGTACTCTCCTGCAGAGCAAGCTTCTCTGCAACCTGAGCCAAGGACTTTAGATTGCACCTCACAACAGTATCAGTAAACATGTGAGTCTCATCCCTAGTGTTTCCATCAGGGACATCCACAACATAGGACTCCAGGACCAGAGTCCCGGGCCTGCCGCTTACAGCTTCTTCATACTCATGCAAAGATGTTACTGACCAGTAGTTCTGCAAGCGATGACTGCCGCCGAGCACTCTGAAGCTGCAGATGTATTGCTGCTCGTCAATGAACTCTAGGCGCTCGATGCTGGAAGTCGCAGGAAGACCAGACACCAACAGCACTTCTCGGATACTTCCCACGGCGCCACCGTCACCGCCGATTATCCTGCAAGTATGGAGGAATCTCTTATACGCCTGAGGTCTATCAAACCTCTTCACAATCGACCAGACTGTGTGCCTTGGTGCATTGATCTGCTGTAGCAAAATGGATCCGATCTGATGCGCCCCGAGTTCGTGCGTGTGGTACCTGCATATCAGATCTTGTTTCCCTTCCAGCAATGTTTGAAGATCCTGCACGTATTTCACGCGCTTCATCGTTCTTGTACTCACCGCTCTGCCTCCCATGATTCTCTCTCATCATCCTGTTCTCCTCCTCAAGAATCGATCCAAGTTTCCAATTGCTATTTCGCAAGCTCTGAATCTCGCCATCATCCAAATGATCAGGCGTCACTTTCCCCACCCCCGGATGGCTTGCTTGCTTGCTTGCTTCTTCTCTTCTTGCGATTCCCCTAGAACAAACAAACGCTCGTATACATATCGCTCTTTGCTCTTGCCCTCTCTAGTTCGTCTCTTACTGACACCAATTGTGATTTCGAAATCGCACCTTCTCTTTCTCTCTTTCTCGCTGCTGCTGTCTTCTTAGAGAACTTCTTTGCCTGTCGTTGATTAATCTCACAAATCTCTTGACAAACTCTCTGTCTCTCTGTCTCTCCCTCTTTTCCGTCTGGTCCGTTAGTCTCAACTTTTTCGCACATCTATCGGAATTGCACTTTCGTCTCCGCTCTCTTAAAAGTCTCTTTACGGGTCCATGTCCGCTTACTACTCCAGGACTCTCGCTCGTTAAGGTCACATTTTTTCTGCTTTTTTTTCCCTCTCTCTCTCCCTCCCTCTCTGTGCGAATTCCGAACTCGCTATAACAAATCTCTCTCTATCTATCACACACACTCTCTCCTTGCATCAAATCTGTTTTCCTAACCGATCCTCTGCAACACCTCCTCCTCGTCTTCGTCTGCTTCTTCTTCTTTTGTACTCCTCCCTGGCATTACTACTTGTAGCAGCCTCTTGCGGCAGCCTCAAGGGAGTTCAGTCGAGAATCTCCGAGTACTGCGTCATTACGTCCTGGCGTCAAGACTTGGGCGAGGTCGTCAGCAATGTTTTTTTGGGTCAATTTTGTGATACACCCAAAGTGGCGATCATCCACAAGAAGATTTAGCCATATCTGGCTACAACATAAATATGAAAGTAAAATTACATGTCATGGAATGGAATACAGTCTACATATGGAATGCTGAAGCCCCTGCCCATTATGTTGGGTAAGGCGCTAGTTGAGCCTCTTATAATGGGTGAGCTTGGTGATGCACCCAACATAATGGACAAAGGGTAAGACCATTCTATGACATTTTAAGGTCTGAGGTGGCAGATTTAACAATTTTTTTTAAATCATATATTACAGTCAAGTGTATATATCATCACTGGAACATTACATCATATAATGTGGTCAAGAAAATGACATAATCTGCTACCCCACACTCTAATGTACTATGGAATTGTCAATCCCAGCCTGCCTATTATGTTGGGTGAGGCACCATACAAGCTTGTTATATGGGCAAGCTTGACACCATACCCAACATAATGTGCAAGCTTGAGTCTGTTTCATGATATTTAAGGTCTCAGGTTGCATGTTCAACAGAGATTTTGGTCAGTGTTATGAGCAAGTGTATGATCATCATTGGAAGACTATGCCATACAATATGGTCAAGAAAATAACATAATCTGCCACCTCACCTCAATTTTTGTTTCAGACATCCTTCATCACCCTAACAGGTTTAGGACATTCCAAGGTGGAATGAGCTATGTACTGGGCCCCATCCAAACTGTTCCATATTGTGTAAAGATATGGCTAACTTTTTTAAGCTTCTAGCTGATGGAACCTTACCTACCATTATAGGGCGTGTTGGAATAGGGGGGTTGTTATGAGGCTGCACCTTACATGCAAGATTCCTCACTTTGGGGTGGGGTCCCAATTTGGAAGGTGCCTCACAACTTTTACATTGGATAAGGATTCGGCTCCTAACGCTAGGGGCTACAGCACTTGGATATTGAATACCTACTTCTTCATTTTGGGAATGGTTTTTAAACTTGTGTTCACAACAAAGGTTGGGGCACCTTTGGCTTGAGAGTAAGCTCACGGTGGGGGCATGAGTCAAAGGAAGTAAAACACACTCTCCTCACACAAGATGAAAGGTGTGTGATTATTAAGATTTCAAATTGCATTTTCATTTTAGGAATTGAGTTTTGGGATTGAAATTTGAACTGTGTAAACATATCCTATCTGAAATGTTTCAATGTGAAATATAACACAGTGGGTTCAAATTGTCAAAACAAAGGTGATTCCTATAAAAAGGTATGAGAGTCTAATCATCAGATCAAAGAATGTTGAAATAGCTTTTGATCCATGGGAGAGGATTTGGGGAACAAAATCATGCCTAAGTCAAGAGCTTGATACACCATTCAAAAGCTCTTGATGTGGGTTACAAAATCATATACTTGTGTCCTCAAAATAAATTTGTTGTTGAGGAGTTATCAGCTTTCACATTAAGCTGTAAAACAATTACAAGAACGCGACTTTGAAAATTTTGAGGAAAACACCATTGGGATGTAGTCTCCATGGTTAACTATTACAAAATGTATTGTATGGAGAGTATTATATAATGTAGAAATGTGGGCCATAATGGGTAGGTGTGAGCTTGTGATCCATTATTGGTTCCAAATTACAGTAACCATCTTATATATTTCTTTGTGTTGTTGAGGTCATTGTGAAATGCAAGGAAAATCATATGAAGATCTCACACCTCAACCCCGATCTTGATGGAGTTTGCCCTAGGTTTCATAAAATTTGCCATTATAAAGTCAATATTTACCATGGATACCAATGATAAATGTAAAGGTCTATCAACATGAAGCCTTGCCTTAAATATTTTGCATGGATTTCTCTTGGCAAATCTTGCTTTTGTGTAAGTTCTTTTTTTGGATTATTTGATGAAACCCTGCCAATCATAAATAAATCAAAGCACTCCAAAAAAAGGGAATATAAAAAACAAAATGGAAGGACCCATGTCCAAAAAGACAAAAGAATCACCTAAGAAAGTGAACCACAAAAGGAACATCATGTTCCCAAACCCCCTCCTCTCACAACAAGCATATCAAATAAGGAAAGGGGAAGACTTCCTTAAAGGACACCTAGCCTAGAAGAACCTTCATCTACTATAATAGCACATTTCAAAATAGAAATTGTTTGCGCACATTATATCGCCATTAACACCTTCTGCTTATAAAATGTGCACAAAATTAAAAGAAGAACGCTTTCAACCTCTTTCATTTCTCACATCATGTTGACAAATTGATGAAGAAATTCATCCACCTATTAGTGTAAACATCCAAAAACTCGTCACAACTAGAGGGAAAAATATGTCTATTGGAAATTAATCCCAATAAAAATCATCCTTCGCTTGAGTCACAACTATTGCCGCAACCCTGTGAAAAATAGTAGCTCGTGAAACCAAATCAACTTGAGTGAGATCAACAATGACAATATCATTAATGTGAACACCATTGACTAATAATACAATGTCGACTCAATGACACAAAGACTGTAAGGCATGAGTTGGAAGGACATGGGTCTGCTATCGTGAAACATGAAATCTCGCATCTCTTGCAATGGCCATGAGGGCATTTCACACAACATCATGTGAGGCCATCATTTCTCCACCATGCGTGCAACAAAAAAAGGTGGATCGCCATAGGATCCAACGGTTCACTACAAATGCAATGTGACACCCCAAAGACTAAAAGATAGGAAAGATCCAACCTAGTGCGCAATGCAATGGAGAAAACATTTAAAGACAAACAAAACAAAAGAATGACTGGATGAGCTAACAACCAAGCGCCTAACCCAACCTCACACATAACTTCAAACACACTCAATATGAATTGAAAGGTAAATCAAAAAGGATGTTATTAAAAGAATGGTCGTACAATGTCTCTAAGATATTCTCTTAAAGGCAATCTAAGCCTCTTTCAACCAATTACTCAAAAGGGGGACACGTGCAAAAACCTTGGGGGGGAAAAACTCTTGCACTGATCTCGGATGTGCCTAGAAAAAAAGGGGCCCGAAACAGCTCGCCCTTATCACCTCCAACAAAAACTTTGTTCAAATACTTTGGTGCAAGAGGTGAAATAGTAAGGAATCCATGTAAGGGCCTTCCCAAGTTTCAATCATAGTGAAAAGGCAACAATGCAAATAACAAAGCTTGAGCTGGTGAAGTTGCACCTATGTGCTTCTTACCCAGTCAATAAAATTGTGTTTATTTATGCCCTCCATTTGGTTTTCACTTTCAAAATCAATTTGTATATGATAAAACCCTAGGGTGGGAGCATCCTCAAAATAAGGGGCCTAGGACTAGGCAATTGCTGAAGGCAGCCTTGTATTTTGGGAATGTCCCCCACCCATGGGCTTTACCTATCATAAAGCAAAAGGCAAATTTTATCATGAACCAAACCTACATAAATTATAGGCATATGAATGACAGGGTTCTTATACCTATAAGTAGGCATAATTTTCCTCCCACCCTCCAGGAGTAGGCATAATATCTCTCCGAATTTCTAGGAGGGAAATTCATGGATATAAGTTGCCCTCCAAATACATTAAGAAATTTCCTTAAGTGATTTCCATTTGTTTGGTCGATCCTTGATGCTTGCCATAGGGGGTAGTCTTGAGTGAACCAGCACCTACATAGGTACCATGGTAAAAACTAAAAACCCAATATTCTATTTCAATTGCCTCTAAATAGTATAAATTTCTCATGCTTACACTAAAATGAGGGCCTCTGATTCCAAATCTAACATTTCTTGAGCGTAATATGCCCATTAAGAGGCCTTACTCAAGAAAGTGAGGGTACTAGTGTAGGTGCAGGTTTAGCAGGAGCACCGATAAAGGGTTAGACAACGCCTCTAAAGTCCTTTAGAAGGACCATAGAGGTGTAAATGCATGGTTCTGCACACCGCTCAATTCATGAACTCCAGGGTCAACAACTCCTGCCAAGTGTGAGGACTTCTGTCCTACATGTACTTCCCCACTCCTCGTGGGCTTTGAACTGACAATCTCTTAGGAGAAAGTCCACACACATTATTACTAATAGTCTAGTTTTGTTTTCTTAGAAACAAGTGTTGTCCAGATTCATTTTACCTAAACTTGCCACAGACACAGTCAAACCTTCCCAGCATCTCACAAGTCTCTGCACTGACACCAGCAAAGTTTGTAGGGGTTTTTTTAAAACATGGTGCTAAGTGTAACTTGGAATACTGGAGCTACAAGGACTTGGGTTTTTTGTTCATACCTGGTATGGTTGGGACTTGTGGCCATGGCTTGGATTTGCTTCATTTTCCATCTGTTAGCAAAAATGGGAGGTAGTGTCAGGTGGGTCATTCAAGACAAGTCCAACCCCTCTGACAATGGTGACGCTAAACAACTGGGTTTGCGAGCACTGTTCTTTTGTTCAATAAGTTTTGTCGTTTTCTGATTGAAAAATTGGGAAATATTTGAGTTTTTTGGGTTTTTTCTAGTGTAAACTTTTATTATTTTTCTTTTACAAAATAAAATCCCCCATTCTTTTTATCAAAAAATTGAAAATGGAACCCTGGCTGTGAGTTGCTTTTCTAAAAGCTTGGCCTCCAATGCATTGGAGAATAAAGGTATAAAATACATAAGGGCAATGCCATGATATTTGTATTTGATTTAGTTTTAATTATATTTAATTGAACAACTTATGTAACCTCACCCCAGAGATTGGAACTAAATCAAAATTGAACAAGAAAAAAACATAATGAGATACTTGACAAATTAATTAAAATACTTCATATCTTTGGAATAAATGAATAATCAAATCATTTGGCTTCTTGTGTTTCCATCTAAAAAGCTGTAAGTTCTATCCTACTTCCAAACTATTAAGTACTTTTGATAGGTGTGCTTGAACATCACCTATTCTCCCCCCCCCATAATATCCAAGCTCCTTCCAGCATGAAGGTTTAACGGAACAAAGCCCTTGCCTAAACTTAAAGCATGGCCCAATAAAGGTCTCTTGGGGAATTGGTTCTAGTTTGTCTTCACCCTAAAAATACTAAAAGATAGGTGTTGTCGATGCATGCTGTAGTATTAGCAAACTTTTCTTAGCAAGGTGAATCCAGACGGCTCCGGGTTGGATTGGGTTTAGCTTATGAATTACCATACCCATTTATCAACGTTCTTGGCTTATCCTTTTGTTAGCACCTACACATAACATTGTTCGAAAACAAAATTAAGAAAATGGAAAGTGTAGGGTGAAGCCTAAGGGTGAGGGCATTACGAAAATAAGAGTGCGTGAGACAAGAGTTAATTACAAGTCCCATTTCAGTAACGCTCTCACCCATGGGCTTTCATGCAAAAATAATTGATAAACCTTCAAAGAGTAGGCTTCGACTTTAATGTCTTTTGTAAAGCCTGCCATGGAAACAGAACACTCGCCATGAAAGCAGAATGCCTGCTCATGGAGTGAAGGAATAATTGCACACTATAACATACCCTCCAGTTACACTACAAAATTTCTAAAAGGTTGCAAAAGTGAGGTCCCAAGTCCCAACCCACATAATGACATGATTAGATTATAAGGTTTCCCCCATTGTTGGCTGGTGAGCCAAGGCAGCCCTCGATGGTCTCTAGGGTTCTTTTGTTTTCTTTTGTGTTGCAATAGAGTTCTTTGCTTGGGTTGTGCTAAGAAGAGAGGGAAAATATGAAAAACGTTGAGAGGTCTTAAAAATGTTTTGTAAGGGTATGGACTTTTATCCTTTGGTGCATTTAGGATAAGATTCTTAAATTATTTGCCTAAGTAAGAGAAAATGTGTGCTTTAGGTTACTTTAGGACCCACCATTTTAGGGCAACTATTAATGTTGTTAAACTACTTACAAACTAGAAAATTTTAGGACCATCTGTTTGGCCTACTTACTAACTTTTTTGAAGGTGTTCATTTTTGTTGGGATATCTATGAACTTTGGGTACTTTGGGTAAAGTCGACTGATGTCCAGAAGAGAATCTTAATTTAAGAATATAAATTATTATGTATAAAGGAAATTGGATAATTTGAAGTGAAATTATGCTTATAAATAAATAAAATTAATGTAATTTCCTAGCATGGACCTTGTGTAAAAGTACACCTCTGTTTTTATTATGAAGTATGTTTGGCATGATACCCTTTCAGCAATTCAACAATTAGAGGTTTCTGTGACAGCTTGACACTTGCTTTGTAAGGCAAGCTCAACATTTGATAATGCCTTGAATGTGGCTAGAAATCAATGTACATTCCTACTACCTAGCATGAACTTCATGTAAAAGTACACCTTTATTTTCATTATAAAATATGTTTGCAATTATACCATTTCAGCGATTCAACAATTAGACGATTTCTATGAGAGCTTGATACCTGGTTTGTAAGGCAAGCTCAACATTTGATAACACCTTGAGGGCGGCTAGACCTCCTTTGCATACCAAAAATGTAAATCATGCCAAAGGAGTTGCATATAAGTGCAACTTATGAGTAGGGGATTTTTATAGTACAATAGGGTTTTTTTTTTTTAAAGTCACACCCAGTCCAGCCCCTATTTTGTATCATGTTGATTTGGTCACTCTCTTTTCGTTGTTGTTCTTAAAGGTTTTTAAATATTTGACAAAACAACAAAACTCAACACTAGATTGTTGAGATTAGCATTTAATATGATTGTGGAAGGTGTTCTGGCAACACTCCTCTGTTGGCTTCAAGATTTGCCTCGAGCAACACAATTAGGACCAAACATTTTAAAGCACTTATGAAAGTGCTTAAAGGAGTTTAGTCCACAGGTGCTAAAAAAAGAGTTTGATCCAGAAATATTTTAAAAGTTTGATCATGATTGCACACCGAATACAACTTAATTTTAAATTTTAATACTTAGGCTAACATTTCAACCCATGTTAGACCCCTAATGAATAATTTTACCCCCTATTCAGGGCACTTTTATGGATAAATTTAATTTATATTCATTTTGTAAAGTGACAAAACATACTTGAAAATTTGAAAGGTCAAAAGTCAAAACTACCTTTGCTTGTGAAAAGGTTGCCAAACATCACCCACTTTTTGCGAGGGATGAAGGGCAACTTTGCTATTGCTTTTGTCTGAAGGGTAAGGCTGAAAAGTCCTTAAGAAAGGCATGAAAGTTGTCCAACTTGAGATAACTTATAAAATGTTCCCTTAATGCCCCAGATGGTCCTTTGGGTACTCTACGTAAAATACTAAACTGGCCAAAGGAATTGAATGCAGTCAGAACAAAAGTACTGCAGCTATTTTTTCCTCCAGTCTGCCCATTTGCCCCATCCATATTTTTCACCATATCTGTAATATGGGTGTCACTTGAGAAAATATGGATGGGGCAAATGGGCAGACTGGAGGAAAAAATAGAAGCAGTACTTTTGTACTGACTGCATTCATTTCCTTTGGCCTGTTTAATATTTTCCAGTACTCTACCCTGCAGAGATTTAGGGTTTAGGATTTAGGACAGAAAGAAGCATAAAAAGCAGCGCTTAAAGGAGCGCTAATAATGGAAACTCAGATGAGTTCCACTGTAGTGAGAATGGCCAAGGACCCACCTAAATTGCCTCATTCTGATCAACTTCAGACAACTTCTGCGGGCCAGGTTTGTGCTTTTCTCCCATGGAACTAGTCAGCCAGCTATAATTTTAGGCAACTGTTCAAAATAGGGGGTACACGCACTGAGTGCTGGGGCCTTTCAAAGTGTCTAACTGTTTTTGGGTCATATATGGCAACTCTCATCAATCTTGAGCAGGGCCAATTCTTGTCATGAATCAGGTGGGCCTCTACATAGCATTGGGTTATTTTCCATCAAAAATTTGATACTACATGCTCCTATAGTATAACACCCCCTTTTCTCTCTTTCTTCTTTGGTCAAACCCTAAGTAATGAAGACTAACCTGTAGTTCTCTGGGTGTAGGCTACCCCTATTCTGGAGAGTTGCCTGAGGTTCTTTGTCCTGCAGTTATTACGTCATAAGTGCTTTCTTTTCACTTCAGCCCCTGTGGTTTGGGTGACCTTTCATAGGTTCCGGACAAAAGTGCGGAGCCAAGTTGAAGTCAACTTGTGGCAACGGGAGGATTTTAAACACACCCCTACAAGCTTTGCCTGTGTCAGTTGGCCACAGTGTGACAGTGTAGACCGAGTTGTTTTTACACAACTTGTGTCTCATGTATCAAAAGCCAAAATGACTGATGACAAAAAATGGAATACATCTCGAATGGGATCATTTAAATTTTGGAAACATCCGCAGACACGAAAAAAAACAAAAAATGACACCTTCAAAAACTCATTATTTTTACAAATTAAACTCAAATCATCCATTAATGATGAATGTCAGTACTACTACTTTAATATATTATCATAAAATGTCTTGCTAGATACACAGGTGGACTATATTCATTTTGCAACTTTGTCAAGTGTGTTAGTTTAGCCACTCACTTACGTCCTAGTTACTTAGGGATAAACTAGGTTAGTTAAGCTTATTAGTTAATCTTAAATCAATTCAAGTGTGAATAGAGTTCGAAATATTTGTTATGGGATATAATCTCATCTTGTACGACCTCAAATCACTTTTGGTGATTTGAGATTTCAAAGCATGGTTTTTGCTTTGCAGTTTTCTTTGTTATGCAAATGTTTTGGTTTTCTATGTTTTGAGTTTAGATTCTTGTGTTGTTGCAAGTAAGTAAGTTTTTGAATCATCAGAAATAAATTAGTCATTTTGTGCTACAACTAGGCTAGATTTGTTTAACAATGAGTTTTTGGTTTTCTTTTGTGTGTGTGTTATGCACATCATTTGGTTAATAGCAAATGTTGGGCTATTTTGTTTTGTTTATATTGTTATAGGTTGGTTTTGCAAGACTTTTGCTCAATTTACAAATATCGTTTGTTTGTGTTTTAGTCTACTTCTTGAATTGAAAAAGCTCGCTTGACAAAAATAGTGTTTTTGTATCAAACAAGGCCTAGTCCATGGAATTTGAAAATTATGCAAAAACGTGAAAAAAAAACTCACAAAGGAGGCCCCTTGCCATTGTTGCAAAGGGTCCCTAGGCCTCGGCAAGGTAAGGTAGACAACCGGTTGTTACCTGGTAAAACGGTAAAAGTTAGTGGTAAAGGGTGAAGGGAAAGCAACAGGTAAGGTAGCGGGTAGAGTAAAGGTAAAGCCAAACGGATTACTCGATTACCCGGTAATTACAGGTAACTGGGTAAATTATTTATTATGGCCCCAGTGCCTTAATGGAGTCCGCCGTCAGTCCGCACGGAGCCCACCATCAGGCTTGAGTCCGCCACAGTCTGTTCTCAAACCTACAAACCTACTTGATTATGTTTGTAGGTTTTTCAAAAGATGAGCTACACGAGCCCAACAATTATGAGTCTTGTTCTCTCAAGTCAATCTTTGAGTAAAATGTCCCACAGAATACAATTCGAACATTTTACTGGGTAATTACTCGGTGAAGGGGTAGGGAAAGGTAAAGGTAAAGGTAGGCGTGGGCGAATCAGGTAAGGGTAATGGTAAGGTAAGGGTAGGAGACAATGTATTACCCATTAACCTTTTACCTTACCTTGCCGAGGCTTAAGGGTCCCTATTTTGTTTTATTTTCTTTGTCGGGTTGAACTTAAACTAACGTGTGAAGATTGAGTGCAAGGCAACCCAAGCTACCCTCCTTGTGGTTGTCCTTGCATTGTGGGTGTGAATGGTGGTTGTAACAATAGTTGTTGTAAAGTTCAAGAGGAATGATAGGGAGAAAAAATCGCTACTATTGTGGTTTTTGGGCAACAACGATTGTAGCAAATACGGAAGAAGAAGAAGGAAAAGATAATGATGATGATGAAAAAAAGAAGAAAAAAAAAAAAAAAACAGGGGGGGGGGGGAAA